>Ga0209341_10000786_pt1 | contig 32281 bp, 33 predicted proteins | sample RifCSP13_2_FD_184020 | JGI IMG/M metagenome (GOLD analysis project Ga0209341, IMG submission 184020) | Soil microbial communities from Rifle, Colorado - Rifle CSP2_sed 13_2 (SPAdes) (version 2) | ecosystem: Environmental > Terrestrial > Deep subsurface > Rock core/Sediment | place: Rifle... | reverse complement strand
GGCGCTGATCGCGCACCAGGCTTTCAGCACCTGCAAGGGAGCGCTCCCCTCAGCAGCCAGGTCGATGTCGGAGCGCAGGTGGAACGACTCTGGGTAGAGCACTGAACCCAGAGCGCGCACGCGCCGCGCGCCAAAGCGCTCGCGCAGCACGGCCGCCGCGGCCTGGGCAGCCTGGCGCGCCCGGGCGTGGCGCTCCAGCCGCTGTGCTTTTCTATCCGTTTCCAGCTGGCGCCACCCGGCGGCGTATTCGGCCCATTTTGCTTCTAATACTTCACTTGCCACGCGATAATTATAATCCTATTTACCTGTTCCCCTATCCCTTCAACGTATACCCCCCATCCACCACGATCACCTGGCCGCGGATCATGCTGGCAGCGGGCGTGCATAGGAATGCAACCACCTGGGCAATATCTGCAGGCGTGACCAACCGCCCGGCGGGCGTGTGGGCCACGGCGCGCTCGAGGGTGCCCTCCGCCCGGGCAGCGTCGAAGTGTGCGAGGGCCTCGGTCAGCACCATCCCGGGGGAGACGGCGTTGACGGCGATGTTTTTCGGGGCCAGCTCGACCGCCAGGTAACGCGTCAAGGCTTCCAATGCGGCTTTGCTCGCCCCAACCACGACGTAATCCGGCAGGACGCGCGTCGCGCCGGGGCTGGTCAGGCTGACGATGGCGCCCCCGCCGCGCTTTTCCATCAAGGGCACGGCGCGCTGGGCGGCGAAGAGCAGGGCACGGGCGTTGATGTTCATCGTCCAGTCCCAGCCCTTGGGTTTTTGCTGCAGCGACGGGCGGTTGTAGCCGGAGGCGGCGTTGCTGATCAAGAAGTCCAGCCCGGCGAAGCGGCGTTCCACCTCTGCGAACAGGTGGTCAAGCCCTTCGTCAGTGCCGACGTTGGCCTTCACCAGCAGCGCCTGGCGGCCCAGCGCCCTGATGGCGGCGGCCGTCTCTTCGGCCGGGGCGCGGTTGCGGAAGAAATTGACGACCACATCCGCCCCATGCTGAGCGAAGTGCAAAGCGATGGCGCGCCCGATCCCCCGGCCGGAGCCGGTCACCAGGGCGATTTTACCTTCGAAGGGCGATGTGCCACTCATCTCCCCACTCCTTACTTGGTTGGGACACGGATTACACAGATTTCACTGATTTTTCTTTTGACAATTATTTTGCGGGGCTCACGAAGTGCGAGCAGCTATTTCATCCTGTAAACATACAGGTGCTTCTCACCTCGGACACACAGAGCGCATTGAATTTGAATTTTAAACCCTGTGCTCTCTGTTGCTCTGTGATTCTCTACTGAAATGGTAAAGCGGTAACCATAGCGAACCTGTCCCCAGACGGTTTCCCAACGGCGAGCCGCGTGCCAGGTTCGTCGAACGGTCTGCGGATTATCCCCAGGGCGATCGGGCCGAAACGTGGCGAAAGGACGGCAGACGTGACGCTACCGGCCGGTCGCTCCTCCTGGGGTGACCAGAGGCGTTCGCCCAGGCTCAAATCAGCCTCCGCCTGCAGGCCAACCAGGTGGCGGGTGACTTTGTCGTAAGTGATCTGGCGGGCGATCACTTCCTGGCCGGTGTAGCAACCTTTTGTATCTGAAATCGCCCATTCCAGGCCAGCCTCGAGCGGGGTGTATTCCTCGACCAGTTCGTGCCCGGCGGCCGGCAGGCCAGCCTCCACCCGCAGGAGATCGTAGCTCTGCGGGGTGAAGGCGATCGCCCCGGCTTCTAACAGGAGCGCAGCGACCATTTCTAAGCTGGCTGCGGGGACCAGCAGGCGATAACCAAAACCGCGCTGGCCAAGGACGCGAAAAGCGTTGCCGGCGACTTCGCTGGAGAGGACTTCGCCCACCTGCGGGGGGCGATTCACCCCTAACCTGCCCAATCCCTCCCCGGCCTTGGGTCCGATCAGGTCAACCTGCTTGTATGCCGCGCTGGTGTCGTCCACGCTCACCTTGTCCATGAAGAAGATGCGACTGCGCAGGAAATGCGCCGTCTCGACGCCCCGATCGGGCAGGGTGAGGGCTGTGATGGTTTCGGGTTCGGCCAGCAGCGTAAGCAAGTCCAGGATGCGGGCGGTAGGTGAGGTTAGCGCCGTGACCAGGGCGCGTTCAGGGGAGAGCAAGCGCACATCGTTGGTCGATTGGCGTTGCAGGAAAGCCACCCGGTCCGCGCCGCCGATCACCAGATAACCAGCTGAAACCTGTGGAAAGAACGCCGCGCCGGAGAGGGCGGCCTCGTAGCTAATGAGGGTCGAAGCGTTACCTTGGGTCATGGGAGAAAGAATGAAATATAAACGTGAAACGTGATTTAAAATCCACGTTTCACGTTTCACACTTCACGGTTCACATTTCACGCAAATAGTGGCACTGGCGTGCCGCTGATCTTGGGAAAGGGCGGTGGGAAGATGCTTTCGAACTCTTCACGGGTGATGGTTTCGACTTCGAGCAGCCGCTGGGCGATAGCATCCAGTTTTTCGCGATAGCGCAGGATGGTCGACTTGGCCGTCTCGTAGGCCTCATTCACCAGCTTCCGCACCTCTTTGTCGATTTGCTGGGCGACCGCTTCGGAGTAATCGCGTTGTTCAGAAATCTCCCGGCCGAGGAAGATCAGCTCCTCTTTCTGGCCGTAGACCATCGGGCCGAGTTCAACGCTCATCCCCAGGCGGGTGACCATGGCGCGCGCCATTTTGGTGACGCGTTCCAGGTCGTTCGAAGCGCCCGAGGTGATGTCGTCGAAGACGATCTCTTCGGCGGCACGACCGCCTAACAGGCCAACCATGTCGGCATACAATTTCTTGCGCGCCATCAGGGTGCGGTCCTCTTCGGGTAGCATGATGGTGTAACCCCCAGCCATCCCACGCGCGGTGATTGAGACTTTGTGCACCGGGTCGGCTTCCGGGATGGCGTTGGACACAACGGCGTGACCGGCTTCGTGATAAGCGATGATGCGTTTCTCTTCTTCGCTGATCAGGCGGCTCTTGCGTTCCGGCCCGGCGATGACGCGTTCGATTGCTTCCTCCATCTCGGACTCGCCGATGACTTTCTTATTGCGCCGGGCAGCCAGGATGGCCGCTTCGTTGACCAGGTTCTCCAGGTCGGCTCCCACAAAGCCGGGCGTAGAGCGCGCCAAAACATCCAGTGCGACGTCCGGACCTAGCGGCTTGCCTTTAACGTGCACCTTGAGGATCGCCTCACGGCCGCGCATATCTGGGCGGTCGAGCACGACCCGCCGGTCGAACCGGCCGGGGCGCAGCAGGGCGGGGTCCAGGATGTCGGGGCGGTTGGTAGCGGCGACGATGATCACGTTGGTATCGGTATCGAAACCGTCCATCTCGACCAGCATCTGGTTGAGGGTCTGCTCACGCTCGTCGTGGCTGCCCCCCAGGCCGGCGCCGCGCTGGCGGCCGACGGCGTCAATCTCGTCGACGAAGACGATACAAGGTGAGTGACGCTTGGCCTGGTCAAACAGATCGCGCACCCGGCTGGCACCAACGCCGACGAACATTTCGACGAACTCAGAGCCGGAGATGGAGAAGAAAGGCACCCCCGCCTCGCCAGAAACAGCTTTGGCCAGCAGTGTCTTGCCTGTACCTGGCGGGCCAACCAGCAGCACACCCTTGGGGATGCGCGCCCCGAGCGAGATAAACTTTTCTGGTTCGCGCAGGAATTCCACTACTTCTTTTAACTCTTCTTTCGCTTCCTCGACACCGGCCACGTCTTCGAAGGTGACTGACGGCTGGTCGCCAGTGAACATGCGGGCGCGGGACTTGCCGAATGACAGCGCGGCGTTATTGCTGCCCTGAGCTTGCCGGAAGACGAACCAGAAAACGCCTGCCAGCAGGATAAAGGGTACGAAGTAGCCCAAGGCAGTGGCGATGCCTAACCAGGCGCTGGGTGGCTTAATCTCGATCTTGACGCTGTCGGAGGCGAGCGCCTCAGTGCTTACGCCCAGTGCCTTTAATTGTTCGACCAGTGTGGCGGTGGCTTCTTTGTGTGAAGTACGCTCAGTTCCATCAGCGTAAATCACACGCAGCCGGTTTTCGTCCTCGAGGATGCGCTTGACGTTGCCTTTTTGGATGTCGGCAGCTACTTCGCTGATCGTCAATGATTCTTGGGTGGAAGACTGCTGTTGAAACTGGTAAACCACCATTACGATGATGGCGACAAACAACAGCAGATAAATAATTGAGCTTCGGTTGCGGGTCGGATTCACAAATACCTCCAAAACTGGGTAACAGACCGCAGAATTCTATAAAATTATACCAATCTCTGACCTTGTGGGGAAATGGATTTTGTTTTAATCTGGATTTCTAACGCGGTTCTAACATTTGACTTATTGCCAGATTTAATCTATACTGCTGATTAAATCAGCATATATCAGCGTTAATCTGCGTCCCACCCAAGAAGGAAGGTGCATAGGTGGCAAGTAAAAGAGGAAAAGGAAAGCCTGCCCCAAGTGAAAAGGCAGAATCCCAGGATATGGTGGGAGGCTATCGCGGGTCGTTGGGTTTGCCTGAAGGGGAGGAAGATCGAGGGATGCAGGCGGTGGAGCCGATCGAGACCACTGAAATGCCATACACCCTGAGCGGGATTGAGGCACCGGCTTCTACTTTTGAAGGTGGGATGGGCGCAGTCGAGCCGATCCTGCGTCAGGAAGAATTCCCCCCCGCGCCTGGCTTGCCGGTAGAAGAAATCTCCCTACCGGATGCGCATACCTCGATGCGCGGCGCACCATTGTTTTCGGCCGACGCCTTCTTACAGCCCGATCTGATCGCAGAGCCACTCGATAAGGGATTGCCTTATCGAATGGAAAGGATTGGGATCGGATTGTTCTTGTACGAGTTCGTGTGGGGCGCGCTGTTCGTCGGGCTGTTTTTCCTGGTTTTGGGTGCCCAGGCAATCACCGGCTCGAAAAGCGTCTCAGACCTGCCCTTCCTCCTGGGCAGCATGGTGTGGGGAGGCCTGGGAGGCGTGCTTGGCGGGCTATATGCGCTGGTAAAACATTTATCCTGGGAGCGAGATTTCGACCGGCAATACTTAATGTGGTATCTGACCAGACCCGTCACAGGCGTGCTCGTCGGAGCCGTGGTTTACATCCTTTTGTGGGTCGTCCTGATAGCGTTAACTGGCCTGGCGTCAGCGAACGCTTCGCCGCTCCTCTTCTATTTTCTGGCCTGGCTAACGGGGTACCAACAAGATCATTTAACCGGCTTTTTCAGGCGTGTCTGGAGGGGGAAGGTCTCTACAAAATGACATTATTTTTGCCCCAGATCAAGCCTTCGATATGCCGGATCAGGCGCCGCAGGATAGAACGCAGGCGCGCCGACCAGCGGTAGCGTTTCGGCCGTATCTTGCGCTCGACTGGGAACGGACCGCTCCATTGGGCCAGCGCCGAACCCCAGGTCAATCCGGCTCCGAAGGCGACAAAGACTACATGGTCACCTGGCTTCAGGCGGCCTTGTTGGATGGCCTCACAGGTGGCGATCGGTATTGAGGCCGTCGAAGTGTTCCCATAGCGGTCCAGGTTCACCATGACTCGCTCCATGGGAAGGTTAAGACCACGCGCCGCGGCTTCGATGATACGCTGGTTGGCCTGGTGGGGGATGACCAGCTCGATGTCATCAAGTTTAAGATGAGCCGCGTCGATGGCTTCCTGGGTCGCCTGTGACATAACCCGCGTGGCAAAGCGGAAGACTTCCCGCCCGTTCATATGGATGTAATGCTGGCCATCATAAAGGGTCTGTAGGCTGGTGGGTAAGCGGCTGCCGCCAGCGGGTACAGAAAGCAGATCGCCGCCAGAACCATCTGAGCGCAGTACAGATGAAAGCACTCCGCCAGGTTCCTGGCTGGCCTGGAGGACGAAGGCGCCCGCGCCATCCCCAAACAAGATGCAGGTGTCGCGGTCTTTCCAGTTCACCAGGCGGGAGAGCGTTTCCGAGCCGATCACCAGCGCATTGTTGATACCGTTGGCTTTAATCGCCTGGGCAGCGAGATACACGGCGTATATAAAACCGGTACAGGCAGCGGAGAGGTCGAAGGCGCCAGCTTTTACTGCGCCGATCTTATCCTGCACCAGGCAGGCGGTAGCCGGAAAGATGTGTTCTGGCGAGGAAGTCGAGACAATGATCAGGTCAACCTCATTAGGAAGCAGGTTGGCGACCTCCAATGCGCGCAGCGCGGCTTCCGCCGCCAGCGTGGCGGTTGTTTGTCCGTCGGTAGCGATGTGGCGTTGGCGAATTCCGGTGCGAGAGACGATCCACTCGTCCTCGGTGTCCACCATTTTCTCCAGGTCGGCGTTGGTGAGTATTTTTTCCGGCACAGCCATCCCCCACCCGGTGATGTGGGCGTAGCGAGGGCTCATAATCCTTCCTCTACAGAACGGCTCAGGATGATGGTCGCGTTGTGGCCGCCGAATCCAAAAGAGTTTGACATGACGTGCCGGACGTTGGCCAGCCGGGATGAATTGGGGATGTAGTCCAGGTCACAATCAGGGTCAGGAGTCTCGTAGTTGATGGTTGGTGGCAGGAGGCAATCCTGGATGGTCTTGACCGCGATAACGGCTTCCAGAGCGCCAGCGGCGCCCAACAAGTGACCGGTCATCGATTTCGTGGAAGAAATCGGGATATTATATGCCTGCTCACCAAAGACAGTTTTTATAGCAGCGGTTTCGCTTTTATCATTGAGCAGCGTGCTGGTGCCGTGGGCGTTGATGTAATCGATATTGGTTAGATCTATCCCGGCGTGGTCTAACGCCATGCGCATGCACAGTGCGGCTCCGGCGCCGTTTTCGGCCGGCGCGGAGATGTGGTAGGCGTCGTTGCTGCTACCATAGCCGCTGACCTCGGCCAGGATGTGAGCCCCGCGCGCCTGGGCGTGCTCCAGGGATTCGAGCACCAGGACAGCCGCGCCTTCACCCATCACAAACCCATCACGGTATAAATCAAATGGTCGGGAGGCCCGTTGGGGTTCATCATTGCGGTTGGAAAGAGCCCCCATCACTCCCAGACCGGCCATGGCGATGGGGATTATGGCTGCCTCGGTGCCGCCAGCCAGGATGGCGTCGGCGTGGCCGCGGCGGATCGCCTCGGACGCCTCGCCAATCGCGTTGGTGCCGGTGGCGCAGGCGGTGACGACTGCCATATTGATGCCGCGCATGCCAAAATAAATGGCGATCATTCCGGCTGGCGTGTCGGGAAGCATCATCGGCACCAGGAAGGGGCTGACCCGCGTAGCACCCCGCTCCAGGAAGACTTTTACCTGCTCGAAGAGGGTGCCAACTCCGCCGATACCCGTACCGATCACGACCCCAATTCGATCGCGGTTTTCGTAGTTTATTTCCAATCCTGAGTCCTGTAAAGCTTCGATAGCGGCTGCCAGGGCAAATTGGGTGCAACGGTCCATGCGCCTGGCTTTTTGGTTCCCAAATCGTTGCGCGCCGTCAAACCCCTTTACTTCACCGGCGATTTTGCATTCAAATTCGCTGGTATCATAATGAGTGATCCGATCGATACCAGATTGTCCAGCCTGTATACAATTCCACATCGATGGTACATCGTTGCCAACCGGGCTAATGCAGCCAAGACCGGTGATGACTACGCGTTTAGACATGCTCCTCTCCTTTGGGCGTATAGATCAGTGATCGGTAACCGGTAATCTGTCAATACAATACCTCAATAAGCCATCCAAGCTGGACCGCGGCTGGTTTCGGAATTTATAACACCTCCTGAGGAAAATCGGCGCGCAAGGTTGGATTTTTATTCCGAGTAAATAATTCAGGATTCGGAGACACAGACCTGGGTAAGGGCGCTCAAGGCGGTATGCGCTTGCTGAATGTGGAGTCGGTCATGTCCAGCGATGATACTGACAAGTTCTTTCAGGTCGGTGGGCCCGAAGATAGCATGGCGAGCCGGGCGTTTCCAATCCCTCTCTTTCAAGTTCTCCAATAGATCCAGGATTTGAATTCGGTGGCTCGTGAAACTTTCCAGTGCCTCCAGGCCATTCTGGCAGAAATATAGGCGTTCCTCTGCCCAAGGATCGGTGTCCATACCAGGCAAGAACGGATTGTGTTCCAGAATCACCTGTACCAGACGGGGTAAATTGACTTCACTGTCCACGTCGCGCAGGTGACAGAGGATTTCCGTCAGGCTCCATTCACCACTCTGGGGGTTTTCGTCCCAAGTGGACGCTGGTAAACCTTGCGAAAGGCTGGCGAGTGCGGCCGGGGTGGCGCGCAGGGTGGCCAACATGGCATTCGGGTGACTGAAATCAGGTTGAAGCGCTTCAAGGGGGGTCGAATCCAGCCAGGGGAGCAGGTCGGCCAGCCTGCCATGACCGTTGGGGGCGTAGAGGCCAGTGGCCGGCTGAGAAGATCCATCGTTGATCCAGAAAGCTGGCAACCCCAGGCAGCGCGCTGGATAGATATCGTCGTGCAGGCTATCTCCGATCATCACGACCGGCTCCTCCGGCCAGCCCAGTTGCGCCAGCACCTCGGCGAAGTAAGCCAAATTTGGCTTGGCGAAGTGAGAGGTTTCGTAAGATGTAATTAGTTTATAGGGATAATCCAGCGCAGATAAACCGGCCCATTCGAGGCGCTGCAAGATTGCGCTGCGCGGGAACAATGGACTGGTAGCGACAACCAGGGAATAGCCTCGATCGAACGCCGCCTTGACCAGTTTTATCGCATCTGTACGAATTTGGGTCAGGTCGCGGAGAGTGGGAAAGACGTCAGCGTAGAAGGCTTCAATCGCTTCGTGTAAATCCTCAACCTGAAGGCCGAGCGAGGGGTAAAAATCGCTTTCGAAGACCTCTCTTAGGCTGCGGTCTGGCCGGTTGTTTTGAACCATGCGCTGGGTGGCAGCCAGGAGAGCAGGGATTAGTTTTTCTGGGGGGGCAAAAGGGGCGAGATGTCGTCCCAAACCTTGCAAGTAGACTGGCAGGAAGGTGCTGATATCATTGCCCAGCAGGGTATCGTCGAGATCAAACAGCAGTGTCAGGGTCATGAGTCTCTCCGGCGAAAATGGGGGGCAAAGGATGGCACTCGCCACAGCCTACTTGTGGCTCGCCTACCGGGCGGAGCGTCTTTGTGCAAAAGGCTTTAACATTCACTTTGCGCTTGAGGTATGGAAAAGGCCGTTCTACTCGTCCCTCAAGCACCATGTACGTACAGGCATTGGCTCGCAGCAAATCCGGCACCGGGCAGGTAAAACACAGGTCTCGCGACCAGGGCTGCGGCGGCGAGGCGTCTGCCAGCAGGCGACATTCCTCCTGCTCTCGGCCGCGGTAGTAATCCCCGTAGAAATAGCGGCATTCTTTCCCGGCAGGAGTGCGCATAAAGCCGGTTATACCCTGGTGATATAGGAACCGGTGCGTGTATCCACGCGGATCGTATTGCCTTCCTCGACGAAGTTAGGCACTTGCACCTCCAATCCGGTCTCGGTAATCACTTTTTTGGTCACTCCGGTGGCGGTGTCACCGCGCACAGCGACCTCCGCTTTGATCACCGCCAGGTCAACCGTGATCGGCAAGTCGATATCCAACGCTTCATTTTGGTAGAAGGTAAGTTTGACTTCCAAACCCTCTTTCAAGTATCCAGCGGCATCGCCAATGATTTTGGACGAGATAGCCGGCTGGTCGTAAGTGTCCAGATCCATGAAATGATAGAGCTCTCCGTCATTGTAGAGATATTGCACATTGTGATAATCTAAGCGGATGTCTTGCACTCTGTCACCAGAGATAAATGACTTGTCCAGGATCGTACCTGTCCGCAGGTTGCGGGCTTTGACGCGGATGGTGGCTTTACCCCGGCCTGGCTTGTGATGCTCGTAGTCCAAAACTTTGTAGAGTGTGTTGTCCAATTCAAAGGTCACACCTTTCCGCAGGTCATTTACGTCGATCATACATTAGCCTCATTCGAGTAGTTGTTGTGATACGCGGCAGGATTATAGTCCACGGCGGGGGGCATGGCAAGGGCAATCTCCAAAGCGAGATTGCAGGAGCAATCTCTGAGAAGGGAATGCCGCTCTAAGCAGGTGATAGTGCCTGTGGTAAACTAAGATGACTGCTGGCGGTTGGCTTATGTGCCCAGACGACCGGCGCGCTTCGTGTTAGAAATAGCTCCGGTTCACCTGCCGGATTTTAAAGTTGGAGATGAAGTTCTTTTTGAAGAAAAGCCTTTGGATTAGCTTCGCCCTGGCCCTCATCCTGTTATTGCCGGCCAGATTGGCCAGCGCTCAAGATGAGGGACCAGTCGGCCCGGTTTATATCGTTCAAGAAGGCGATACGCTTTGGGAGATAGCCCAACGCTTCGGGGTGTCGATAGAGGACTTGAGCCGGGAGAATGGTATTGCCGATCCCAGCCAGCTGGCTGCTGGAGCGCAGCTGGTGATCCCGGGGTTAGAAGGTGTCCAGGGGGTGTTGGTGACGGAAAGCGTGCCCTTCGGGGAAAACCTGCGCAGCCTCAGCCGCCGTTACCGAATTCCGGTCGAGACTCTCATCCGATTAAATCACCTGGTCAGTCCGGCCGAATTGTACAGTGGGGCGAATCTGATTGTCCCGCGGAGCGATTCCCAGGTCCAGGCCGGTAAGCGGATCGCCTTGTCTGCCGGGCAATCCTTGCTGGAACTTGCGGTGATCGAGGGCAGCAATCCTTGGACGGTGACTGAAAGCAATGGCCTGCTTGGGACATCGGTTGTTATCCCGGGCGATGTCTTGCGCCTGCCCCAAAACGGCGCGCCAGATGGGCCGGGAGCGCTTCCGACGGCAATCACGGCGGTCGAATTAACTCCTAATCCCCTAAGCCAGGGGGAGACGGGGGTTATCCGTTTGGAAACTAACGGCCAGCTATCAGCTAGTGGTTCACTCAGCGGGCGCGAATTGCATTTCTTTGCCGATGAAAACGGGGATTACGTAGCTTTACAAGGAGTGCACGCCCTGGCTGAACCTGGACTCTATCCTCTGATTTTGCAGGGGACGCTGAGCGATGGCACGCTATTTGGATATTCGCAAATGGTGCCGGTCCTGTCCGGTGACTTTAATTACTTTAAGTTGATAGTCCCTCCGGAAACCATCGACCCGGCAAACACAAAACCCGAAGATAAACTGTGGAATTCATTACCGGTTGACGCCAGCCTGGAAAAGATGTGGGATGGTGTATTTCAAAGCCCGGTTTCGCAGCCCTCTCCCTGTGGTTTTACCAGCTTCTTTGGTGAGCGCCGTTCTTACAACGATAGCCCGTACAACTACTTCCACACTGGTTTGGATTTTTGTTACAACTATAACAACGCGCTGAATGAGATCTATGCTCCTGCACCTGGGAGAGTGGTCTTCGCCGGTCCACTCACTGTGCGCGGCAATGCCACCATGATCGACCATGGTTGGGGTGTTTTTACTGGCTATATGCATCAGGACGAGATCCTCGTGGAAGTGGGAGACAAGGTAGAAACCGGGCAGGTGATCGGGATTGTTGGCGAGACTGGACGGGCAAGCGGGCCGCACCTGCACCTGGAAGTGTGGGTTGGTGGTGTTCAGGTTGACCCTATGGATTGGTTGGAGAGGGCGTTCCCCTAACTATCTTGCTCGTCTTCATTTTCCTCGATATCCTCGGATTCCTCTTCGTTCGGTGTTTCGAACTTGCCAGCATAATAATCCGCTAGGACGTGGCGAGCGTCCTCGACCGAGCTCGCCGGAACCATGATCTGGACCTGACCGAGAGGGCCAACATTCAAACCATAAGCTCGCCCGGCTCCTTCCTGGTTGAGGACGACCAGGATACCCTGTGCTTCCAGCAGGCCGCGCAACAACTCAGCTTGCAATTCTCCATAAATTTCCGCGACAACTTCCCAGGTTTCAGACATGGTAAAGGCTCCTAAAGGCTTTTATTGTTTGAAATGCTTTCGGCCATCGCCTACAGATGACTTCATAGAGTATAATATTAATCTGGAAAAAGTAAAAATATTATGCAGGGTTGATTGAGGTAGATCCACCTGATGATTCGAGGCAATTTATGGTGATGGCATCCTTTTCGCTCCGGGAGGATTATTGGGAAACCTTTAAACTCCAGGATGAGGATATTGAATTTCTATACAATTATCTATTAGAACTAGAGACCCCGTTAACTCCCAGTGAACTAGCAGACGCTCTGGTTAAGGAACGTATCCGCCGTGAGATGCAGGCGCTTGAACGGCAACGAAGTTCTGCGGGGGATACGTATTTGCCCAAAGAGAGCTATGCCTTAAATCAAAATCTAGTCTTTCCTGCAATGGGCTGGCGGAAAGGCGAGGTAATCGGCCTGAGGCCGGGACGAAACCCGGATTTGCAGCCTTTTATGGTGATCCAGGTTCGATTGGAGGGTGGGGAACAACACGAGTTCGCCAGTGAATTGCCGGACCATTCTCTCAACGATCCTCCCCCAATATTGCACGAAGACGAGTTACTGGACACACAGTCTGTGTTGATGGAGTATGGCGATGATATCGCTGTCCGGCTGGAAGAGGGGCTGCAAGCGAATCGCGATTTTGTGCGCATAGCCGGTCGTTGGTTTCCGCGGGCGTTGCTGGTGGATGTCAACCAAGGTCATTTAAATCTGGCGGAAGCTTTCCTTGACATGGCTGGCGGAGGTCCGCTATCGACACCGGCCTTGTTAGAGCAAGTCGAGCTCCCCTCGAATGCTAACTCGAAGCTGGTGGAATTCTCGCTGGATTTGGCCATGGAAGAGGATCCCCGTTTTGACGAAGTCGGTCCAGCCGGGCAAGTGCTCTGGTATCTGAAACGTTTGGAGCCAGAGGAAGTTCGTGAGACGCCCTTGTTCTTGCGCTATCATGATATCGATCATGATCGTTCTTTCATGACCAAAGAGATGTTAGCGTTGGAACGTGACCTTAACGACGAGCTTTCCTCTATGGAGGGCAAGCCGGCCCGGGAGGAGGAGGTGGTTGTCCGGTTGATCTTCCCGCATTGGCGGGTAGGTGCCTTACCCCTGTCATCACGCCTCAGCCAGCTTTTCCCAACAGCCTATGAAGCCCCGCGCATCCGATTTATGTTGGTCGACCGCGACACCGGGGAGCAGTTTCCTGGCTGGGTGGTGCGTGAAAAACATTATGTGATCGGGCTGCGAAAGTGGTACCAAAAGCAAGGCCTGATGCCGGGGAGCCTGGTGCACGTCCGGCGGGGTAGAAAGCCCGGAGAGGTGATCGTACGGGCGGAATCACGGCGTGGGAATCGGGAATGGATCCGCACGGTCCTGGTTGGATCGGATGGTGGGACTGTGTTCGCCATGCTCAAACAGGTTGTCTCTGCTGCTTACGATGAGCGCATGGCGATCGCCGTTCCTGATGTTGAAGCGATGGATAATGTCTGGGTGCGCATGCAGAAAGAACGCCCCCCGTTCGAACGCGTGGTTGTCAATATGGTACGCGAGTTAGCCAAGTTGAACCCGCAAAGCCATGTCCACGCCAGCGAATTATATGCCGCAGTGAATGTTGTCCGCCGCTGCCCACCGGGTCCCTTGCTGGCTTTGTTGGCCTCGCGGGCGTGGTTTGTCCATGTTGGTGATCTGCATTTCCGGTTTGACGATTCGGAACATGTTTGATGGCCCGGTCTGGAAGAGATGTGATCAGGTAGAGCGGCTGCAGGGTCGACCAGGAGGAAAGAAGTGACGGAATTAAAACGGTTTAGTCTGGTCAAACCTACGTTACAGACGCACTATCATATCGATTTTACCTGGTGGAGCCGGGCCGATCGAAACTGGCGGATTGACCTGTTCAGTTTTTTATGCCCCACGCACCAGGAAGTTTTTTCAGACATGCGCGGTGAGGACCTGGTTGATTGGGTAGATCCTGAAACGGCTGAGGTGCAGCAGGTGGATGGCTTGCAACACATTTTAATCACCCATTGTGCCAAAGAAGCAGAGTTTATCGACGAGCGCACGACGTTGGTGGACGGAGTTTTCCGCATCCTTCTGGCAAATGGGAATGTACCGCAGACTCCGATCGAGCTGGCTGACCAGCTGGGCAGATCTCCCACCACGATCTTGCAAACCCTGTCTGGGAATTGGGTCTACAAAGGATTACGTCCCTGCCCGGAATGTTGATCTAAATAAAGTAGTGCCCCCGTAGCTTAATGGACAGAGCAGAGGTCTTCTAAACCTAAGGTTGTGGGTTCGAATCCCGCCGGGGGCGCCTGGGTGGGGAGGTAGTCATAAACGGTCTGGCAGCTGGATAAGGAGAAAGAGTGATGAGCATTGAACGCCAGGGATTATTTAAATTCAACGGTCAGGAGGTTACCGTGGTTGGAGCGGATCTCCGTGTAAGCGACTTAGCGCCTGAATTTGAGGCTCAGGCCGCGGACTGGTCAATTGTGAGAGCCTTAGAAAGTACGCAAGGGAAAGTACGCATTATCGGTTCGCTGGCTTCGTTCAGCACCTCCGTCTGTGACCGTGAGACGCGCCGGTTCAATACGGAGGCGGCCACCTTGGGACAGGATGTAGCGATCCTAATGGTCAGCATGGATCTGCCCTGGACTATGAAGAATTGGTGTGCAACGGCTAACATAGATAGAATGGTCACGCTCTCCGATCACAGGCATGGTGAGTTCGGTGAAAAATATGGCTGTTTGTTGAAGGAGCCACGCATCTTTCGCCGCGCAGTGTTCGTCGTCGGACGGGATGGGAAAATTGTTCACGCCGAGTACATGCCGGTCCTGGGGGACGAACCGGACTATACGGCTGTGTTGGCAGCTACCCGTCAGGCACTAGCATGATTGGCTTACTGGAGTGTGCAAAATGGTCGGGTTAATCCTGAAAACAGACCCTTTGCGACCGGGTTGGTTTATTTCCGAAGAAGTGCAATCCCTCACCCCGGGCGCCAACCGCTGGCGGAATGGGATTCGTTCCCATGCCTGGCGTCCTCCGACAGACGTTTACGAGACGGAAGAGGCGATTGTGGTGAGAGTCGAGATCGGAGGGATGCAAGAAGAAGATTTTATGATCTCATTGACGGGGCGTTTGCTATCGATCCGCGGCCAGCGTCCAGACGTGCCCGAGCGACGCGCCTACCACCAGATGGAAATCTTCTTTGGAGAATTCTTATCAGAAGTCGAGCTGCCGGGACCGGTGGCAGCGGAGGGCGTCACTGCCGAATACAAGGCAGGCTTTTTACGTTTGGTGCTGCCCAAAGACCGGCCGAAACGAATTCACATCAGCGATTAATTTGATCACACCTATGCCTGCATCGCGTTGGATCCAAAGCGTTTCTGAACTTCTCAAATGGTTTGAAGAGGAAGGGGACTACCCCGCAGACCTTTTTCTCAGGCCGATCACACCGCGCGTGGTGGTAAAAGATGGTGAGAATGAAAGGGAGGAGTCTCAAGAAGAAGGCGAACTCGCCGGGCAAATCCCAGCTGTGTTGCCGATCCTGCCATTGCGTGGGGTAGTGGTTTACCCCCAAACGGCGGTCCCTCTGACCATCGGCCAGCCACGTTCCATCCGCCTGGTGGACGATGTCATGGCAGGTGAGGACCGCTTAATCGGGCTGGTCGCCTCTCGAGACCCAGAGCTGGAATCCCCGGAACCTAATGACCTCTTCTCGATTGGGACGGTGGCGATCGTCCACCGCCTGTTCCGGGCTCCGGATGGCACGATCCGGCTACTCGTCCAGGGACTGGCGCGCTTCCGGCTGGGCGAATTCAGTCAACATAACCCCTACCTGAAGGCCGATATCGAATTGATCCCCGAAGTCCTGGCGGATGATCTGGAAGTGGAAGCTCTGGCGCGCAACGCGCGCGATCAGTTTGAAAAGATTGCCGAGATGATCCCCTCCATCCCGCGCGAGCTGGTAGCGTCGGTCGTTGGGCTGGAGGACGCGTTGCAAACAGTGTACACGATCGCCAACTTCCAGCGCATGGAATTGAGCGATGCCCAGGCGCTACTCGAGCTCGACCCGGTCTCTGGGAAGTTGCGCAAGCTGGTCGCCATCCTGGCGCACGAGGTCGAGGTGCTGGAGATCGGGCAGAAAATCCAGAACGAAGCGCGCTCGGAAATCGAGAAGGTGCAGCGGGAATACTTCCTGCGAGAACAGCTCAAAGCCATCCAGAAGGAGTTGGGCGAAGGGGATGAACAGGCAGCAGAAGTAGAAGAGTTCCGAAAGAAGATCGAAGCAGCCGGTATGCCGGAAGAATCAGAAAAGATGGCGCGCCGGGAGCTGGACCGTCTTTCCCGTCTGCCGACTGCAGCCGCCGAGTACGGCGTCATCCGCACGTATCTGGACTGGTTGGTTTCCTTGCCCTGGTCGATCACTACGCAAGACGACCTGGACATCCTGCGCGCCCGGCAGGTACTCGATCAGGATCATTATGGCTTGGAGGATGTCAAGGAGCGGATCCTGGAATACCTGGCGGTGCGGAAGCTGCGCCAGGAGCGGCGCGAGGAATTGGAAGCAGCCGAAACCTCCGATTTTATCCGGCGTGTGCGGGAGGGCGTGATCCTGTGCTTCGTCGGCCCGCCCGGTGTGGGCAAGACTTCCCTGGGTCGTTCGATCGCCCGCGCAATGGGGCGCAAGTTCATCCGCATTTCCTTGGGCGGCATAAGGGATGAGGCCGAGATCCGCGGTCACCGCCGCACCTATATCGGCGCCATGCCGGGGCGCATTTTACAAGCTATCCGCCGGGTGGAGTCGCGCAACCCGGTCTTTATGCTGGATGAAGTGGACAAGCTGACCTACGACTTTCATGGCGACCCGGCCTCCGCCTTGTTGGAGGTGCTCGACCCGGAGCAGAATGTGGAGTTTCGCGACCACTATCTAGAAGTGGGCTTCGACCTCTCACAGGTGATGTTTATCACCACTGGAAATTTACTGGATCCCATCCCTGGCCCACTGCGCGATCGGATGGAAATCATCTTTCTGTCTGGTTATACCGAAAACGAAAAGATCGAAATAGCCAAAGGTTACCTGATCCCTCGCCAACTGCGTGAGAATGGCTTGCGACCGGTGGAGGTGAGGTTTACCCGGGAATCCTTGCAGACCATTATCCGCTCGTACACGCGTGAGGCGGGAGTGCGCAATCTGGAGCGGGAGATCGGCTCGGTCAGCCGTAAAGTGGTCACGCGCATCGCCGAGGGGCAGACCGAGGCCGTTGAAATTACGCCCGAGAAAGTGCGCGAATATATCGGCCGGCCGCACTTTTTTGGCAACGAAGAGATCGCCGAACGTACTTCGATCCCTGGTGTGGCGACCGGCCTGGTTTATACCCCGACCGGGGGCGACATCTTGTTCATCGAAGCTACGCGCATGTCTGGAGGGAAAGGCTTCCAACTGACCGGCTCCTTAGGCGACGTGATGCAGGAATCGGCGCGCGCCGCCTTGTCTTACGTACGATCCCGAGCGGAATCGCTCAACCTGGACGTGGATTTCTTCGAGAAGTCTGACATCCACCTGCATGTCCCGACTGGTGCACAACCCAAAGATGGGCCGTCGGCCGGCGTAACGATGGCGACTGCCTTGGTCTCACTGATCTCCGGGCGCCCGGTGCGCCCGGACGTGGCCATGACGGGCGAGATTACTTTGCGCGGCCAAGTGCTGCCGGTGGGCGGGATCAAAGAGAAGACCCTGGCGGCACACCGCAGTGGTCTGAAGATGGTCATTCTGCCCAAGCGCAATGAGGCTGACCTGGAAGACTTGCCCGAAGAGGTGCGTAAAGAGCTGAACTTCATCTTTGTGGACACGGTTGACCAGGTGCTCGAGTCGGCGCTGGAGCCAGCATCCAGAGCAAAACGCAAGAAGAAAAAGATCGCCGAGCCGGCTGCGGAAGTTATCGAACATGCCTAAGGTCATGCTCGTCGAAGATGACACCAACATGTTTTCCCTGCTGCACATGTTGTTAGAGTACGAGGGTTATGAAGTCGTCCAGTGGGAGGGCGGCGAGCAGATTGACGATGTCTTGAGCGTAATCCAGCGTGAGCAGCCAGACCTGCTGCTGCTCGATGTGCACTTGCGCCAGCTGAGCGGTTTTGATGTTCTGCGCCAGGTGCGGAAGGAGCCTGATCTGAAGGGAATGCGGGTGTTAATGGCCTCCGGCATGGACTTGACGTATAAATGCAAACAGGAGGGGGCGGATGGCTTCATTTTGAAGCCGTTTATGCCAGATGAATTAATTGGAAATATTCGACAAATTTTAGGATAGAGAAAACGGTGATGAAGAAAAAAATTCGTGGCCCAATGCAGTGGTACACGATGGACCTGCATCTGCACACGCCTGCTTCGATCGATTATCAACAGGCAGAGATTACATTTTTAGATTTGTTGCACCGGGCCGAGGCGCGGGGATTGGATATTATTGCCTTTTCCGATCACAACACAGTTGCCGGCTACCGGCGCATGATGGAAGAGATCGAGCAGCTAGAGTTTCTGGAGAAATCCAAGCGCTTACTGCCCGGCGAACAGGCTCAATTGAGCGAGTATCGGCGCTTATTAGAAAAAATCCTGGTGCTGCCCGGTTTTGAGTTCACCGCCACGCTGGGTTTCCACATCATGGGGATCTTCTCGCCAGATAAGCCGGTGCGGGAGATCGAGCATCTCCTGCTGAGCCTGAATATCCCGCCGGAGCAGCTGGATCGCGGCTCGGACACAGTGGGCGCCAGCAGCGATGTCCTGACCGCCTACCGCTTGATCGCCGCCGCCGGTGGATTGGTGATCGCCGCTCATGCAAATTCCAGCAATGGGGTGGCGATGCGCGGTTTTGCCTTCGGGGGACAGACGCGCATCGCTTACACGCAAGACTCCAATTTGCACGCTTTGGAAGTGACCGACCTGGAGAAAAAAGGGCGCCATACTACGGCCGCCTTCTTCAGTGGGACTAAACCGGAATACCCGCGACGCATGCATTGCATCCAGGGCTCAGACGCTCACCGTCTGACGACAGACTCAGTGCGCAAGAGTAACCTGGGGGTAGGGGATCGGGCGACAGAGGTCTCGTTACCAGAAGTGAGTTTCGAGGAGTTAAAGGAACTCTTCCTGACCAATGACTTCGCCCGCACGCGCCCCCACCGCTTCAAGGCGGAGGCGACCTTCGATTTTATCCGCGCTGCCCGGGAAGAAGGAGCCAACATCGTCCAGGATTTCCATGAGAACATATCTGTGCGTGGTGGACGTCTGTATGCCATTGTGGCCGATGTTTGCGCTTTCGCCAACACGAATGGCGGCACGCTTTTCCTTGGCCTGAGCGCCGATGCCCGCAAGCCGGCCGCCGGGGTTTCCAGTCCGGAGCAAGCCGTTGCCCAATTGGAAAAAGAGATCAGCAACCGCATCAGCCCGCCGCTGCACTGTGCCATCGACGTGCATGAGACGGAGGGAAAAAAAGTGTTGCGGGTGTTGGTGCCGCGCGGCGACGACCCGCCCTATGTGGTCGATGAATATAAGATCTACGTGCGAGACGAGGCCGAGACCGGCCTGGCGGTGCGTGATGAGATCGTCGGCCTGGTGACTCGTGGGCAAAGCCAACGGCTGGGTCCGGTCAGCCATCCAAAAATCCAGGAGCCGGAGGTGCAAGTTCAGGCTGCACAGGCGGAATCCCCCGCGAGCGGCGCGGCTGCCCCGCGCACCGGCGTCGAGGTGGTGTCGGTCGAGGAGCGGGATGACACGCCGTACTATACTGTGCGTGACCTGCGCAACGGCAACGTGGTCAAGAATGTGACGATTAAATCAGCGCGCCGCTTGTGGCACTATGCCCTGACGCAATACGCCCAGCTGCCGCCCAACCTGGCCCAAGTCGATGTCCAGTGGCAGGGCGAGATAGGCTTGCTGCGTCGAGAGAAACAGGGAAAAGGCGATCGCTACGATCTGGTACAGCGCACACCGGATGGCACCCGCTTCTACTTTGGCGTCACCGATGACGGCATTCACGGCCCCTGGAGACAGCTGGTCGGGCATGACGACGAATAAAGACCAGGTAAGCATCCGCACCTTCGTCTTTCCGGATGACTATGCTGAAGTCTTCGACTTGTGGTCCCAGGCTGGTGCGGGGCTGCATGTAGGCCGGTCGGATTCCCCTGAGGAGATCTTCAAGAAGCTGCAACGTGACCCAGACCTGTTCCTGGTGGCGGAGGTCAATGGCCGGATCATCGGGAGCGTGATGGGCGGCTTCGATGGCCGGCGCGGCATAGTCTATCATCTTGGCGTGTCTTCCGACCACCGCCGGAACGGCGTTGGGCGAGCCTTAATGGAAGCCTTGGAGGATCGCCTGGGCGCCAAAGGCTGTTTGAAGTCCTACTTGCTGGTGACGAAGGATAACCTGGAAGCCATCCGGTTCTACGAAGCCAGTGGTTGGGAGCGGATGGAGTTGTATATTTATGGGAAGGAATTGGGGTAGGGAACAGGGAAACAGGTAAGCAGGGATCAGGGGATTATGACTTTACGGGTAGGCGTTCTTACAGTCTCGGACCGCTCGGCGCGAGGGGAGCGGCCGGACGCTTCGGGGCCGGCGCTAGTCGAGGTGATCAACGCTCAGGGGTGGTCGGTGACTCGGGTGGGCGTCCTGCCCGACGATCTGGCAACCTTGCGCGCAGCCCTGGCTGCGTGGGCGGATTCGGGCGAGCTGGACGTGATCCTGACCACGGGCGGCACCGGTTTCAGTCCCCGCGATATCACTCCTGAAGCCACCCTGGCGGTGATCGAACGCGTTGCACCCGGGCTGGCGGAAGCGATGCGGGCGGCGAGCCTCAGAGCTACCCCGCACGCCATGCTGTCCAGGGCGACGGCTGGCATCCGGAGAGGGACGTTGATCGTCAACCTGCCGGGCAGCCCGCGCGCCGCACTGGAAAACCTGCAAGTCATTCTGCCGGTGCTGCCGCACGCCGCGCAGTTGCTGGCGGAAGACCCACAGGCGGAGGAAGGGCATACGAAGCCGGGGAAGTAATCCGAAGATCGTTGGTTCAAAAGATTATTTTATTGTATAATAGGAAATAGAGTACAAGTGAACGTAAAGGCTACATCATTGGCGGTTTAACGCAAATACAATTCCGCCTCCAATACATTTAGTCGTGCGTCCCAGCCGCTGATGAACTTTTCGATCAGCGGCTTTATTTTTTCCAAACAAATTAGCCGAATGAATGGGAGTCTAGTGGTCCATGGTGCTACCAAACATTGAATCGGATCTTTCCCCTTTAGACCAGATTCGGCGAAAAGAAGCTGAGATCACGGGCCACATAGCGGCTGCCCGCGAGTCGGCGAGGCGGAGCCTTGAAACCGCTCAGAAAGAGGCGGCTCGCATCAAGAGCCAGGCACGCGTAGACGGCTTCCGCGAAGGACAGGCACATTACCAGGAGATCCTCCTGGAAGCGAAAGAGGAAGCCAAGGAACTTGTTGCGCAGGCCAATCGGTCGGCTGGAGAGCTGGGCCAGAAGGGAGGCCTTAAAATGGAAGAGGCTGTCCAGGCGACGGTCAGAATCGTCATCGGGTTGAAAGAGCATGTAAAGGGCGTATGAACATCGAAATGGTTCCCCTGGAGATGATCGGCTTGAAGACTGACCTCCAAACGATTCTGCGTGTCTTGCGCCGGTTGGGTTGCGTGCACATAGATGAAGTAGTGGAGTCGTCTGAGGTATTGGCGCGCCCGTTGACATTGGATCGTGAAACCCTGCAAACCCAGGAAGATCTGAGTTTCTTATTAGTACGGCTGGAGGGCTTGTCGGATGCCCTGGGATGTGCATCTCGCCCAGGGAATGTTCCAATCAGCGAGGACTACTTGACCTGGGCGCAGGCTGGGGTGAATATGTTGCTGCCGAAAGTCCAGGCTCTTACGTCCCGCCGGGAGAAATTACAGGCCGAGCTGGCCTCCCTACCGCGTTATGAGGCCACTCTACGTAAGCTGCTGCCTATCATCCCCCCATCGGCGCATGCGCCTGGTAATAGCTCGGTTGGCGTGCTTGTCAGCCGGACACACGTGGGTGTTTTGGACTCGGTGGGAAGGCGTGCTCTGGATTTGACTGCTGGTCGCGCCGAGGTGGTGGCCAGCGACATCGACGCTGCTACCCGCGCCATGTTGATTGTCTTTCCAGTGGAGTTCACCAGCGCGATTGAAGCCTTGTTGGGACGCGAAGATGTTTCTCGCTTGCGTTTGCCTGCTGATCTGGGTGAAGGTCCACCGGACGTAGTGTTGGCTGCATTGCATCGCCGCCTGGTCGCTATCCCGGAAGAGATCAAGGAATCAGAGGCTCAACTTGCTGGATTGGCAACCGAGTGGTGTGAAAAACTAGCCTCCTGGCGAGATGCTCTGCGGGATGAGTTGGATGCCAGCCATGTTCTCTCTCAATTTGGCGAGACGGACATGACCTTTGTCTTGGTGGGCTGGACTCCAAGCCGGGATTTTGCAAAAGTACAGGAAGCCTTGAAGGAGTCCGTCGGCGAGGCTGTATTGGTGCAGCAACTGGCACTTACTCCTGAATTAAAGAAGCGCGCCCCGGTTTACCTGCAAAACCCGCGCCCGGCCCAACCTTTTGAGAGCCTCGTCAAGCTGCTTTCTCTACCCCGTTACGGTCACATCGATCCCACCCAGTTGATGGCTTTCTTCTTGCCGATATTCTTCGGGATGATCCTTGGTGATGTGGGCTACGGGTTGTTTTTACTGGTGATCAGCTTACTTTTCCTGCGGAAACGAAAGGCGGGGGTGATGCACGACATTGTTATCATCTTGACAATGGGCGCCAGCTGGTCAATTGTGTTTGGTTTTCTCTATGGTGAAGCCTTTGGAACCTTAGGAGAACTGCTGGGAATGCATCCACTCTGGTTTGACCGTGCCAGTGCGGAAAATGTGGCCAGTCTGCTGGTTCTAACGCTGGCCGTCGGCGGAGTACATATCACCCTTGGATTGATCTTGGGTGTATGGGAAGCCCTCCGCGACCGGAGCAAGTCCCACTTGCTGGAACGCGGTGGGATGCTCGTCGGTTTAATCAGCCTCTTCTTAATCGTTGCTGTCATGATGGACTACCTGCCCAGAGGGTTTATGACCCCAGCCATCGCTGCCATGCTACTGGGGATAGTTCTCTTGGGCGCTTCCCTGGGCTGGCTGGGCATCCTGATGGGACCGATCGAGTTCATCAGCCTGATCGGTAATGTACTTTCTTACCTGCGGATCGCCGCGATCGGGTTGGCTTCGGTATACCTGGCGAAGGTCGCCAACGATGTGGCCGGTATGGTTGGCAGCCTGATCGTGGGTGTGATCCTGGCGGTTCTGATTCATGCCTTGAACCTGGTGTTGGGTGCATTCAGCCCCACCATCCACAGCCTGCGTCTTCATTATGTGGAATTCTTCCGCAAATTTTATGAAGGTGGAGGCAGGCCGTTCAAACCGTTCAAAAGCCAGTTGGGTTCAGATGCCCGAATATAGTTGGATAAAGCGCATGTGGAATAAGGAATACTCTGGAGGAAAAAATGGACACTGCAGGATTGACCGCTATTGGTGCAGGGCTTGCTGTAGGTCTCGCCGCCATCGGAACAGGCCTGGCCCAGGCGCGCATTGGTTCAGCTGGTGCAGGTGTGATTGCCGAAAAACCTGAAGCGCTCGGTACAATCATATTGCTGGTTGCCATCCCGGAAACCATGGTGATACTGGGTTTTGCAGTAGCGGCCATGGTTTTGTTGCTTGGCGGTTGATATGAGTCTGGATGCCATCCTGCGAGCGATATCGGCATCCGGTGAGGACCAGGTTCGCCAGATCGAGGCGCGCGCCTCTGCTCAGGTTGATGATATCTTAAGTAATGCCCGCCGAGAAGCATCCCAGTTAAGGAAGCAGGCCTTCAATGAGGCGGTTGCTCCGGCGGCAAAGGAGCGCTCCCGCATCATCCACCGAGCCAGGTTGGAAGCTCTCCAAATTACGGGAAATCTGCGCGAGACCCTGGTGGACACCGCCCTGAAGCAGGTGGTCGAGCGCCTGGCCTGCCTGCGCGCCGAGTCAGCTTACGCAGATGTATTTCGCAGGCTGGTGCAGGAGACTTTGGCTGAGCTCGGTATCTCTTCAGGAGAGGGCGGGTCTGCCTGCCTGGAAGTCGACCCACGCGATCGAGCCCTGCTGGAGAGCATCCTGGCCGAGATGAAATTGCATCTGCCAGTCCAGTATAACCTGGATTGTTGGGGTGGCATCCTCGCCAGGAGCGAGGATGGGCGCGTAGAGGTGATCAATATATTAGAAGCCAGGCTGGAGCGTGCCACCCCATACCTGCGGCGATACCTTGCGGCCTTGTTTGAGGCGAAGGAATGTCAGATTTCGACTACGGTAACGCCCGCCTACGTGCCATGAAGTCTCGTTTGCTCGCCCGGCGCGAATTGGAGGCCATGGTAGAGGGCAACAGTATTCCCAGTTTGATCACTGCTCTCACGCGGACGGCCTATCGCAAACCGGTTGAGGCGGCCCTGGTGCGCGCCAGCGGCATGGATTGCATTGTTGAAGCGGTGCGCATTGATCTGTTAAGTTCCCTGGGGACACTGGGTAATTTCTATCAGGGCGGCGCTCGGGAAATGGCCGTCATTGTGCTGCGGGCATACGACATTCACAACCTTAAAGCCATCTTGCGTGGCCTGAGTAAGAACGTGCCGCCGGGAGAAATCCTCACCATGCTCCTGCCTGTCGGAGATTTGAAGTACGAAACGCTCATGGAGCTGAGCCGCGCTTCCGGGCCGAGGGGTGTGATTGATTCGCTGGCCAGCATGAATCTACCTATCGCTCAGCCCTTTCTCCGTCTGCGAGCAGAACACCCGGGTGCAGAAGTTTCGGATATGGAACTGGCGCTGGACCAATGGTATTTCCGGGAGGCTACCATTTCTCTGAAGAACAGCTTTCAGACAGAAGGATACTTGTACGCGGCATTGAAGTTGGACGCCGACCTGACCAACCTGCTCACCGTTCTGCGCTTTGCGCATGCTCCGGTAGAGCGTAAGCTGGTTAGCTACCGGTTGGGTGCCCCGGACTTTAATAGCCTCTTTGTAGGTCCTGGGAGATTGCCGTTTGCATTGCTTGGGCGCGCTGCCAGCCAGGACACGGCTGCTGCCGCCGTGGAAGTCCTCTCCGGAACTACTTATGAGCCAGCTCTGCGAGCCGGGTTGGAAGCTTATACCCTTTCCAACCGGCTTAGCTCGTTCGAGAAATACCTGAAAAAGCACCGCCTGGACTGGATGAGGGGATTGATCCACAGAGACCCCCTTGGGATTGGCGTTTTACTCGGTTATCTGGCGCTGAAGGTCAATGAAACGAGCAATATTCGCTGGATTGCGCATGGGATTAACCTCGGGTTGAAGCCCGATGCAATCCGGAAGGAGCTGGAGTTAATCGGATGAGCCGCTTGCTGGTAGTGACGCGTCCCTCCCTGGTCTCCGGTTTTCAACTGGCCGGGGTGGATGCCTATGGCGCGGATGACTTAGAAACCGCCCAGGAGCTGGTCAATGAGTGGCTGGATTCCGGAGAGGTTGGTCTGTTAGCGATCGATGATGGATTGTTGGAATGCATGCCCCCGGCGTTTGTCAAACGGTTGGAATCTTCGGAGCAGATCCCCTACCTGGCGATCCCGGGGGGGCAGCCGTTAGGTCCCGAAGCTTCCCGGCAGTATCGCATTGTCCAGACTATCCGTCAGGCGATTGGTTTCCACATTACCTTTAAGGGCGAAGAGGTCGAGAGTGAGCGATAAGGAGGTTCGGTAGCGTTTACACCGAGGTAAGTATTGGATGAACGACAATGGCGCTCAGAGCGGTAAAGTGACCCGGATCGCCGGTCCCGTTGTGGGGGGCACAGGCCTGGAGGGCGTCCGACTGTATGACGTGGTGCAGGTGGGAGAGATGGGCCTGGTGGGCGAGGTGATCCACCTCTCAGGGGAGACAGCTACTATCCAGGTGTATGAGGACACTTCCGGTATCCGGGTTGGGGATCCGATCCACACCACTGGTCTTCCCCTGGTAGCCCACTTGGGCCCCGGGTTGCTGGGCCAGGTGTACGATGGCTTGCAGCGACCTTTAAAGGCTCTCGCCGACCTGACCGGGAATTTTATCCAACGTGGCGTGGACGCTTCACCTATACCGGACGACGTCCTCTGGCGGTTTATCCCAAGGGTTTCTGTGGGAGATCACCTCGTTCCGGGAGATATATTGGGGGTTGTACCCGAGACGCAAGCGATTGAGCACCGCATCCTGGTACCCTCGGGGTGGAGTGGGCGGGTAGTGGAGATCCGCGCTGGCGAATTCAAGGTCAACGATGTCGTTGCCGTGATCAGCTCAGAAGACAACCATAAGGTCAACTACCAGGAGCTCACCCTTGCCCAGCGCTGGCCTGTCCGCCAACCGCGCCCTATCCAGGCGCGCCTTGCCCCCAGCGAGCCGATGTTGACTGGCACGCGCATTATCGATGTCTTTTCCCCGGTCGCCAAGGGTGGCTCAGCGATCATACCTGGCGGTTTTGGCACAGGGAAGACAGTGGTAGAGCAGAGCCTGGCGCGCTGGGCCGACGCCGATGTGGTAGTCTACGTGGGCTGCGGCGAGCGCGGCAACGAGATGACTGAGGTCTTGGAGGAGTTCCCCACCCTGGAGGACCCGCGCAGCGGTGCTCCTCTCATGGAGCGCACCGTGCTGATCGCCAACACCTCCAACATGCCGGTAGCGGCGCGCGAAGCCAGCATTTACACCGGCATTACCATCGCCGAGTACTACCGCGATATGGGGTATGATGTGCTGATTTTGGCCGACTCTACCTCCCGCTGGGGCGAGGCGCTGCGTGAGATCTCCGGGCGTTTGGAGGAAATGCCTGGCGAAGAGGGGTACCCGGCTTACCTGGCCGCCCGCCTAGCCGAATTCTATGAACGCTCCGGGAGAGTGGTCTGCCTGGGCAGTATAGAGGCTTCCAATGCTAGCGAACGCACCGGCTCGGTGACAGTTGTGGGGGCGGTTTCCCCTCCTGGCGGCGACTTCTCTGAACCAATGACGCAAAATTCAATGCGTGTGGTGGGTACGTTCTGGGCGCTGGATTACGACCTGTCGCGCCGCCGGCACTTTCCTGCCATAAACTGGACGCGCAGCTATTCCCTGTACGACTTCGGCGTTTGGTATGCGGAGAAAGTGGCGTCAGATTGGCCCGAGCTGGTGGCGGAGGCCATGGCGCTGCTCCAGCAGGAGGTTGAACTGCTGGAAATCGTCCAGTTAGTCGGCCCAGATGCCCTGGCCGAGGCAGAACGAGCTGTGCTGGCTTTGGCGCGCATGCTGCGCGAAGACTTCTTGCAGCAGTCCGCCTACCACGAGGTTGACCGTTACTGTACGGCAGAAAAAGCTTACTGGATGCTCAAGACCGTGATGGACTTCCATCACCACACCCAGGCCGCCCTCCAGTCTGGTCTGCACCTGGAACAGGTTGTCGCTCTGCCGGTCGTGGCCGAGATCGCCCGGATGAAGGAACTCTCGCCCGAGGTGGCTGTGAGCGCCATCCAGCCACTGATGGAGCGGGCGAGGGCCGCTTTCGCTGGGTTAGGAGTGGAGTTATAGCCTGCTGAACACGAAGGGTTGAGGATTCATTTGAGATGCTGAAGACCATCCCCAGGCCCAGCCTGGTCACCAAGGAATATCGCACACTCTCACAGATCAAGGGACCCTTGATCTTCGTTGAACGCATAGCCGGGATTGCCTACAACGAGATGGTGGAGATCATCGATCCTGACGGCGTGACTCGCCTTGGCCAGGTGCTGGAGGTGGACCGGCAGCGTTGCATGGTGCGCGTCTTCCTGGGTACTTCCGGCCTGGACCTGGCCCGCACCCGGGTGCGCTTTATGGGCGATGTAGTCCGCCTGGATGTATCCCTTTCCATGCTGGGCCGGGTTTTGAACGGCTCTGGCCAGGCCATAGATGGCGGTCCTTCCATCATCCCGGAGATATCGCTAGACATTAACGGGCTGCCGATCAACCCCTTCGTGCGCACTCATCCCAGCGAATTCATCCAGACCGGAGTATCTGCCATCGACGGCTTGAATACCCTGACGCGCGGTCAAAAGCTGCCTATCTTCTCTGGGGCCGGGCTGCCGGCCAACGAGTTGGCAGCACAGATCGCCTCCCAGGCGCGCGTCCTGACCGAAGGCAGCGGCGGCAGCGAACCGTTTGCCGTGGTCTTCGCCGCCATCGGCATCACCCATCGCGAAGCTTCTTATTTCATGGACCAATTCCGCGCCAGTGATGCCATGGATCGCACTGTGCTGTTCATTAACCGCGCCGACGATCCCTCCATGGAGCGCCTGCTGACGCCGCGCGCCGCCCTGAGTGCTGCCGAATACCTGGCCTTCACCCACCACCGCCATGTGCTGGTGATTCTGACCGATATGACCAATTACTGCGAAGCCTTGCGTGAGGTGGCTGCCGCCAGCGAAGAGGTGCCCGGGCGGCGCGGTTATCCAGGTTACATGTATTCCGATCTGGCCAGTATCTACGAGCGCGCCGGGCGCGTGCACGGCAACCCGGGCTCGGTGACACAACTGATCATCCTCACCATGCCGGACGATGATATCACTCATCCCATTCCTGACCTGACCGGCTACATCACCGAAGGCCAGCTCGTCTTGAGCCGTGACCTGCACCGCAAGGGCGTCTATCCACCGATCGACGTCCTGCCCTCCCTATCTCGCTTGATGAACGCCGGGATCGGCCCGGACAAGACCCGCGAGGATCATCGTTCCGTTGCCAACCAGCTCTACGCCCTGTATGCCCAAGGTCGCGATCTGCGCCGGTTGATGGCGATTATCGGAGAGGCTGCCCTTTCTGCCGATGACAAGCGTGTTCTGGCCTTTTCCAGATCGTTTGAAGAAATGTTCGTAGGGCAGGGGATGATCAACCGGGATATTAAAGAAACGCTCAAACTGGCCTGGGACTTGCTGGCTCCCATGCCGGCCGAGTTGCTCAAGCGTATTCCGCAGGAATATATCGAGCGTTACCACCATGCAAAAGCTTGAAGTTGCGCGTGATTACATTGTTTGAAAGGTTTGATTGATGCGCACCGTCTCCGCTACCCGGATGGAGCTCCTGGCTCACAAGGCGCAGATCGCCCTGGCGAAGCAGGGCCTTGAGTTATTGGAGCAGAAGCGGACAGCGTTAATGAAGGAATTCATGCGGATCGTGGATACCGTCATGGAACGTTCCGACCTGCTCCAGCAAACGGCTGCCAATGCTCGCCAGGCATTAGCCAGGGCAGAGGCCACAGCCGGCACCGAGGCTGTAAACTCGGCGGCCATGGCCTCCCGCACCAACCTGCCTCTCGAGGTCACGACGGTCAATGTGATGGGAGTCAAGGTGCCGCATATTGAACAGAGGCGCGTCTCCCGCCCGGTGTTGGGGCGAGGTTACTCGATCGTAGGGACATCGATCACGATAGACGAAGCCGCGTCTGCTTTCGAAGCCGAGGTGGAAGCTATCATCCAGCTGGCGGAGAGCGAACTACGCCTCACCCGGCTGGCTGCTGAAATCCGGCGCACCTCGCGCCGGCTTAACGCCCTCGACCACATGTTGATCCCCCGTTTGGAAGCTGAACGGGATTACATACAAATGGCGTTGGAAGAGCGAGAGCGCGCCGATCATTTCAGACTTAAATTAGTCAAGCGCACCCTTGAAAGGAAACGAGGGGCAGTCGGTAATTGACTCGTCGGTGAAGAATGGCTGCCCGCACGGCTAGAAGGGAAGCGCATTGATCTGTAATCCAGGCGGATTAGACAAGGCATAACGGAGGTATCCGATGAATGAGATAGAGTTTGATGTCGATCGGTGTGCCTCGGAAGGACCGCAATCGGCGTTGGAGAAGAAATTGATCGAAGAGTTCTTGGGTGAGAAGGGTTACAAACTGCAAGACCTGCACACTTTACCGCAGGAAGAAGCCCGGCATTTGATGGAGGAGGCGTGTCGCTATGCTTCCCTCAAGTTGGCCGAGGTCGAATCGCGAGCCCGGTTCCGGCGCGAGATCCATCTCCACGATTGATCTTGATGGGTGGTTTTCCCTGAGTTCGATATCGCCCAGCACAAGTTTGTGGCACTCGAATTGTTTCTAAAAATTCAATTGGAAACAAATCATTCATGTTATGGCCCCGAGGCCGTTTGGTTTTCTGATGTGGCTCGTCTCCAATTCTCGGTAAGTTCACTAATAACCTCGTCAACGGTGGCGTCAAATTCAGAGAAGTCGCTGGAGATCAGGCGCTGGGTTTTGACCAGGCGGGAGAGGTTGGCGGTAGCCAGGCTGAGAGTGCTCAATAAACGCAGGGCCTGATCCAGGTCCTGGACATCCCGGGCCAGCTCCATGACGCGGCGGATGAGGACGCGCAACATGCCAATCTCGTCCTGAAGGTCATCCAGGGGGATCGCTTGGAGGTCGCCTAGCTCGATCTTGCGGAAGAGATGGGAGTAGAAGCCGTGCTTGAGGGCGTTGAGGTTGCCGGAGGGCGCGCCGCGGCGGCGGGGAGTTTTTGGGGTCAGGGAAGAAAATATAGTCATATGACGTTTGGGCACGGCAGGTCTTTCAACCATCCCAGGGTAAAACCACCACCGCCGTGCCCAAACAAAGACGAATGATTTGACATGAAATACGACCCAACCAAACACCACCGGCGTTCGATCCGGTTGAAGGGATACGATTACGCCCAGGATGGGGCATATTTCGTGACCATCGTCACACATGACCGCGAATTCCTGTGTGGGGAAATCGTGGATGGAGGGATAGCATTATCCAGGGCGGGGAGGATTGTCCAGCATGCCTGGTTGGATTTGCAGAACCATTATCCACACGTGATTTTGGATGAATTCGTGATCATGCCAAACCATGTGCATGGGATTTTCATATTGATGGATCAACTGGTTGGTAGGGGCGGGTCTGTTTATGGGGATATACCCCTGCATGACCGGATGGACGACTGCGTTGAGATCGGGCTTGATATGCCTCGGACCCGCCCTTACACGCGGAAATGCCATGGATTGCCCGAGATCATATGGGTGTTCAAATCGTTTTCGGCACGGCGGATCAATGCCATGCGCCGCACCCCGGGCATACCGGTCTGGCAGCGTAATTATTACGAACATATTGTGCGCAATGACGAGGAATTGGCGCGCATACGCAATTATATCCGTGACAACCCATTGAAATGGGAGGTCGATCGGGAAAATCCGACGCGCGGGTAGGGGCGGGTCTTGGCTCAATCTGGCATGAAACTTTGGTAAGATTAGACCTGGTTTGGCAAAGGTAATTTGCGAGAGAGACCCGCCCCTACGGGATCCACCCCAACGAAAGGCGATAGCTGATCGACGGTGAGACTTGGATCGGCCTGGGGGTGGACGTAAATGGTACATTTGATCTAGACCAATCGGAACACCTGCGCCACCGGGGGCTGCATGGCTGGGAGATCGTGGTAATACCGCTTGCCTGAACGTGAGGAACCCGTACCTGCACGGAATCGGGACCAGTGGGGCGATGGCGACTAAGTTTTTGGGTTAAATCTTGACTTGTCAGACTTGAGATGCAATTGTCTGGAGATGCGCTTTGACTGAAGCAGGCACATACTCAGATTGGTGTACAATATAATCTCCATCAGATGATTGGAGGTAGGAATGAAACGACGTTGGCAAGGCCGGATCGTGATTGAGCCCGACCTGCATCATGGCGATCCCTGCATCAAAGGAACTCGCATTCCTGTAACGATTGTCGCGGGCAGCCTGGCGGATGGGATGACTTTCGAGGAAATACGCATTGAATCAATTTCGCAGTGAAGCGTTTCCTGAGCCAGAGCCGGAACCTACGACAGAGAAAAGCCGGGGAGGGTGGCGGATGTTGCGCGAAGCGCTGGAGATGCTCGTCTTGTCGCTGATGCTCTTTGGCGTGATCAATACGCTCTCAGCTCGCATCCGGGTGGAATCGGTCAGTATGCAGCCCACCCTGTACGCAGGGAACTTCGTGATCGTCAATAAGCTGGCTTACCGGCTGGGCGAGCCCAGTAGGGGAGATGTGATCGTTTTTCGTTACCCGCCTGCTCCGGAGCAGGAGCCGTATATTAAACGCATCATCGGTTTGCCGGGCGACCTAGTGCAGATCACCGGGCGGAAGGTATATATCAACGGGGGCCCGCTGGCAGAGCCTTATCTTGGGGTGGCGACCAACCAGGGAGGCGAGTGGGTTGTCCCGGCGGGATCGCTGTTTGTGATGGGCGACAACCGCAACAGTTCGTCGGACTCGCGCGCCTGGGGGATGGTGCCGTTCGAGAATGTGATCGGCAAGGCGCTGGTGGTGTACTGGCCCCCAGGAAAATGGGGGCTACTGAGTTTCC
>Ga0209341_10000785_pt1 | contig 32285 bp, 32 predicted proteins | sample RifCSP13_2_FD_184020 | JGI IMG/M metagenome (GOLD analysis project Ga0209341, IMG submission 184020) | Soil microbial communities from Rifle, Colorado - Rifle CSP2_sed 13_2 (SPAdes) (version 2) | ecosystem: Environmental > Terrestrial > Deep subsurface > Rock core/Sediment | place: Rifle... | reverse complement strand
ATCAACAGCCTTGATTACACAGATTAGGAAAAACGATTACACAGATATTTCAATGGGTTTTAATCTGTGAAATCTAATCTTTTATCCGTGTAATCGGAGTTTGTTGAGTTTTTCAACAAACTGCTAGGATTGAGCTTAAACGCTTTTTTATATACCTTGATAGATTCTTCAAATAATCCTTTTTTAAAATACATAGTGCCAAGATTATTCTGCATCTCAGGGTGATTTGGTTCTTGTTTTATGGCTTCTTGAATTTTCTCTATAGCCTTGTCTATTTGCCCTTTTTCTGAATACATTAGACCAAGATTATTGTAAGCCTTTGGATAAAATGGTTTTAGTTTTATAGCAGTTTTATATTCAGTAATGGCTTCATTTATAAGACCTTTCTTTTGATAGACAAGCCCAAGATTGAAATGGGCTATTGGGTATTCAGGATTAATTTCTACAGCTTTTGGATCTCCCTAAAAGCTTCCTCTAATAATCCTTTTTCTTGATAGATATTACCTTTATTACTATATGCATCAACATAATTGGAATTTAGATTTATAGCTATTTGATATTCATTAAATGCCTGATCTATTAATCGGGATTTTTTATATGCAACCCCCAAATTATTATATCCCCTTGCATTTTTAGGGTTCTTTCTTACCACATCCTCCCACAATCCTGTATCATCCTTCCATATTCCATTTCTTTTATAAGTAGGAAAGGAAAGAAGAAGGGCAACAAAAATGATGAAGAAAATAAGGTATGAAGATTTGAAATTAGATGGGATGTTTTCAGCTTTTTCTATAAGAGTTATTTTCTTCTCAGTTTTTTTGTTTTTTGCCTTACCCACAAAACTTTTATAGCATAGTAAGCCTGTGTTTGTAAAAAGGTTTTTTGGGTTTGCGCTTGCAAAATTGGGATTCCTCTGCTACATTATCATCGCAACTTAAAATTATAAAATAAAAAGGAGGAGTTGAATATGAGCAAAAAGATTATAGATGTGTTGAATGAAGACAGGGCGTATGAACTGGCGGCAATAATTCAGTATATGGGCCACCACTACGAGGCAGAGGGGCTTGAGAGCCCGGCAGTGATAGAGATATTCAAAAAGACTTCCATTGACGAAATGAAACATGCTGAAATGCTGGCAGAGAGGATAGTATATCTTGGCGGAACCCCTGTGCAAAAGCCCACCGAGATAGTGCGCGGAGGCGACCTTACGAAGATGATAAAAGACGACCTTGCCGCAGAGAACGGCGCAATAAAACGGTATAAGGACCATATAAAATTGTGCGAGCAAGAGAGTGATCCAACCACAAGACTTATGTTAGAACAGATTCTTTCTGATGAAGAAGGCCATGCTGACACATGGGAGACAACCCTCGGTATAAGAAAGTAAAGACAGGTAATAGGCTATGGGCAATGGGTGATAGGCAAAACCATAGCATATAGCCCATAGCCCATAAACTGTAATTGAGGGAAGGAATTGTTTGATTGAAGTGGAAAAGAGAATCTCAAAGAAGGATTTACAGAGCTTTGACGGCAAAGACGGCAGACCTGCGTATATAGCGCATAACGGCAGTGTGTATGATGTAACTGATAATCTGTACTGGACAGATGGCAATCATCTGGAGTCGCATTTTGCAGGCGTGGATTTAACGGTTGAGCTTGGAGATGCGCCTCATGGTCCGGAGGTTTTTGATGGCGTAAAAAAGATCGGCGTATTGGAGGATTGAACGTATTCTCCTCAGAGACGTTTGGTTGATTCCTAATCTTGAGAACAGCTTGCTACAATATACAATAATAATGCCTCTATGGAGGTAAGTAGTGGTTGACAGCATCCTTGGTCATCCTGACCTTATTTCAGAAATAAAAAGACAGGTTCAGCAAAAGGGCAGAATAACATTTGCCGAGTTTATGGATAAGGCGCTTTACTGGCCTCAAACAGGTTACTATGCATCGGACAGGGTGAGATGGGGGAAAGAGGGCGATTACCTGACCAGTATAGATGTAAGCCCTGTATTTGGCAGGCTCTTCGCATCCCAGCTAAACCAGATGTGGCAGATACTTGGCGAGCCTTCTCAGTTTACTGTTGTAGAGGTTGGCGCAGGCAGGGGTGATTTATCATCTCAGATTGAGGGCGCTATAAAAGGTTTGTTTCCACACTTCTATAAGGCAGTTGATTTTAAGTTGGTTGATGTGAACCTTGTTTCAGCAGAAAAGGCAAATAAAAAAATCTCTTACCATTCGACGATAAAAGAAATTAAGCCTCATATTGCCGGCTGCATTATCTCTAACGAGCTCGTAGATGCATTTCCTGTGCATAGGGTTATTCAGTTAGATGAACTTAAGGAAATCTATGTAGGCTATTCAGATAATGGGTTTGTAGAAATAATTGCAGAGTTATCTAACCGGAATCTTAGTGATTACTTTGACAGACTTGGAATAAGACTTGGTTACGGGCAAAAGGCAGAGGTGAATTTACACGCAATGGACTGGATTAAGTCTGTGGGGGCGCTCTTGGATAAGGGTTTTGTTATTACTATTGATTATGGTCTGCCTGCAAAAGAACTCTTTCAACATGGCAGAAATGGAAGCCTGCAATGCTATTATAAGCACACAATGAATGACAATCCATTGCAGAGGATTGGATATCAGGATATAACAGCAAAGGTAGATTTTACCAGTCTTGCGCTCGTAGGCAAGGACGTCGGCCTTGAGGTTGCTGGTTGGACAACCCAGTTTTATTTCTTGATGGGCATCGGCGTTTTTGAGGAGCTGAAAGAGGTAAGGGAACTGGATATAAATAATCTGGATGCATTTAAATGGAATCAAGGGATTAAGGAGCTTATGATGCCAGGCGGCATGGGCGATGATTTTAAGATTCTTATCCAGCATAAAGGAGTTGAAAAGCCGTTGCTTAAAGGCTTTGCTTTTAAGGACTTAAAATATACACTGTAAGAGGCGGGCTATAGGCCAGAGGCGATAGGCTATAGGTTTTTCCCATCACCTATAGCCCATAGCCTATTGCCTATTTTTAAGGAGATGATATGACAGAGGAAGTGGATTTTTCAAGCAGCCGCGAATGGTCAGTGGATGAGTGGACAAAGGAGTGGACAATCCATGTAGGCAAGGCATATCACTGTTCTAAATGCGGGGCAATGGCAATGGTTACCAAGGGCGGTGTTGGAGTTATGGAGCCTAAATGCTGCGGCAGGGGTATGGCTGTAGTGGAGAGGCCGGATGATATCAGGTAAGGCAATGGCCGGCAAAACTGTTGTGAAAGGGAGAAATATATTGGGCCGTGTTTATCGGTGCCCTGTTTGCGGCGCAGAACTCTCTGTAATCAAGGGAGGCAGCGGGGAGTTAAAACCGATATGCTGCAATACGGAGATGATTATGCTTGAGCCTATAAACACTGTGTATGTTTGTTCTGTATGCCGCAGCGAGCTCATGGTAATCAAAAATGGGGAAAATTTAGAGCCTATCTGCTGTAATAAAAAAATGAAAATAAAAACACGATTATACTGATTATAAAGGGCAGATTACACAGATTAAAAATACGAATCCGTGTAGTCGCTTTTCAAAATCTGTGTCATCAGAATATAAAAGGAGAAATCATGGAAGAAAAAAAAGAGAAAAAGCATGTTTGCACCATTTGCGGCAAGCAGTCTGAGGCTACGATATGTCATGCCTGTGAGGAAAAGATAAGGGGAGAGGCGTTGGAAAAGAAAAAGGATGTAGAAAAGGCCGGACGGACAGATACAGGAAGGCGATAGAATAGAGAAAGAGAGCAGAAGTAGAAATGAGGGAAGCCTTTTTTTGTTTTCAATCACTCATTTCTATAATTTCTGCTTCCTAATTTCTCAGTTTAATATGGAGGTGTTCAATGCAGGAAAAGGCTATAGAAAATCTTAAAATAGCGGTCCGCACTGAGATGGAAGGGTATGACTTCTATATTGCCGCCTCCAATACAATAAAGGATGAGCATGGGCAAAATGTATTCCGACATTTGGCTAAGGAAGAGCTTGAGCATATAACAGTATTGACTGCCATAAGCAGGTCAATAAATACCGGAGGCAGGTGGCTTTCTTATAAAGATGCCGTTGCCCAAGGAGATGCAAACAAGAAGGGTGCGCCTATATTTTTAGAAGAAAATGAACTTACAAAGAGATTAAAAAAGAATCCAACAGCAATAGGCGCTGTAACCATCGCTGTGGAGGTAGAGGATAAGGCTGTCCAGTTTTATTCAGGGTTGCTGAAGGTTGCAACTGAACCGGATGAAAAGACTGTCCTGACAAAGATTCTCGATATGGAGAAAGGCCATCTTAAACTTTTACGGTGGGAGCGTGAGTCTGTCATTCATACAGGTTTTTGGGCTGATTTTATGGAGTTTAGTGTGGAAAAGGAGTTGGAATAATAAAAACCGTTGTCCGTGTCCGTTTTCCGTGACCGTGAAAAATATTAAACGGACACGGTTCACGGTCACGAATCACGGTCTTTAACTATGCTATACGATGTAATTGTTTCAGGTCTCGGTCCAGCAGGTTCCACTGCTGCCTATGAGCTTGCCTCAAGAGGGTTAAAGGTTCTTGCCTTTGATAAAGAAAAATTTCCCAGATATAAACCGTGCGGCGGCTGTGTGTCGCTCAAGGCTGAGAAAATATTGCCGTTTGATTTCAAGGCAGTTATAGAGGATACGGTTTACGGCGCTGTTTTTACATTTAAATCAAAGAGGCCGATCTCTATCATGTCCCATAGGCCCATCGGTTATAATGTAAACAGAGACAAGTTTGATAACCTTTTAAAAGAAAAAGCAAGAGAAGCAGGCACTGAAATAAAAGAAGGGGAAAGAGTAATAGGCATTGAGCAAGGCAACGGCCATATAGATATCAAAACTTCTCAAGGTTCATACAAGGCAAAAATTTTGATAGGCGCTGATGGCGCAAATGGTATTGTTGGAAGAGATGTGTTGGGGTTTGATTCAAAGTTATGCGCAGTGGCAATTGAGGCTGAAATTCCCTATGATAAAGAAAAAATTGCAGTCCTAAAAGGGAGACTCCTGATAGACTTTGGCTGCATACCGCATGGATATGCATGGGTTTTTCCCAAAGCCAACAGCCTCTCCGTAGGTATTGCAGGTCTTTCTATAAAAGTTAAAGGCCAAGTAAAAAAGTATTTTGCGGATTTTGTGAAGAAGGAAAAGGTTCTTTCTCATGCTAATATAAGCAAGGTGTATGGCTGGACAATACCATATTTTTCCGGGGCAATGCAGAGGATAGTAAATGGGAGGGTTTTGGCCGTGGGTGACGTTGCCCACATGGTTGACCCGTTCCTCGGAGAAGGCATATACTATGCCATAAGGAGCGGCCAGCTCGCTGCAAAGGTTATATCAGAGAGAATAGCTGATGATACAATAAACTTGAACAGTTATAATGAAGCGATAGCTACAGAGTTATATCCTGAACTTGAGGCAGCAGCTAAGATAGGCAAGTGGGTTTACACTTATCCGAGGTTATGGTATCGCATATTGGAATCCGAGCCTGCTCTTCTGGAAAGATACTATGATGTCATCCGAGGAGAGGGGAGTTACAAAGAGTTTTATGCAACAATTGTGTCGAGAATTAAAGCGAGACCGTGGAGGCTGATAGTCAGATGGATAAAAGGCTGTTTCTCAGATACTAATCAAAGAAAAGATGTTAATCAAAACCTTAAATCTGCTGTGTAGGAAAAAATATTTCTTGTGCTGTTTTATGAAAAAGATGTGCTATAATTAATTTAGTCACAGACCGAAAGGGGTGATGAAAGATGAAAAGATTCATGCTTCCAAGGGTAGCCCATTGCAGTGACGGCTGCCATAGATAGTCCTGGGTATGACGCTAAACTGCCCAATAGCGTTCCTTTTTGTCAAGTTGCCAATCATGGGCAGATTAAAAAATCAACTCATAGCAAAAATCTTCACGAGATTTCCATTCCTTGTAGAAAGATGGGTTAAAAACACTCCGCCTATTAAGTTTGAAGATATTCCATGGGCCCCCGCAACAAAATCTCTCAAAGACTGCAAAATAGCTCTTGTTACAACTGCAGGCGTTCATCTAAGAAACCAAAAGCCGTTTAACATGAAAGACCCAACCGGAGACCCCAGTTATAGAGAAATTCCAAGAGATGCGCCTAAAGAGCAACTCATGATAACCCACGACTATTATGACCACAAAGACGCGGATAAAGACATTAATATTGTCTTTCCCATAGACAGACTCAAAGAAATGAAAGATGCCGGAGAGATTGGCGATATTGCAGAAACAAACTTTGGCTTTATGGGGCATATAGACGGCAGTCATCTTTATACGCTTATAAATGAAACCGCCCCGGCAGTTGCAGAAAAATTAAAAGCGCAAAATGTTGATACGGCTATCTTAACCCCTGGCTGAGGTCTTTGCAATCGGTCCGTTGGACTGATACAGCGAGAGGTAGAAAAACGCGGCATCCCGACCATAAGCATTTCCATTGTGCGGAAATTTACAGAAGAAATAAAACCGCCACGCACCGTGTTCCTTCATTGGCCTATAGGACATCCTTTAGGAGAACCTTATAATATCAAACAGCAGATGACGATTTTAAAAAAGGCATTAGAGGCATTGACGGATATAAAAGAGCCCGGAACTATCAGAGACCTTCCTTTTCGGTGGAAAAGGTATGAGGATTTGGAGAGGTAACGGTTTGCAGTAGTGGCGTGTGGGTGGGTGTGGATTCTGTCTGAGAGCAGAAAAAAACCGAAGCCAGAAAAATGCAAAAATGTTTGAAAATGCCGCAGAATCCCATACGTCCACTGCACGCTTTGTTAGGCAACCTGCTTGCTTACCAAAACGATGGTTGAAAAAAGACACCACCGTTAAACCGGCAAAATTATTGCACACGATTCAATCTTTGGCAATAACCAAAAACATGACTTACTCAAACACCAAATAATTAAGAACCAACTTTGACTGACCAAAAAACAAATTGACTCAAAACTTTGCTTGCCAAATAAAACCTGAAATTCTCTCAAACGATAATCAAGACGATAGTTTTTTTGCTCGACCCGTGAACCATTTAACAGCAGTTTTACCATATATCGGTTGGATGATTTGGTAATGTTTCTTGTACGATTTGCCAACTTTGAACCCAACTCGCAATAATAATTGACGCATGATTTTCAATTCTTCTTCAGAATAAGCGACCAATCGTACTTCATATCCTTTTTTATATTTCTGTCCTTCTTGTTCTCTGCGTTTTTCATTGACCAATCTTACACAACCGTTTCGCTCGAAGAAAGCAATCAACAATCCTTCCGTTGAACTTTGAGAATTTACATTCTTTTGCATAATTATCATTCACATCAAAAAATAGATTTGATTTTCGGAACTTGAACTCAATCACGAAACCCGAATTTGTATTTCAAAAAAGGACACCACTGTTTTGCAAGACGGTTGCCTAACATTTATTTTTATACTTATTCAGTAAACACCAGCGCTATATAATGAGACACTATCAAATTATCAAATTCTTTACTTTCAATTTGCCAAAATCAGGTTATTGATTCTGTACAATAGTGGGAATTTTAATATTATATAGATTCAGTATAACTTAATGCCTTGTTATATTAAACAAGCTCTAAGAATACAATCTTCATGCTCCCACACCTGCCCATCTCTGTATATAATAAACTTCTGCGTTGTCAGCTCCTCAAACCCTATTGAGTCGAAGGCGCGTGTGTCAAATCCAAATTATTTCTGCCAAATGTTCTACCTTTTTAAATTCCGGGTCGCCCGTTATTATCGCAGCTTTTTGCTCCATGGCAGATGCGAGAACAAAACAATCGGCGTAAGAGATGCTGTATTGAGCCTTATATTCGGCAGCCTGAAATACTAACTTGTTGGAGGCCGGCAAAACGGTGAAGTGCAGCCTCTCGATATTTGCGAGGGCTTCTAACTTCTTCTGATCGCCAAACTCCCTTTTGGTTGAATAAATAATCTCTCCCAGATTAATCACATTTATACATTTTACAGCGCCTGTTTTTTTTATATCCTCAAGGAGGCGGATAATTCTTTCATATCCCTTTTCCTTCTGGAATAACTTCAACAAGGCATGGCTATCAAAAATGAACGGGCCTTTTTTCATGAATTATCTGAATTCGCTTTTTCGTTCTTTAAGGAGTTTCTCTGAAAGAGATGGCTTAGACGGTAAAATACCGCAAGCCTCTTTGATTGGGTCTTCGACCGGAGGAATAAGATAAATAATACCTCCATACTCCATAATCTGAAGCTCTGAGCCCGGCTCTATTTGATATTTCTTCCTTAACTCTGCTGGTATAACGATTTGGCCTTTGGATAAGGTTTTAACGGTAGTCATAAAATTCTAACCTCTTCTTAGAAAGTTGTACAGATATTTAAAACGTACAACATTTGAGCTAATCTGTCAAGTTTTGCAGATACGTTGCTGCTTACATCACTCCCGCACCTGTCCATCTCCATATATGATAAACTTCTGCGTTGTAAGCTCCTCCAACCCCATGGGGCCAAAGGCATGAATCTTGGTAGTTGATATGCCAATCTCTGCGCCGAGGCCGAGCTGGAAGCCGTCTGAGAATCGTGTGGAGGCATTGACAAGCACCGTAGATGAATTCACCTCTCTCAAAAACCTCTGACTGTTGCTGTAATCCTTTGTGATTATAGACTCAGTATGCAGTGAGCCGTATTTTGCAATATGATTTATTGCCTCATCCATATCTTTCACAATCTTTACTGCCAAAATCAAATCCAGATATTCTGCTGACCAGTCCTCTTCTGTTGCTGGCTTGGCAAAAGGTAAAATCTTTCTTGTTTCTTCAGATCCCCTTAGTTCCACTTTTGCATCCTGATATTTTTTGCCCATCTTTGGTAGAAACTCTTTTGCAATCTTTTTATGAACCAGAAGCGTCTCCATTGCATTGCAGACTCCCGGCCTCTGAACCTTTGCGTTAAAACATATCTTCTCTGCCATATCCAAATCCGCAAATTCATCAACATAAATATGGCATACACCCTTATAATGCTTGATTACAGGGATTTTGGAGTTATCTACAACAAATCGTATAAGCCCTTCTCCTCCTCTTGGAATAATGAGGTCAATATACTCTTCAAGCTTGAGCATTTCCAATACTGCATCTCTTTCAGTTGTAGGAACAACCTGTATCGCAGAATCAGGGATGCCCTCTTTTTTACATGCACCCTGTAATACCTTCGCAATGGCAAGGTTTGAATTTATTGCCTCTGAGCCGCCTCTTAAGATTACCGCATTGCCTGATTTCAGACAAAGCGCTGCTGCATCAGCGGTAACATTCGGCCTTGCCTCATAGATAATGCCGATAACGCCTAAAGGTATCCTCATCTTTCCAACAAGAAGCCCATTCGGCCTTTTCCACATCTTTGTAATTTCGCCAACTGGGTCAGGCAGGGCTGCAACTTCTCTGATTCCATCTGCCATAGTCTTTAAAACCTTGTCGCTTATGGCGAGCCTGTCAATTATTGGTTTTGACAAGCCTTTGCCTTCTGCAGTCTTAAGGTCTTTTTTATTCGCAGCTTTTATCGTATCAGCATTCTTTAAAAGCTCATCAGCCATTTTTAAGAGCGCATTGTTTTTTACAGGTGCGCTTAGGTTTGCAAGCTTTAAAGACGCCTGCCGGGCTGACTGGGCGATTTGCTGGATATCGGATTTTATGGACATAAGCTACCCCTCATTATTTTTGGCTATTGTAACAATATGCCAGTTGTTGTCAAGGAGTCAATATACAGAGCGTCATAACTTCGCATACCTGCGTTGCTCCTTGATTCGTCATTGCGGCGTATCACAAAAATACGCCTCACTCCTCATCTTCGTCGCTCCTTGGTCTGCTTTATTCTGACGCTCTGTATGCTGAACTGTTTATATTGTTGTGTATAATTTCAATGATTGTTTACGGGACAGCAATGTGGAGCGGGTAATTCTCTTGTGGTCAGGAAGAACAAGATATTCTGCAAAGCTACATGTCGCATTGACCAAAAACTTGTGGCCTATTTTTTTATGTCTTTGCTCAAGAAAAGATAGGCTATAAATACTGTCGTAACGCTTATAAAGAAGATTGGCGCCATTATCATTGTCATCAGCATTCCGTAATCCAGCTTATACGTCCCTGTTGCCTTATCATATTTATAGCAGAAGAGTATAATCCTGTCTAAAATGCCGGATGTTTTATTCTCTGCAATTCTTGTATATGCTGTATCCGGATTTATAGCCTCATTCACAGGCTTAAGTATCTCCTCCGGCTTAAAATCAATGCCATAGACTTGTTTGTATATCCTCCCCTTTGCATCAACAATGCTCACAGCATTCAGGTGGTCGAATCCCCCGTCTGTTTTCTTATAATAAAAACCGAGGTCTTTGGCCAATGTATCAATAGTCTCTCTGTCGCCTGTGGCAAATCTCCAGTTTTTAAAGTCCTTTGTGAAATTACCTCCGTATTCCTTCATCCTCTGCGGTGTGTCATTTTCAACATCAAAGCCAATGGTTATGGCATTAAATTTTGTTCCAAAGTCTTTGTCTGCCTCTTGTATTGCATTTTTTAGGTTCGCGGTTATAGCCGGACATATATGGCCGCAGCTTGTATAGATAAGGCTTATGACAATAGGTTTGTTGCCGGCAAATTCTTTAAGTTTAAAAACTTTGCTGTCCTGGTCTGTGAGGGAATAGTCGCCTATCTTCTTTCCAATGGCATTGTTTGATAGTTTGAGGGCTGCTTGCTCTTCTTCTGGGGATAGAGAGGCGTGGGAAGATGAAGTTAAGGTTAAGGATAAGGCTAAGGTTAAGGCTAAGATTAAAGCTAAAGAGAAAAAAAATCTACGGGAATACATATTATCACCTAATGGCAATATCTATGATAACAGCTAAAAATAATACGCCGAGATAGAGCATGGATGCCTTGAAGTTTTTCCATGCAATGTCTTTTGCAGGGTTCTTTATGAGTTGGAGATTTCTTATTATAAAGAATACTCCAACCCCTATGGCTGTTATTGTGTAAATAACGCCGAGATACCCAAAAAGTGATGGAAGCAATGAGGATATGACTAAGAGTATGGTATTCAGGAGTATGTATTTGGCGGTCTTTGAATCTCCTATTACTACAGGGAGCATGGGGATTCCTGCCTTTGCATATTCTTCTCTGTGGACTATGGCAAAACTCCAGAAATGGGACGGGGTCCAGAAGAACATGGTTATTGCCAGCAAGACCGGCAGCAGGCATAATTCCGCAGCGGCAGATGCGCCTCCTGCGAGGACTGCAAAACTGCCTGCCAATCCGCCGATTATTATATTTAACCAGCTCTTTCTCTTAAGCCATGCGGTGTAAATTACTGCATATACCAAAGCCCCAAGAAAGAGGTGCAGGCCCACCATGTAATTCAATGCCTTAAATGAGATGAGGATAGAGGCAATGAAAAGGAGAATTGCTATGAGGAGAATCTTTTTTGAGCTGTGGATGCTGCCTGAGGGTATGGGCCTTGTCTTTGTCCTCTGCATGACTGCGTCTATATCCATGTCAAAGTAGTGGTTAAAACAGCTTGCGCTCATAGAGGCGAGCATGGTGGCAATGATTAGAAAGAGGATATTTGTTATGGAGATATTTGCAGACGCTGTGGAGATGAGCCCGACAACGGCGCTGAATGTGATGAGCGAGCATATCCGAAGTTTGAAGAGAGGGAGATAGTTTTTTACGGCTGTCTGCATGGTTGCTCCTCCTTTTGATTCAATTATTGGATTCTGCTCTCGCTTCTTTATTCATAGTAACAGACGGAAGAATCTTTTTAGGCCCAATAAGCGACAGAAGAGAATTGGCAACAAATATAATGCCGCCTGTGATGGCTATGAGTCCGCCGATGCCGACAACGGCCATGCCTATTATCTTGGTAATATCATCAAGGTTCTGGGCAGCGCCAAATGTCTTGCGCTGAACACCGTGAGAACCTGCCAGAAACATGCCTGCAACAAATAGTGTTTGACCAACACCGTAAATATATGGCTGAATCTTGGCCAATCTTGTGCTATATAGCTCTCTTTTAAGAATATGAAGCATATGATTTGTAAGCCCCATGAATGCAAGCGTAACCCCTCCTATCACCCCGTGATAATGCGACGGAATCTTTGTGTTGGAGCCATGTATCATCAAGGCGATAAAACCGCCGAATGCAAAAACCGCTATTGATATGACAAGGGATGAAAACAGCGGGTCTTTCCATGGAAGGCCGCCGGCTTTTAAATCCTCCCCCTGTCCCTCTCCAGAAGGGGATAGGGGGAGGATAGTAAACAAAACAGCTATTGCAAAAATTCCTGTAGATGGCCCGAGGCCGAACTGCATGAGGGATGTAAAGGCATCTTTATACTGCTGACCCGCAGTATCGTATATAAAATAAACAAATGGCGCTGGTATAATGAACAATAAATAAAATATATAAAGCAGTTTTGCATAACCATCTTTGATAGGGAAAGTTTTAAACACAACATTGGCCAGATAGAGCCACACGGTAACCATTGCTATAGTATTTGCAAATTGGAGTATATGCCCGCCTCCCCAAAATAAAATTTCAAAATCCAATAGTATTTTTGCTGATGGCGCAAGCACCTGAAAATAATAAGATAGGCCAAAACAGATGATTGCAACTGAAACAGCTATGCCAGATATGAGCATCCCAAATGTTAATACAGGGAATTTGCCCGTATATGTCTTTTTCTTCCATGCCTTCCCTACAGTTAAAAATGTGTTGCCGAGTGTAATGGCAATGCCCGCAGCTAACAGCAAGAGCCCTATATAAAATATTGGGTGCGTAAGAACAGGAATATAATTAATAAATAAGGGGATACCGAGACCAAAGAACGCAGCAATTATTATAGATACTGTACCGGCAACAGAAAGCCAAAATCCGAGCCAGCCGGCATATATGCTGAAGATTCCGGCACCCAGAAACTGTGTGACAGTGAATGTCCACAGAACGCCCTGAAATGCGAGAAACCAGATTACAACTGACAAAATCACATGCCCAACAAGCGCAATACGAATATAGTCATGCCCAGGAAAAATATTTTGAATTATAGGCGTGCGGGCCATTGCGACAAGAAATGCAAATATGCCGGCAAATATCAGGGAGGATACGGCAAAGAAAAGCCACGCATAAACAAGACGCGAGCTATTCTGCTCCATTTTTTGATTTATAAAATTCATTAGGATAATACCTTCAAGACAGGAATTTAGGCTATGGGTGATAGACTATGGGCTATGGGTTATCCCCATCGCCTCTTGCCTATCACCTCTCGCCCGTATTTACCGAAGTTCCCAGATGCTGGCTAAGTATTTGTAATTCAAGAAATAGAGCGCAATAAATGTAACAATAAATATGATGGCCAGGACAAATGTGCCTGGCGCCCCAAATCTTTCATTGTTGTCTGACATGATTTTAAACCTCCTTTTATGACTGATTACACTGATTTTGAAGAACGATTACACCGATTAAAACAAATCTTTTTGTCTAAATCTGTGTAATCTGCTTTTGTAATCTATGTAATCACAATCTTATTCAAGCTTCCTTCCAAAGAACACTGTCCCTACAGTAACCAGAATATATATGGCGCCGCCAACGACTGCTAAAAGGGCGCCGATACCAAAGACACTCAGCCACATGTAAACAGTTGGATCCCATGTAAAGGCAAACGGAGAGCCGCCAAAGTTTACTATATCCCAGTGCCTCCTTGGAATACCATAAGCGCCTGCAAGCATCATACCTCCGGCCATCAATATCATACCTATACCATAGAACCACGGCTGAAGCTTAGCCCAGCCCATACCAAGCACCTCTCTCCTGAATATCAAGGGAAGGATATAATAGGTTGCGCCCATAAATGCAAGGGTTGTTCCGCCAACGACAGTTGAATGGAAATGGCCTGTGATTCTCCATGTGTTGTGGGCTGTGATATTAACCTGCTCTGAGCCAAAGGTAACCCCTGTTATGCCGCCCATAAAACCAAAGATAAATATAGAAAGCGCAGTTGCTGAAAACCCTGGGTTTGACCACGGCGCTTTTTTAAGCCACTCAAACAGTCCGCTTGTATAACCCTTCTTTCTCAGGGCAACCTCTATGCCAGCAGGCACTGCGAGCGCGTGTATCATGCTGGCAAGAACAGCAAGGTGCATGACATAGCCTGTATTCCATATCTTGTGCGCATTGCTTATAGCCGGGTCAACCAGGAGATGATGCTCTGATGCCACATTGATAAATAACACATACAGCACAAAGGCTGTTCTGCAGAGCTTCTGATTAATAGGCTTCATGCCAACGGTCAATGTGCCCATGAGATACCAAACAGATATCATTGCAGCGACATTTATCTGCTGGGAAGAATGACCAAGCGCCCACCATACTAATCTATAGGCTGCCGGATCCATACCCATGAAGCCAAGCGACCATAGAAATGCTGGTATGTATATCGCTGCGCCATGGATAAGGGTAGAGATAGCTATCATGGCTGCACATGCAAGGCCAAAAGTTACGAGAGGAAAACTCCCATGTGGATATGTGCCTTCCTTTCTTGCCTTATAAAGCGTTGCAAAGAAGAGGAGGCACCCTATCAATGCGCCAACTGCAAAGAGAATAACCCCAAGATAATAGAGCGGGTTAGCCTTTAACGGCGGATATGATGTAAACATAACATCTGCCTGACCCCAAAGAACCATTACAGCTATCAGAAGAACGCCAACCACCATTAATAGAAAGGCAAGCCAGCCTACCTTTGGCGCCGCAAGTCTTGAGTTCAGCAATACAGAAGCGCCCATATAAAGCGCTGCAATCTCAAAGAATATTATCCAGGCAATTAACATCGCCAAACCATGCAATGTCAAAATCCTGTAAAACCAATCTGCCGGAAGCAGATGGATAGCAGGCCAGCGGGTAAGCGCTACACCAGCGGCTGCTATGCCGCCGATAAGAAGCAGGAGCACTGCTGCCACTGCATTTGCCTTAATAAGATTCTCAGCAGGCAAATGCACCTTTAAGCCTGTTGTTGGACATGTTCTAAAATCTTGACCAGCCATTTTTTATCACCCCCTATTTTACAATTAGTTTGCCCACCATCGTATGATGACCAATGCCGCAGAATTCATTGCATAGTATTGGAAATTCACCGGATGTAGTGGGTGTCATCGTTATTATATAGTCATAGCCTGGAAGGGCCATGTAATTAATGTTCAACGGATATATGGAAAGCCCGTGCTGAAAATCAACTGCGGAAAGGTGCACCCTGTAGGTCTTGCCCTTCTCCAATTCCAATACAGGCCACCACTTCCATGCCCTCCCCTCCAGATACACATCGCTGCCTGCGGGCGGATGAACAACCGGTATGTCGTTCATGGTAACCAAATTGCCGCTTGCATCCTTTACCTGGTATTTCTTTATAAAATCATCCGTTAACGTATCCCACTGCTCCCTTGTAACCCTATAGCTCTCATTTGACGGGTTCTGCTTGCCGATAAAATGATATATGGGCATCCATAAGAAAGAGATCGCCATCCATATAATGGCAAGGAATAACCATATCTTTTCTTCTTTATCTATCGGTTTCCACCAAACCTTGTCTGGAACTGAAATACTCATTAATAATCACCTCCTGTTTTAATGATTACACGGATTCCTAAATAGTTATAATTACACAGATTAAAAAACTGGTCTACTCTACTCAGTGTAATTACTTATTTTGGCAGACTAGGCGTAGTGAAAATCTCTACAAGCCCCCATCCGGTATAAGAAACAACCAATACGACAAACCCTAAAATAAACAGAAGCAGCAGGTTGTCATAAAACTTCTGTCCTGATGGAACATTTTCATCAGCCATGTTGTATTCACCTCCCTTTTGTAAGATTGATTCAAGACTCATCGCACCTATTTAAAAAAGGCGCTGTCTTTTTCAGTTAAAAGCACCTCCCTTCGTTAATGAAGAAAAGCTGCCCATAAGCAAAATACCCTCTCTCAATAAGGTTATAGGTGCGTGAAAAATATAATGAGTTTATAAATGGGAAACATTGGCCTATGACCTTTGGTTCTTTACTGCGCTTTTCTTTTATATCAATAGGCGGTCTTGCTGCTCCTATACGACAATAAAGGCACACAGTTAGTAGAAGGTCAATAAGGCAGGTATGGGGGCCTCTGAGATTGGTAAATGCATCCCCCTTACAGACCAATGCTAAAATTGGTTTTACTTTACTCTTGTGCATATTTCATGTCAAGCTTTTTTTATCTACGGCAAGTATGCGGCAAATTATAGTAAACCACATAACCCTATAATATGACAAAAGTCATATATTAAAAAAACCTTTAACCTCGTTCTCTATTCTCTCTGTAAATATGGAGCCGTTGTTAGAGAATATGAAGCATTTCTTTAAACCGCGCCATTTATTGCAAAGATACCATACGAGACAATTAACCAGCAAGCGCCCCGTAAGCCCCACCTTTCAAGGCGGGGTCAAGGGGCGCAATGGAAAATGATATTTTCCTTACCGGCAAGGTCTCCGCCCTTTAGGGTGGAGAGCTTTACTGTCATAGCTTAGCATAAGCCTCATCCTGTAAATGGGGTCTTAGCCCCTAATTTATTTTAGAAAGGGCAGGGTAAAAACCCCGCCCTTTCTAAAGTGGTCTACCATGGCAAATAGCGCGATAGGCCAAAATCACCATGAACACCACCAGCTGCCCATATCTTGCCGTCAGATTGGATTGCGATGGCATTGATTTCCTCGATTTCAACTTCCGTCGCCCCTCCCCAATCAGTAGTTAGCACCCCCTGATTACCAAATGTTCTGTCAAGGCTGCCATTTCTGTTATATCGAACAAGGGCAAAATCAGAAAGGCATCCGATGAGAGAATAACAACCAGATATTCCAAAACCTCCAGCCACGAGTTTGCCATCCAACTGGATAATGAGGGTTTTAGCTCTATCAAAATAATTGTTGATATCGGTAGTCACCATCCCGTTATTTCCGAAGTTGCTGTCCAATGCGCCGTCTGGATTGTAGCGCGCAAGGAGGAAATCATAGGAGTTGTTGTTGGATGTAACCATGTCACCTGCTATCACGAGCTTACCATCCGACTGAATGACAATAGCATAAGCTTGATCTGCTGAACCAAAGTCAGTTATCACCTTTCCGCCTGTGCCAAAACTTGTATCCAGACTGCCATCAGGGTTATAGCGCACCAGCGCAACATCAGAGTCTGGGAAAAAGGAACCTGCTACGCTCTTCATTGCCGACCCTGCCATTACGATCTTACCATTAGCCTGGATTGCCATGGCGATACGCTCCTCCTCGCAGTGAATGACCGTGGCCACTTTACCGCCAGTGCCGAAGCTCGCATCAAGACTGCCATCAGGATTATAACGCGCCAGCGCAAAGGCATAGCCCAGAGAAGTACCAGACCACCCTCCCACCACGATTTTTCCTTCCGGTTGAATGGCTACAGCGGTTGCTTCGTCACCATAGCCGAAGAACTCTTTAAAGTCTGTTATCACCTTGCCGCTTGTGCCAAAGCTTGCATCCAGACTGCCGTCAGGATTATAGCGCACCACAGCGAAATCAGGCGAGCCACCTGGAGTTGCGCTATATCCCCCTGCTGTTACAATCTTGCCGTCTGACTGGATAGCCACTGCATTGGGTATTGTGCCAGCACCACCGAGGTCAGTAATCACCTTGCCGCTTGTGCCGAAGTTTGCATCCAGACTGCCGTCAGGGTTATAGCGTACGAGGGCAGCCACAGATCCGTAATAATACGATTCGACAACTTTCTTACCAACAACCACAACCTTTCCATCTGATTGAATGGCAATAGCATTCGCTGAATCTTTTATGCCATTAATATCCGTTGTTATCATGAGGTCCGGTTGTTGTACATTAATAGTTGTAGGGATAGTAATCATGTTGCCAAGTCGAGTATTATTGGACTCATTGCTTTCTATAATCTGGCCATTATAGTCCACAATCGCCCCAAGGTAATAGGTTCCACGTCGAGTGGCAGAGGGGACAGTCACAGTGGTTGCGCCTGTGCTGCTTTCACCTGCTAAGAGACCTCCTAATGTCCGTCTGCCTATGATAATGTCTGAGGTGGTAATCGTGGCGTCTTCGGATAGGTAAAACCCTATATAATAAGGCATCTGGGTCACACTTCCGGTCCCTTGGTTGGTAACGGTATCTGAAATGGTAAAACTGCCCCCGGCTTCAGCACTGGCTGGCCCATTAATCACCGTCACTATTAGATCTGGACCAATGGTTATTGCAATCGTATTCCCGACAAGTGTGTTGTTGTCCTCATCTGTTTCAGTCACCTCATCATTTAAATCCACGATGGCGCCGAAATAGTATGCGCCCACGCTGAGTAAGGACGAAAGCGTGATCGTGGTCTCCTGTGTGTCGCTATAGCCTGCCGATAGCCCGTTAACTACCCGCTGACCTACGAGAATATCCTCTTTTGAGATTAAAGGATCCGCCGACAGATAGAGATTCATGGAAAACTCACCCGCAGTCATAGTCCCCTGATTGAGGACGGTATTCGTAATGATGATACTTCCCCCGGTTACACCACTGGATGGGCCATTGACTTGCGTAGCTACCAGATCAGTATCCGGAACCATGTCCAATACAACGTTTGCTGACCGGACCTCTCCTGCGCTATCCTGGCCATCTATGATTAAGACGTAATGACCGACCGGGGTCGTACTCGCCGTGGAAATGGTGAGCGTTGCCGAGACAGAGCCGCCTGCCGGCGGGGTGACCTCAGTGGCGCTGAGACTCCCGATTATACTGGCGTCAGGAGAGATAAAGGTTAAAGTAATCGGCGCGCTGAAATTGTTTGCGGATGCAACTGTAATGGTGTAAGCGGCCGAGCTGCCAATCGTGATGCGTTGATTATAGGGTGTAGCAATGACACTGAAATTCGTCCCGAGGACACTATTGACATTGAGCCTTCCCCCGGTCACGGTAATGCCATCCAGCGCTGGAATTTTATCCACCGTGTTCATGAGGAGGCCTTTAAGCTGATCGGTCGCAAGAGACGGAAACCTGCTAAGGGCTAACACTGCAGCCCCGGACACATGAGGAGAAGCCATAGAGGTGCCGCTTGCAAACCTATAACCTCCTCTCCATGGATCGATTGAAGTTGGAATAGTGGATAAGATATCCACCCCAGGGGCGCCTAAATCCACGGTGTTCTTCCCGTAACTCGAGAAATACGCCTTCTGGTCATTATAATCCGTGGCTGCCACGCACAAAACATTTGGTGAGCTTGAGGTGCAGGGATAGGAGATGGTTGAGCTGTCATTGTCATTGTCAGAATTTCCAGCAGACACTACAAACAGCATGCCGCGCCCATTCGCCACTTTAATAGCATCTTCAACTGTCCTTGAATAGCAGGACTGCCTATCACCTGTGCAACCCCAGCTATTATTGGAAATCTTTGCCCCCATCTGAGAGGCGTAGAGGATGGCCTTGGCACCGTTCTCCCATGTTCCTCCGCCATAATAAGTTATAAACTTTACTGCCATGATCTTTGCCTGCCATGCTACCCCAACTACCCCAATTCCGTTATTCCCGATTGCTGCAATGGTGCCGCTGGTATGGGTGCCGTGCAGATTATCATCCATTGGGTCGTTGTCATTATTGGCAAAGTCCCAGCCATAGACATCGTCAATATAGCCGTTGCCGTCGTCGTCAATCCCATTGCCTGCGATCTCTCCGGGGTTAGTCCACATATTAGCTGCAATGTCCTCGTGATTGTAATCCACGCCTGTGTCGATATCAGCCACAATTATACCCGAACTCCCTGTCTGCCGATTCCATGCCTCTAAGGCATCGGTATCGGCATCTGGTGTCCCGCTGAAAGAAGTCGTGAAAGTGTTATCAATCTGTTTGGTGATAGTCTGGCCGATATTATGGAGTCCCCACAGGTCAGTAAATCGTGGGTCATTGGGGGTTGCTTGGACATAAAAATACCCATTTGGCTCTGCATACTCCACATGAGGATTCTTTTTATACTTCTCAATAAGCGCCTCTGTTGATTCTCCCTTATTGGATTTGACCTTCTGCACACCTATCTCACGGATCTCGGAAATGACCTCTGTCTCAGCCTCTTTATGAAATCTTTTTTTATCATCTGTCGTAACCCCGCCTTTAAACTTTACGAGAACCTCGCCAGGAACATATCCTGCAACAGTAGTATCTTCTTTTTGAGATACACCCTGGGAATCCTTTTTTTCCAAAACTACTGAATATGCTGGGGCCGCCATATGAATAGAGACTAAGAAGGCTCCAAGATATGCCAGCCAAGCATTACACCGATACAACTCCTTCAATACACTTTTAAGGCTTATCATGATATACCTCCTTCTTAGGTTATTCATTAAATTCATGTCTAACTATCCATTAAAAATTAGGGACTACAGAAGACAGGAAGAGCTACGGACCAGAGGTCATAAGAAAAGATACCCTTTTTCTAAACATTTTACTCACCCCCTTTCATAAGCAGACGGAGCTGCCTGTATATGAGAATGCGATAACTTGAGTGTTAAAGAAGAGGCTATCTATTCGTATTTTTATAATTAGCTTAATTTACGGGCGGATTTTACTTTAATGACCAACCCTTTGATATGATAAAAATCATATTTGGCAATATCTCAATATGTGGTGGAAAATAACAATCCCGCCCCAATGCAACCATCGGGGCGAGATTTGTTGAGTGTTTCACACATCTGGCTTGGCAGGCCTTCTTAAGGATTAATTGTTATTGTATTTCCCGCCAAGCCATTGTTTGCCTCATTGCTCTCAGCCTCGTTTCCATAGAGGTCTGCATATGCGCCAATATAGTATGTCCCTGACGTAACTGTTGCCAGTATTGTCACTGTTGTGCTAATTCGGCTGCAGGCGCCTGGCGCCAATACATCGCTGTACCGCCTGCCAAGATATATATCCGATGTGGTAATTGTGCTGTCAGAGGACAGATACAGCCCAACAAAAAATGATGTGCTTGTGCTCGTATTCCCCTGATTGCAGACCTTGTCCGTAATCTTAATGCTGCCGCCTGTTGCCGCGCTTGTGGGGCCGCTGACTGATGCCTCAACCAAATCCTTATAACCGGCAGCCGCGATTGTTATTCTGTTCCCTGCCAGGCTGTTATTCGCCTCATTGGTTTCCGTGATATTGTTGCCGACATCTGCAATTGCCCCGATATAATAAGTGCCTAAGGCCAACGTCGTAGGTATTGTTACAGATGTACTCACCCTGCTGCATCTGCCCTGGGCCAATCCGCCGTTAATCTGCCGCGCACCTATAAATGTATCGGATGTTGTGATTGTGGCGTCGGTGGATAAATACAGCGATACCCCTATCGCACCATTTGTATCAGCCCCCTGATTGCATACCTTGTCTGTAATCGCAATGCTATCTCCTATCTTTGCGCTTGCAGGTCCGCTTACAAGGCTTTCAACTATATCCGGTCCGGTAACGGTTATCTGTGTAGCTGAGGCTATACAGTTATTCGTCTCAGAGGATTCAACAATACTATTTCCCGGATCCGCGCATGCCCCAAGGTAGTAAGTTCCAGCCAGTGCGGAAGGTATTGTGACCGTTGTGGTGCCGCTGCTGGACTGCCCTGGCGAGAGACTGGTTACAGAACGGTTCCCGGTTAAAAGGACATCAGCGGTGGTAATTACAGGGTCGCTTGAGAGATAAAACTGCATGATAAGGCTGTTTGCAGGACCATCCCCCTGATTTGTCACTGTATCCGTTACTGTGAAATTTCCTCCTATTGTCACAGAGTTCGGCGGGTTGCTGATGTTTGTTTCTATTAGGTCAGGCCTTGTGACAATAATCTGTGTCCCGGCTACGGCACAGTTGTTAGATTCATTAAGTTCAGCCACGGCATTGGATGTATCGGCACATGCGCCAAAATAGTAGGTTCCTGACGGCACAGTAGATGGCACAAACAGAACCGCTGTTGCAGAGGAAGCGCTTCCTGAACTCAAGCCATTGATGAATGCGCCGCCTGTTAAAGGTATATCGGCCTCACTCACAAGCGAATCAGTTGAGAGATAAAATTTTACCAGAAAGCTGCCGGCAGAAAGATATCCAATGTTGCTTACTGTGGCGCTTCCGTTAAAACTGCCTCCGGCATTGGCCGATGAGGGCGGATTTTCCGCTGTTATTGTCAGGTCCGGAGCATTGCTTACGGACACAGCTACCGGTGTACCGGCTCCTACATTTCCGCTACCGTCATATGCCTTTGCTGTCAGGGTATGAGAGCCGTTGGAGGCAGCACGGGTATCCCATGCCCAGCTTACAGGAGAGGTATAAACAGTTGTTTTCAAAATCCCATCCAGATAAAATTCAACCTTGGAGATACCGATATTATCGTTGGCAGTTGCCGTCACAGTTACCGTTCCATAAACAGCAGAGCCGTTTCCAGGATATGTGATGCTCACCGTGGGCGGGGTAGTATCGTTCTGGCCTCCTCCATTATTTGTAGTAATTGTTACAGAGGATGAAACTGCCCTATTTCCTGCACTGTCCTGTGCCACTGCTATTACCGTATGCCTTCCGTCCGGTATGGTCGTGGTATCAACAGCACATTCATATGGAGAAGCGCTGCCGGCGCATTTCAGGATAGTATCTGCATAAAACTCAACTAAAGTTACGCCATGGACGTCACCGGCATTGGCTGTAAGAGTGACTGTCCCGCTGACAACTGCCCCATCAGCCGGTGAGACGATGTTTACTGACGGCGGCGTGTTATCTATGGTAACGGTGACTGTTGCGCTCACTCCTTCAGCATTGGAAAGGTCAATGGCCTTGGCCTGCAAGGTATGGGCGCCCTCGGTCAGGGTTGTTGTGTCCCATGCGCATTCATAGGGAGCGGTGCTGTCGGTGCAGAGCAAGGTGTTAGTAGTAGCCGGGTTCAGATAAAATTCTACGCGGGCTACGCCGATATTATCAGCAGCAGATGCGCCAATCGTTACAGCGCCGCCCACAATTGCACCGCTTGCCGGAGAAGTTAAGCTCACAGTTGGGGGGACACCGTCTGTGCAGGTTGGAAACTTAAAAGAACCAATTCGGGTCTGCCAGCCATAACCGCTCGTAACAGCATAATATTCACTCGTAAACCAGAAGGTGCAATCATCCACAGGGTCTACTGACATCATGCTGTAATCGCCCCAGCGAGAATAACCTGTCTGTGCGCCACTACCGGCCATAAGTTCGGACTCGCCCTGTGCCAGAATGCCCAAAGGGTCGCCGGCAAGTCTCCCTGCGTACCTGATAGAGGGATAAAGGGTATCGCTGGAGGCAGAATATCCTAAAGCAATATTCCCGCTTTTATCCATAGCCATGCTGCCCATCCAGCGGTGATTGCTGTCAGGGGCATAGGTGCCTTGCTGATAGATGGTCGGCGCCCCGCCTGGGTTGCGAATCTCATACCAGCGGATGCCTGCATGGTCAGCGCCATCCACGTCCACAGTATGATTTACAACCAATGACTCATGGTCGCCGAAATTTCGGTATGCCAGGCGATACATAAGCCTGTCGGGAAGAGCGGTCAGTGCCCCACCGGCATCTGGCTGGGGAATACAGATACTCCAATAGTAATCACAGAGGTGAGAGTCAAAGGGTTCTGTATTCAACACAGAGGGACCTGAAAAGGTGGACGCTGATGGATTATTCCAATCCACATGAAACTGAAAGACCATTAACCTGTCTGTGTCCCATACTCCCTCACCATCATCGCCAAATTGGACAAAATAATTAGGCGAGCCGGCGGGCGGCAGTGTAAAACCGTCCATATCAGACGGGAGCAGACTTGCATACGGTGTGCCAATATCAAAATAAACCATATTCGCAGGCAGGCCTGACAGCATCTTCTCGCGCTCAAACGCCACAGCGCCCGGTCCTGCAAAATCCTCTGTATCACCAGAAAAGACAAACTGGTTAATTGACATGTAATAGGCGTCAGGCCAGACACCAAACTTTGGATAATCGTTCATCTTTGTATCGCTTATCTTATACTCATAACGATACCATGCGCCTGTCGGGTCGCCGGTCTGCGAGACCGCGATGCACTGATAATATGGGCCTGCATAATAACCGTTGGGAAATGCGAACTGGCTCATCAACCACCTGTCTGCTAACTGGTCGTACTGGGCAATGGGGTCGCCGTTATTGGTTGCCTCGCAAGGACCGCCAAAACCTTGCCATAGGGTATTGCCTGCTGCGGGCCCGTAAACAAGATTGCCGCTTTTATCCCATACTGCAAAGGTTAGATTGACCCACTGGACATAGTGATTGAGCCCCACATCGCCATTGGTATCAGGAGGAACAGCAGCACGTCCAAGAACGCGCTGATTATCCGCATTGCTTATCCCTTCAAAGCCTTGAAGAGGCGACGGCATTACAGATGCGCCGGAAAAACTCTGAACAACCGAGTCTGTCTGAACCGGCCCTAAGAGTGATTCTTGTCCTCCGGGAGCCTTTGGCCCTTTTCTGGGCAGCGGATGTATCGGAATCTCGTGAACCCCAGGCTCAACTGACGGTGGTATAGGAAGAATCTGGTGCAATGGTTTTGATACATCATTTTTACCGGACTTGACTATTTTTGGAACTATGGGTGGAAGCTTTGGCGCATCGCCTGCCTGAACCAATGCACCAGACAATACAAGAAACATCACAATAGAAAAGATTGTTCCGTAAATCTTTTTTTTCCAAATTCTCTTTACGGCATGTTCGAGTAAAACAATAATATCCTTTGCTGGGGCCATAATTTCCTCCTTATTCTTTTAGATTGTTTTTTAAGTTCACATTCAGACAGCTATTAAACGGCAGGAACTATAAAATTGACATGCTTGTTGATTGTGACCTATGGACCTGATGTTGTAACGAAAGTTGCCCTTCTAAACATTTTACTCACCCCCTTTCATAAGCAGATTGACTGTGTTTGAAAAATTGGATAGCGTAGGTGTTAAGAAAGTGGCTATCTATATCTATGTGCTTTTAAGAATTGGCCTAATAGATGGCACATTGTAAGCAAACATAGAATCCTTTGATATGATAAAAGTCATATTTTAATTCTTGCAGATAGTGCATTATTTATGTAGAATTCAGTGATATAATAAATTTATGGAGGTGTTTTATATGATAAGAGAAAGGGTAGAAAAGGCTTTAGACCAAATAAGACCTGCTCTTCAGGCAGATGGCGGCGATATTAAACTCGTTGATGTTGATGAAACAAAAGGCGTAGTAAAGGTACAACTTCAGGGCGCATGCGCCGGTTGCCCAAGCTCACAAATAACCCTTGCAATGGGTGTTGAGCGGGCAATAAAAGAAGAAGTGCCGGAAGTAAAAGAAGTGCTATCGGTGTAAAAAAATAGAGGTTGAAGGCAAGAGGAGAGAAGCGTCACCTTCAAACCTCAAGCCTCATACCTCTAACTTTTTTATTTTTACTATGGCCTATCACATCACAGATGACTGCGTAAGCTGCGGGGTTTGCCTTCCTGAATGCCCGGAAGGCGCTATAAGCCAAGGCAGCCCCTATATAATTGATCCGAAGCTGTGTACAGATTGCGGGGCATGTGCAGAGGTCTGTCCTGTAGATGCATGTAAGCCCATATTAGAGCCGGCAAAGATATGATGAGTAGTTGCCGATTTATCGGCAGTTTTAAATACGCCCAATAAATTGGGCAACTACAAAAAACGGAGGTTATACAATGAGTAAAATTACAGTATGGTTTATCAAAAGCGCGCTGGTGTATTTCATGCTGGCAGTGATACTTGGACTACATATGGCGGTTTCAGGCACAACATATCCTTACATGCCGATACACGCACACTTTAATCTTCTCGGCTGGATGACAATGATGATATACGGAGTCGGGTATCATATACTGCCGAGATTCAGCGGAAAACCGCTCTACAGCGACAAATTAGCAGAGTGGCAGTTCTGGCTTGCAAATATTGGGCTTGTGGGCATGGCCTTGGGCTGGATAGTAAGAAGCTGGCAAGGCGATTCAAGGATGCTGCTTATATTCTCTATTGTAGAGGCTGCATCAGCAGTTATCTTTGTTATAAATATGTTTAAGACAATAAAGGCTGCGCCGCCGGTTCCGGCAAAATAACTCAACAAAGGTGAGCAAATGAATACTCTCTCTCTTAAAGATAAAATATCTTTTTCAAAAGATTACCCGAAAAAGGAAATAATCTATGATTCTGAAAATGCAAAGGCTGTGCTCTTCTGCCTTGAACCAGGGCAAGGCATAGGCCCTCACGCAGTTTCATCAGAGGTTGCCTTGCTTGCAATAGAAGGAAAAGGGGTATTTATCACTGGCGATGGCGAGAAAAATGTAGAAAAAGACTCTCTCGTCGTTTGCAAAGGAAATGAACAGCACGGCATAAGGGCTGAGAAGGAAAGATTTGTTGTCATGGCGGTTATAAGCCCAAGGCCGTAATGGCAGAGGTTAGGGATTAGGGGTTAGAGATTAGTAAATAAAAATACTAAGAGAGGAAACTATGGTTGCAATTAAAGAAAAGGTTACAAAAAAAATGATTGTTAACGATGCAATAAAATTATATCCGAATACAATCGGCGTATTTAATCAGTTTCACATAGATTCATGCTGCGGCGGCGCTGTATGCATTGAAGATGCTGCAAAAAGAGATAAGGCAGATTTGGACGCGCTTCTTAAAAAATTAAATGAGGTGGCTGGTGGAGCCAATTAACATTACCGAAAAAAAACAGTTTTTTAAAGACGGCTTTAAGCCTCAGATATTACATATTTCACCGAAACTAAAGGTACCGCTTATATGTATGGAGCCGGGTCAGATGATCCCAACTCATCCGAGCGGCGCAGGCATATTCTATGTGCTTGAAGGAAGCGCAGTATTTACCATCGCAGGGGAAAAGAAAGAGGTTAAAGCCGGCTCTATTGTAATTGCGCCTCATGGCGCAGAAAGGGGCATAGAGGCAAAGGAAAGGCTGGTAGTTGTGGCCTTTCATGCAGGATAGTTCTTGCTGAAAAATACCCATCTGCTGCGTTGCCTTCGTCGCTGCGCTGCTCACATACTAAATATGTATGCTCCGCTGCTCGCTCCTCGACGCCTTGCATCTGGGATATTTTTGAGCAAGAAATAATACAAGCAAGAAGGAGAGTTTTAGACTAAAATTATGGCAAAGGCAGCAGAAAAAATAACACAAGCCTCTGTATTAGAGGCATTAAGCAAGGTAATGGATCCGGAGCTTGGCAAAGACCTTGTCACCCTGAACATGATAAAAGACATACGGATCGAAGGAACAAAGGTAACATTCCGTCTTGTATTAACCACGCCTGCATGTCCTTTAAGAAAAGAGCTTACTGACAATTCCAGAAATGCGGTTCTGGCAATTCCGGGGGTGCAAGAGGTTGTTGTTGAAACAACTGCAGAAGTTCCGTCAGCAAAAAAACTCCCTGAAAAAGAACCAATCCCAAAAGTCAAAAACACCATTGCAGTTGCAAGCGGCAAGGGCGGCGTAGGAAAATCCACCGTAGCAGTCAATCTTGCCCTTGCATTAGCCAAAAGCGGCGCAAAGGTAGGGCTTTTAGATACGGATATCTACGGCCCAAGCATCCCCATGATGATGGGCATTCATAAACAGCTTCAGGCAACGGCTGATGAAAAGATACTTCCAATCAGCAATTATGGCGTGAAGCTTATGTCAGTTGGTTTTATGCTGGATGAAGAAACCCCTTTAATCTGGCGCGGGCCAATGGTCATGCAGATTGTAAAGCAATTTTTAACAGGTGTCGCATGGGGTGATTTGGATTATCTGGTTATAGACCTCCCGCCAGGCACCGGAGACGCGCAGCTTACCCTTGTGCAGACAATCCCTCTTACAGGCGCAATAGTTGTTACAACGCCTCAGGATGTTGCCTTGATAGATGCAAGACGGGCAATTAAGATGTTCCATGAGGTAAAGGTGCCGATACTCGGTATCGTTGAAAATATGAGCTTTTTCCAGTGTCCACACTGCGGAGAAAAAACCGAGATATTCAGTCACGGCGGCGGTGAAAAGACAAGCCAACGTTATAATGTCCCGCTTCTCGGCAAGATTCCCATTGACCCGCACATCAGAGAAGGCGGAGACAGCGGCAAACCAATTGTCGTTGCAGAGCCATCTTCACCTCAGACAGAGGCATTTATAAAGATATCCGAGACAGTGGCAGCAAAGATAAGTATGTTGGATATGTGCGAATGAAAAACAGGCTATAGGTAAGAGGCGAGAGGCAATAGGAACGATATAAAACCAATCGCCATAGCCTATAGCCCATAGCCTGTCTTATGAAACCAAAAGAGGCATTAAAAATAGCCCCACCTCCCAGCCCTGAAGAAAAGGCTGTTTCTCCCTATGATATAATTATCTGCAGGGCAGGAACTACAGGCTGTCCACACGCCATAATAAATCCAAAACCAATCGCTGAAAAGATAGAAGCCCTGCTGGATAAACTCGGCCTGGGCGAACATATCAAGGCTAAGGCTAAGGGAAAACTCCTCTATCACATGAAGTTTAAGGTTGCCCTCGCAGGGTGTCCAAATTCATGCCCCCAGCCTCAGATAAAAATCTTTGGCATAAGCGGACAGGCAAAACCTATTGCAACAGATTCTCCTTGTGTAGAATGCATGAAGTGCGTTGAGATATGCAAAGAAGATGGGGCAGTGCAGATAATTGACGCAAAACCAGTGTTTGATTACAACCTCTGCGTCTTTTGCGAAGACTGCGCCAAGGTCTGCCCGACCGAATCCATTGTAATTGAAAAGAAAGGCGCAAAGGTTATGGCCAACGGCAAACTCGGCAGACACCCAAAGATTGCCAATGTCCTCAAGGAATTTGCAACAGAAGATGAGATTTACGAGGTTTTAAAGGATGTTGCGGAAGAGTATATGAATCAGAAGTAAAAACTGATATTTCAAGACCTGTCCCCTAATCGTCTATGTCCCCTAATCGTTCTGCTAATCGTTCTGTTAACTCATGCAACACTGATTTGACGGCACTTACCGCATTATCTACAAAAAAGAAATCCTGAATTCATCTTCAAATTCAGTTTTCCTAAGAGCCTCATTATAAAAGGGCATTCCCCATACAGTGTATTTCTTTGATTTCCATAACACATTTATCTGATGCTTCTCTTTTAACGATTTCAGAAATTTCTCTTTCCATTCGTCATACTTCAGCAAATGCTCGCCTTTCGGTTCAATGAACACTTGGTAGTGCAGTGAAATATCAGAATCTTTCTTTTTGAAGAATAGAACAAAGTCAGGCTCAATCGGTTGACCGTCATCAAAGTTATAAATCTGGAAATGCCGTTCATTACGGACGAGGAAAATTTCACCCCATTTTGATTTCAAAGCGTCATAAGTTTTATCAATGAATTTTATAAGGTATTTTTCCTCGGAAGTCCCGTAATTTTCTTTGAAGGCATACCATTCTTTACTGTTCAAATCCAATCGGAGCGCTGTGTTGGATGCTTGACTTTGAGGAACCCCATACTCCTGATCGCTTCCCTCTTTCACAAAGATATTCAATGTCTTTTCCTTGAATATCTTTGAAACGGCATACGAAGAAAATTCCGGCGTCCCCTGATATTCTACTTTCTCTGATTCAAGGCTTTGGCTGATTTTATCAAGAATAGAAACCGTGATTTTCAGCTTTTCATTTGGCGTCAATGAGGCAATCTGCCCTTCCTCTCCCTCCACTTCTACTCGTATCTTTTTGAGATAACTCTCGGAAGAAATAAACTCATGAATAGATTTAACATTGGGGAGAAAAGATTTTAGATTGTGAAATCTGTAAAACTCCAGTTTTGCGACGGCTTTTTTTATTACATTAAAGCCGAAGTCTTCAAGCATATAATCTCTTTGCTTTGTCTTTTTGGAAGGAGATGCAGTACTATCAAATATTGCCATTGATTCAACCGCGCCTGAAAATAGGTTTACATGAAAGATATGTTCTTTAATGGTATTTGGCAAAGCAGAAAGGCCGGAGCGGTCATACTTAATCTGTTTATTGAGAAAAATAAGCCCATTCTTATAGAAATCAGACTCTTTAAAATCCATTTTCAATTCAAGCTGAATTTCCTTTGTCTCTTTAGCCTTTATGCCTATTTCCTGAAGTGCGGTATTCAACTCCTGAATATATTTCGGATTGTATGCGCTGTGATAATAAAGCTCCTCGCAAATGCGGAGTTCGTTCTGAATATCGGAGTCATATTTCCGCTGGAATTTTGGCTGTGCATGATCAATCTGAAAAGGACAATACCTTGCCCCGCGCCCTATAAGCTGTGCCTCTGATATGGTCGTGTTCCCCGGCTTCCCTGCTTTTGCATCCCGTGTATCGTAAAGCCTGACAATATCAAAGAGGTTGAGAACATCCCATCCTTCGTTCAGTTTATCTACAGCAAAAACCGCTCGGTATTCGTTGTTTTCATTTTCCAGCGTATTGACGGCAATCTGTTTTTCCTCGCTTTCTTCCTTGCTGTTGACCTCAATACATTTTTCATCCGAGAAGTCGTTCGTCAGTTCTTCAATCAGGTTTTCTACAGAAATTCCGTTTTCTTTAAAGTATGCAAAACACCGCTTCAATGTCGGCTCAGAGCTCTTTTCAATAGCTAAAATGTCAGACTTTTTCAGATTCTTAATCGTGCTTGCAAATTCCTCGTAAAAACCCTTGCTCTCGGCAATCGTTTTAGACTTGAAGAGGATGACAGGTTTTATGCGCTTTCTATTCTTTTCAAAAACCTTTCTCCGGTACTGGCTTAAGATAAGCGACTGTAAAGCCCGCTGAATTAAAGGAACATCGGACTGCAGCACCTTAACTTCCTTTGAATAGCCGTCTATGCGGAATTGCTTGAGCGGATAATCGCAGAGGATTTTATCAGAATATTTTGAGGCTATTTCCGGCACGGAAAAATCCACTGTCGCTGTATATTCCAGAAGGATATTTTCTGGATTAGAGCGGAAAATCCGGCTTACCGTTCCTTCCCATGAGATGATCTCTTCCTGCTCGTCTTTGTTTAGCCTGCCTCTTTTCGTTTCCACATTGATATGATGCGCCTCGTCTGAAATGAGGACAATTTTTTTGTCCTGAAAATCATCGTAAGTAATGCAGTTTTCACGCGGGGTATTCAAGCGGGAGTGCAAGCCCTGAATAGTGGAAAAAGCGATATTTATATCTTCTCCATTGGCAGCCTGAAAATTATCCACTTCTTTAATGGAAACCTTTTTACCGCCGAATGAAATAGTCTCTGTAAAAAGATATTTGGAAGAAAGCGGGTTTAAGAAGTTTTCGCGGGTTTTATTTATAATGTTGGCGCTGTTTACAAAGAACAGAAAGTTGCGGTAGCCCTGTTTGTAAAGGTGAAGGATTGCCCCTGCCATAATCAGGGTTTTCCCGCTCCCTGTTGCCATGTGAAAAAGGAGCTGCGCGGGCTTTTGCCTAAGTCTGTCGTTGGAAAGATAATAGAGGAAGCGGCCGAAGGCTTGGTTTTGATATGGCCGGAGTTCAAAAGACGGATTCAGATTGTTTTTTAAATCAAGCGGGACTTCCGGCAGCGCATTGCCGAGTTCAATATAGGCGGTGATTTTCTGTTCAAGTGTCTGGATCATTTGATACGCTCCAGAACAAAGTCCTTTACTTTCAAGGCGAGGTTATATGCTTCTTTTGTTTCCTCAATTGAAGGAATGTAAAAATCGTCGGGATAACGAAATTCCACCGCATATTCTGTTAATATATCCGTATTTTTCAGAGACAAAAATGCCTCATCAAAAGTCATACATGCCAGCACCAGCTTTTCTATCTTATGCGTTTTTTCAGGCTCAATATCTTTGAAAACCAGATATGCTTTTAAGTATTTTTCCGCCGCCTGTTGAGCGTGAAAGCAAATAGCATCTGTAACGGGGTTATCGGTTTTCAGGTCTTTACCGGCAATAGTAATATCGTTATCCGCTTTGATAATCCATTGTTTAACATTTTCATTCATCATTTCTGCCATATTATTTTCCCCTCTCTGTTTATAACCCGTGAAAGAGTTGGAGACAGCATATCTGCGGTGTGCTTCTTTTGATATTTTAATAGAACATCGGCATTGTATCCAGCCAGCGCAATATCCCATCGTAAATCCGCAAGGATTTTCAGTTTTTCTTTCCGTTCATATTCCT
>Ga0209341_10000781_pt1 | contig 32368 bp, 25 predicted proteins | sample RifCSP13_2_FD_184020 | JGI IMG/M metagenome (GOLD analysis project Ga0209341, IMG submission 184020) | Soil microbial communities from Rifle, Colorado - Rifle CSP2_sed 13_2 (SPAdes) (version 2) | ecosystem: Environmental > Terrestrial > Deep subsurface > Rock core/Sediment | place: Rifle... | reverse complement strand
CTAAAGTAGTTAGTCGGGATATGATCACATCGCCAGACCACCATCAACCTGAATCACCTGTCCGGTAATGTAGCGAGCCTCATCGGAGATAAGAAAACAGGCGATCTGGGCAATCTCATCCGCCTCAGCAAAACGACCAAGCGGTATCTGTTCAAGGATCTTTGCACGGTAGCTCTCATCAAGCGCATCAGCCATCTCAGTCGAAACCATGCCCAGAGCCAGGGCATTCACTGTGACCTTGCGGCTGGCCACCTCCTTAGCCAAAGCTTTCGTTAGGCCAAACATACCCGCCTTGGAAGCCGAGTAGTTTGATTGGCCCGGCATTCCTACCGATCCACTAATTGACGATATGTTCAGAATTGAGCCACCATCGTCCTGTCGCAACATCACCCGCAAAGCCGCCTTCGCAAAATTCCAGGCTCCTTTCAAATTCGTGTCTATGACCGCGTCCCAGTCCTCTTCCTTCATACGCAGTATCAGATTGTCACGAGTAATGCCGGCGTTGTTTATCAAATAGTCGATCCTGCCGAAAGACTCTCGCACTTGCTTGACCATTTCGCCGGCAGCTTCGGTATTCGCCACATCACACTGGCTAGCAACTGCGCGCACGCCCAGCGACCCGACTTCCTTCATCAGCGCGTCTGCGGTCTCTCTGCTCTTTACGTAATTAAATGCGACATTCGCGCCCCGGCGAGCGAGTTCCAGCGTAATGGCGCGGCCGATACCCCGGGTTGCACCGGTCACAATGGCCACGCGGTCCTTGAACTGTTGTGGTGAACTCGCCACTAAATTAGCCCCTATGGACACAGATCCAGTGAACGCAAATATTCTTTGAACTCAGGCGCCAGGTCTGGACGCTTTAATGCAAATTCTACGGTCGCAATCAAGAAACCAAGCTTGTCACCTGCATCGTGCCGCGTGCCCTCGAGGCGCACGGCATAGAATGGGCGCTTGCGGAGAAGCGAGCGCATGGCATCGGTAATCTGAATCTCACCTACCGCCCCAGGCTTCGTGGTGGCTATTTCATCGAAAATGTCTGGCGTCAAAACGTAGCGCCCAATGATCGCCAGGTCGGAAGGCGCTTCTGCAAAAGGCGGCTTCTCAACCATGTCATTCACTTTGTAAACTCGATCATCGATCTTCTCTACACCCAGCGCTCCAAAACGCGAGATTGCTTCACCTTCCACGCGCATTGTGCCAATGACGGGAGCGTCATACTTCTCATAGACATCCAGCAGTTGCCGAAGCGCCGGGGTTTCAGAATCCATAATGTCGTCACTGAGCATCACCGCAAAAGGCCGGTCGCCCACCCAGTCGCGGGCCTGCAGCACGGCATGACCGAGCCCAAGTGCTTCCCGTTGGCGCGTGTAGCTGATGCGTGCCATCTCCGAAATGGCTCGCATTTCCTTCACCAGTTCCAGTTTACCGCGCTGCTCCAACAACTGCTCGAGCTCAAAGGAGACGTCGAAATGATCCTCAATCTCAGTCTTGCCGCGTCCAGTGACTATCACAATTGATTCAATCCCTGAGTTGACGGCCTCTTCGACCACATATTGAATTAGTGGCTTATCAACGAGAGGCAGCATCTCCTTCGCCGAGGATTTGGTGGCCGGTAAAAAACGCGTGCCGAGGCCCGCAGCAGGAAAGACCGCTATGGTTACTTTTTTTGACATAAGGTGGTTAAGCAGTCCGTAGTCAGTTGTCCGTGGTCGGTGGTCAGTCATCACTAGTGGTGGTATACAATGAACTGACTACGGACTACTGGCAACAGACATTAGTTTCTCATACCACATCGGTGCAGGGTACGACAAATGCTCGATCTTAATTACGTGCGGGAAAATCTCCAGGCAGTGCGGATAGTCCTGGCTAACCGTGGAGTGCCTGTCGCAGTGCTTGATGATTTTGCAGAGGCTGATGCGGAACGCCGGCGCCTTATTGCGGAGTCAGATCAACTCAATTCCCGGCGTAACACTGCCAGCCGTGAAATTGGGCGGCTGTTGAAAGAAGGCAAGCACGACGAAGCAGACGCTCGCCGCCGAGAGGTAAACGAACTGAAGGAACAGATTGCAAGCCTCGACAACTTGCGCGATGAGGCGGAAAAGAGGATGCGCGAGCTGCTGACGACTCTACCTAATATTCCGCACGAAAGCGTCCCCGTTGGCAAAACCGAAGCTGATAATGTGGAAGTCAGGCGTTGGGGCGCGAAACCGGAGTTTAACTTCGAACCCAAGGACCACGTCGATCTGGGGCTGGCGCTTGGAATTCTGGACCTCGAAAGGGCAGCAAAGATCGCAGCGTCGCGATTTGCCATTCTCAATGGCGCCGGCGCCCGTTTGGAGCGCGCGCTAATAGATTTCATGCTCGACATTCAAACTAGAGAGCATGGCTATCAGGAGACTCTACCACCGTTCATCGTGAATGCCGCTGCCCTGTTTGGTACGGCTCAATTACCAAAATTTGCACAGGACCTTTTCAAGCTTGAGGACGAACGTGAACTCTACCTTGTGCCCACCGCCGAAGTTCCGGTAACCAACTATTATCGTGAAGAGATATTAGAGGCTGCGCAGCTGCCCATGAAGTGGGCCGCATATACTCCTTGTTTTCGTTCTGAGGCTGGCAGCTATGGACGTGACACGCGCGGTGTCATCCGGCAGCACCAGTTTGAGAAGGTCGAACTGGTTAAGTATGCGTTACCAGAAAACTCTTATGAAGAACTGGAATCTCTGACGCGCGACGCAGAGACGATCTTGCAGCGCCTGGGCTTGCACTACCGAGTGGTTGCGCTCTCCACAGGAGATCTGGGTTTTGGTTCAGCCAAGACTTATGACATCGAAGTTTGGTTGCCGTCGCAGAACACGTTTCGAGAGATCTCGTCGTGCTCGAACTACGAGGCGTTTCAAGCGCGGCGCGCGCAGATTCGCTTTCGTCGCGCGGGTGGCGCGAAACCCGAGTACGTACACACGCTTAATGGCTCCGGTCTTGCAATCGGCCGAACTTGGATCGCTATACTTGAGAATTATCAGCAGGCAGATGGCTCGGTCATTATTCCTGAGGCATTGCAGGCGTATATGGGAGATCTGAAGAGGATCGGGCGTTAGTGGGGAAACAATCATTTGACATTACTCACGTGTCAACGGAGTCTGGTCCCAACGCTCAACTCACGTGGCAACAGCTAGCGTATACGCAGATCGAACGGCATTATTAGCATCGGGTCGCCGTCTTTCATACGGTCAAACAGAGCCATATAGCGAAAAGCCCGTCGCGCGTCTTCAGGCATGTTTGCGAGAATGGCAGCCCGCTCCCTGGTTTCAGTAGTTTCGTCGTCATCGCTGCCACCGCTGAACCACTGCTGAAATAACGTGCGTGGATAAGGAAGGACCACCCGCTGCACGCCTTTGTCGGCCGGTATCTTAGCCAACTGTTTTGCTACTTCAATGGCGCGCTCGAGGCCGCCAAACTCGTCAACGAGACCCCGCTCTTTTCCCTGGGCCCCGGTCCAGACACGGCCCTGCCCGACAGAATCGATATACTCGACATTCTTACTTCTTCCCTGGGCCACTTTCGGTACAAAGTCGTCGTAATAGGTCGTGTTGATCCATTCAATAAACTTCTTACGCTCGTCATCGGAGAATTTTTCTGTCTCGCGAAACATCCCCGCGTTCTTGCCACGCAACACATATTCATTTGTCACGCCGATCCAATCATAGAACCCCTTGATGACCGGCTTTCCGGCCACCACGCCTATGGAACCGGTAATCGTTGATGGTTGCGCAATGATCTTGCTGGCGCTCGCGGAGATGTAATAGCCCCCGGAGGCTGCCACATCGCTCATCGATACCACCACCGGTTTCTTTTCTTTAGCTGCGGCCACAGCATGCCAGATGATGTCGGATGCCAGGCCTGAGCCGCCCGGGCTATCTACTCTGAGCACAATTGCCTTGATAGTCTTATTATCGCGAGCATCGTTAAGCGCCTTTACCAGGGTATCGGACCCAATCGACTGCTCACCGCTGGGACTATTCTCCGACTTCCCGGAACCGATATCCCCGCTGGCGAAGATCACCGCAATCTTCTCACCTTTATTCAAGCCCAACGACTGTGGATCTACTTCCCGGTAGCTAGAACCGGAGATCAGCCGGAGATTGTCGGTATCCTTGTAGCCAAGACTTGTTTTGATCTCCTTCTCCAACTCGTCGCGATAGCCGACTTCGTCAATAAGTCCTGCTGCTTTGGCATTTTTCGCGCTGTAAGGAGCGTTGTCGATTATCGCGAGCATATCTGTCGCCGATTTACCTCGCGCTTTGGCCACCGTCTCCGTATAACGCTGAAATAGATCGTCAAGGAGGGCATTGACATATTCTTTGTGCGCGTCAGACATCTCCTTGCGCGTGAACATGTCACCAGCGGTCTTATATTTTCCTATCTGATAGATATCGGGATAAACACCCAGTTTGTCTAACGAGCCGCGAAAGAACATGACATCGGCAGCAAGACCGTTGATGAATAGTTCGCCAGGAGGAGCCAAATAGATGCGGTCGCAGGCGGTAGCGATGTAATACTCTTTGTTCATTCCGTATTCCAGATATGCATAAACTGGTTTTCCGGAAGAACGAAAATCGCTGATGGCATCGCGAATCTCCTCCGCCTTGGCCCAACCCACCCCGGACATATCAATTTCCAGTAGTACGGCTTTAAGGCGCTTGTCGACCTTCGCTTTTCTTAGTTGCAAAACAAAATCGGAGAGAGAGTTGCTAGAACCGCCCAGAAGTTTTCTCAACGGATCGTCGGGAACGTAGTCGGGTAGCGACCCGGCCACTCGCATTGCCAACACGCTGTTGTCTCGAATATCTGGCGCGCCGCCGCGAAACGCAGCAACCAACAGGGCCAACCCAATAAGCGCCACCAGCAACAGCGCCACTACAATTCCAGAAACTATAAGAATTATCTTTCGAGTGCGTGACATTGCCATCAGTTATTCCTCAAAATTCCTCAACTCTAAAAAGTCCCGGTTTTCCTTTTGTGAGTACGGAAAAAGTGGCCAAAAGGTTTAAGAACAAGGAACCTGGGAGCGCAGGCATCCCTGCCTGCTGAAGTAACGAAACAGGCACAGAAGGCAGGCAAGGATGCCTGCGCTCCCAGGTTCCTATTTATCACGCCGGGTAATCCAGCCTCCACCCACAACCTCTTCACCGTCGTAGAAGACGGCTGCTTGACCAGGTGTGATCGCTCGCTGTGGCTCGTCAAAGACAATGCGCACCCGACCTTTTCCCAAAGGCGAAATCTTCGCCGGTGCTTCACTGTGACGATAGCGAATGCGAACCGCCGCACGTACTGTCTCTTCAGGCATATCACCCTGGACCCAATTGACGCCGGCAGCAGTTAACTCCTTGGTCAACAACTCTTGCTGCGGCCCAACGATTACACGATTCCTTTTGGTGTCGATTGAAAGCACGTAAAGAGGCTGGTCGCTTGCGATGCCCATGCCTCGTCGTTGCCCGATAGTGTAGTGGTGAATGCCACGATGATGGCCGAGAACTTCTCCCGAAGAACTTACGATTTCGCCGCTCCCAGGCAACCGATCAGAGCTGTCGGTTGCTGTCAAATAGCGATCAATAAAGCTCGCATAATTTCCATCCGGAACGAAACAGATCTCCTGCGACTCGGCCTTTTCCGCAACTGCCAGACTACGCTGTCGCGCCACCTGGCGCACTTCGAGTTTAGATAATTCTCCCAGTGGAAACATCGCTCGTGCCAGTTGTTCCTGCGTGAGTTCCCAGAGGAAATATGACTGGTCTTTTGCCGCATTACGCCCCCGCAGCAGGCGATAGCGATTTCGTTCGGCCAGGTACTCCACCCTCGCATAATGCCCGGTAGCAACCCTTTCGCAGCCCAAGCTCAGGGCAAGCCGGTCCAAAGCAGCAAACTTCAAGCGACTGTTGCATGAGACACAGGGTATAGGAGTTTCTCCACTCAGGTAACTGGCAACAAATGGTTGTACTACGTCGCGCTCAAACTCTCTTTCCAGATTGAGAACGTAAAAAGGAAAGCCAAGTTCTTCCGCTACCCGGCGCGCGTCGTATACATCATCAAGGGAGCAACAACGGGATGGTAGTGGGTCTCCATACTCATCCACGCTGATGCCACGGCGCTGGTTCCACAACTGCATCGTGAATCCGACCAGCTCATGACCCTGCTCTTTTAGTATCGCTGCGGCGGCTGAGGAATCCACGCCGCCACTCATTGCTATAGCGATTTTCATGATCGTGAATCGTAAGTCGTAAATCGTGAATCGTTAGACCGTGACATTCTGAACCACAATTCACGATTCACGATTCACCCGTTCGTTGTTTGCTGCTCTTTCTGAGCGAATGCTAAGATGCCTTTTCGTCCGATTTTAGATGTTTCGTCTCAAACCAAGGATACTGCAATCACGCCGCTAACGTCAGTCTGGGGCGAGGTGGGCCGGCTTTTGCAGGCTGGTGGCGCCTTCTTGGGCACGTCTGGAGACGAATTGAGGAAAGATACGCCGGAGAGTTATGGCCGAACGAGCAATCGAAGAGTATCGCGTCGCTGAAGAACCCTACTACCTGGCAGTCGGGTCTGAAGTGGATCTATTCGAAGCCGCTCATTCAGCGCGCCTTCCTGTGATTCTGAAAGGGCCAACCGGCTGTGGCAAGACCCGTTTTGTAGAGCACATGGCGTGGCGCCTGGAGCGTCCGCTGATCACCGTGGCTTGTCATGAGGATCTTTCGGCAACGGACCTGGTGGGACGCTTTCTTCTGGAAGGGGAAGAGACCGTCTGGCATGATGGCCCACTCACGTCCGCCGTCCGCAATGGCGCAATCTGCTATCTCGATGAAGTCGTGGAAGCTCGAAAAGATACGGTGGTGATTATTCACCCGCTGACGGACCATCGACGGCGGCTGCCAATTGAGAAACGCGGCACAGTTCTCGAGGCACCACCCGACTTCATGCTCGTCGTTTCTTACAATCCGGGCTACCAGTCGATTTTGAAAGATCTGAAACAGTCCACCCGACAGCGGTTCGTAGCTATTGATTTTGATTATCCGCCGCCGGAAATGGAGACTGAGATTGTGGCGCGCGAAGGTGGTATCGACGAGGGCACCGCTCGTGACCTCGTGCTCATCGGAGAAAAGGTGAGAAACCTCCGCGGCCATGGATTAGAAGAGGGAGTTTCCACCCGCCTATTGATCTATGCTGCTCAATTGATCTCCCTCGGCATACCTCCCGTAACGGCCGCTGATGTGGCCATGTGCTCCCCAATTACTGACGATCGCGAATTGCAGCGGAGCATCCGCGAGATTGTCACCACGGTGATCTAGCCCACAAGCAAGTATGGTTGCTGATCACGAAAACGAAGAAGACCCCACCACGCCTGATTCAGATTCTGACGAACGATTGCGCGAGACACTCGCGCGCGAGCGTCAATCGCTTCTGGGGCTGACTCGTGGAATGGCCCGTCTGCCACTTGAGCAGACGGCGATAGCGCTGGAGGCCAGTGCTTCCATTGCCGGCATCTCGTTGCGCGCGAGCGCGGAGTTCTTGCGCGCCGTTCCTGCAGCCGCGCAGGTGCTGGCGCCGCCGGAGTTGCGCTCCTGGGGTGAATTAGGGCGCAGAATCGCGATGAGCGACGTGGAAGCTGCAATAAGATTTTTCGGTTCGGGCGCCAGTGAGTTAAAGGGCATACCGGAGCGGTCACGTGCAGTTGTCTTTCAATTATGCTTGCGACAACTCACTCTCTCCGCTTCGACGGCCACGAATACCTTTAAGAGTTTGCCCGCACTGGTCGAGTCCATTGACGACGCCGAGATGTTGCTACTGGTGTTGGAAGTGGCCGCCGAAATATCCCGTCGCTCCGCCAAGCACAGCACCGACTTTCTCCAGGCCGCCCCACGCGTAACTAACTCTCTAAAGCAGTTCTCAGATGAGTCTGTCAGTAAAGGGGGGCTCGCTCTTGCCTCGGCGTTTGCTGCTCGGGCGGGCGGAATCGCTTCGGACGCATGGGCAGCATTACCGGACGCGGTCGCAGGGTTGAATGGCCAGAACGCTCTGCGGTTATTAACCACTACAAATGATTTTTTGGCACGGGGGGGCGGGGCGGCGCTGCATGTTCTGCAGGCGGGAGGCGAGATCCTCCGCCGGTTCCCACAGCTTTTTGAGGATTGGGTTGATCTTTTATGGATTGTTGCAGAACACGGCAATGCAAGCCTCGTGGCTTTTGTGCGGAGCACCCCGCGCTTTATTCGCGGGTTGAGTGCGGAGGCTAATCGCAGTCAAGCCGGCAAAGTTGCGCCGCGTGTCCTGGCGCTCACCAAGAAGATTGCTCGCCTCGATGGAGAAGCAGCGCTTTCGTGTTTTCGCTCCAGCGGCAGAGTGTTGCGCACTGTCTCCATCGAACAGTTTGAAGACTGGGCAGAACGCGGACTTTCTGACATTCGAATTGAGCCGCGCGCTCGACGCAGTTACTTCGCGCTGGAAACCCGTGGCAGCTATGAGGCTTTGCATACTGGGGGTCAGGGGCTGCCCTTGGAAGCGGTGCAGTATCTGCTCAAGTTATACGTCGAAGGCTTGACCGGCCGCGAAGTTGAGGTTGCTCCGCTCACCGCGGTGCCGGCTGAGTCGCGCATCGGCGATGGCCGGACCATCCATCTTCCGACGTTCGTCAATGAATTCAGGGACGAGGACCTCGATTTTCGACTCTATAAGGTTTTGGCCGCACACGCCGCCGGCCAGATTGAATTCGGGACATACAGCCAGGGCACTCATGAATTACGTGCCGCCTTTAGCGCCATAGCTGCCACTTATGATCCAAAGACTCTTGACGCGCGTGACGCCTTTGCTCTCGATGGTTACATTAATGTGCGCGATGAGGGAGAGACCGTTCACTCATCCCCGGAACTAGCGGGGCATGCCGCTCAACTGCCAACCAGCGGGGATTACCGGAACGTCCTGCATCTGTTCCCGTATTCTCAACTAGCACGTCGGGTCTTTGGCACGCTGGAAAATGGCCGGATTGATCGACGTCTGCGCCGCCAGTATCGCGGCCTCGTCCGAGATCTGGATCTCATCCGTGAGCATCTGCGAAATGGGCGGCCGCGCATCATCGACCTTCCGGCAAACATGGCGCCGTTCGAATTGCTTTTTCAGATCGCTCTGCTCGGTGGGGCCTTGGACGACTCCCGTGAGTATTACCGGCAGGTCGTTTCCGAACTCGAAACCATAGTTGCCGAATATCTTCTGAGCCCAGACGCCACTGTCGCTGACACCTTGATGGCAACCAGTCGCGTTTATTCACTTTTCCAATCTATTACTCCGGCAAATGAAGCGCTCGAGCAATTGGAGACCGAAGAGAAACAAGCCGAAACTGAAGACGAGAACATGATGGCCAGTGAAAGTCTCAGGAGTCGCCGTGAGCAAACACCCGAGCGACGTGATGCTCGCGAACTCTTCAATGCCTGGAATGCACCCAACGCCGAGGGGGAACCGGACGAGCTTGCTGGAGCAGAAGCATGGAGTGAGGGAGAGACCCCGGAACAAACTCTGGAAGCGGGAGAAGTTGCCTACAACTACGATGAGTGGGACCGCGAGCTTACTGATCACCGGCTGGGCTGGTGTCGCGTAATCGAAAAGAAGGTGCGGCGTGGAGAGCGTACCTTTGTTGAGCAAACGCGTGAACGCCACAAAGGCGTGATTTCCTCGATTCGTCATCAGTTTCAACTGATGAAACCAGAAGACCTTACTCGAGTCGCAAACGAGCTGGATGGAGAGGACTACGATCTGAATGCCGTAGTCGATTATGTTATAGACCGTCGCGCCGATGGTCATCAGTCGGAGCGGCTGTACACGAAGCGTCTACGTCGCCGGAGGGACGTGGCTGTCTCTTTCCTTTTGGATCAATCATCTTCTACCGCACGAACGATTGGCCGCCATCCACTTCAGCCCTACACGCATCCGGGCCGGCGAATCATCGAGATCGAAAAAGAGGGGCTTGTGCTGATGAGCGAAGCACTTGAAGCTGTGGGTGACGTTTACTCGATCAATGGTTTCACTTCGGAGGGCAGGCGCAATGTGAAGTTTTATATCGTCAAGGATTTCGATGAAAAGTACACGGATGAAGTCAGACGGCGGATCGGGGGAATTACTTACCAGAACAACACACGGTTGGGGGCAGCTATCCGCCATGCAACGACCCGACTCACAAAACAGGAAGCCCGCACCCGTCTCCTCATTGTCCTCTCCGACGGCCGCCCGTATGATCACGACTACGGTGATGCCCGCTACGCCAGAGAAGACACGCGCGAGGCCTTGACGCAGGCGAAGGCACTAGGCATCACGCCGTTTTGCATAACCATCGATCGGGAATCTGAAGCGGAATTGCGCGACCTCTACGGTGATATTGGCTACACCATTATCGACGACGTGCTTTCTTTACCGGAACGGCTCCCTGGGATTTACCGACGGCTCACTACATAAGTGGGCTGAACGCTAAGCCACAGCCAAAACTGAAACATACGAAAGAAGGTTCTAGCTAATTGCTTTCACTGGGTACAAAGTAAGTCCTTTTTTTGGCTTCATGATATATGCCAGCCTTTCAGCTGTAGCACATGTCGAAAAGGAGGTGATGCGATGAGCACTGCCGTTCAGACTACCGCGCGGGCAATGACCGTCACGCCATTGTTTTTGGTTCCCGATGTCGTGAGCGCAGCGGAACACTACCGGGACCGCCTGGGCTTCAGCATCCTCAACTACTACGGCGAGCCGCCCTGCTTCGTCTTCGTCCGGCGCGACCAGGTAGATATCATGCTCAAGCGCGCAGAATCGGCGGAGCAGGTGCGACCAAATGGAATTCACGGCGTGTGGGATGCCTATATCTGGGTCGATGACTTCGACGCTATTCGACAAGATCTATCCAATCGAAGCGCTAAGATCGTCAGCGAATCAACTGCTACGCCCTATGCTACCCGTGAGATCGACGTGGAAGACTGCAACGGCTATCGCTTATGCTTCGCGCAAGATACGTCGCAATAGGCCGAAATTGGCGCAACACAGCCTACCTGGACTGGTATCGTTTTCGGGAGGCAGAATTTGCAAAGATCGCCATCGACTGGCTGGAGGAGAACGGCGTTGCCTATGAAAGAGACTTGCAGCCCAGAGACAAACTGAAGTCACCCGGCGCCGGAAAAGCTCGCCAAGGAACTGATTTTCCTTGAGACCTTATTTGAAGTTAAAAATAGATTCAGCTACTTATCTTCATCTGCCCGTCTGAGCTTTACAATTGCTAAATACAAAACAGAGGAGCCGAAGCACCAATGGCAGTAAATGCAACTATTAAAGGCGGTCGCACTAGAGACCGTCGTCTGTACATCTGGGTTGCAGTTTTCTTCCCCATCATTGTCCTCATCGGTTTCGCCCGAACTTACTATCTGAAAGGATTGTTCGGCACACCCGCACTTCCCGGGCTCCTGGTGCATCTGCATGGACTCGTGATGACCTCCTGGGTAGTGCTTTTCGTCGTGCAGGTTTCACTGGTCGCTTCACGCCGCACAAGAATGCACGAACGCCTGGGCGTGGGCGGAGCCATTCTGGCAGCATTGGTAGTGCTGGTAAGTGTGATCACGGCAATTGCCGCAGCCTCGAGAGGCTCTGCTCCACCGGGTGTAGGGCCGCTTCAGTTTCTCGTTGTGCCCCTTGGTGACATGCTGGTATTCGCCGTCCTGGTGGGCACGGCACTCTATTTTCGTCGCCGGCTGGAGACACACAAGCGACTGATGTTGCTGGCGGCTGTCAACCTGTTGGGCCCAGCCTTCGCACGCATTCCACTATCATTCATCGAAACGGGCGGTCCATTAGCATTCTACGGGCTAACTGACCTGTGTGTACTCGCTTGTGTTGCGTTCGATACGTACAAAAACCGCAGACTGCATCCAGTGTTTTTGTGGGGCACGTTGTTGGTCGTCGCTTCGCAGCCATTACGCATAATGCTCGCTGGAACTGATACCTGGATGCGCTTCGCGACATGGCTTGTGATGTGAGGGACCGTTGCGGAGGCGATTTTCGTGCTTTTTAGTGTTATTAGTTGATCGCGTCGTGTTTGGCATGTTCGATCCACGAAATCGCATGAAACTACACGAACGAAATCTCTCCAATGAAGTCGCTACTCTGACCATTCTTTGCCTCAGGGTTTTGAAGTAATTAATCACTGTCGGCGCTTCGCTCCGTCGTGATTATTTCTTCCCAAATCCGCCGCCTCCTGGCGTTTCGATGCGCACGCAGTCGCCGGCTGCCAACTCCCAAGTCCCTTTTGAAGCGATTCTAAGCACGCGACCATCATGAATGATCGAGTTTCGCCCGACCTTACCAGGGGCCCCTCCCTGCAATCCGTAAGGTGCATGTTTTCTTCTATCGCTCAAGAGAGACATGCGCGCCTTAACAAGCGTTTCAATTTCACGAACAATTCCATCACCGCCTTTGCGCTTGCCTTTGCCGCCTGATCCCTTGCGAGTCCGATACTGTCGCACGCGCAACGGGTAAGCATATTCAAGCGCTTCAACCGGCGTGTTCAGGCTGTTGGTCATATGGGTATGTACGCCACTCAGGCCATCGTGGTTTGGCCGCGCTCCCATGCCACCAGCCACAGTCTCGTAGTAAGCAAATTGCTCACCAGTGCGCGGGTCGAGGCCGCCCAAGGTCAGATTGTTCATCGTTCCCTGGCTCGCTGCGGGAACTCGGCCCGGCGCTGCTTTGGCGAGCGCCTTGAACAGAACGTCGACGATGCGCTGCGAGGTTTCGACATTGCCACCCGCAACCGAAGCAGGAGGCATGGCATTCACAATTGTCCCGAGCGGCGCGATCACCCTGATTGGTTCCATTAGGCCCGCACTCGCAGGCGCATCTCCACCCAGCAAACAGCGAAAGACGTAGGAGACAGCAGAAATTGTAATGGCCTCGACCGCATTGAGTGCTCCGGCGACTTGAGGAGCGCTGCCGGTGAAGTCGACCAGGGCACGCTCACCTGAGATCCGAAGTCGTACACAAATTGGTATTTCGTCTCTGCTGATACCATCATCATCGAGTACATCTTCCGCTCGGTATTCGCCATCCGCCAAACTTCCGATCGCGTGGCGCATCAAGCGTCCGGAATAACTTATCAACTGAGCTGCATACTCCTGTGCTTCAGACACACCTCGCCGGGCAACGATCTCCATGAGCCTTACGGCACCCGTTTCCAAAGAACCGATCTGCGCTTGAAAGTCCCCGTGCCTTTCGGTTCGACCACGCACGTTTGCAAGGATCAACTGCATCACATCTTCGACAATCTGATTATTGCTCATAAGGCGCAAAGGCGGAACACGTAAGCCTTCACCGTAAATATCCCTGGCCAGGCCCATAGACCCCGGAGTCGAGCCACCAATGTCAGCATGGTGAGCCCGGTTCGCGACAAAGAAGAGCGGAGATGGATGTAGGGCGACGGGGGAACGGGGAGAGCGGGAGACGGGGAGACGGGGGGAGCGGGAGATGGGGAGACCGGGCGATCGTATGGGGAATAAAGGAATGGGGAGATGGGACGAGTTCGAGAAGAGGACTCTTTCACCCTGTCTCCCCGTCACCCCGTCTCCCCGTCTCCCCGTCACCCCATCACCCCGTCTCCCTGTCACCCCTTCACCCCGTCTCCCCGTCACCCCGTCTCCCTGTCCTTCCGCATCCGAGCCCTCCAAGAAAACGCCCATCACCAGCGTCACATCCGGCAAATGAGTTCCCCCGCAAAAGGGATCGTTCAGCGCCACTATATCGCCGGGATGAATCTCAACCTCACGCAAGGCTGCGGCAACGGCCATCGGCATGGAACCGAGGTGGACGGGCATGTGGTCGCCTTGCGCGATTACGCGACCTGCGTGATCGAAGACAGCGCAAGAGTAGTCACGTCGCTCCTTGATGTTTGGTGAAAAAGCAGACCGGCGCAAAGCGATGCCCATTTCCTCGGCCACGGAGGTGTAGAGTGCGCGATAAATCTCCAGGATTGTGGGGTCAAACTTTTGCATCATTTTAGTTTGTAGGGGGACCAGCCGGCGAGCCTCCAGCAGATGTTCAATGGGAACCACTAATTATCTGCCAGTGGCTACAACCCGAGTTCTTATACATCCTTATGGCCGGTGGTTTCTTGGGAGTCGTGCCCCTACACTTCTAAGTCCATCACAATGTTTCCAAACGGATCCACAAGCACACGCACGCCTTCAGGGATGAGAGTTGTGGCGGAATACTCTGTCACTATACAAGGCACGCGAAGTCTCATGCCTGATCTCAGGCTGTCGCGCTGGTAGATGTTTGCCATCACACGGTTTTCTCCAAAGAATGTTTCACTTCTGAGATGGGGGGCGTGCAAGCCTCTCCGAACAGGCACTCCACCATACGGCTGTCTGATGTCTTTTACCAACCCACGTGAACGCACGCGTAAGCTCACAATCTCCACCGGGTTTGATTCCTGAGCATAGCCGTACCGTGCGCGATGAGCCCGATGGAAACTGGCACACAGATTCTTTGTAGACGCCTTGACTTCGAGCTCAAACGACTGTCCCTTGTAGCGCATCGCGAGTGAACGTTCATGGCGTTGTTTCTTTTCCGGAAAGCCCTCACTTATTAAGCTGGTTCGGGCTGCTTCTTCCAGCTCGCGAAATGCACCCTCCAACTTGTCATTCGCAGCGGAACTCACTTCAAGCATTATCGTCCGGCTCTGTTCTTTGATTACGTCGGCAACAAGCACGCCAGTGGCCGATAGAGCGCCTGCTGAAAGCGGCGCTATAACGCGCGGAGCACGCAGAGCTCGTGCCAATTCCACGGCATGCAAACCGCCGGCGCCCCCAAACGATACCAGTGTGAACTCGCGAGGATCATGGCCTCGCTCGACTGAAATTCGACGTAGAGCACGTTCCATGTTGGTATTTACGACTGACAACACGCCGCGAGCCGCTTCTACAGCCGTTATTTTGCGGCCCACGGCCCTGCCCATTTGTTGAGCTAACTGGCCGAGGGCAGCAAGCGCCCGGCCTTCATCGAGTCTGAACTCACCACCAAGCAAGCCGCTCCCGCCGAAGTGCCCAAGAATAAGGTGCGCATCGGTCACGGTCGGTATAAGTGAACGCCCGTAGCAGGCAGGCCCCGGAACTGCTCCGGCCGACTCCGGCCCAACGCGTAGAGATCCTCCCTCGTCAACTCTGGCGATCGAACCACCGCCTGCACCAACAGTGTGAATGTCGAGCACCGGAACTGCTACCGGCAGCCCGGCGACGACGGCTTCGTTCGTTGTGCGGAGGCCCTGGCGATCGCAGAGGGCCACGTCGGTAGATGTGCCTCCCATGTCAAGCGTAATAATGTTTTCGAAGCCTGCAGCCAAAGACGTCCGGAGTGCCCCGACGACACCGCCAGCCGGCCCTGAAAGAATTGTGCGCACCGGCTCGTTCGCTGCCGACCGGGCGGAGATACTGCCGCCTGAAGATTGCATTACACGCAAGCCAGAAGCGCGCTTTTGTTTCGAAGCGCCGGGCACTGCACGCGTGAGCTGATTCAAGTAGGTGCTCATAAGCGGCTGCAAGTAGGCGTTGATTACGACCGACGACGTGCGTTCATACTCCCGATACTCCGGAAGAATCCGGTGCGAAACAGAAACAGGAACTTTCAGTCTTTTTAGCGCTGCGGCGATGCGCCGCTCGTGCTCCGGATAAAGGAACGAGAAAAGCAAGGAGATGGCAACTGCCTCAATGCGGGTACGCTTTAACTTTGCGACAATCCTTGCAAGCTCCGACTTTGAAAGATGCACAAGTACTTCGCCAGTAGCAGACACACGCTCGCGCACCCCGAGACGTAAGCCTTCAACTACGAGCGGCGCTGGTCTGGTGGCATCAAGATTGTATAGCTCCGGTCTCGCCTGGCGCCCGATTACCAGCAAGTCTTCAAAGCCGCTGGTTGTAACAAGTGCAGTACGAGCTCCGCGACGCTCGAGTAAGGCGTTGGTGCCTACGGTTGTGCCATGGACAACGTCGAGCTGGCCCGGGCTTGCGCCGGTGGCTACCATGATCCGGTTGAGGCCGGCGCTTATAGAAATAGAAGGGTCACGAGGAGTGGAAGGAAGCTTAAAGACCTGAAGCAGATTATTGGCCTCAAAAACGAAATCCGTAAACGTTCCGCCGGTATCAATGCCAACGCGCACGCGCTTTCCTTGTCTAAGTGACTTAGGCATCGCAAACAGGAGCAGAAGGCAGACGGCAGGAGGCAGGAGCGGAACAGGTCGCAGGAGCAGGAGGCAGTACGTAGGTGCTATGGAAGACTGGTGGTTAGTGACGACTTGAGAAGACTTTTAGGTCTTCCATTTGACACCTGTCATTTAACATTTGACAGACTGATTTGCTCACTGCCCCAAGCGACACGCCGGCCTCTCCAACCTACCTTGTTTCCCCGTCGCTGCTCCTGCCTCCTGCCGTCTACTGAACCGGGACCTGCACCCAGCAACCGCCCTGGTTTGATTCGCGCGCGGCGTCGAGGACCAGTTGGACACGATATCCATCTTCAAAAGTGGCTGCATGTTTGATCTCAGTTTGACCCTCACGCAAGGCATCCACAATAGCGCCGGAAAAAGCAGTGAATCCCCGCGACCAACTACTCTCGCGCATCCCGGGGGCCATCGTATCCTGGTCCACCTTTACCGGGCGCCACGCTCCCGATCCTGCGGGCGAGTGCCAGAGCTCGCCTGTTTCTTCAACCAGCAGAGCGCCCATCGTGCCATAGACCTCGAGGCGGTTTTCGTAGGTACCTGATTCCACGACTGAAAGCGACGCCGAACCAGTCGTGTTATTAGTGAGAGAGGAATCGGCAAAGCGAAAGTGCAGCTTTGCTTCATCGTCGGATGTCACAGGCCGCATTTCTCCAGTTGCCTTAAAGGGACGTTCGACAATATGTGTCGAGAGCATGCAGGAAACCTGAATGATTTCGGTGCCCAGCATCCAGCGGAACGAGTCGATGGCGTGGGAACCGATGGCCCCCAGCGTACCGCCGCCCATCGTGGCGGCAGACCACCAGTCCCACGGCCGATCCAAGACCCCTCGATAATCTGAGCGAAAAACATAATTGCAATGCCGCACCTTGCCGATTGCGCCATTTTTTAACATGGCAGACATGCAGCGTCTGCCCTTTAAGAAGCGAAGCTCGTGATCAATCAACGCCAGCACTCCGGCTTCGCGTGCCCGTTGGGCCATCTGCCTCGCCTCCTGCGAATTCATGGCCATCGGTTTCTCGCAGAGCACTGATTTACGATGTTCAAGGGCCGCAACCGCGATCTCGCAGTGAGTTGCCGGCGGTGTGACTACACTGACCAGATCCACCTCATCATGCTCGACCAGTTCGCGCCAATCATTTAAGACGTGCGCGATTGCAAACTCCTTGGCCACGCTTTCGGCGTGTTCACGATGACGGCTCGCAATCGCAACTACACGTGCACCCATGCAATCACGAAATCCGGGAATCTGAGTGGTACGGGCAAACCCAGTTCCGACAATGCCTATGCCTATGTGTTTTCGCTTGCGCAAGTTTGTGGTCCTGTTCGCATGTTAGCATCGATACGCGAGATCAAGTAAGCCCTGCAATCCTCCCCCAAGAAAGACCGCGGCCCTAAAACAATGAGCGGGGCTAGAGCCTCGCTCAATGATAGTTTCGCGATGAGTTAAGGCTCAGGTTGCAGGCGCACCTGCCCGTTTCGCATTCGGATTTGTCTTAAGGTAATCGAACCACGCCTGCATGGACTGGTCTCCTTCTGAAGAGCGTGTAAATTGCAGTCCGAAACCCATCGTGGGCAAATAGTATGCGACTTCACCCCAGAGTTGAATCGACTTTCCATTCGGCAACTGAATCGCCAGTTTCACAGGTTCGTTACCCGGCTCATCAACCAGGGCCTGGACGAAGCATCCTCCAGTACTGCAGTTGATGATCGTGCCATCTTGAACACCAGACGCTGTCTCCCACTGCGCACGTAGATTTGTTTCGGCGCGCTCGGATCTTCTTCGCTCTTCCATGTGGTTAGCTCCTCCTCACGACTTGGCTTCTTCAGCAAATGTGACTCGATTTATCTCCCGTAAGGTAGTAACTCCGGCGAAAAGCTTTTGCAACGCTGAGGCACGCAAGCTCGTCAATCCTTCCGCTTGGGCGGCACGGCGGATCTCGGAGGCTGGCCGGCGTTCAACAATCATATCGCGAATGTTATCTGTCAATCCCAGCAGTTCGTGAATCGCTGTCCGGCCCCTGTACCCGGTGTAATTGCAGTGTTCACAGCCAATGCCCATATAGTAAATACGGTTGCGGTACTCTTCGGAGCGCAGGCCAGCTTGTAACAATTCTTCATTTGAAGCGCGATGTGGCCGCTTGCACGCCGAGCAGATCACGCGCACCAGGCGTTGTGCCAGTACACAATTGAGTGATGATACAAAATTGTAGGGCTCGACTCCCATGTTCAGAAACCGGCCGATCACATCGATGACATTATTTGCGTGCACGGTAGTAAAGACCAGGTGCCCGGTGAGAGCCGACTGAATGGCAATCTGGGCAGTTTCAGTGTCGCGGATTTCGCCAATCATTATCTTGTCAGGATCGTGACGCAATATCGAACGTAACCCGCGCGCAAACGTCAAACCTTTCTTTTCGTTTACGGGAATCTGTGTGACGCCTTGAAGCTGATATTCGATCGGATCTTCAATCGTAATAATCTTGTCTTCTGTATTTCTAATCTCGTTTAATGCGGCGTAGAGCGTGGTGGTCTTACCTGAGCCGGTGGGACCGGTAACCAGCACCATCCCATAAGGCTCGCTAATAAACTGGCGAAATCTCGCTAACTCTTCCTCGGAGAAACCGACTACGTCAAGTCGGAGATTGCGAAATTCTTCGTTAATCTGTTCTTTATCGAGGATACGAATGACCGCGTCCTCGCCGTAACCTGTCGGCATGATCGAGATACGAAAGTCGACATTACGGCCCTTGTAGCGGACGCGGAAGCGACCATCCTGAGGCACGCGACGCTCAGCGATATCGAGTTCAGACATGATCTTGATTCGCGAGATCAATCTCTCGTGATGAGCCAGGTCGATCGGCTCAACTCTTTCGTAAAGCGCACCATCGATACGAAACTTGACATAAACGGCCTTATCGCCAGTTTCAATGTGAATGTCTGAGGCGCGCGACTCCAGAGCATTGAAGATAATAGTGTCGACCAGTTTAATGATCGGGGACATTTCAGCATCCGTAGCGAGCCGATCCAGGTCCAACACCTCTTCGCCGTTTTCCGTCTCTTTGACCAATGAGATGCGGAAATCTGACGCAGCTTCCCGCAGTACTCGTTGCGTGGCATCGCCTCTGCGAAGAACGCGCTCGATAGCGGCGGCCGTAGTGACGTAAGGAGCAATTCTTGTATGTAGTGCGTTTGCCAGGTCGTCGATCCTCTGGAGATCGGTGGGGTCAGCGATGGCAATGTGGAGTTTCTTATCAGCTCTTTTTATGGGCACAAACTGAAAACGTAACATCAATTCGATCGAGTATTCATTTAAGAGTTCAGCTTGTATGGGCGGAGGTTCACCCACAGGAAACAGGTCCACGTAAGGGTAGTGATAGCGCTGAGCCAGTTCGCGCGCCTCAGTTACCTCCACAGGTTCTTCTTGACAGGTTTCAGCTGAATTAGACAACCAGGCCTCTATAGCTTCTGCGACTATGCTGGTTAATTGCACGGCCTCCTCTCTGGATCCTTCCCACAGATCCGTTAACCATACGCCGTTATTCATGCCGTTACGAGAGGTCTGTCCAGCGATTTTCTCAGCTTTTTGTGTCACGACCTAAAATTTGTACCACATTACCGGTGAGCTAACTTGTGTGAAGAGTGGGTTTATAGACGGCCGGGGCCGGGGCAGGACTTCACCACAGAAGTAGATTGGCAAATTTTTCTGGCAGCGTCAACTATCTTTATCCGGCAGAATCGGTTGAGAGTGTATCGGCTCAGTCTGCGGCCAGCACCCCTTTCTGGAAGAGTCAGAGGAAAGCAAAGAATTAGCCGTGATGGCCGGAAGTGAGGCCGGGGCGGAATTGCCCCGGCTCGCATGGCCCGCAAGTTACGCTATTGCGGCCACGAGTCCCACACGGCGCACATTCCCGCTTGGTCGATTGCTAGCGGTGACTGTCGGATGCCGCCATAGAAAGGATTCATCACGGCGGTTGGCGGTGGACCAAAATGTCCGAGGGCCAGGGAATGGCCATTCTCATGGAGACCAACCGTTTCCACATCTATGCCCGGAAAGGCTATGTTGATGCCCCACGGGTTACCGGCTCGATCTCCGCCCCGTTTTCCGAAGTTGTCATTGTAGTAGACCTCGTTCAGGGCCGTGTCCAAATAGTTGTCTCCGTTGATGTCAGTCGGAATGCCGTTATCATCTACGAAAATAAAGCTCACTGAAAAGGCTAGTATCCCACGACCGCCGCCCGGACCTGCGACGGCCTCAAAGAAGGCTCTCGGCAACCAGCCCGCTTCTACTATGTCGGCAAGGAACGGGTCGCCAAAACCGCCAAAGCCAAAGAAAAAATCGAAGATGTCGGGGTCAGCGCCAGAGTCGGCCCGTTTCATAATCGTAACTTTCTTAAGGCACATATCAGTTGTCCAAGTGGTCAACGCCCGATCCAGAGCAGCTTCAGTTTCCTTATTCTTTAACCCGCTTGCTGTGGCGCCGTCACTTTGGTCCACTAGATAGGTTATGGCATCCCCGGCGGCTAGACGGCGCGGGTCGCTTGCAACCCAGCGAAATGGCTGCTGGTGCAGACGGTTGCTGGGCCGCCCCTGGCCAATTGTAAAAAACTCGATCTCCTCAACAGCTATGTTTAGCCCCTTAGCTCGTAACGATTTATTGATTTGTTGCATTTTTGCCAGTATGGCGGGGTCTCCTTCGGGCCCCTGAGCAGCCGTTCGCGGTGTGGAGATATAAGTCAGCCAAACTACAACTAACAATAGTGTCAACAGCTTCACGCATCTGTGCATGGTTTGGTTTGCCTCCTTAATCCTCATTTGGTCAGACCAATTTTGGAGAAAAAACTAGCTATGCGTTTTCGACAGATCCACGCGCTACCTATTTGCACTTAAGGTACGGGAAAAACCTTGCGAGGGAGAATATTGAGTGCCGAACAGCGGCAAGACAATATGTCAGGCCGCTGGCAATAGTCAACAGCTGGTTCGGGTGAGGGCGGTTCAGAGAGGTTGGGTCGATGAGTCCCAGTAAGGGTCTTACAGACCTGACGACAATGGAGCTAAACTACTAATTGTCCCCGCCTTTCGGCAGTTGTAATTGTGGCCTGGGTACCAGAGTTAAATTCCAAAAAATCACTCTCTATTCCATCACTAAAAACCACTCCGTTTTCCGGCATCTGCGAGATCAATACCAGTGGCTCTTCTCTCGTTACCCTACCAAAAACGAGTGACGCCGATGAGGTCCTGCTGGGAAACGGCTCACGAACCGTGAAGAGGAGATAATTTGCGTCCCATTCAAATTCGGATCGAGCTATGAAGGGCGGGCCTGACGCTACCACACTACTGGCGATGCCCAGGGCACCCGCAAACAAGCTTTTCAACCAACCCGTAGAGCCAAGACCGGTGGAAACAATTAGGCCACTTGAGGAGTGTTGTTCCTCTCGCCCGCCACTACGAATCAAGTAGCGAGCCGAAACATGCGACTTTGGACCAATGAAAAGATCGTTAACAGCGTAGAGGGATTGACCATTGTTTAGTTCAGCTTTCGCCAAAGACGTAATTCCTACCCGCCTGATCCAAAGTGAAATTCAGCAACTGGGAAATCCTCTGCGGTTCTGCAATCCGATAAGTTACCTGGCCCTGAATAGTCACTTCCTGAAAGTCAGCCGTAACCTCGCTGAATATGAACGGCGCGTCGGTACTGGCGATCGGAACAGCGACTAGTGAAGTAGTTGGACCATAGTAGAAGAATGCGAGGCCTGGACCCGAACGCGCAATTGTTCCTCCCTTGAATTGCAACAGATGAGTCGTTGGCTGAACTTTGATGAAGCGAATACCAAGCATGGCAAGCCTCCTTTTGAGAATGAGCGAGTGATCGCGTCTTTATACTACGGATGCCTGTGCGTCGACGTTCGACCTGGCCGTACAGGAATCGAAAGACTGCCTAACCTTCGGTGTCGTGGTGGATGAAATCGCTCGTAAGCCAATAAACCGATCGCGTTCGTCGATTGCCTCGTTGAGTGTGGCAAATGCTTGACTAAACCATGCAGGGCATTAGGCTTCGCCGCACCCTATCTGGCTGATGAGTCTGGGCCAGGTTTGGCTAGTTCACCAAAGAAGGCGTACGCGGCTTTTCTGCCCGTAATCTCCAGTCGCCAATGAGTGAAGTCTTCGGCGTTGTCACAGTTATTTCCGCGCCCCTGCAGTACGAGAAAGTATTTGGCTGGAGCAGCAAACCCCCGTTGGAAGAAACCGGCTCCGTTGACCTGGCCTTCAAATCGCCACTCTTTGTAGAGCAAGGGGCCACCAGCACCGCCTTTTTGTTGATCATGAATGTCGGCGCGGTAGCTCAACATCCGGGCGGGCAGCCGCAAGTTGAGAGTGCCGGGAAGCTTGCCATCGCGAAAAACTAGATTCCATAGACTGCCAGCGAACGAGCCGTTGAGCGCGTAGCTCTCTTTCGGATTAACCAAACCTCGGACGGCCTCAAAACCCGCAGCGTTAGTGAACAAGTTCGCCGTCTCGCTAAAGCGGATCCGCCTCAGCAGGCCAAGTTGGTAGGCGCTCGGTCTGCTAAAACTGATGCCGTATTCGCCGTCATCAGCGCAGCAGGCGCAAGCCCAGGCTTGTGCGGGCAGGACAAGTGCAATTATCAACAGCATCATCATGACAAAAACACTGGTTCGAATTTTCATTTGATCTCTCGTCGCGCGCCGAAATCTCCTCGCGCCGCTGTTGCACTGCATTTGCGCGATGATACGCAACTTCGCCGCGCCCACATTACAGTAGATCCCGCGGTTGGGTCACGGCACCAGAACCCCAATGCCCAACTGGGCACTTGTTGTTTGTGAGGCGGAATCACTTTGTCTCTCGCAGCAGGCCTGCTAGAATGCTTAATAGGCAATTACAGCAGAAGTAATGCGTGCTGTGGTATCGCTGCCGAAAGCTTCGCATCTGCGACTGAATCGGCAGATCCATTTTGGATCCCGCATTTTTTCTCCACAAAAGCTTCGGAATCCCCACGAAGAAGATTCCTGGATTAGTAGCGATTCATCCTTTCGGTTCCGTTTGATCAAGCAGGAAAACACGGGCGGCAGTTTTTCTTTTGCGGGTACTCCTTCCCAAAGAAACAAGGCGGAGGGTGTGAAAACCCAACAGGCAGGGGCGCTCCATCTGTTTCCAGACAATGAAAGGGAAAACCATGAACAAGTTTCTTAGGATATCTGTTTTAGTCGTTCTGGCGCTGCTGGTCGCTTTTGCCAATGAAGAAGCAAGTGCACAAACTGATGCGCAGTTTCTAAACGACCTGGCAACCGACACAAGAAAAACTCTGCCATTGACGATTGGCGACGTGGAGTTTACAGACGCGAGCACGTATTGCCCGGCTGGGTGCCAACACTATTATGCAACGAATGTCCTTGCCATTACGGGTTGGACTCCGCGTCTGGCCAACCAAAACGTTTCGATGGGACAACTGGAGCAGTCTGTAAAGCCTCAGATGTTGAAAGATTACTGTACCTCTCCGGCTAAGCAGAGGAACATTGGCGCGGCAGTCTATATCTACGACATGTACAAGGCTTACATCGGAGTCTTCTCGATCACTTCGAGTGATTGCGCCGCCGTAAGTGTAAGGCCAAACGTGACACCTAACACTTCGGGCACATCAGTTGAAGATCAATATTGGGATGCGGTCAAAAATAGCTCACGCGTCGGGGACTTTCAGGCTTACCTCAATCAATACCCTTACGGTCAATACGCGTCCCTCGCGCGCCTACGAATAAACCAGCTTAGCGGTTCGGTTAGTTCAGTATCAGCACCGACGACGGTTTGGTCTGGCAGCAGCAGCAGCACTTCGCCTTCGGCAAGTTCCACCGTCGAACAGCAATATTGGGATGCGGTCAAAAGCAGTTCGCGAAGCGAGGACTTCCAGAGCTATCTAAGGGATTATCCAAATGGACAATTTGTGCCGATCGCGCGACTCAAGATATCTCAACTTGGTGGAAACCAGCCGACTAATGCCCCGAATTTAACGGCAGAAGAGCAATACTGGAATAACATCAGCAGTAGTCAGCGGTCGCAGGATTTCCAGGGCTATATCTATAATTATCCGAATGGGACGTATGCGTCGCTCGCGCGCCTGAGAATAAGCCAGCTTGGCGGTAACACGACACAAGGTTCGCCCGTGGTGTCGGCTGTGGAAGAGCAGTATTGGAACAACGTCAAATACAGTCAGCGGGCACAGGATTTTCAGGACTATCTAAATACCTATCCGAACGGACAATATGCGTTGATCGCCCGACTCAGGATTAATCAACTAACCGCCACGGGTCCCGGGAATACCTTCGCGAACCCCCCTCGGCAACAGACGGCTGCTGAAATTCTCGCCAGTGCCCAATATGGATCAATCAGGGAGATCTTACCGTTACGGAGAGTTTTCGTTGTGGCAAGCGATCTTGACAGCCGCGACACTATCCTCAAGGAACTGCAAAAGCTGCCGAAACTGATGGTGGTTGGACGCAAGGAGGATGCTGAGCTCTTTGTCCTTTTTGCGTTAACCGATCAGGGCACGGGTGCGAACATAGCGAGTAACACAAATCCTGTTGATCAAACCTACCTCGGCGAGATGCTCGTCTTTTCAACACGCGCAGGAACAAACGGGGAAACCATTCCTCGCATTCTTTGGCGCACGAAAAAAACGCAGGTCTTTTCCTCGGGTATTACGTTTAACCGGCACCCGGCAGTCAACGCGGCGCGGGAATTCGTGAAAGAGCTGGAAAAGATCAACTATTAGTGCTGATAACGCTCAAGAAGTTCTCCTACCCCCGAGCTCTTTGATAGGTATGGGCCAGACTCTGTTAGGTTCTGTCTTACGACTTGTCCAGTGTTCTTGAAAACACGACCTTGGGCAGACTATTCATCCCTTTCGCGACATCGGGCATCATTTGCATCGCTGCCGGAGTGGGCCAGAAACTTGCCATAAGTTCATAGGTAATCCTGCCGAAGAGCAGAGTGCCTCCGCCTTTTGCATTGTCTGCGACAAACGCATTCCACTCCGGGTGACACCACGACACTGAAGAGCGGACCAGCGAACTCGAAAAACCGCCGCTGCCTTCCGTTACCGGAATCAGGTTCCGTAGCGCCACCGGCAAATTCTTCGCCAGAATCGAACTCGCCATTGCCGCCGGGAAAACGCCTTTGCGCACGGGAGTGAATCTCGAACCAGTCGTACTCTTCGGCCGGCAGCGGGAGGAATGCCTCGCGAAACGCGCGCTGGATTGTCTGCAATAGTTCTCTACTGGCTTGCTCCTCTTCAGCTTGACGCTGCGCTTCGAGCATCTCGAGCAGCTTTTCTTCCAACGGCAGCAAAGCGTCCAAAAGCGCGGCATAGGCTTCATCGTGAATAATGCCGCTGCGGGTGCCGGGCGATAGATTGATGAAAGGCGCATCGATCTGGCCTTGAAGATACCGTGATGTCCACGGCGGCTTCGTCAGCTCGTCCACCACGGAAATGTCTTCCAGCACGCGTGCCGTGTCGAAACAGCGCGACTCGATTGGTTTCCACGGGCTCGTTCATGTAAAGCACAACGTAAACGTCGCCGAGCGTAGCGCGAATCGTCGGCAATTGATCGTTACATTAGTTGCGCAGGCATCAATGGAATTCTCAACCAACTCGGCAATGGCCTTCAGCGGATTCGATTGCGACAGGGCGATGATTGTGATCGCATTCCAGTCGTTGCCGATGCGAAGTTTGCCCCGCTGACCGGAGCGATCTCGCGACTCTAATTTTTGAGACATAAGATGATTTGAACGACAGTTCTCAAATTCTCCTTAGTACGTCCCACAACTTCGAAATTAACGCATGGTTATTCAAGCAATCGACGAGTGTCCGGGTTCCTCTCGGATTTCTCGAATCAGGCATCGCAACGGAATCATTCGGATGTTGGGAGCGAGTGTATTCGAGAGAATGCCGTGCTGCAAATCTCATTGGAGATGGCTGTAATTTTAGCCACGCTCCGTAAACCCAACTGGATGGGCCAAATCGGCGTCGAGCCATGCTAATATCTCGCGGGCCCGCTTGCGAGTGAAAGATACGATAAGTCTCGCCAATTCCTCTCCGCGTCCCGGAGTTTTCGACATGGCAAACCTGGCGGTTATGAAATTCGGCGGAACGTCAGTGGGTGATGCCGCCGGAATATGCCGTGCAGCTGAGATCATCGCCTCTACGGCCCGTGAGCAGCCTGTAGTCGCCGTCGTTTCCGCGATGAGTGGAATAACGAATGCACTGATTGCTGCGGCCGGCAATTCCGCAACCGGTGATCAGAACGCAGCAATTGAGATCGCAGAAGCGCTTCGCCTGCGGCACCACGCCGTAATCGATGCCACAATCAAGGCCGAAGCCCGCCGCACCGAGCTTTCCGCTGAGATCGATCGGATCGTGGCTGGGGTTGGAGAGTTATGCCACGGCACCGCGCTGCTGCGCGAATTGACGCCGCGTACGCTGGCGGCAATTTCAACTGCTGGTGAACGACTTTCGGCACGACTTTTAGCCGCCGCATTGTGCGAGTTGGCGATAACGAGCCTGGCGATCGATGCGACTGAAGTCATAGTTACTGACGACGATTACGCTCGGCCAGAGCCGTTGATGAAAGAGACCTGCGTTCGCGCAACGGCTCGCCTATTGCCATTGCTCGAGGAGGGTGTGACGCCCGTCGTCACCGGCTTCATTGGTGCGACGACAAAAGGGATCGTTACCACGCTCGGTCGCGGAGGTTCGGATTATTCAGCCACGATTCTCGGAGCCACCCTTGAGGCCGACAAGATAATCATCTGGACCGATGTTGACGGGGTGTTGACGGCCGATCCCAGACTTGTGCCGCAGGCTCGCTTGCTTTCGGAGATCTCCTACAACGAGGCTGCTGAGTTGGCCTACTTTGGCGCGAAAGTGCTTCATCCCAAAACCTTGCGACCGGTTGCTGACTCGCTGATACCAGTTTGGATTCGCAACAGTTCTGCTCCCGAACGAGCGGGCACCAAGATCACTCGCCGAGGCCAACCCAGCGAAAACGGCGTAAAAGCCATCACCGCAATGACCAACGTCAGTTTGATTACTGTGGGCGGGCGCGGGATTGTTGGCGTCATTGGCGTGGCTGCCAAAACGTTTGCAGCCGCTGCCAGCGTTCGTGCCAACGTGTTGCTGATTTCGCAGTCGTCGTCGGAAAGTGATATTTGCTTTGTGGTTGATTCCGGAGATGCGGAACGAACGCTGGGATCTTTGAAAAAGAGTTTTGCAGCGGATTTGCTTCACCATCACGTTGAGCACATCGCAGTTAACCCGGACATTGCTGTCATTGCGGCAGTGGGAGAGAACATGCGCGGCACTCCTGGGATAGCCGGACGTTTGTTCAGTGCCCTGGGAAGAAGAGGCGTAAATGTCATTGCTATCGCCCAAGGTTCGTCGGAGTACAATGTCTCATTCGTAGTAGAAGCAGCCGCGATGCAAGACGCAGCGATCGCAATTCACGAAGAGTTTGATCTTGGCCGGGCTTCGTAGTGAAAAGGGACTAAAGAACACTTCATGAGTACTAGATATCGCGTAGGCATACTTGGAGCCACCGGGGTGGTTGGCCAGCGATTCGTTCAACTCCTTGAGAATCATCCACACTTCGAGATCACAGCGCTTGCCGCCTCCGATCGCTCGCAGGGCAAAGCGTACGAAGAAGCCTGCACCTGGCGTTTGCCTGGCGAAATGCCATCGCTGGTCAGATCGATGCTGGTCCAGAATCCGCAGCCGCCGCTTGATTGCGATCTGGTGTTCTCGAGTCTGCCCGGCGACATCGCCCGTGACACGGAAGCAAGCTTCAGAGATTCAGGATATCCGGTGATCAGCAACTCAGCAGCCTTTCGAATGGATACGGACGTTCCCCTCCTTATCCCGGAAGTTAATGCTGATCACCTCCAACTAGTAGATTTGCAGCGGGAACGCAGGGGCGCGAAGAGTTTCATTGTAACGAATCCAAACTGCTCCACGATCATGATCGCCATGGCGCTCGCTCCTCTGCACGCGAACTTTGTGGTAAAGAGTGTGGTCGCCACTACTTTGCAAGCGTTGTCAGGCGCAGGTTATCCGGGCGTGGCGTCGCTCGAAATCGTAGATAGCGTCGTGCCATTTATCGAGAGCGAAGAAGAGAAGATCGAGCGCGAGACCGTGAAGATACTGGGTCGCTTGAATGGCGAAATAGTTGAACCGGCGTCCATCGGCGTCAGTGCGCAATGCTATCGCGTAAACGTTTCGGACGGACATTCAGCGGCGATCCGAGTAAAGCTTGAAAGGGAGGCCGAGCTCGATGAAGTTCACGAGGCTCTGGCGTCATTTTCTTCTCTGCCGCAGGAGATGGGGCTGTACTCAGCGCCGGAGCGGCCCATTATCGTGCGTAGCGAACGTGATCGACCGCAGCCGCGAATTGATCGCGATGCCGGCAAAGGGATGAGCGTTACTGTGGGGCGCCTGGCGACCGATCCTGTGTTTGATTATCGTTTTGTGGTGCTGAGCCACAACACGATCAGGGGGGCGGCGGGGGCGGCCATCCTCAACGCAGAGTTACTAATTGCGACCGGCCGGCTATGATGGTCCAGAACGCAGCTTTAGAAGAATCCGATAACATCTGCGCCAACGACAGCAGCCACTTCTGCGCATATCCCCTTTCTAACGCTTATCCCCTTCTGGTGTAATCGTAGCTTTCTCCACTGCCTCCTGCTCACCGCTTACTGCTATTGGTGCCCCCGCAGGGATTCGAACCCCGAACCAACAGATTATGAGTCTGCTGCTCTAACCGTTGAGCTACAGGGGCATGTCTTCCTTTTAGAATCGCGCGAGTGGATTGTAACTAAAGTCGGCTCGGTTCCCAAAATCTCGTCGTTCGTAGTTGCGGAAACTTACTAGAACGAATAACCATGCCCAGGACTTCGTGTAAAGGCTCTGGCTTACAGAACATAAGGCGCGTTTAACGTTGGCCGGGAAATAATCTGTGTTCCAGCTTTCAGGACCGGATGGTAGATATGAATATCGCCACACACAACGCCAAGGGACCATTTCTGTTCTGGCCTCAACTATGGTCTAGCCTGGACTATTGTGGACAATCTTGGTTGCTTCGAGTTAACGTGCCGCCAAAGCGCAACTGGTACTCTGCCGAAGTGATGAAGGAACAGACCATTGCGTGCTGAATGTCAGGCTGGCGCAGCGGAAAGCGATTGACCTGGAAGATCCACCAGAAATTTAAGCCATTTGCATCACCATCGCGGCGGAGATACCCGAAGTATTCGGTGGTGACAAATATGAGATTGTACTCCGCATCGATGAACGGCCGGTTATCCACTGCCGGTCCAACATTCGAGGGCACACACGGTGCTGGCGTGGCGCCGCAGCCATTCCAGTAGTCGTTTGCGAGGTGAAACATTACGAGCCCGCGGCCTCCCTGGTTATAGAGATTGTTAAGCGTTACGCTCTGCGAACTGAGGTCGCTGCTACTAGCAGAGGCGATCGACGCCAGGATTCCATTAACAAACTCTGGCCCACTCAGACCAGCAGGATACTTCGTCAAAAACTCCGGCCGCTGCACAAAGTCGTTGGCCAACGCTAGCTGCGACTGAGCGAGATCTGGGCCACCTACCACTTGCGCTCGGTCTTGTGTAAAGGCCGCATAGCTTGGGAACTTTAGATGAAATTCCGGCCCTGGATAGTAGGGAGCGGATGGATTACCCAGATCAGGATTCGGCAAGGGCTGATCATTGCCAAAAGCAGCTCGGTAGAGTCGCAGGACGAAGGAACCTGTCTGTTGAAACTCAGGTTCAAAGAAGAAAGCGTCCGAGACTGCAATCCGTCGATTGTGGATACACACTGGATCTGCACCGCAGGATGTGATCTCGTTGGTCCAGTAGTCCCAACCGTTCTGGTCCGGTTCCCGCGCTAGAAAGTCGAGATAATGCTGGCGTACAAAATTGCGCGCGTCGTCGATGGGATTGAGCGGACCAACATTGTAGGTGCGAGAAGTAACGGGGCTGGGAATGAATCCATTTCGCCACGCTCTTGCCTTAAGCATTAAACTGTGGTCAATGAGGATGGACCCGCCTGAAGTAATGGATGGGTCAGACTCGCTGGGATCTTCTCCGTTTGTCGTGTAATGAGTTACCGCGCCTGGTGTGCCACAGGCGATATAAACATTTGTTGGTCCAGCCAGCACGCTGTCCAAATTGCTAAAAATTGGCCTCGCAACAGACACGTTTTCTGCCACTATTGCCGGGGCATAGCTTGGTGTGACGGCTCCCGTCCCCAGAACGCCGAAATCGTTACTGCCCCAAGCCCGGATCGTGCCTCCTTGGTATGTGTTACCTATAAGAGCAAAAGTGGAGTCACCTCCAGCTGCAACTGCAAATACGCTCGCGAGTGTGGGGACCGGGATCGGCATTGAGTGAGGAAGCAAGTCGTTGCTGCCTATCCCCAATTGACCGGAGTTATTGGCGCCCCACACTTTGATCATGCCTGCTGAGTCGACAATGCCTGTATGAGCATAACCAGCCGCAATACTGTAAGCTCGCAAATTGTCCAACTGAGTAGGCTCAGGATGGGGAACTGTGTCGCTTGTGCCAAGTCCCAAGCGTCCCAGATGGTTTCCGCCCCATGCCCAGACCGTACCATCAAACCGGACAGCAACCGTATGAGCCGCGCCTACCGCAATTGCTCGCACATTGGAAATGCCTGTTAAGCGAATAGGAGCCGGCCTCGTCACGGTACTACCGTCGCCCAATTGACCCAAAAAGTTGGCGCCCCATGCCCAAACGCTGCCGTCCTCGGCAGCTGCAAAGGAGGTTTCACTCCCAGCAGCTATCAACCAGATGCGCGGAAGCCCCTGAACCTGTGTTGGCGTTGGGTGGGGTGCAAAATCACTGCCACCGATGCCGAGCTCACCAATGGAATTCCAGCCCCACACCCAAACGGTTCCATCTGACTTTAGGGCTAGCGTGTGGCTAGCGCCTGCGGCAATTGCGACTACCGAACTCAGATTTGTCACTCTAACCGGTCTACTGCTATAAGTGACATCGAGCAATCCCGTACCTAATTGCCCATGCTCGTTTGTTCCCCAAGTCCAAACAGTACCATCGGCTTTCAAAGCAACTGAAAGATGCACACCGGCTGAGACGGCTTTTACGAACATCAGATCTTCAACCTGCACTGGCTGGTTGCGATTATTAGTGGTCCCATCTCCCAACTGCCCGTAGTAGTTGTGTCCCCAGGCCCATACTGTACCCCCGCGCAGCACGAGGGCGTGTCTCCCTTCCGCACTGATCGAAATTGCTCGCGCTTCCGAAAACAATATCGCCTCAAGAACGCTCGTGCTGGCGCTGTTAGTGTTGTTGTTGGGGTTGGGATCAGTTGTAGCGCTTGTGAGCGAAGCGGTACTGGTAACAGTGGCGCCACCGGAAGCTGTGACCTCTGTTACTACAACCATGCTGCCTGACATACTCGCACTCAGGGAGCCAAAGCTTGCTGTAACAGTTCCACCGTCGCTCTGTGCAGTCCCGTTGCAGAATCCTTGACTGGTCTCGCACGAAATGTAGCGCGTGCCACTGGGCAAAAGGATGCTAAGCTGAACGCCATTGGCTTCAGCAGGACCATTGTTGCGCGCTGTGATGGCGAAAGTAAGTTGTTGGCCAGAGGTTACGGGATTCGGAGCTGCCGAGAAAAATTGAATCTCGAGATCTGCGGTGGGCGTCGGTGTCGGAGTAGGTGTCGGTATTGGATATCGACGGGTGAACGTCAATGTTTGCGCATTCGTCAGATTAATAGGCACTGATTCCGAAGTGTGAGACGCAACCACATATCCTTCCGGCTCTCCGCCGCCGATTCCCACCACTGGGAAGAGTAACGGATTCTGACCGTAGCGCATCTGAATTGTTCCATCCCGATGCAATTCGATCTCGAAGTTGACCTGTTGTCCGTTTGGGGAACCGGGGCAGTCAGGGGAAGTAAATTTGACCCCTTGCCAGCGATAGATGACTCGGTCGTTGTCCGGAGTAATTGCATAAACATCACTATCT
>Ga0209341_10000780_pt1 | contig 32374 bp, 29 predicted proteins | sample RifCSP13_2_FD_184020 | JGI IMG/M metagenome (GOLD analysis project Ga0209341, IMG submission 184020) | Soil microbial communities from Rifle, Colorado - Rifle CSP2_sed 13_2 (SPAdes) (version 2) | ecosystem: Environmental > Terrestrial > Deep subsurface > Rock core/Sediment | place: Rifle... | reverse complement strand
GAGCCCGCGACGGAGATGCGCGTCTTCCTGGTGGGGGACGGCGCCTCGTGCGTCCCGATGGCGCTCCTGGACGCCCGGTACGCCCGGGGCGAGACCTTCCGGGAGGCGTACCCGCGGACGCGGGCCGATCTGGAGAGGAGGCCGCCCTAGGATGCAACGCGGGATGGATCGCAATCTTGCGCTCTTCGCAGTCCTCGCCGTCGGCGTGTTCGTCGCAGGGACGGCCGCGCTCGCGTACCGTGCCTCCCCGCCGGGCGGTCCCACGGTCCAGGTCACGATCATGAACTACTCGTTCAACCCGAGCACCCTGGAGGTGAGGGCGGGCACGACCGTCCGCTGGGTCAACATGGACATGGTCGCCCATACCGTCAGCTTCGGAACCCACGAAAACCCCGCCGGAATCGAATCGCCCCTCCTGGGCCACATGGGCTCCTTCAGTTACACGTTTCCGGAAGCTGGCACGTACGTGTACCATTGTGACCCGCACCCGTACATGACGGGGTCGGTGACGGTGACGCCCTGACCGGCGGTAGATGGCCAGAGGGGGATGCGTACGGAGAAAATGGGGGCGAACGGCGAGGACAAGCGGTTCGGCGAGTGTCACCGGTCTGAGGTTCTGGAATCGGGTGGACGAGCCTTCACCCCGCCGTAGAGCGCGACTGCGAGCCCCGCGACGAGGATTGCTGAGTCGACCGCGGTCCCAATCCCGAGCATGGGTGGGATCGACAGGAGGCCCGTGGCGAGCGACACGACGCCCGTCGCCGCCTCCAGAAGGACGAACGGGAGCGCGGTCAAGGCGAACGCCTTGAGCGCGGCCCGCCCCCCCTTCCCGCCCCTCCAAGGCGCCCGCCGCAGACCCGAAGAAGGGTCGAGCATCGCCACGCCGACAGGCAACCAAACGAAACCCTTATCGTCACAGTCGCCGGTAGGAAGAAATGCGGCCGGCTTTCGTTGGTCGACCGCAAGCATCCCTCCACAACGAGGCCGTCCGGATTCCGGACGGCCCAACCATTTTTCGGGACCGGAAATCCTTTTCGGACACGTAACGGTCTGGGTCCGGACGGGCCCATACAACTCTGCGACCACTGACGATTCGCGGATAGAGAGGGTCGCCGAGGGCCGCGCGGGCCCCGGTCCCTGGAGGTCCGCTCATCGTGCCTTGGGTTGCGCGATCGCCATCGGGAGGGGGTCATCCCTTCGCAGGCGGCGGAGGCCCGATCCGTCGTCCGTGCTGAACACGCCGACGAGGCGCATCCCGGCGAGCGCGAGTAGCCTCCGGAGGAGGGAGACGGACGTGACGCGCGTCGAGTTCGTGTCGACGAACGTCCGCCGGAGGCGGTCCCCGTCGAACGCGAAGAACCGGTTCTTCGCGGTGAGGAGACCCCGCCGCCGATCGAAGGCCAGGTCGTACAACCAGATGATCCGCGCCGGGGCGTCGTGGTAGATCCATCCCTGTCCTTCCGTTTCCTTCGTCAACGGCTGCGCGAATTCGAACACGTACACTCCGTCCGGGCGGAGGTGGCGGCGGACGGTCCGGAGGTGCTCGAGGAGGTCCCGCTCCGTGAGGAGGTGGGTGAACGCGCCGTCCATGCAGACGGCGGCGTCGAACGTCCGTCCGAGGTCGAAGTGTCGCATGTCTGCGCGCACGAACGCGGGGTTCGGGCGGCCGCGCGCCTTCCGGCGCGCGACGCGGAGCATGCCCCCGGAGGAATCGATCCCCGTGACCCGGTGTCCCCTCTCCGCGAGGATCAGGGCGTGACTTCCGGTGCCGCACCCGAGGTCGAGGAGGGCGGCGGGTGGGCCCGGGAGAAATCTCGAGAAGGCCTTCTCCAGGAGGGCGCACTCGGCGGCGTAATCGACGTCCTCGTGCAGGATGTCGTAGTACTCCGCGATCCGATCGAAAAGGTTCCCCGTCATCGCCGCTCCGTCGCCGGCTACCCGTCCGCCCGGGACCGGTGTCCGGGGCCAGGGATGTCTCCACCTATTTTCAGGGTATCCCCAATCCCGCCCCCCTCCCGATGCGGGCGCGTCGGTGCGAAAGGGGTAAGGCCGCGGACCGCCATGGGAGCCCGCGGCCCATGGTGAAGGACGTCCCGATCTCGAACCTCGCGGGCGCCGTCGTCACGGCGTGGCGGGTCGTCGACCACATCAACCTCCTCCTCGCGATCCGGGGCCAGGCCGACGAGGTGCGGCTGAAGTGCCGGTGCGAGCGGGGCCACTGGATCGTCCGGGAGCGGCCCGCGGAGCACCCGCCGAAGTTCCTCGCGACGTGCCACAACTGCGGGACCCGCCTCGAGCTCCTCCTCGAACCGGCGGTCTCGCGGCCCGCGTGAGGCCTACCGCATCGCGTGCCCGCCGTCCACGACGAGCGTCACCCCGGTCATGAAGGATGCGTCGTCCGAGCACAGGAACACGGCCTTCCGCGCGATCTCGACGGGGTCGCCCCGCCGCTTCAGGGCCGCCTCCTGCGCGAGGGCCCGACGGTCCCTCGCGGTGAGGCCCGCCATCGCCTCCGTGTCCACGGCGCCCGGGGCGATCGCGTTCACATGCACGTTGTACGGCCCGAGGATCTGGGCGAGCCCCTTCGTGAGCGCGAGCACGCCCGCCTTCGCGACGAGGTACGGGATCCCCGCCACGTCCCCCGTGATCGCGGGCGTCGACCCGATGAGGACGATCGCCCCGCTCCTTTGCTTCTTCATGACCCCCGCGGCCGCCTGGGCGGTGTACACGGAGCCCAGGAGGTCCACGTGGAGCGGGCCGTGGAACGACGCCTCGGTCAGGCGGGTGAAGTCCGCGAACCACTCCTCTCTCCGGAACGGGTAGCCGGCGAAGCATGCGACCGCGTCCAGCCGATTGAACCGCCGCACGAACGTCCGGACCATCGCGCGTGCGGACTCCTGGCGGGTCACGTCCGCGCGGATCACCAAGGGCTCCGCGCCGAGATCCGCGACCGCCTTCGCGACGGACCGCGCGGCCTCCCGGTTGCGGCCGTACTGCAGGCCGATCGCCCGCGCGCCCTCCTTCGCGAACTCCACCGCGGTGGCCCGGCCCATCCCGCCGCTCGCGCCCGTGATCAGGGCGGCCCGACCGTCCAGGTGCCCCATCGCCCGCTCCCTGCCTCCGGCACGGCCCGCCCCGCCATAAAGGATTCCAATCCCCACGGAGGGAACCTTAATGGCCCGCCCTCCGATGCGCGCGCCGCGGGGGTAGCCAAGCCCGGACAACGGCGCGGGACTTAAGATCCCGTCTCGCAGGAGTCCATGGGTTCAAAATCGCGGCCCGCCGTCCGAGCCGCGAGGGAAGTCCCATCCCCCGCACCCGCCCCGCCGGCTTCCTGATAATCGACCTTGGCAATCAGGCGTGACAATCCCTCGCAAGCCTTCATCCCGTCCGGGGGCCCGTGCGCCCGACGGAGATGGTCGCATGCGACACTCGGTGAGGTGGATCGTCGTGGCGGGCGTCGTCCTCGCGGTGGCCGCGTCCCTCGGGGCGGCCCCGGGCGCGTCCGCGGCGGACCGGACGTTCACTCTGTACGGGGACCGGGACCAGGGTTGGAGGCTCCCGGGCGGGTCGTTCGCGAACCCGGGGCCCGCCCTCGTCGTGGACGAGGGGGACAACGTGACCCTCGTGCTGAACGCGACGGACGGCGTGAACCACAACTGGTTCATCGACTACGACAACGACACCGGGGACGACGCGGCAGAGCCGAACTCGCCGGTCTTCCGGGACCAGCAGATTCCGTGGAACTTCACGGCGGACCGGAACGGCACGTTCGCGTACCGCGACAAGTTCCACCCGGACACGATGATGGGCTGGATCACGGTCCTGGAGGCCACGAGCCCGCCGACGAACCCGGGCGGGAGCCCCGGGAACCCGTTCCTCGCCGTGGCGGGGATCGTCGTCGCGTTCCTCGCGATCCTGGTGGTCCTGTACCTGCTGACCCGGCGGAAGAAGGCGCCGGACTCAGAACGTCTCCAGCCGGACCCGGCGACCGGCCGCGTCGATCGCCCGTAGCTCGGCCCCGGTGAGCCGGAGGGCGGCGGCGCCCGCATTCTCCTCCGCCTGCGCGGGCCGCTTCGCCCCCGGGATCGGGACGACCCGCGGCTCCCGCGCGAGCGCGGCCAGGGAGACCTGCGCGACCGTGGCCCGGTGGGCCCGCGCGATCCTCCGGAGGACCTGGAGCAGCGGCCGCGCGGCCCGGAGGTTCGCGTCCGAGAAGAGGTCGTTCTGCTTCCTCACGGCGTCCTTCGGCTTCCGCTTCAGGGAGTACGTGTCCGCGAGCACGCCCTGGGCCAGCGGGCTCCACGCGAGGACCGAGATTCCCGCGCGGCGACAGTACGGCAGGACCTCCGCCTCGATCTCCCGCTGCAGGAGGTTGTACCGGAGCTGGTCCGAGACGACGTCCGCCCGCGAGAGGTGGGACCGCGCGTCCTCGAGGTCCCGCACCGCGAAGTTGGACACGGCGATCGCGCGGATCAGGCCCTTCTTCCAGCACCGCTCGAGGGCCTGGAACCCCTCCTTGAACGGCACCTGGTCCCAGGGGTCCGGCCAGTGGACCTGGTACACGTCAATCTCCTTGATTCCGAGGCGCTTCAGGCTCCCGCGGCACGCCCGCTCCACGTCCCGCTCCCGCATGTGGTACCCGGCGATCTTCGTCGCGACGACGACCTCGTCGCGGCCGATCGCCTTGATCGCCTTCCCGACGACCTCCTCGGAGTGGCCCTCGCCGTAGACCTCCGCGGTGTCGATCAGGTTCACGCCGCACTCGTGGGCCCGGACCATCGCGGCGACACAGTCCTTGTCGTTGACGTCCTTGCCCCAGCTCTTCCCGCCCGCCTGCCACATCCCGAGGCCGACGCGGGAGACCTTGATCCCACTCCTCCCGAGCTCGACGCGCTGCATCGCGGGCCGCGAAGGCGGTGCGGGCCATAAAGGTTCAGCGCAGACTCCGCCAGAGACCCCGAGGGGGCCTTCGAGAGTTGGTCTTGTTCAAGACCAACCGCGGCCGAGCGCGGGCCGACGCCCTCGGCCTCCACGTCTACTCCCGCCCCGCCACGTCGAGCCACTCCGGCGGGCGGTCCGGGAGCCGGAACCGGATGTACGGCTTCTCGTACTTCCGGTGGTACGTGTCCGAGGCCTCGATCCCGTCCCGGTACGCCTGCTCGAAGGCGGGGAAGTCCCCCGCGTCGAGGGCCTTGCCGATGGATGCGAACGTCTCCTTCTCGAACGTCGCGAGGTCCTTGGCGTACTTCGGGCGGGCCTTCGCCATCGCGTGGAGCACCTTCAGCGACTCCCGCCACTCGTACCGCGCGAGGTCCCAGTTCCCGCCCTTCGCGGCGTAGTACATCACCCAGTACCGCCGGCCGAGCGCGTCCATGAGGGCCGCCCCGCCCGGGAGCAGGTCCGCGATCTCGTCGACGGTGAGCTCACCGTGGCGGCCCTTCGCGAGGACGCGGCCCCCCGGGATTTTCTCGTCGCCCGCCATCGCCTCACCCTCCGGCGCTCGCTTTCTCGACCGCGTAATCCACGATCGCCTCCGCCGCGTTCACGCCGGTCGCCTCCAAGAGCCCTCGGAACCCGGGGGACGCGTTCACCTCGAGCACGTACGGCTGGTCCCCGCTCATGATCAGGTCCACCCCGCGGATCTCGAGCCCCACGGCCCGGGAGGCCCGCACCGCCACGGTCTTCGTGTCGTCGTCGAGCTCGACCTTCTGGCTCGCGGTCTCGTCCAGGTCCTTCACCCGCATCACGCCGATCCGCGCCGTGCCCGCCTCCCGGGAGACGGCCGCGAACCCGGTGCAGACGGAAAAACGTATCGTTTTCCGCGCGAGTAATTATATTTAAAATACAATAAATGTGGACACCATCCCCCGCCACGGCAGGGCGCGTGCCTCCGGGACACCCCATGAAGAAAGGCGACAGGCGGGTCATCGGTGCAATCGAGCCCGCGACCGTGCGCGGGACCCGGGGCGAGGTGCGGGTCCAAGCGAGGGTGGACACGGGCGCGAGCCGCACGACGGTCGACAGCGTGATCGCGGCCCGGGCGGGCCTCGGCCCCGTCCTCGGCACGGTCCGGATCCGACAGTCGATTAGCCGGCACACGGAGACCCGGCCCCTCGTCGACGCGGACCTGATCATCGCGGGCGAGGAGTTCGACGTCGCCGCGGCGATCGCGGACCGCGGGGAGATGAAGTACCATCTGATCATCGGGATGGACATCCTCGCGAAGGGGACGTTCCTCGTGGACCCCTCCCGGGGCGCGGGGCGGCGGACGAAGGGCGGTTTCGAATAGTCCCGTGCGCGCGGTAAACCTTTAAGTATCGACCCCGATTGCTGTCCCGGTTTCGATGATCAAGCCCCTATCCCTTCTGAACCAGTCGATCAACTCGAGCGTCCTCGTCGAGCTGAAGGCGGGCCGGGGGTACCGGGGGGTCCTCGACGGGTTCGACCCGCACATGAACGTGGTCCTGAAGAACGCGGAGGAGCTCATGAACGGGGAGGTCCAGAGGAAGATGGACCTCGCGATCGTCCGCGGGGACAACGTGATCTACATCTCCCCGTAGCCGGGAGGCCGTGCATGTCGAAGGGGACCGCGTCGCTCGGGAAGATGGGGAAGCGGACCGTCCACATCCGCTGCCGGCGGTGCGGGCGGCACGCGTACCACAAGCGCAAGGGCTACTGCGCGTCGTGCGGCTACGGCCGGACCGCGAAGCTCCGGAACTACACGTGGGCGAAGCGCCACTGATCCCCTCTCGTGCCGCCCCGCAAAAGTAAATAAGCCGCGCAGTCTACCTTGCTCACCGTGACGGTGCGCCCGCCCCGGACCGTCCCCCGCGCCCCGCCACGAAGCCCCGTCCCCGAGGTCCCCGATGAGTGAGTTCGGCGAGCTGAAGCCCTCCGACAAGTGCGGGATCGTCGCCGTCGCCTCGAACGAGCCCGTGTCCCGCGAGCTGTACTACGCCCTCCGGATCCTCCAGCACCGCGGCCAGGAGTCCGCGGGCATCGTGACGTTCGACGGCGAGACGCGGTCGAAGCGCGGGATGGGCCTCGTCCACGAGGTCTTCTCGAAGTCGGACCTCGACGCCCTCGCTGGGAGGGCGGGGATCGGCCACGTCCGCTACTCGACGACGGGCTCGAGCGTCATCGACAACGCCCAGCCCATCGTCGTGTCGACCGCCCACGGCGACATCGCCCTGGGCCACAACGGGGACATCGTGAACGCGGGGCTCCTGAGGGAGGAGCTCACCCGGAAGGGCTGGGCCTTCATGACGACCTCGGACTCCGAGGTCATCGTGCGGCTCCTCGCGAACGAGCTCGCGAAGTCGGGGGACGTGAAGCGCGCCCTGAAGGAGGTCACCCGCCGCCTGATCGGCGCGTACTCCCTCGTCCTGATGATCAACGGGACCGCGTACGCGGTCCGCGACCCCCTCGCGATCCGGCCCCTGTGCATCGGGGAGCGGGACGGCTCGTACATGGCCACGTCCGAGAGCGTCGTGTTCGACACCCTCGGGTACAAGTTCGTGCGGGACCTGAAGCCCGGGGAGATCGTCGAGCTCCACACCGGCGGCTTCGAGTCCTTCCGGCTCCCGCACCCAACGCACACCGCGCACTGCATGTTCGAGTGGGTGTACTTCGCCCGCCCCGACTCCGTCCTCGACGGGCGGCTCGTGTACGACGCCCGCGTGAAGGTCGGGCAGCAGCTCGCGCGCGAGCACCCCGTGACCGCGGACATCGTCGTCCCGGTACCGGAGAGCGGCCGCGCGCAGGCCCAGGGCTTCTCCCAGGTCAGCGGCCTGCCCGTCGTGGAGGGCCTGATCAAGAACCGCTACATCGAGCGGACGTTCATCATGCCCGAGCAGGCGGACCGGGAGATCGGCGTCCTCCTGAAGCTGAACCCGATCAAGAGCGCGGTGAAGAACCGCCGGATCGTCCTGATCGACGACTCCATCGTCCGCGGCACGACGATCAAGAAGATCGTCGCGATCCTGCGGGAGGCGGGGGCCCGCGAGGTCCACCTGCGGATCGGCTGCCCGCCGATCAAGTCCCCGTGCTACCTCGGGATCGACATGAAGACCCGGGACCAGTTCATCGCGAACGAACGGACGGTCGAGGAGATCGCGACGTTCGTGGGGGCGGACTCCCTCGCGTACCTGAGCATGCAGGGCCTCGTGCGGGCCCTCAACCACCCGCGGGAGGACATCTGCTTCGGGTGCCTCACCGCCGTGTACCCGATCGAGATCCCGGGGGAGAAGTTCCGTGGCATGGAGAAGCTCGAACGGTTCGCGACGCCCGCCAAGAAGGCCGAGACGAAGGTCAAGGCCCGGGCGGCCTAGGGGCCCGCCTCGGGGTACCTTTTTATCGTAGCAAGCTTTCGAGCGGGACGCTGGGCCGGTAGATCAGCTGGAAGATCGCTATCTTGGCATGGTAGAGGCCGTGGGTTCAAATCCCACCCGGTCCACTCCTCCGGAATTATGTGGACCCGAGATGTCCACGCTCCTCGCGGTTACTTGATCGCGGGCGGGTGCTTCGCGACCTCGTTCCCGCACGCATACGGGTGTAGCCACCAGTGGTCGGCCTCTTTCGAGCCGGGCGCGTTCTCGACGATCTCGCCCTCTCCGACCGCCACGACGAGGTTTGGCTACTGGTACTTCGGGTCCGAGGCTTGGAACGTGACGGCCGCGACGATTGCGCGCCGGTAATCGGGCGCGTCCTCCAGGACGCTGTACCCCTGAATCGCCACAAGGACCTTCGCGCCGTCCGGCGTGAGGATGAACCAGTTGAGATCGGGGCACCAAACGCCGTCCTCCCGCCTCCGCGGACAGTTCGACCAGACCATCCGGCCCGCGAGGCGCTCGCCAGTGACCGAGCCGTCGCCGGATCCGAACCCGGCGGCTTCCTTCTCCCCGTACGGCTTAATCCACGCATCGTCCCCGCGGTACATCATGTCCAGCGTGCAGAGCGGCTCCAGCTGCATGCGAACCCTCCCCCCAGTATGGCGGGGGGCGCGTCTTCAAGGCGACGGGTTCACGGACCCCCGGGAGGAGTCGGCCTCCCCCACCAAAGGATGAAATACGGCGCCGGACAAGGCGGGGGACATGAAGCCGAAGACACCCCTGGACTGGCTCCTGGAGGAGGACCAGCCGGCGGTCCGGTACCTCGCGCTGACCCAGCTCCTCGGAAGGCCCGAGGAGGACGCGGAGGTGCGGGCTGCGAAGGCCGCGATCGCGAGGACGGGCTGGGCGGCGGACATCCTCGCGACGCAGGAGCCGGTTGGGTGGTGGGTCAGCGAGGAGAGCCTGTACCGGCCGAAGTACCTCTCCACGAACTGGATGCTCCTGATATTGTCCGACCTCGGGCTCACGCGGGAGAACCCGCGAACCGGTAAGGCGTGCGACCTGTGGATCCGGCGCTTCGCAAAGGAGGACGGGGGATTCGCGATGGAGGGTTCAAAGAAAAGCCACCTGTGCACTGTGGGGAACACCGCGCGCGCGCTCGTAAAGTTCGGCTACGCGGATCATCCGAAGGTGCGGAGCGCCTTCGAATGGCTCGTGGAAAACCAGGACAAGAACGGCGGCTGGAGCTGCTTCGGAAGCGGCCGGAACCTGGACTCCTGGGAAGGGATGAGCGCCTTCGCCGTGTATCCGAGACAGAAGTGGAACGAGGGCATGACGCGCGCGGTCGAGCGTGGCGCGGAGTTCTATCTGGAGAGGGAGTTGCACAAGCAGGGTGCGCGCTACGGTCCTTGGTACCGGTTCCACTACCCTGTCCAGTACTATTACGATCTCCTCGTGGGCCTCGACTTCATCACCGCCCTGGGATACACAGAGGACCCGCGCCTCCGGTACGCGGTGTCGCTTCTCAAGGAGAAGCGGAGGCCGGATGGCCGCTGGAACCTCGACGCGGTCCATCCGGACCTCGAGGGCAGCGCGGCTGAGTGGTACAAGAAGGGCATGCCCACGCGCTTCGCCCTGGAGCGAGCCGGCGAGCCGAGCAAGATGATCACCCTGAGGGCGATGCTCGTCCTGAAGAGGCTCGGCGAGGCCTAGGTGTCAAGTCCCCGGTTCGCCTCGAGCCCCGAGGAAGATGTCCCTCCCGTCCACGCACAGCCTCATGTGGAACGGAAGCCATCCGCCGCCCATGGGTCGCAGGGGCGAGGCGGTGCTGAAGTACTACGACGAACGGAAGATGCGCGACGTCCGGGAGGCGCTGGAGAAGGACGTAATGACGTGGCCGGGGGTCACCCGCAAGGAGATGATGGGCTGCCTGTGCTACTTCCGCGGGAAGAAGTTCTTCGCCTTCCTCGTCACGGACGGAGTCGTCCTTACGAAGCTCTCCGAAGTGGACCGGGCGAAGCTCTCAAGCCAAGTGGAATCGAAGCCGTTCGAGATGGCGGGACGAACCGCCTCGGTGTGGATCCAGGTCCAGGCCAAGAGACCCGAGGATCTGCGACCGGTGCTGCCGTACGTCCGGAAGAGCTACCAGGCCGCGTCGGCGCGATGACACGGGGCCGAATGAATTAGGATGGCTCCGGCCTCGCAGGCTCCTCTTCCCACGACGGCAGAACTATCCCCGATACGTGGCCCGGCTTCGAGGAGCTCTTCGCGAAACACGGAGGGGTTCAGGCGGGATGCTGGTGCATGTACTACGCATCAAGGTCGGCTACGGCCTCGGGGGGGCGCTGCCGGTCGCAGCTCTGGGTGTTCGACTGGCGGGGGATCGCGGTCGGGGTCGCGGTGGTGCTGCTCGTGGGCCTCCTCACCCGCGGCCGGATCTTCCTCTGGGTCGGGAACGTCCTGAAGCGCGGCGGGTTCGGCGGCGGCCGCTCCGGCGGCGGCGGGGCGAAGGGGCGCTCCTGACCGCGGGCCGCACCCGCCCACGCCTGAGGTCGACGCGCATCTCCCAGGTCCGCTCCCACCCGAACCGGAGGTACATCCGCCGGGCGAACCGCGACGCGTGGAGGGTCATCCGCCGGTACCCCCGCTCCCGCGCCCACCGCACCGCCTCCCGGACAAGCCGCGTCGCGATCCCCCGATCCCGGTACTCGGGCTCCGTGTACATCGAGAGCAGGTACGGTGTAAACGGGGCGGCGGACCCGGGATGGGGCTGCCCCGGTTGGAGCCATACGCACCCGCCCGCGACGACGCGGCCCGCCGGGGTCACCGCGAGGAATCCCACGAACTCCCTCGCCTGCATCAGGCGCCGGGCCCATGCGCGGTACGCGCGGTCCCCGATCGCGTGCTCCTCGGGCGTCCGGGGGCGGATCTCCTCGAACATCTTCCGCCGCTGATCGACGAGGATGTCGAGGTCCCGGGTCGTGGCCCGCCGGATCCGGATTCCCGGCACGCCTCGCGGAATCGGGGGCCGCTCAAAAGGGTTTCCCGCTGTGCTACGGCGCGCCCGTCGGGTCCCACGCCGTGTGCAGGTCCTGGGTCAGGGCATCGAGCGCGGCCATGTCCTTCGGCGACAGGGAGAAGTCGAACACGCCCGCATTCTCGCGGATCCGCTCCTTCGCCTGGGACTTCGGGATCTCCACGACGCCGTGCTGGAGGCCCCATCGGATCAGCACTTGGGCGGGCGTCCGCCGGTTCTTCGCCGCGATCTCGACGACCCTCGGGTCCCTCAGACGGTGCCCGCGCGTGAGCGGGCTGTATGCCTCGAGTTGGATCCGATGGCGGCGGCAATACTCCAGCAGCTCCCTCTGGTACAGGAACGGGTGGAACTCGACCTGGTTCACGGACGGCGGGACCGGGGAGGAGGCGAGGAGCTCGTCGAGGTGCTCCACGGTGTAGTTGCTCACGCCGATCGAGCGGGCCCGGCCGGACTCCTTGATCTTCACGAGGGCCTCCCAGCTCTCCCCGCGCAACCGCGGGGCGGGCCAGTGGATCAGGTACAGGTCCATGTACCCGAGGCCCAGGCGGCGGTCGCTCTCCTCGAACGCACGGAGGGCGCGGTCGAACCCGTGGTCGCTGTTCCAGAGCTTCGTCGTGACGAAGACGTCCTTGCGAGGGACCCCGCTCTCCCGCACCGCGACCCCGACGTCTGTTTCGTTCCCGTACAGCGTCGCGGTGTCGATGAGCCGGTACCCGCACTCCAAGGCGTGCCGCACGGAGTCCCGGGTCGCCCGCCCCGCGGGGGTCTGCCACACGCCGAGGCCGAGCCACGGCATCTCGACGCTGTCGCTCAGCGTCACGCGGGACGCGATCGTGAGGTCCATCCGGGCCTCCGAGACGCCCGCCCTACATGAACCTTGACGGCGCTAACCCAGGAGCTCGATCCAAATCCCGTCGGGATCCTTCACGTAGACTTCCGTGCCCTCCGACTTGCCGGGAGGGACCGCGGGCGTAGCCCCATGCTCGATCAAGTGGGCGAACGCCTTCGCGACGTCGTCCACGCGGAACGCGAGGTGGTCCATCTCCTCGCCCTTGCGGTACGGGAGATAGAATCGGCTCCCCCGCGGGTACCAGTTCAGCTCGAGGGTCTGCGCGGACCCCGGGCCCTTGAGGTGGGCCCACTTCCCGCCGTGGGGCATCGTCCCCTTGCCGATCACCCGCATCCCGACCGCCTTCGTGTAGAACTTCAGGGACTTCCGGAAGTCCCGCACCCGGATCCCCGTGTAGTAGAACCGGAACCTCATGGAGGGTGCGAGCGGTCTCGAACGATAAAGCCCTATACCCGCCATTTGGCGGGTCCATGGTGCCGCCGTCCTCCATCACCAATCGCGAAACCTTAAGGGAACCCGCGGGTAGGCCGGGGGACCGGTGGATGATTCGATGGACAACATCGTCGAAGTGAAGGACCTCACGCGGCTCTTCGACCCGGACATCCGGGCCGTCGACGGCATCACGTTCCACGTCGAGCGCGGCGAGGTCTTCGGCTTCCTCGGACCGAACGGCGCCGGGAAGAGCACGACGATTAAGATCCTCACAACCCTCCTCCAGAAGACGGCGGGGAAGGTGACCGTGGACGGCATCGATCTCGAGGAGGACCCCGCCGCGATCCGGAAGATCATCGGGTACGCGTCCCAGGAGGTCAGCGTCGACGACGACCTGACGGGTCGGGAGAACCTCCGGCTCCAGTGCATGTTCCACCATCTCCACAAGACGGACTCGGAAAGGCGCATCAACGAGATTCTGACGGTGACCGGCCTCGAGGAGGCCGCGGACCGCCGCGCGGGCACGTACTCGGGAGGCATGCGGAAGCGGCTCGACCTCGCGACGGCGATCATCACGCGCCCGAAGCTCCTGTTCCTCGACGAGCCCACGACCGGCCTGGACCCGCAGAACCGCGTCGCGATGTGGGAGTACATCCAGAACCTGAACAAGGAAGGGGCGACGATCTTCCTGACGACGCAGTACATGGAGGAGGCGGACCGCTTGGCGGACCGACTCTGCATCGTGGACCGCGGGAAGATCGTCGCGGAGGGGACGCCCGCGACGCTCAAGGCGGAGATCGGGGCGGACGTAGTCGAGCTCGCCCTCAAGGAGAACGGCGAGTCGACGGTCCGGGAGCGGGCGCGGGGGATCCTCGCCCGGCTCCCGGGCGTCCAGGAAACCAAGGACTACGACGGAGGAATCATGGTGTTCGCAAAGAATGGACCGAGCCTTGTGCCGGAGATCGTACGGAGTCTCGACGCCGCCAACGTGCACATCGCGCAGCTCGCACTCTCGTCGCCCACGTTGGACGACGTGTTTGTGAAGCACACGGGCCGGAAGCTCCGCGTGGAAGAAGTGAAGCCGATGAGCCGGATGCCGTTCGGCGGCCGCCGCAGGAGGCGGATGTGACATGGCCGCGAGGGACTTCTTCATCGAGGTCGGGGCGATCTTCTTCCGGTGGCTGAAGAAGACGTTCCGCCGGCCCGCGTTCGTGTTCTTCGCGATGGTCCAGCCAGTCATCTGGTTCCTCCTGTTCACGCAGTCGTTCGCGTCGATTGCGGATATTCGACAGCCGACGGGCGTCCCCGGGCAGTTCATCACGTTCAAGGACCTCACGGGGACGGACAGCTACCTGACGTTTTTCAGCGCCGCCGTGATCATCCAGACTGTGATCGCGAGCGCGATGCAGGCCGGGATCGGGATGGTCACGGACATCGAGAGCGGGTACATGGACAAGATGCGGGTCGCCCCGATCCACCGGGCGTCGATCCTGCTGGGGAAGGTGATGAGCGACGGCGTCCGGGTCCTCCTCCAGACGATCATCATCGTCGTGCTAGGGGTGATCCTGGGCGTGACGTTCGCGACGGGGGTCGGCGGGGTGCTCATCATCCTCCTCATCGCCGTGAGCTTCGGCGTCGCCTGGTCCGGGATCTCCACCTTCATCGCCCTCGCGACGCGGAACTCCGAAGCGACCCTGATGATCAGCCTCCTCACGACGTTCCCGCTGCTGTTCCTGTCCACGGCGGTGATGCCGAAGGCGTTCCTGCCGAAGTTCGTCCAGTCCGTGGCGACGTACAATCCGATCACATACATCGCCGACGCAATCCACGTGCTGATCATCTCGGGGTTCGACTGGACCGCGGTCGGGTACTGCTTCCTGGTCATCCTCGGCGTCGGGGCGATCTCCCTGTCCGCGACGACCGCGATGTTCCGGAAGGCCGTCGCCCACTGACGCGGCCGCGTGTGACCGGCCCGCACGCAACCCGGTCAACAAGAACCACGGACGCCATGGCGGGTCCGTGACCTCCATGATCAGCGAACTCCAAGAGGCCTACACGACGGCCGTGGAGAAGGCGTCCCAGAGCACAGTGAACGTGAGCAGCGCGGCGCGCCTCGTGGGCCCGCCCTTCGGTCCGTGGCCACGGCGGGGCTTCGGCTCCGGCGTCGTCCTCGACGCGCAGGGGCATATCCTGACGAACGCGCACGTCGTCGAGGACTCGGACCGCATCCTCGTGACCCTCCGGGACGGCCGGACCCTGCGAGGGATCGTCGTGGGCGGGGACGAGGAGACGGACATCGCGGTCGTGAGGGTCGACGCGGCGGGCCTCGCGCCCGCGGTGTTCGCGGACTCGGACCGCCTGAAGGTCGGGCAGCCCGTCCTCGCGATCGGGAACCCCCTCGGGTTCGCAGGGGATCCGACCGTGACCTCGGGCGTCGTGAGCGCGCTCCGCCGGAGCCTGCGCCTCGGGAACGGCGGCGGGCTCCAGGTGATCCAGACGGACGCGGCCGTGAATCCCGGGAACAGTGGCGGACCGCTCGTGGACCTCGAGGGACGCGTCGTCGCGCTCACGTCCGCGATGATCCCGTTCGCGAAGGGGATCGGCTTCGCGATCCCAATCAACACCGCCCTCGCCGTCGCGCGGGAGATCCTAGATCACGGCGGGGTCTCGCGGCCGTGGCTCGGCCTCGTGGGCTACGACGTGGATCGGCGGGTCGCACACTACTACGGGCTCTCGTCGGCGCGGGGGATCTTCGTGATTGAGCTCACCGCGGGCGGGCCCGCGGAGGCGGCAGGGGTCCAGGTGGGCGACGTGGTCGCCGCCTTGGGCGGGAAGCCCGTGGCGGGCTTGTCCGACCTGGTCGAGGGGCTCCTGGAAAAGAAGATCGGCGACATCGTGGAACTGGAGGTGGAGCGCGGTGGCGCACGGAGAACCGTCCGGGCGACCCTGGGCAGCCGGCCGTACTAGGCCCCGAGGCGCCTGGGACCCGTTCGAGCCGGACACCCCCAGGCCGCGGCCCCGGCCGCCCGGCCCGCCGGACCGACTTCCCTGAGAAGGGGGCCGAATCCCTCACGTCCGCACAGCGGCGACGGGGGAGGCGCTTGCGAAATCATTAATAGCGTTCATCCGGATGGCCCGCCAGCTTCTGAGGAATGGGTATGACTCGGAGGGGAGTGGCTTCATTCATCGTCCTGTGCCTGCTGGTGATCGGCGCCCTGTTCGTGACGGCCCCGAGCGCGCGAGCCGTCGTAGGGCCGAAGGCTATCACGGTCGACGGCGACCCGAGCGACTGGACCGGTGCGGTCCCGGTCGCGAACACGGGCGCGGAGAGCAACCTCGAGTGGGTCTGGAATGACACCACGGGGGACGACACCGGGGACGGCGACTACACGTACCCGAAGGCCTCGGACCTGAACCGGACCGGGCTGTTCGACCTCACGGAGTTCCGGGTCTCTGCGGACGCCGCGAACCTGTACGTCCTCATCAAGATCAAGAACCTCAGCAACACCTGGAGCGGGTCCGACGGATTCTCGACGGTCGCCGCTTCCCTGCTCATCGACACGACTCGGGACGGCAACGGGGCGCTCTGGGTGCCGCCGAACGTGAACATCGCCGCCGGCTCCGGATGGGAGTACTGGGTGAAGATCGCCCAGACGGGATGGCACACGGAGAACGCGAAGATCTTCGACCGCAGCGCGAGCAAGTGGGCCCCGATCGTGAACCGGGCGAACCCCGCCACGAACTCGATCGAGGTTTCGATCCCCCTCGCGTTCATCGGGAAGGACGGCTACAACCCGAACGGGGCGACGTGGCGGTTCATGCTCGTCCTCGGGGGCTTCGACGGCGGAGGGCCGAACGGCTTCCGGGACGCCATGGGCGCGCGATGGTGCTGCGACTGGCAGTTCGGCGGGGGCACGGATGGCCAATACGATCCGAATGTCGTAGACATCGCCTTCGCGGCGACGCAAGCGGGCCAGGAGGCCGAACTCGCGAGCTACACCGCGACCGACTACGCGACGATCGCGTCGTCGGCGGACGTCACGTTCGGCGCGCTCGGCTTCACCCCGGACACGACCGTGCCCACGATCAGCGCGGTGACCGTCAGTCCGACGTTCAACTCCGCCCAGATCACCTGGACCACGAGCGAGCCCGCGAACACGACCGTGCGCTGGGGCAGCGCCTCCGGCTCCCTTACGAACGTGGTGTCGAAGGACGAGTTCGTGACGAGCCACAGCGTGACCCTCACGGGCCTCAGCGAGCAGACGACGTACTACTACCGCGTGAGCTCCGCGGACATCGCGGACAATGTGGCGACGACCGCGGAGGCGAGCTTCGTGACGCCCGCGGCCCCGCCGAGCAACATCGCGGCCTGGGCCGGCGCGTGGTTCACGTGGAAGGACCGGACCGGCGACGACGCGGGCGACGGCAATTACGTGTACCCGCTGACGGGGCTCGTCGACTGGGTCGGGCGGGCGGACCTCTCCTGGGTGAACATGACCCGGACGGCCACCGCGGTCCACCTGAACATCAAGATGAACGCGAACCCCGAGGCCCAGTGGCGCCAGCGGATGGGCACGGTCGCGATCTTCATCGACCAAGACCACCGCTACGACAGCGGCGCGCGGTCCGTGGGCCTCGTCGGCACGGGTGCCGAGCTGACGGATCCGCACCCGATGAACCTGAGCATCGCGCCGAACTTCGCGTGGGAGTACATGATCGTGGCGACCTTCCAGAACCGCTCCGAGGTCGGGGATACGAGCGGGGTCGGTGAGATGTTCGTGTTCAACAACACGTGGAACGCCGCGCAGTCTCGGTGGAGCCTGATCTATCTGAGCACGGCCCCCGCCATCAGCCCGAAGCCGGACACGGGCCAGATCTACGCGAAGAACGGGAACGAGGTGGACATCTGGCTGAATCGGTCCGTCTTCGGGAACACGGATAACTGGACCTGGATGATGGCATCGATGCTCTTCGACGACGCGGCGCGGTCCTTTGACCAGGGCGGGATTCGCCAGGTCCGACCGACCGCGGGCGACTGGATCGGCGGCGGCTCGAACGGGCCGTACAACCCGAACGTGTACGACCTCGCGTTCTACGCAACGACCCCGGACCAGACCCTCGACCTCTCGAACTACACGGGCGGCCAATGGGCGAACCTGACGCGCGGGGTCCAGGTGAACTTCACCGCGCAATGGCACCGCTTCGTCCGCGCGGTCCCGCCCACCCACAGCTACGCCGTCACCGTTTCGCCCGCCCAGACCCGGATTACGCCGGGCACGGAGACGACGATCACGGTGACGTTCACCGACAACGGGGCCCCGGTGCCGTCTGCCCAGGTGGCGCTCGCGTTTGCCCCGTCAAGTGGCGGCAGCCTCGTCGGCAACACGGTGAAGACGACAGACGCAAACGGGGTCGCGACCTTCACGTTCCGGGCGGGTAGCGTGACCGCGGACACGACGGTCACGTTCACCGCGACCGCAACGAACGGGACCACGACCCGGACCGGGACGGGCACGCTCACGGTGGCCCCGCCCCCGCCCCCGCCCGTCGAAGGCCCGAACTGGGTGCTGTACGGCGGCGTCGCGGTGGTCGTCATCATCGTCATCGCGAGTATCGCCATCCTCCTCCGGATGCGCGGGAAGCCGAAGCCGCCGCCGGAAGAGGGGCAGGCCGAGAAGACGGATGAGCCCAAGCCCTAGGCGCGCAGGGCCCGGCTCCGCACCTGCAGCCGTTGAGCGTCAGCCATGTCGCCCCAAAAGGAATAATAGCCACTCGTCGATTGACGGGTAGGGGATGGAGGACCATGGACGGGTGGAGACCGTTTGCCTTCGTGTTCCTCGTCGCGCTGATTGTGATGGCGGGAGTGCCCCGGGCGTCCGCCGAAACCGGACCCGGGCCGCAACCGCGGCAGACGGTCCTCAACCTCGCGATCGTATGGCACATGCACCAGCCCCTGTACAAGAACCAGCTCACCGCCGCGTACGACATGCCGTGGGTGCGGGACCACGGACCTGAGGAGTACATCGACCATCCGAAGATCCTCGCCCAGTCTCCCGGGGTGAACATCACGTTCAACCTCGTTCCCTCCCTGCTCCAGCAGGTCGAGGACTACGCGGTCAACAACGCGGTCGACAACCACATCCAGCTCGCCCGCATCCCGATCGCGACCGCGACGCCGGCGGAGCGCGCGCAGATGGCGGCGGAGTTTATCCGCCTCGCGCCGTGGCACTACACGCGGAACACGTCCGACGGCCGGATCCTGAACCCGTGGTACGACACGTACCCCGTGTGGCCCCGCTTGAACTTCCTCGTGAACAAGATCGGCGCCTCGGGCGGGCTCAGCCTCACGGACCAGGAGCTCCAGGACCTCCAGACGATCTTCTTCCTCCACCAGATCAGCCTCCCGTACGTCGAGGGCCAGTACAACCTCGCGGAGCGGAACGACACGATCATCGCGCTCCTCTCGAAGGCGGGCGGCACGGGGTTCACCCAGGCCGACACGGAGACCGTGATCGCGGCCCAGCGGGAGATCCTCAGGCAACTCGTGCCCGCATACCGGGCGGTCCGCGCCTCGGGCCAGGCGGAGATCATCACGACGCCGTACTACCACCCGATCTCCCCGCTCCTGATGATGGGCACGGTCCCCTCTGACGACGGGACCCACCCGATCGCGAAAGGCGTGTGGGAGAACGACACTCGGGAGCAGTACCGCCGCGGCTACCAGCGGTACCTCTCCGACTTCGGCGGCCCGCCCCAGGGCGTGTGGAACTCGGAAAACGCCGTGTCCGAGGCGATCGTGCCGCCGATGGTCGACAACGGGTTCAACTGGACCGTGACGGACCAGGGCGTTCTGTACGACAGCAACGTGAGCGCGGGCCGGGTCGGGCCGAGCGTGTCCAACCAGACCCGGGTCTACACGGTCACCGTGCAGGGCCGGACCGCGAACATCGTGTTCCGGGACCAGGACCTGTCGAACAAGGTCAGCTTCGGGTACGGCGGGAGCCCGACCCAGCAGGCCCTCGACGACTTCATGGCGATCCTCCAGAGCCGGCGCGGGAACATCACGGACCTCGATAACTCCCTCCTCACGCTCGCCGCGGACGGCGAGAACTGGATGTTCATGGCGGGCTACCCGAACGACGGGCGGGACTTCCTGAGCGGGCTGTACCAGCGGCTCGCGGCCGCTCAGGCCGCGGGCTGGCTGAAGACCTGGACGGTGAAGGACTTCCTCGCGAAGCCCGGGCTCGTGAAGGTTCCGCTCGCAACCCTCGCGACGGGCTCCTGGGCCGGCACGCTCCAGACGTGGCAGGGCGAGGAGGAGGAGCAGGTCGGCTGGGCCCGCCTGATCCGGGCACGGAACGCGGTCGTTGCGTTCACCCGCGCGACGGAGGGCCGAGACTTCGTGGACCCTGTCCTCAGCGGACCCGCGGTGAAGGCGGCATGGGAGGCGATCTTCGCCGCGGAGGGGAGCGACTGGTTCTGGTGGTACGGCCGCGACCAGGACAGCGGGGCGGACGGGCAGTTCGACATTCTGTTCAAGGAGCACCTGCGGGCCGCGTACCTCACGGCGGGCGTCACCCCGCCGGTGGACATCACGACGCGCTGGGGGCCGGCCGCGTCCCCCGCTGCGCCGGCCGCGGGCGCGAAGGAGCTCACGATCGACGGGACCGCCGCCGCGGGGGAGTGGACGAACGCGAGTCACTACTCGAAGACGGTCTCCGGCACGGAGCGGCTCCTGCTGAAGGACCTGTACCTCGGGTTCGACTACAGCACGCTGTACGTCCGCGCGGAAATCAACGGGGACCCCAATGCGACCCTGTGGGCCCTCGGCGAGGACCTCGACCTGTACATCTCGCCGGGCATCGTCCTCGCCTCGAACGACATGGAGAGCAACCTGAACCGGTACGCCGTGAACTTCGCGAGCGCGACGGGCGGGCACCGGTTCGACTGGGCCGCGGGCTTCCGGTTCCGGAACCTGTTCGACCAGGCCCTCTCCTCGGGGATGACGAACTGGGCCCTGTTCAAGCCACAGACCGCCTCCGACTTCCTCGGGACCGGGACGTACGTGTTCCAGTACCGGAAGACGGACCAGGTCGGCGTCAGGACGACAATCGAGGTCGCAATCCCGTTCGCGGACCTCGGCGTCGCGGGCGGGGACCTCCTGCGCGTCCAGGCGATCACGAGCCGGAGCGGGGCGGACGTCGACGCGCTGCCCGCCGCGGCCCCCGCAGAAGTGCGCCTCCCGATCGCGCCCGCGGGCCCGCCAATCCGGTCGTTCCAGGACCCAATCGGCGACGACACGGGGGACGGCGACTACACGTACCCGCTCGCCGCCGACTTCAAGTACCAAGACGGGCGGCACGCGCCGGATAAGCTCTGGGACCTCACGTGGTTCAACATCTCCGAGAACCCGATCGCGGTCCAGTTCACAATCGGCTTCGCGGACGTCGGCACGAACCAGTGGAACGCGCCGTTCGGCTTTTCCTTCCAAATCGTGAACGTCTACATCGACACGGACCGCGTCCCGGGGAGCGGGAACACGGAGATGATCTCGGGTCCCAACGGCCAAGTCCCGTCGAACTTCAGCTGGGAGACCATGGTGTCCGTGGGCGGATGGACCCAGACCCTGTTCGCGACGGACGATCCGGGCGTCGGGACGTTCCAGCAGAGCGGGGTGACGGCGGTCGCGGACCCCGCCCGCAACTCCGTCCTCGTCACGGTCCCGAAGCGGTTCATCAACGCGGCCGTGATGGACCCGCGGAAGTGGGGCTACGTCGTCGTTTCCGGGAGTCAGGACGGCTACGGCATCGGGTTCTACTGGCGGGCCGTCGCCGTGACGGGAGAAACATGGAAGGGCGGCGGCGGGTCCCTGAGCGGCAAGCAGCCGAACGTCTACGACATGATCACCCCGCCCTGGACCACGCAGCTTGCGGTCCTCGGCGGGTACACGGACACCCGCCTCGCACAGATCCCCGGCGTCGTCGTGGAGGCCGCCCCGCCAGTGGTCCCGCAGAACCGCCCGCCGGTGCTCACGAACGCGAGGGTCACGCCCTCGAGCGGGGACTCCCGCACCGTGTTCCGGTTCTCCGTCACGTACGCGGACCCGGACGGGGACGACCCCGCGAAGGTGAGCGTGTTCATCGGCGGCCAGGAGCACGCGATGGCGTACTTCGGCGGGTTGAACGCGACGGGGGCGACGTACCGCTTCGAGACCGCCCTGCCCGCCGGGACCCTGGCGTACTACCTCTTCGCGGACGACGGGAACGGGACCGCGAACAACACCGCGCGCACCGCGGACTACCAGCTCACGATTACCGCCGCGGGGATTCCGGGATTCGGTGCCGTGGAGGTCGCGGCGGCCGTGGCTGCGGCATTCGCGCTCTTCACACTCGCGAGACGCAGGAGGCGGACGTGATGGAGCCTGGCGCAGAGGTGGGGAAGGAGGAAACGGCGGCGCCTGCGGAGGCGGCGCCCAAGGAGCGGAGAATCAGCAAGAGGGTCCTCACGGTGATCGTCGCCCTCGTGGTGGTCCTCGCAGCCGTGGGGGCCGCGTGGGTCCTCGTCGGCCGCGGGCCGGGGAGCGCGCAGCACGCGTACGAGCTCGTCGCGGACTCCGACTGGTTCCAGCTCCCCGCGGGCGGGACCGCGAACGTCACGGGGGAGGTGTACGATCTCGGGGATCCCGTGTTCGGGGTCCGCGTGACGGTCGCCTTCGGACCGGAGGCCATGGGCGACCTCCTGAGCCCGGCGAACGGGACGACGGACAACGCGGGGGTCGCAACGTTCGGATACCAGGCGCCTATGCGGCTGGAGAACGTCACGGTCACCTTCACCCTCCGGGCGGAGACGCCCGGCGGCACGCTCACCAAGGCCACGGACATCCTCGTGCTCGCGACCGGCCTCCAGCCCACCTACGGCCAGGTCAAGGGCCTCGTGACGGGTGCGGGAACCGCTCTCGCGAACGCGACCGTGCAGGTCACGCACCGCACGACGAGCCACTCGTACCTCAACACGACGGGCACGAACGGGCGGTTCGTCATCTCGATGGTCGACCCGGGGACGGTCTCCGTGACGGCCACGAGGGCGGGGTTCAAGACGAACGGGGCCGACGTCGCCGTGGCGGCGGGCAAGAACACCCGGGTCGCCATCGACCTCGAGGCCCTTGCGGCGGGCACGCTCGTGGTTTGGCACACGTACGAAGGCAAGGAGAAGGACGAGTTCAACAAGATCATCGCGCGGTACCACGCGGACCGCGCGCGCCGCGGCCTCCCCGCCCTGAGCATCGAGGTCGAGGCCCAGCCCTACGGCGGAGCGATCGACAAGTACATCACGGCGGCCCTAGCGGGGAACGCGCCGGACGTGATGCGCTTCCAGAACGACCGCCTCGGAGAGGTCGCGCAGATCGGCCTGCTCGAGCCGCTGGACCCGTACCTCACCCCGTCGGACCTCGCCCTCTACACCTCGAGATCCCTCGAGACGATGTCGTACGGCGGCCGGCTGTACGCGCTCCCCGCGACCGCGGACCTGCTGGCAATCGTGTACAACAAGCAGATCTTCCGGGATTCGGGCGAGGCGTTCCCCACGGAAACGTGGACGACGGACGACATGCTCCGCATCGCCGGGAACCTCACGGACCCGGCGAACGCCCGCTGGGGCTTCGTGCAACCCGTCACGGACCCGTTCTGGTGGTTCCCCTGGCAGAAGGGCTTTGGGGGGTACATCTTCAACGTGCCCGACACGCAGACGATCACCGCCGCGGCGCTCGGCTTCGACACGCCCGGTTCCGCCGCGTCCCTGCAGTGGCTCCAGGCCCTCGACAAGGACCCCGCCCAACGGACCATGCCCGCGCGACCCGGCTCCGAGTCGATGATGACGTACTTCTTCCAGGCCCAGGCCGCGATGGTCGCGATCGGCGCGTGGCGGGTCCCGGACATGTACGCCGCGGGGATCGACTTCGGGATCGTGCCGTACCCGACCGTCGCCTCCACGGGGCAGCGCGCGGCGCCGACTCTCGGGGTGAAAGGCTTCGGGGTCTACAAGTACAGCGGCCAGAAGACGACGGCCCTCGATCTCGCGAAGTTCATCACGAACACGGAGCAGCAGACCATCTTCTGCATCGGGACGAACGACTTGCCGACGGCGGTCGGCGCGTTCACGAACGCCACCATCCAAGCGAACCCGATCATCGTGCAGTACCAGAAGCAGGCGGACTACGCCCAGTCGATGCCGACCCGCCCGGAGATGGGGGCCGTGTGGAACCCGATCACGGCCGCGATGGAGGTCGTGTACAACCGCGTGAACCCGACGATCGCCGACATCGAAGCGGACATGGTGGCGGCGGAGCAGCAAATCCTCCAGAGGATTGGGTGATGGCGGCGGGCGGCCGGGGCCCGCGGGCAGGGGTCCGCCCGCTCGTGGCCTCCGTCCTCCTCCTCGTGCTCCTATCCCTGGCGGGGAGTCCCGCCTCGGCCGTCCCCACCCCGGTCCTCGACCTCCGCGTGGACGCGGTGGAGTTCCAGACGATCAACGTCACGTTCAACGTGTCCGCATCGGCCGATGTGGACCGCTACGTGATCTACGTCAGCAACGTGAGCGCGCCCACTGTGGCGGGCCTCGTCGCCTCCTTCGCGGCGGACGGCACCCGGATGGCCCAGACCCGGTACGACGAGATCCACGTCACCTCGCCGGAGAACGCGAGCCGGATGCAGCCCGGCACGTTCGATCCGAACCGGTTCCGGTTCGACAACGGGACGGCGGGGAACTGGACCCTCGGGCGGGTCGACGCCTTCGTGAAGTACGTCCCCTCCGACACGCGGCGAATCCTCTACTCGATCACGGGGCTCCTGGCCCTTGCGACCCACCACGTCGCGGTCACCCCGGTGGACTCCCGGGGCGAGGAGAATGGGAACATCACGACCGTGTCTGCCGTGCCCCTCGCGGCCCCGGTCGAGCGGCTCCCGGGGAACGAGGGGATCCTCCTCACCTTCGGCGGGATCATCCTCGCCCTCGTCGTCGCCTTTCTCGCGCTCTGGAAGACGAGCGGCCATGCGAGCCGGCCCGCGTACGCGTACGTCGGCCCCGCGATCATCGCCCTCGCGGCCCTCACGTTCTACCCGACCGCCGTCGGGTTCTTCCTCTCCTTCACCGACCGCACCCTCACGTCCGGGCACGGCGGCTTCGACTTCAACCTCATCGGACTCGACAACTACGTCCGCGTCTTCCAGAGGCCCGAGTTCACGCTCGTCGCCGCGACGACGATTGTCTGGACCCTCGTGAACGTGTTCTTCCACGTCACGATGGGGCTCGTCCTCGCAGTCCTCCTGAATCGGAAGATCCGGGGGCGGCCGATCTACCGGACCCTCTTCCTCCTTCCGTGGGCCGTGCCCTCGTACATCAGCATCATCGCGTGGCGGGGGATGTTCGACCGCGGCGGCGTCATCGACGCCCTGTTCGGCGGGTCCATCGACTGGCTCGGGTCGATGCCCTGGGCCCTCGTGGCGGTGATCGCCGCGAACGTGTGGCTCGGGATTCCGTTCATGATGATGGTCTTCTCCGGCGGGCTCCAGGGCATCCCGGAGGACCTGTACGAAGCCGCGGACGTCGACGGGCTCACGCGGTGGCAGAAGTTCCGCCGAATCACGCTGCCCCTGCTCAAGCCCACGATCGTGCCCGCCTCGCTCCTCGGCTTCATCTGGACGTTCAACCTGTTCAACGTGATCTACCTGATGACCCAGGGGCGGCCGACCGTGGCGGTGAACCTCGATGCGGGCGCCACGGACATCCTGATCACGTACGTGTATCGGGAAGGGTTCCAGCCGTTCTGGCGGCAGGGCTTCGCGGCCGCGTACTCCGTCGTGATCTTCTTCATGCTCCTGGTCCTGAGCCTCTCGTACACCCGGTACACGCGGGCGATGGAGAGCTTCGCGGGGGAGCGGGCGCCGCGGAAGAAGGGCCGCCTCGCCCGGGCCCTCGACCGGCTCGTCGCGCCCCTGTCCGCCCGCCTGTGGCTCCCCGTGAGGCGGGCCCTGGACCCGGACCAGCCGGAGGCGGTCCACGCGGGCTGGCTCCCATTCAGCGCCGGCGCGATCGGGCTCTTCGAACTCGCGTACGGATGGTCCGTCCTGACCGGGATGGGAAAGTGGAACACCGCCACGGCGGTCCACGGAATCACGTTCGGATTCCTCGGCCTCCTGGGGGCGTCGACCGCCCTCCTCCTCGCGGCAGGCCGGGCCTCGGGTCGGAGGATTGGCGTGTGGACGGCGCTAATCGGCATGTTCGCAGGGGTCCTCGCCGCCCTGTGGGCCCCGTGGCCCCTCGGGCTGCGGCCCTTCTGGTACCTCGCCCTCCTCGTGGCCCTCGCGCTCCCGATGCCCGCTCCCGATGCAGGTCCGTCGGGCCTGGCCCGCATGGCGCAGCGCCTCGACGACGCGTGGGCCCGGCTCCGGCAGAGGCTCCCTCAGGGTCGCGGAGGGTCCATCCTCGAGCGGAGCCTCCTCCACGTCTTCCTGATCCTCTTCGCGATCTTCTCCGTGTTCCCGGTCCTGATGGTCGTCGGGACGGCGTTCTCGAACTTCAACGCGATGACGGCCGCGAACCTGCCCCTCATCGGGCCGTACTTCTCCCGGGGGACCGCGCCCACCTGGGGCTTCGACGCGTTCGCCTCCGTCACGACGGAACGGCCCTTCCTCACGTGGCTCGGCAACTCCCTCCTGGTCTCCGCGGGCACGACCCTGTGGGGGCTCGCCGTGGTCCTGCCCGCCGCGTACGGGTTCAGTCGCTTCGACTTCCGAGGAAAGCGATGGATGATGCTCTCTTTCCTCATCGTGCAGATGTTCCCGGGAGCCATCATCCTGATCCCGTACTACGCGATGATGCAGCAGCTCCGGCTCCTCGACAACCCGCTCGGGCTAATCCTCGCGTACTCTGTCACGGCGCTCCCGTTCATGGTCTGGATGCTGAAGGGGTTCTTCGACACCATCCCGAGAGACCTCGAGGAGGCTGCGATGGTGGACGGGACGACGCGCACGGGCGCGTTCGTGCGGGTGATCCTCCCGCTCTCCCTGCCCGCCCTCGCGGTCACGGCCCTGTTCTCGTTCCTCTCCGCGTGGAACGAATGGCTCCTCGCGTTCACGTTCATGTCCAAGGAGCGGAACTTCACCCTCCCCGTGGGGATCTCGAGCCTCGTCCAGCCGCCGAACGTGTTCTGGAACGAGTACTCCGCGCTGAGCCTGATCGTCTCGATCCCCGTGGTCGTCCTGTTCATCGTGTTCCAGAAGTACCTGATCAGCGGGCTCACGAAGGGGGCGGTGAAGGGCTGATGGCGCAGGTCGAACTCGACCACGTGTGGAAGCGGTACGGGGATTTCGCAGCGGTCCGAGACTTCAGCCTGCGGATCGCGGACGGGGAGTTCATCGTCCTCGTGGGCCCGAGCGGGTGCGGGAAGACGACGACCCTCCGGATGGTCGCGGGTCTCGAGGACATCTCCCAGGGAGAGATCCGAATCGACGAGCAAGTCGTGAACCACCTCCCGCCGCGGGACCGCGACATCGCGATGGTGTTCCAGAGCTACGCCCTCTACCCGCACATGAACGTCTTCGACAACATGGCGTTCTCCCTGAAGATGCGGCGGTTCCCGGCCGCGGGACCCGACGGGACGACCGCACTCCGCAAGCTCAGCCACGCGGACATCGAGAAGCGGGTGCGGCAGGCCGCAAAGCTCCTCGGAATCGAGGACCAGCTCACGAAGAAGCCCGCCCAGCTCAGCGGCGGGCAGCGGCAGCGGGTGGCGGTGGGCCGCGCGATCGTCCGGAACCCGAAGGTGTTCCTGTTCGACGAGCCCCTGAGCAACCTCGACGCGAAGCTGCGGGTCGCGATGCGGGCGGAGCTCGCGAAGCTCCACCAGGCCCTCAAAAGCACGATGATCTACGTGACCCACGACCAGGCGGAGGCGATGACCCTCGGGGACCGCGTCGTCGTGATGGACAAGGGCGTGATCCAACAAGCGCAGGACCCGCAGACCCTGTACGACCACCCCGTGAACCGGTTCGTCGCGGGCTTCATCGGGAGCCCGTCGATGAACTTCCTAGACGCGAGCGTCCGTATGCAGGACTCCGCCACCTTCCTCGAGTTCGGCTCCTTCCGCCTCCGCGTCCCGGAGGAACTCGGGCCCGCCGCGGCGCCGCACGCGGGGAAGGGGGTGGTGTTCGGGATCCGCCCGGAGAACCTCCACGACCGACTCTTCGCGCAGACGGTCCGTCCGGACTCGACACTCCCCGCAAAAGTGGAGGTGAAGGAATCCATGGGTTCGGACCTCTTCCTGTACCTGAAGGTCGGAGACCGCACGGTCCACGCCCGGATGAGCCCCGCAACGAAGGTCGACGTCGGCAGCACCCTGGACGTCTATTTCGACATGACGAAGATGCACCTGTTCGAGAAGGGGACGGGCGCCTCGATCCTCTAAGCGGACACGACCCGCATTGGCCCGCCGCCGGTGGCGAGGGCCACGATCCCCTCGAGCGGGATGAAGATGTTCACGGGCCGGTGCTTCAGTTCGTAGCGGAACTCGTACAGGGCCTTCTCCATCATCCAGCCGCGGATGGCCTTGAGGGCGTCTTCCGCCACGAGGCCAGGATACAGGGACGTGGACCGGAGGTAATGTTGGGAGAACCCCTCCATGGCGGCCGTCTCCCAGTTCACCAGCCGCTGCGCGACCGCCCCCTCCGTCCCTTCGAGCTTCTCTCGCTCCAGGACCTGCAAGGCCGCGGTCGCGTCGCCACGGATGAAGTCCCGCCATGCGTAGTGCTTCACGTACGAGAACGAGCGGTTCATCGTCCCGACGTCCCGCAGGGGCGGCCATTTCACCGCCCTCTGGCCAGGGGCCCGCTCCGGTTCGCCCTCGAAGTCGATGAAATACAACGAGCCGTCCGCGGCTCTCCGGAGGACCTGCCCGAGATGGAGGTCTCCGTGCGTCACGGACTTCGCGGTCCTGACGTTTGCGTTCAACCCCTGGAGCACGGCCTCGATCCGGGGGCGGTTTTCAAACAAGAACGTCCGGGCCATGCGGGCGAGGTCCGCGAGGCGGCGGTCCGGGCCCTGCGCGAGGGCCGCCAGCCGCCGGAGGCTGTCCCCGAGGTTCGTGATCGCGGCCCGCCGCGCGGCGGTCGCGTCGTCCGCCGTGAACGTCTCGGCCTGGAAGGGGCCCGCGTGGCCCTCGAGGAGCGCCTCGTGGAGCGCGGCGGTCGCGTCCCCGAGGGCGCCCGCCACGTCGAGGCGTTCGCGGTCGACGTCCGTCGCGAGCGGCTCCCCGCCGCCGAGCTCCGCCCGCCAGCCCGCCGTGAACCAGGTGAAGAGGTCGGGGCCCTCGACGCGTTCCGTTGCGAGTCCGAGGACCAGACGGTCCGGCCCGCGGCCGAGGGCGAGCTCACCCAGGAAGCGCGGCACGTGGCGGAACTGCCTCTTGTGGAGCCGCTCCAGGATCTCGGGCTCGCGGTTCCGCACGTCCGGGATCTTGTAGCTCTTGAACACGACCTCGTCTTTCGACGTCGCGAACCGGACGACGAGGTTCGACGAGTCCCCCACGAGGACGGGCGCCCCTCCCTGGAGGGACCCGAGGTCCCCGCCGCTGAAGTAGAGCCCGTCCCCGGTGCTCGTCGGGAGCTTCGCCTGGCCGTGGAACCCGTCGACCAAGAACTTCGCGTAGGGCTCCCCCCGCTCCGCCTCGGACACGAAGAGCCGCTCGCTCCCCGCCTGCAGCTCGAAGGCGTCGGGGTGCGGCCTCGCGGTCGCGAGGGAGAGCGGGAGGTGGACGACGACCTGCCCCTCGGGCAGCTTCGCCACCGCGAGGAACAGGACGATGGCCTCCGAGCCGGACTCCGCGAGGACGGCGCGCTCCTTGACGGAGACCTCCGCGCGTGCCCCGATCGCGTCCCCGCACCACCGCCGGGCGCAGAGCCATTCGCGGAAGTGGACCGAATGACGGATCGCGCTGTCGAGCACGTCGATGGCGGGAGCGAAGTGGGAGGCCATGTCACGTCAGCGTCCGGTACAGCTTCAGCGTCTTCCTGGCGATCCGGTCCCAGGTGAACTGTTGGAGCACCCGCTTCCGGCCCGCCCTCCCCATCCGGGCGGCGAGCTTCGGGTCCTTGAGGAGCCTCGTGATCGCGCGTCCGAGCTTGACGGAATCCCCCGGCGGCACGAGGAAGCCCGTTTCCCGGTCCACGACGACCTCCTTGATCCCCCCGACGCGGGTCGCGACGACCGGGGTCTCGCACGCCATCGCCTCGAGGTTGATGATGCCGAACGGCTCGTAGATCGACGGGCACGCGAACACGGCCGCCTCGTTGTACAGGCTCACGAGGTCCGGGTCCTTGAGCATCTGGTCGATCCACACGACGTTAGGGTTCGCCTTCACGACCCGCCTCAGCTCCTCCTCGATCTCCGGCGTGTCCGGCTTTCCGGTAGCGAGGACGAGCGTTGTGCCCGCCGGGACGTGCTCCATCGCATCGACGAGGTCGAAGACGCCTTTCTGGCGGGTGAGCCGGCCGACGAAGAGCACGAACGGCGTCCGGATCCCGAACTTCGAGAGGCTCGCGGTCCCGTCCAGGGGGTAGTACTTCTCGGGGTCCACCCCGTTGTGGATCACCGCGATCCTCTGGGCGGGGATGTCGTAGCACTTGAGGATGTCCTTCTTCATCTCCTGGGACACGGCGATGATCGCGTCGCAGGCCATGAGGCCCTCACGCTCCATCCACGAACTGAGGTCGTAGCCCGCGCCGAGCTGCTCCCGCTTCCAGGGCCGCAGGGGCTCCAAGGAGTGGACCGTGGCGACGAGCTTGGACCCGTACGTCCGCTTCGCGAGGGCGCCCGCGAAGTTCGTGTACCACGTATGCGTGTGGACGATGTCCGAGTCAATCGGGTCCGCGACCATGTTCATGTTGAAGCTCAGGACCTCGAACGTCTTCGCGACCTTCGGGTCCGGGACGCCGTGGGGCTTCAAGGTGGGCCGATACCGCCGCACCGCCATCCCCGCCCTCTCCGGCGGCGGTCCCTCGTCCAGGGTCCGCACCTCGACCTCGATGAGCTTCGAGAGGGACCTCGCGATGTACTTCGCATGGACGCCCGCCCCGCCGTACACGTTCGGCGGGAACTCCCACGTGAAGATCGTCGTCTTCATCGCGCAGCGGGGAACCTCGCGTTCATACAATGAAGGTTCCGGTGAGACGTCCTGCCGTGGGCCGTGGACAATCGCTAGGCGGACTGGGACCAAGCGACTCCGGCGCAGGAAGCCACCAGCTCGAACCTGCTCTGATCCTGTCGAGTCTGCCCCGATTCCCTGACATCAGGGGTGAATAGTCCCCCCAACTCGTAGGCGCACCCACCGCGAGAGCCGGCGGCCTTTCGGCGCGGGTAAGGGGTGTAAGTACGACATTCATATTCGGCCGCACCCGGGTGACGCGCGTTGCAACGGCCCTCCAAGGCGGCGACGCGACGTGAGCACCTACCTGCTGATCCACGGGGCCTGGCACGGGGCTTGGTGCTGGGAGCGGGTGGTGCCCTTGCTCGCGCGGGCAGGGCATCGCGTGCTGGCCCCCGACCTGCCCGGTCACGGCCGGGACCGCACGCCCGTTCGCGACGTCACGCTCCGGGCCTACGCCGACCGCGTCTGCCAGGTCCTCCACGAGGCGGCGGAGCCCGTCGTCCTCGTGGGCCACAGCATGGGAGGCACCGTCATCACCGAGGCCGCCGAACGGCGTCCGGCGGACGTGGGGACGCTCGTGTACGTGGCGGCCTTCCTCCTGCGGGAGAGCGAGACCTTGATCCAGATTGCCTCGGCGGATCGCGAGGCCCTCGTCCTCCCCAACCTCGTCGTCAGCGAGGACCAGGCATCGGCCACAGTCCGGCCCGAGGCGATCCGGGACGCGTTCTACGGCGCCTGCGCTCGGGAGGAGGCGGCCCGCGCGCAGTCGCTCCTGGTCCCCCAGGCCTTGGCCCCGTTCCAGACCCCCGTGCGCATGACCCCCGCCCGTTGGGGACGGATTCCGCGCGTGTACATCGAGTGCCTCCGGGACCGGGCCATCAGCCCCTCCGTCCAGAGGAAGATGTACACGGCCCTTCCCTGTCGGAAGGTCATCGCCATGGACACCGACCACTCGCCCTTCTATTCGGCGCCGCGGGAGCTGGCGGACCACCTGCTCGCCTTGGCTTCGTAGGAGACGCGGAAGACCGGTCGCCTTCGGGATCGCCGGCTCTTCTCGGCTTCCTCCGTTCCACGCGGGCGATGACCTCCGGCACCTTTCGCCTCCGTCACGGCGCCGGTACCTCCTGTAGACTCGGCGGTCGCTGACGCGGGGACGGTTGCTTCACGGAGTGTCAACGACACGGCTCTTTCCAACGACGCCGTGCTCACACCACGCCTTGTTCTCCCAGTCCCCGTGGACCTCGCCAACGATGTGGCCGGTGTCTGCAACCGCGGCCTCCCCCCAGGGAGAGACCCCTTCTGGAACCCTCGCTCGGAGCGCCTCGCCTGCAGCGTACAGGGTCGCGCGTCGAACAACGTCGTGGCCCGATTGCTGAGGCACCTCGGACTGGAGGGAACGCAACCAGGCCTCCTCCGTCGTCTCCCAGCCCCCTGCGCCGTCGCACGCCGAGAACCCGCCACGGCTGTACGCCTCCGAGAAGTCGACGAGGCCCGCCCTCAGGAGCTTCAGGAGGCGAATCTCCTGC
>Ga0209341_10000776_pt1 | contig 32442 bp, 29 predicted proteins | sample RifCSP13_2_FD_184020 | JGI IMG/M metagenome (GOLD analysis project Ga0209341, IMG submission 184020) | Soil microbial communities from Rifle, Colorado - Rifle CSP2_sed 13_2 (SPAdes) (version 2) | ecosystem: Environmental > Terrestrial > Deep subsurface > Rock core/Sediment | place: Rifle... | reverse complement strand
GCCGGATCGCATCGGCCGACCAGTCGCGCAGCAGGTCGCGGACCAGGACCAGGTTGCCCAGCGACTTGCTCATCTTCTCCGACGCGTAGCTCAGCATGCCTGTGTGCATCCACCACGACACGAAGGGCCCCTCTCCGGTCGCACCCTCGGACTGGGCGATCTCCGACTCGTGGTGTGGGAAGGCGAGGTCGGCGCCTCCGCCGTGGATCTCGAAGCGCGACCCCAGGTAGGCCATGCTCATCGCCGAGCACTCGATGTGCCAGCCCGGGCGCCCGGGCCCCCACGGCGACGGCCAGGCGGGCTCGTCGGGCGTGGATGGCTGCCACAGCACGAAGTCGAGCGGATCGCGCTTGCCGGTCATCTCGGGCAGGTTGCCGCGCTCGTTGGCGATGGGCAGCATCTCGCCGCGCGCCAGCCCCGACAGCTCCCCGTAGCGCGGCCACGCGTCCACCGAGAAGTAGACGTGGCCGGCCGCGACGTAGGCCAGGCCGCGCTCCAGCAGCCGGGCGACGAGCGCCTGCATGTGGGGGATGTGCCGCGTGGCACGCGGAAAATGCTCGGGCGGAAGCCAGTTGAGCGCGGCCATCTCGGCCAGGAAGCTGTCGGTGAATCGTTCGGCCAGGGCCAGGTAGTCCTCGCCGACCTCGCGGGCGCGCCGCAGGAGGTCGTCGTCGACATCGGTCAGGTTCTGGACGTAGACCACCGTGTGGCCCAGGTGGCGCAGGTAGCGGTTCAGCACGTCGAAGCTGACGTACGTGAAGGCGTGCCCCAGGTGGCCGGTGTCGTACGGCGTGACGCCACACACGTACAGGCCCACCGCCCTCGGCCCGATCGGCTCGAACGGGACCAGCGTGCGGCGCCGGGCGTCATACAGGCTCAGGCTCACCGGAGGGGCTCCGCGCCACGCTCGGGGTACAATCGGCCGACCATGTGGGAAGTGTTGAAGTGGTTCGGCCTCTTCGTCCTGGCGATGCTCACCATCGTGGCCGGCCTCTTCTGGCTGATGGGGCGCCCGATCACCATTCCCAACCTGTTCTGAGCCTCTACCACAGGTCGGGCTTGGCGTTCATCAGCAGCCCGATGACCCCGGTGACGCCGGCCAGCGCATAGGCCAGCCAGCGCTGGCGCCGGGCGCGTGCGCGCCAGGCCTCCGCGTCGTCGGTCCCCCCGATCCGCAGCAGCGCGCGCAGGTTCGGACGCGAGATCAGGCCCGCGATCAGCAGGTTGACCGCGTACAGGGCCAACGCCACCAGCAGCCAGGGCTGGCTGAGGAGTTGCGTCCCGAGCGAGACGATCAGCCCGACCCCGGTGATCGCCAGGCCGAGCCCGATGACCAGGCTCCCGCCGCCCTGCAGCTGCAGCAGGACGCGGAACCCCGCACCCGGCCGGGAAGGGGCACCCGACCGCAGCAGGAATGGCAGCACCAGGCTGGGCGCCAGGAGCGCGATCGCCAGGCCGATATGCAGCACCAGGAGGAGGGGGAACCAGTTCACGCGGCGCGCGCTCCATCACGAGGTCGCGTGGCATGATGCCCTGCCCGATGCGCCTCCGCCCGTACCTTACCCTGCTGCGCCACAACCCGGCATTTGCCCGCCTCTTCGTCGCGCAGCTGATCAGTTTCGGCGGGGATTGGTTCGCGACGGTCGCGATCCTGGGCCTGGCCCTGGAGCTCACCGGCTCGGCCGGAGTGGTCGCCCTGTTGCTGGTGATGCAGGAGGGCGCCTTCGCACTCGCCTCGCCCTTTGCCGGGGTGCTGGCCGACCGGCTTGATCGCCGGCGCCTGCTGGTCGCCGCCGACCTTCTGCGCGTGCCCGTTGCCCTGTCGCTGTTGCTGGTCCACGACGCGGGCACGCTGTGGATCGCCGCCCTGGCCACGGCCGTGCTGTCGGTCGGGGCCGCCGCGTTCGAGCCGACCAGCTCGGCGTCGCTGCCCAACCTGGTCGACGACGCGGACCTGCCGGCCGCCAACGTCCTTCTGGGAGCCAGCTGGGGAACCATGCTGGCGGTCGGCGCGGCGCTGGGCGGAGTGGTGGTCGTGCTGGCCGGGCGGGAGGCGGCATTCGTGATCAACGCCGCGTCGTTCGGCCTCTCCGCGCTGCTGATCGTGGGGATCCGGCGTCCCTTCCGGGAGGCGGCGCCGGCGACCGGCCATGCCGCCAACCGGGGTGGGCTGGGGGGCAGCCTGGGGGCCATCGGCCACGTGGTGGGGTACGCCCGGGAGCACCGCACCCTGGCCGTGCTGCTGCTCTCCAAGACCACCTTCGGGGTCGGCGGCGGCGTGATCGTGATGCTGGCCGTCTTCGGCGACAGTGTCCTGGGCGGCGGCGACGCGGGGATCGGGATCCTGTTCGCGGCGCGGGGCCTGGGCGCGCTGATCGGGCCGTTCCTGGCTCGCTCGGTGGTGGACCTGTCGGATCGGGGGTTGGTGCTGGGGATCGGTGCCTCATTCGGTGTCTTTGCGGTCAGCTACGCGCTGCTGCCGCTGATGCCGATCCTGCCGCTGGCGGCCGTGTGTGCGTTCACCGCCCACCTCGGCGGCGGGGCGCAGTGGACCCTCTCCACCTACGGACTCCAGCGAGCGGCACCCGACGCCATCCGGGGCCGGGTCTTCAGCCTCGACTATGGCCTGGTGGGGGTGAGCATGGCCGTGTCCACCCTGCTGGTCGGATACCTTGCCGATCGGAACTCGCCATCGGTGGCGGTGTGGGCCATGGTCGCCCTGGCCGGGACCGCCGCCGTCGTGTGGCTGGCCTTCGCGCGCCCGATCTGGCGACGTCCGGCGTCCGGCGAGGGCTAGCATCGGCGCATGCGCTTCCTCGACGCGGCAGCGGTGCGGGCCGCCGCCCCGATGCCGGAGCTGCTCGACGCGGTGGAGGCCGCCTACCGCGACGTGGCTGCCGGGCGCGACCGCTCCCCGCTGCGGACCCGGGTGCCGCTGACCAGCGGCGACCTGCTGCTGATGTCAGGCGTTCGTGAGGGAGGCGCGGGGACGACGGTCAAGCTGGTCACGGTCATGCCCGGCAATGCCGCGCATGGACTGCCGACCATCCACGCGCTGGTGGTGTGGATCGATGCCACGACCGGCGAACCGCTCGTCGTGCTGGACGGTGCCACGCTGACCGCGATGCGGACCGGCGCCGCATCGGGCGTCGGAACCCGGCTGATGGCGCGTCGCGACGCGTCGGTGCTGGCGGTCATCGGCGCGGGTTTCCAGGCGCCCTGGCAGGTGCGCGCCGTTCGCGCGGCGCGCCCCATCCGGGAGGTCCGGATCTACGCCCGCGGCGCCACGCGGCGCCAGCGATTCGCCGAGGAGATGTCGGCTGAGCTGGGGACCGAGGTCCGGGTGACGAGCGCCGCCTCGGCCAAGGAAGCGGTCCGCGGCGCCGACGTGATCTGCTGCGCCACCACCAGCAGCACGCCGGTCTTCGACGCGGGCTGGGTCTCGCCGGGAGCGCACGTCAACGGGGTGGGGTCGTTTCGCAAGGGGATGGTCGAGCTGCCCCCGGAGCTCTTCGCGCGAGCGGCCCTGGTGGCGGTCGATCAGCGAGACGCGGCGCTCGAGGAGGCCGGCGACCTCGTCGCCGCGCTGGAGGCCGGCCTGCTGGCCGCGGATGGCTGCCGCGAGATCGGGTCGCTGCCGCCGGACTGGGTAGACGGGCGACCGCCGGGGGCGATCACCGTCTTCAAGAGCGTCGGGCTGGCGATCCAGGACGTGGCCGCCGCGGAGCTGGTGGTGGGGCGCTCGGCCTGATTCAGAGGGTGGCGGGGGCCGGCGCCACCCGGACCGACGCGGCGGCCAGCCTCGGCGCGTTGCCGTCGTAGCGCTCCACGGCGCCCACGAATGCGAACCCGTGGATCCAGTCCGTCGTCGGCCCGTGGTCGTCCAACTCGAGCATCCGCCGCAGAGCCTGCGGACTGCGATACGGTGGCGAGCTCATCGGCCAGACCGCGAAGGTGAACCCGTCGGGGATGGAGATGCCCGCCACGACCACCACCGGGGTGGGTACGATCGACGGCGGCGGCGGCGGAGTCAAAGCGTCCACCAGGCCGGTCTGGCCACCGCCCGGCTGCGCCTGGCTCGCCGGAGGCTCCGGCGTTGGCTTCGCGGTCGGCTCCGGCGTCGCCAACGGGGTGGAGATCGGCGTGGGAGTCGCGGTCGCTGAAGGGGTGGGTGCCGGGGTCGCCGCCGAGGGCAGCGGAGTCGGCAGCGGAGTCGGCGCAGCGGTGGGCACGGGCGTGGGAGACGGCGTGGGCGAGCTGCTCGGTGAGCCTCCACCATCGGTGCTGACCACGACGTTCGGGAAGTAGTAGGTGGTGATGATCTCCGCGGCGGTCTTCCCGGCCAGGCCGCAGGCCTGGGTGCCCCACTGCCACAGCTTCCAGCCGTTGGCGTTGGCACCGCACGCCTCGTTGACCGAGCCGGCGTTGTAGTAGGCGGGGAAGATCGCCCCGCTCCGGGTGACCCGCCACGACCAGGTGTCATCCACCGCGGCCGCGGCCGACCCGTACGTGGCCTTCGAGGGGTCGTACACCTGGTCGTACGTGTCATCGCGCAGGTCGAAGCACTCACCTGTCTCGTTCACACCGCCGCGCCAGTGCAGGACCTGGTACCAGGCATAGGTCTTGACCGCCAGCGCCCCGGAGCGCATCGACTCGGCGGTCCAGGACCCGATCCACTCGCGTGAGAGCACGTTCTTGGTGTAGGCCTTGAAATCGACGACCTCCACGGCGCCGGATGCATGCCGAAAGACGCGAATCGTCGGCGGAGGGGTGAGCTCGCTGGTCCACTCCGAGCACGAGGCTGCTGCGCTGCGCGGCGCCAGCCCGGGCAGGGCGGCGCCGAGCGCGAGCAGTCCGGCCAGAAGGGCAGCGGCCCGGACGGTTCGGGGCATGTGAGGTCCAACCTACCCAGACCCCACCGCACCGGCTACCGTTCGATGGTCCTACCCCGATGGTTCTGCCGGTCGCCCGATCAGGCCCAGCGATGCACCCGGTCGACGAGGGAATCCAGCCCGAGCTCGGCGCACAGCGCGACGAATGGCTGGCGCACTGCCCCGCGCCACGCGAGCTCATCCAGGGTCTCGCGAACGGGCACGTCGAGGTCGAGGGTGGCCAGCCGGCGGTACAGGAACGCCGCTTCCCGATGCTGGGCCAGGCTGGCCGCCAGGCTTGCCGCGCCGCGAACCGGGGCGTCCCAGGCTGCGGCCGATCCGGGGATCGCTTCGAGGTGGCCCCAGCGCGCGAGGAGGCTGGCCGCGCTCTTGGCTCCCCAGCCGGGGAGGCCCGGGTAGCCGTCCGCGCTATCGCCGACGAGGGCGAGGTAGTCGGGGATGCTGCGCGGCGGCACCCCGAACTTGGCGACCACGCCGGCCTCGTCGTACTCGATCCTCCGGATCCGGTCGCGCAGCACCACGCGGCTGTCGCGAACGCACTGGGCGAGGTCCTTGTCCACGCTGCAGATCACGATCCGCTCGACGCGCGGGTCGTCGCCGAAGCGGGCCGCGCCCGACGCCAGGGCATCGTCCGCCTCCTCCTCGACCATCGGCCAGAGCACGATCCCCAGCGCCTCGAGGGCGCGCTCGGCGTCATGGAACTGCGAGAGCAACAGCGGGTCCAGGCCGATGCTGGACTTGTAGCCGGGGAACACGTCGTTGCGCCACGACTCGATCACCTGGTCGGTGGCGGCCGCGACGTGCGTGACATCCGGTTCGCGGAGCAGGGCCAGCATCGACTCGACCAGGCCGCGCACCGCGTTGACCGGGCGGCCGTCCGGCGCGAATTGCGCCGGCCGGGAGTAGTAGGCCCGGAAGAGCTCGAAGGTGGCGTCGACCAGGTGGACCTGCATGGGCCGAAGGATACGGGCGGCGCCATGCGGCACCGCAGTCAGACCGCAGTGCCGGCCCGGTAGGGTGGCGATGAGTCCGCGATAATCATGCATCGAGGAGGGTAGGGGATTGTCGCTGCTGATCGGCGCATTCCTGTTTGTCGTGCTGGCACTGGCCGACATGCCCGCGGGGGCCGCGCTGATGGTCGGTGCCGCGTTCGCGGCGCTCTGGGGGCGCCTGGATTCCCTCGAGCATCGGCTACGGGAACGCGCCATTCCCCCGATCGAGACCGGAACCCCCGTGCCCGCTGCTCGCGACACGAGACCGGTTCCCACCCCCCGGCCAGCGCCGACGCCCGCCGCGCCCGCTGCGCCCTCGGCCCTGCCTCCGGCTCCGGCCGGGCGGCAAGCGGTGGCGAGGACGACCAGTTCGGGTGCCGGGACGGCTCCCAAGATGACGTCATCCCTGGACCGCGCGTTCAACCGCTGGCGTGCGGCGTCGGCGGGCGAGGTCGAGCAACTGGTCGCCGGCCGGCTGTTGCCGATCGTGGGCGGCCTGGCGCTGGTCATCGGTGCGGTCTTCTTCCTGGGGCTCGCCTTTAGCCGCGGTTGGATCGGCGAGGAGGCCCGGGTGCTGATCGGCCTGGTGGCCGGAACGGGCGGATTCGCCCTCGGCACCGTCCTGCTCGGGCGTCGTCAGCCGATCCTCGGTCACGTGCTGATCGCGGTCGGACTCGGGGTGATCACCCTCGCCCTCTTCGCAGCCACCCGCCTGTACGGGCTTGTGCCCGGCGAATTCGGCGTGCTGGGCGCGCTGTTGGCCGCCGCGTCGGCGGCGATCATCGCGGTGCGCGGGCGATCCCAGGCGGTGGCGGTCTTCGGGCTGGTGTCGGTGCTGGCCGCGCCGCCGGTGATGGGCGCTCCTCCGACGCTACTCACCGTGCTGTTCCTCGGCGCGGCGTTGGCGGGGACCACCGGCATCGCCCTCTACACGGCCTGGCGCTGGCTGCCATCCCTGGCCTTCCTGCTGACTGTGCCGCAGGTGGCCAGCTTCATTGGTGGGTCACCGGAGGTGGCGCTGGGCCTTCCCGCGCTGGCCGGCTTTGCGGCTCTCAATGCCGCCGCGGCCGCAGGCGAGGAGTTCCGCGCACCGAGACGTCAACTGACCGGCTCCTCGGCGCTCCTCCTGGTGGCCAATGCCGCATTCCTGATCGGGGCGGGACTCTCCTTGCTTGATGGCCCGTTCCAGGGCGCCCGCGGCATCTTCCTGGTGGCGGTCGCCATCGCGCACATGGGTCTCGGCGCGGTCTTCCTGGTCCGCGATGGGGACCGGCATCCGTTCGGGATGCTCGCGTTCGGCACTGGGATCGCGGCGGTCACGCTGGCCGTGCCGCTTCAGCTCGGTGGGGCACCGGTTCCGATCGCCTGGGCCGCCGAGGCCGTAGCCCTGGCTTGGGTCTACTCCGATCGCCGTCACCCGTTCAGCGGGCTGGGAGCGGCGACACTCGGCATCCTCACGGTTGGTCACCTGCTGATCGTCGAATACCCGATCGAGGGGCTCTTCGCGTTCCCCAAGGGGAGCGTGCCGTTCGTCAATCCGAATGCCGCCGCACTCGGATTCGTGCTCGGCGCCAGCGTGGTCGCACTCGGCGTTCTGCGCCGCTCGGTAGAGCGATCCGTCCTCGGGGCGGTCGCGCTGACCGTGGTGGTCATCGCCCTCCCCAGTGAGCTGTTCGGCACCACGCTGGTCGCGACCCTTGGCCTGGTGGGCGTGGTGGCCGTCGCGGCTCGGCGTCGGTGGATCAGCCCCGATCCCGCTGACGTCCGCCTGATGGGCGTTTCGCTGACACCCGCCGGGCCACTCGCGCTGGAGTCCGCAGCGGGACTGGCGCTGGCCGTCGCCGCCGGTCACCTGGCCACGCGCATGCTCATCCCGGCCGACTTCGTGCGCGGACTTCTGGCCGGCTCGGCTCCCGACGGGGTGCCGTTCCTGGATGCCGGAACCGGAGCGGTCCTGATGCTCGTGATCGCCGGCGGCGCCATGGGGGCGCTCGCCCGAGAGCGTCCGTGGCCCCAAGTCTCGGTCCTGCTGTCGGCGGCCGCCGTCGCCTACCTGCTCCCGTTCGAATTGGCGCCCACCTGGGCAGCGGTCGGCTGGGCCGCCATCGCAGCCGGCTTCGGCCTGATCCGTCGCCGCCTCGACGACCGATTCTGGCAGGGCGGGCAGATCGCCGCGGCCGCGGCATCGGCCACCTGGGCGCTCACGCTGCTGGCTGCCTATCTTCCGCCGACCACCTTCTGGGGCCGACTGCTGACGAGTGCATCGGCCGTTCCCGGGACGCTCGGCACCGGGACGCTGGCCGTATTTGCCTTCGCTGCAGCGGCCGTGGCGGTTGGCTGGCTCGCGCCGGGTCGAGGCTGGCGAGCCGGTGCCCTGTTGGTCCTGGCCGGCCTGGTTGCCTACCTGGCTCCCTTCCACCTCCCGCCCTTCGGCACGGTCGTCGTCTGGGCCGGCCTGGCCGCCGGGGGGATGCTCCTCGCACGGCGCGGCGATCCGTGGTCCGCGCTCCGGGCGGGGGGCGACGTGTTGGCATCGGCCGCCCTGATCGTGGCCCTCGGCAGCGTTGTCCCACCGGGGCGCCTGGTGGTGGACCCGTATCCATCCGCCGCACTGCCGCTGCTGAATGGATCCACCCTCGCCCTGCTCGCCGTCGCCGGGGTCACCGCGCTCCGCGCCTGGGTCGCTCGACCGGGCTGGCAACGGTTGGTCCTGCTCGCCATCGCCGGCGCGCTCGCCGTCTACCTCCCTTCGGTGGCGGTGGTGGACCTGGTGGAATCGTTCGTCGGCGGTGAGATCGGGTTCGAGGATCTGCGTCGGACCGGGCAGGTCGCCCTCAGCGTCACCTGGGCGGTGCTCGGCGTCGCGATTCTCGGCGCCGGCCTCGGCGCTCGACGGCTGGAGATCAGGGCATTCGGGCTGGGGATGCTCGCCCTGGTCACGGTCAAGGTCTTCGTGGTGGACCTGGCCGCGCTCGATATCGCCTTCCGGGTCCTCTCCTTCGTTGGCCTCGGCGTGCTGCTGCTGGGGGGCGGATGGCTGTATGTGCGGCTGCAGGGGAGGACCTCGGCGCGCTCCTGAGGGCCGCCGCGTGCGCTCAGATCGCGATGTGCTCTTGGTACTCCCCGTAGGCAACCCGCAGAACGCCGCACATCTCGCCGATGGTGGCGTAGGCCTGCACCGCCTCGATGATGGCGGGCATCAGGTTGATGCCGCCCTGGGCGCTCTCCTCGGCGAGGCGTCGCATGGCTCGGGCATGGGCGTCAGCGTCCCGGGTGGCGCGGATGCTGGCCAGCCGGTCCAGGTGGCGTCGCTCCATCTCCGGAGTGATGCTCAGCAGCGGAATGGTGATCCGCTCGGTGGGGTCGGCGTAGCGGGTCACGCCCACGATCTGGTGCTCCCCGTCCTCGAGGGCGCGGGCCTGGGCGTACGCCGCGTCGGCGATCTCGGCCTGGGGGTAGCCCGCCTCGATGGCCCGCACCATCCCCCCCAGGTCGTCGATGCGGCGGATGTAGTCCAACGCGGCCGCCTCGGTCCGGTTGGTGAGCGCCTCCACGAAGTACGACCCGCCCAGCGGATCGACGGTGTTGGCCACGCCGGACTCCTCGGCCAGGATCTGCTGCTGCCGCAGCGCGAGCAGGGCGGCCTCCTCGCTCGGGACGGCCCACGCCTCGTCGTACGCATCGGTATGCAGGCTCTGGGTGCCGCCCAGGATCCCGGCCAGGGCCTGGACCGCGACCCGGGTCAGGTTGTTGAGTGGCTGTTGGGCGGTGAGCGACACCCCCGCGGTCTGGGTGTGGAAGCGCAGCCAGGCGGAGCGCTGGTTCTCCGCCCCGAAGCGTTCGGTGCACAGCCGGTACCAGATCCGGCGCGCGGCGCGGAACTTGGCGATCTCCTCGAAGAAGTCGTTGTGGCTGTTGAAGAAGAAGGAGAGGCGCGGGGCGAAGTCATCGAAGCGCAGGCCGCGGGCCAGCGCGTCCTCGACGTAGGCGATCCCGTCGGCGATGGTGAAGGCCAGCTCCTGGACGGCGGTCGAGCCGGCTTCGCGAATGTGGTAGCCGCTGATGCTGATCGTGTTCCAGCGCGGCAGCTCACGGGTCCCGAACTCGACCGTATCGGTCACCAGCTTCAGGGACGGGCCCGGCGGGAAGATGTACTCCTTCTGGGCGATGAACTCCTTGAGGATGTCGTTCTGGAGCGTGCCGGTCAGCTCCGAGCGAGGCACGCCCATCTGCTCGGCGGCCACGATGTACATCGCCCAGATCATGGCCGCCGGGGAGTTGATGGTCATGCTGGTGCTGATCTCGCCCACCGGGAGCCCGGCCAGCAGGATCTGCATGTCGGCCAGGCTGCTGACCGCCACCCCGCAGGTCCCGAACTCGCCGGCCGCCTGCGGGTCGTCGTGGTCGTAGCCGTACAGGGTCGGCATGTCGTACGCGATCGAGAGGCCGGTGCCGCCCTCCGCGATCAAGGTCCGGAAGCGGGCGTTGGTGTCCTCGGCTGCCCCGAAGCCGGCGAACATCCGCATCGTCCACAGGCGACCCCGATAGCCCGTGGGGTGGACGCCCCGGGTGTAGGGCGGCTCGCCCGGCAGGCCGAGGTCGCGCGCGGCCTCCCAGCCGGCGAGGTCGGCGGCGGTGTACAGCCGATCGATCTCGACCCCCGACTGGGTCGTGAACCGGGCCTTGCGCTGGGGAGCCTTCACGAGCCCAATGTTGGGGGCTGACCCGATCCCGCCGCAAGCGGCCCGCTCGGCGGCGTTGACGGCAGGTGCAGAATCACGCTCACGACCCGGGTGTGTGCTCCCCTTGGAGGCCGGCCCTGATCTCGACAGGCGTGGCACACTAGGCGCCCGCCCAATCCCGACACGTCGGCGGCACCCTTCACGCCGCACCGACGCGCGAACCGCATACCGGAGGCGAAGCGATGGCCCCCCGCGTCATGACCGTCAGCGGTCCGATCCCGCCCGATCGACTGGGGGTGACCCTCCCCCACGAGCACACTGCGATCTCCCTGTGGCACATCCAGAATCGGTGGGACTACTGGGAACTGAACGCCGACGAGGAGCTGATCGCGGAGGAGCTGCGCGACTTCCGACGCCGCGGCGGTCAGAGCATCGTCGACCTCACCGGCCCGGGGATCGGCCGCGACCCCGACCGCCTGCGGCGGCTCGCCTCGCGGACGGGCCTGAACGTGGTGATGGGCACCGGCTGGTATCGCGAGGCCTACTACCCCGCCGAGGCGCGGATCGACCGGCGGAGCGTGGATGGCCTGGCCGGGGAGATGATCGCCGAGTTCCGCGACGGGGTGGCCGGGACCGGCATCCGTCCGGGGATCATCGGCGAGATCGGGACCGACAAGCCGTGGGTCAGCGCGCAGGAGGAGCGGGTCCACCGCGCCGCTGCCCGAACCGCCCTGGCCACCGGGATGGCGATCACCACCCACGGCGTGCAGTCCGCCGTCGGGCTGGCCCAGCTGCGCATCTTCGAGGAGGAGGGCGTGGCGCCGGGGCGGGTCGTGATCGGGCATGCCGACTCGTACCCGGTGCTCGACCACTACCTGGCCATCCTGGAGCGCGGCGCCAACCTGGAGTTCGACTTCATCGGCCATCGGTTCGGGATCGAGGAGCACGTCGAGCCGCGCCTGGTCGAGCTGATCGTCGAGCTGCTCGAACGGGGCTACGCGGAACAGCTGCTGCTCAGCCTGGACGTATGCCACAACCGTCAGCTGCGGGCGTACGGCGGGGGTGGGTACGGCTACCTGCAGCAGTCGTTCCTGCCGACCCTGCGCACCGCGGCGGTGGGGGAGGGCGAGATCACGGCCATGACCGTCGACAACCCGCGCCGCGTCCTGACCATCGCGTGAGCCCGCCCCGGGACGCGGTTGCCGACCTGCGCCGGATCGCCTTCCTGCTCGAGGCGGCGAGCGAGCCCACGTTCCGGGTCCGCGCCTTTCGGAACGCCGCGGCCACGCTCGCCCGGCTTGGAACAGAGGAGGTGGCGCGGCGCACCGCGGCCGGCAGCCTGCGGTCGGTGCCCGGCATCGGGGAGGTCCTGGAGCGGACCATCGCCGAATCACTCCGCGGCGAGGAACCGGTCTACCTGCGTCGCCTGGAGGCGACCGGAGGCCTCCCGGTGGCCGAGCTCGGTGCGGAGCTCCGCCTCGCATTGCGCGGCGACTGCCACGTCCACAGCGACTGGTCAGATGGCGGCGCCTCGATCCGCGACATGGCCGAGGCCGCGGCGGGCGAGGGACACGCCTACTTCGCGCTCACCGATCATTCACCCAGCCTCAAGGTGGCCAACGGGCTGAGCGCAGAGCGGCTCGAGCAGCAGCTCGCCGAGGTCGCCGCCCTGAATCGTGACCTGGCCCCGTTCCGGATCCTGTCCGGCATCGAGGTGGACATCCGGCCAGATGGCTCACTCGACCAGTCCGACGAGCTGCTCGCCCGGCTCGACCTGGTGGTTGGCGCGGTCCACTCCGAGCTCCGGATGGAGGAGCGAGGCATGACCCGCCGGCTGGTGACCGCGTTGGCCAACCCGCTCCTCGACGTGCTGGCGCATCCCACCGGCCGGATGCTGGCCGGGCCGCGGCGGCGCCCCCCGTCGGAGTTCGACGCGGGGATCGTGTTCGCCGCAGCTGCCAGCCTGGACAAGGCGATCGAGGTCAACTCGCGTCCGGAGCGGCTCGATCCGCCCAAGCGGCTGCTCCGGCTGGCGGTCGAGGCCGGCTGTCGGATCGCGATCGACAGCGACGCGCATGCCCCCGGCCAGCTGGCGTGGCTGCCGCGCGGGTGCGACCGGGCGGCGGCCTGCGGCGTGCCCGTCGACGGGGTGGTGAACGCGTGGTCCGCGGAGCGGGTCCTCGAGTGGGCTCGCGCCCACCGGACGACCGGGGCTTAGGAGGTGGCCAGCCCGATGCGCCGCCCGTCGCGCACGAACCGCGCGCGATAGGTCGGGTTGGAGACCCGCCCATTGACCGTGGCCGCGTCGAGCGGCTTGCCGCTGCGGGGCGGCGCGTAGCGGCCGCGCTCGATGATGGCTGCGGCCAGCTCGGCGGCGGACTGGGGCCCCTTTTCGGCGATGATGGCCACGATCTCGTCGTGGAGCGCGACCCTGGCCGCGCCCTTCTTCGCCCGCTTCCGCACCGTCGCTCGCTTGCCGGTGGCACGCGCAGCGCGGGGTTTCACCGCTCGCTTGGCTGGTGCGCCCTCCGTCGCCTGCGTCGTCTCCATAGGCGCTGCGGCGGCCTTCCGCGGGCGACCGCGCCGTCGCGGCTCGGTCGCCGGCGCGGGTGCATCCGCCACTGGGGCCTCCACGATCGTCATCGCGTCGAGTCGGGCGGCAAGCGCGTCGACCCGGGCGGCGAGCGCAGCAAGCGCGCCCGCATCCGCCATCGGTGCCGTCAGGTCGCCGCCGGCGGTTGCGCGGTGGCTGTCGAGTCGCTCCTCGATCCAGCGCTGGACCAGCTCGCCAGGCCGAAGCCCGGCCTCCCCGGCCAGCGCGCGCAGCGTGGACAGCCGACGAGGGTCAAGTCGAATTGACATCCCGCCATCGTCACTCGAGCGCGGAGCGAAGTCCGGTGGGCGAGGAGCGAAGTTCGCGGGTCGAGGCGTGAAGCCGCCGGGACGGGAGGGCCGGTCACCAAAATCACGCGGCGGACGTGGCCGCTCGCTGAACTCTCCGAATTGGCGGCGTGGGGGTCGGTCAGCCGGGGGGCGACGCTCGTCGAAGGGACGCCGATCTCCCTCCGGGCGGCGCCCGCCGGGGCGTCTATCTGCTGGCATTACCGCCCAACCATACCCGCTGCGGCCGATGCCCGCCACCTGGCCGGGCGGCCGCGACCGGTCTTGGCGCTAGAAGCCGGAGCTCCCACCACCACCGCCGCCGCCACCGCCACCCCCGAAGCCGCCTCCGCCGCCCGATGAGCTCGACGAGGACGGTGGCGACGAGCCAACGCTGCCCAGGGCGCTGAACATGCCGCCGATATCGGGGATCCCCCCCGACGAGAAGAGGCTCCCGCCGGCGCCGGCCATCGACGCCGACGTGGCATCCGTCCCCCAGCCGCCTCCGCTTCCCAGCCAGATCGGGTAGTACGCGGTGGCCCCGGTCTCCTGCGCGTCCTCCAGGCCGCGACGCAGGACGTTCGACACCTCGCCGCTCAGGCCCAGCGCGATGCCCCACACCACGGCGCGATCGGGTGTATCGGCCAGGGTCTTGACGGTCGTGTCCTCCACCACCTGCTGCATCGAGCGAGCCTGGGCCATCGTCCTGGCCAGGGTGCGCCGGTAGGCCTTGAGCATCGCGTCGACGTAGGCGCCCTGGGTGGTGCGCTTGGACATGAAGCGCGAGATGACAAGGGTGCCGCCGCCTCCGACCAGCAAACCGATGCCGGTCAGGGTCAGCCCGCTCATGGGGATGACGAATGCCAGGAAGATCGAAACGCCGCCCAGGATCGCCTCCCCGACCCCGATCAGCCCCCAGCGATTGATCACCGGGGTCGACACCTGGGTGAGCCAGCCGATCCGCACCGCCTCCTCCTCGAGCTGACCGAGGGTGGGGTCAAGGTCATCGTTGAGGCTCCACAGCGACTCGCGGGTCAGGATTCCTCCGATCGAGCTGCGGTGGATAGCGGCGTAGGCCAGGGCCTCGGCGCGGCCCAACCGGCGCGCGTCGCCGGGCGGCTCCAGGACCTCGACCCGCGGGTCGATGAATGGATCGGGATCGTCGTCGCTCTTGACCTTGCCGACCTGGTCGAGGTTGGCGAAGCGCAGCCGGCCGGTGCTGGCCAGGTCGAGCAGGACCGTCTGCAGGCTGTGCTGGTTGGCGGCCCCCTGGCGCACCACGGTCGCCAGGCCGGGGGTCATGTCGGCCGGAGGACCGGCCATCAGGATCGATTCGGAGTCACTCAGCTCCGGGTCGTCCCCTTCGCGGCGCCAGGTCCAGAACGCCAGGCCCACGGTCAGCAGCAACAGCACCGGCCCGCCGATCAACCCGACCGCCGCGTTGATGACCCGGAAGGTCTGCAGGCCGTTGGCGGCCTCGGTCGTCACCGCCGCATCCACGAATTCGACCGCCAGGAGCATCCCAGCCTCGACCTGGCCCGACAGGATCGCCGGCACGATCACGTCGTTGCGCAGCCGGGACTGGTCGTCCTCGGACAGGTACGCGACCAGGAATCCCTCGCCCGCAAAGGTGCTCAGCTGGCCGTGCAGCAGATCCGGCTGGAACGAGAGGAGGATCACGAACCCGTCATTGAAGCCCTCGCGCCCGATGCCCCACTGGTCCATCAGCGCCCGCGCCGCCTCGAGGTTCGAATCCCCCGTGGCCGAGGGGTCGACCTGGATGTAGATCACGGTCTCCGCCCCGCTGCGAGCCTCGATGGCATCGATCCCGCGTTCGAGCGCCTGCTCGACCTGGGGCGAGAGGACCCCCGGCTCGTCGTACACCGATTGGTCGACCACCGGATCGGGGAACGGCGGCCCCGCGGCGACCGCGACAAGCGCACCGCCCAGCAGCAGGGCGGTTAGGGCCAGGAGCGTGGCGATGCGGACGATCCGCGGCCGAACGATGCGCATGCCGGCAGGATACGCGGCGGAGCCGCCGTCAGCGGCAGTCCAGCGTCACCCGCCTGGGGAGATCGGTCAGGCCGGGGAGGCGCCCCTCGAAGGTCACGCTCGCGCCGGGGGCGACCTCTGGGCTGAGCGCGGTCACGCTGCGCAGCACCGACCCGGCGGCATCCTGGGCCTCGATGTCACACCGGGCGCGGCCAGGGTTGGTGCCCTGGTTCTCGACCGAGGCGCTGACCATCACCCCGTCGGGTGGGTCCAGGCGCATGTCCAGCACCGAGCCGAGATACGGCCCCCCGCCCCGCTGGCTGAGCCCGGCCCAGATCGCCATCAGGGCCAACCCGACCCCCACCGCGACGACGATCGTGGCGTGCATCTGGGTGGTGGCCGGCGTTGACATCCCGGCCCGATTGCAGACCTCGCACACCGATTCGTCGGGTCCCACCGGGCGGCCGCACTTGATGCAGCGCAGGCCTGGACGCGGGTCTGGCTCGGCGCCGCCACCGCGGAGGGCTCCGGTCACGCTCGGTGCCCCCCGGGCTCGGGCGTCAGCCGCTCGCCGGCACGCACGGGCACGCTCAGCCAGTTCTCGGCCGGGGCCAGCGGGCAGCTCCAGCGCGCGTCGTACACGCACGAGGGGTGGTAGGCGTAGTTGAAATCGACCACCAGCTCGTCGCCCTCCGAGCCCAGGTCGGCGCCCTTGGCCGAGTCCCAGAGGTACCGCCCACCGCCGTAGGTCTCGGCTCCGCTGGTGGCGTCACGGAACGGCAGGAAGATCCCGCCGGCGTACTCGTTGAGCCAGTACACGGCCAGCCGGGCGGGCGCGCCGTCCAGCGCGACCCGAACCCAGCCGATGCGCGAGAACGGCATCACCGCGCCCGCCGCCGAGCGCGGCAGATCAAGGGGTGCAGCGGCGAGATCAGGCTCGAGGCGGGCCGTCAACCGCAGCGCCGGGTCGTGGCGCCAGTAGGCCAGGCCGCGGAAGTCGCGCCGCTCCGCGGACGGGATGGGGGACTGGGGATGCTCCGCGAAGAGCCGGTCACGTCCGGCGCGGAAGGCCACCAGCCGGGCGGTCTCGGCCCGCCGGTCCTCGCGCAGGGATTGGTACAGGCCAGCCATCCGGCGTCGCCAGTCGGCCAGGTCTAGGTGCTCGGACATGTCCCAACAATAGCGAGCGGCCGGCCCTGAGGCCGGCCGCTCATCGGTCAGGAGGGTGGAAGGCCGTGTGCTAGAGCAGGCCCTGGTCGACCAGCCACTGGTGAGCGACCGCTTCGAGGTCCTGGAGGTTGACGTCAACCTCCAGCTGGAGCACGGTCAGCGCATCGGTGGTCAGCGTGGCCGAAACCGCATTGAGCGTATCGGCCAGAGTCGCGCCGCCCGCCTCAGCCAGGGCCGACGTCACCACCGGCACCATGTTCTGGGCGGGGTTGAGGCCCTGGTCATCGGCCAGCAGCACGAAGTTGAACTGCGCGATCTGGGGCTGGGTGGTGCACACCCGGGCCACGTCGATCGCGCCTGCGTCCAGCGCCTCGGCCATTGCCGCGCTGCACGCATTCAGGTTCTCGACCGGCACCGCCGAGATGTCGATCCCGTACACCTCCAGCAGGCCGGGACCACACAGCGGCCGTTCCGAACACTCCGGGGGCAGGCCCCAGGTGAGCTGGTCGGCCACCTCGGCCACGTCGCTCAGGGTTGCCAGGTCGTACTGGTCGGCCGTCTCCGAGCGGACGGCGAAACCATCGCTGTCCGCGCCGGGGGTGAAGTTGAAGGCGGTCAGGTCCTTGGCGTCGAGCAGCGCCTGCAGCGTGTCATGTGTCGCCTGTGCGTCGCTGCTGGCCTCGCCACCGAGTGCCACGGCCAATGCTCCGATGTACTCGGGCATCAGGGTCAGCTGTCCACTCTCGAGCGCGGGCTGGCTCGTTTCGCGCGTCCCGAAATACAGGTGGCGCTCGACGGTGAAGCCGGCGGCCTCCAGGGCCTGGGCGTAGATCTCGCCCACCACGGCCGATTCGGTGAAGTTGGCTGAGCCGACAATGACCGTCGGCAACGGTTCGCTCGAGGGTGATGGCTGCGAGCTCGGGCTGCCGTCACCCGACGTGCAGGCGGTGATCACCACCGCCAGCAGCGTCGCCCCAACGGCGAGCATGCGGAATTGCCGCACTGGGTCTGTCCTCCTCACTGGTCTGCATGGCGTCCGCCGCGCGTGGCGCGCGTGACCGGCCGAGTCTAGCAGCGGGCGCGCGACACCCCGAGATGCCCCCTAGGCCGCGGAGGCAGCGGGCACGCGAGCGTCAGATGCGCGCAGGCCCGGTGGACGTGCCAAGCGCTGGAGCCCGGCAAACAGGCCCTCGGAGGCCAGCGCCAGGAGCATGACCAGCAGGGCGCCGGCGACCATCTTGGGCTGGTTCTGGGCCGCGATCCCGTCGATGATGTAGCGGCCCAGGCCGCCGGTGGACAGGATGGCGCCGATGGTGGCGGTGGCGATGACCTGCACCGCCGCGGTACGCACGCCCGCCAGGGCGACCGGCAGCGCGATGGGGAGCTCCACCCGCCAGAGCAGTTGCGGGCCGCTCATCCCCATCCCACGCCCCGCCTCGACCAGGTCTCGGTCGACCTCGCGCAGGCCGGTGTGCAGGTTGCTGACCACCGGCGGGATGGCCAGCACGGTCAGCGCGATCAGGGTCGGCACCAGCCCCAGCCCCCAGCCCGCCCGCAGAGTGAGCGGCAGGACCATGCCCAGCACCCCCACCGACGGCAGCGCGCGGCCGATGTTGGCGATGCTGATCGCGACCAGGGCGCCGCGACCGGTGTGGCCGATGACCAGACCGATGGGGACCGCGATCAGCAGGCCGGCAAGCAGCGCGGCGCCGGACAACTCGACGTGCTCGAGCAGTCGGACCGGGATCCCGTCGCGTCCCGCCCAGTGCGCCGGATCGCCGAACCAGGCCGCGACCTCGCCGATGAACTCCATCGGCTCAGGCCACCTGCGCCCGCGACCACGGCGTCAGCCGGCGCTGCAGCCACACGAAGCCGAGGTCGGCCACCACCGCCAGCAGCACGGACAGCAGCGAGCCGGCGTAGATCGCGGTCGCGAAGAAGCGGTCGATGCCCAGGGTCAGGATCACGAACCCCAGGCCGCCCTGGCCGATCAGGGCGGTGACCGCCACCAGCCCGATGGTCGTCACCGTCGCCAGCCGCAGCCCGGTCACGATCAGCGGCACCGCCAGCGGCAGCTCCACCCGCCAGAGTCGCTGGTGGGCGCTCAGGCCCAGCCCATCGGCCGCGTCGAGGACCTCCGGACTCACGCCATCCAGGCCGATGAGCGTGTTGCGAACCAGGATGAGGAGGGTATAGCTCACCAGCGCGATCTCGGCGGTGAGCAGCGAGATGCCCGTGATCGGGATCAGCAGGCCGAAGAGCGCCAGGCTGGGGATCACGTACAGCGCCCCGGCCAGGCCCAGGATCGGGCCGATCAGCCGCCGCCGGCGGTAGATCAGCAGGGCCACCGGGAACGCGATCGCGAAGCCGACCACCACGGCAACCAGGGTGATGAGCATGTGCTCGCCAAGGCGGAAGGCGAGCATGTCCAGGTTGCGGGCCAGCCAGTCCCAGCGGATGAACTCCTCCTCGGGCCGCATCGTCAGGCGCCGGGGAGCTGCCCTGGGGGTGAGGCCTGGATGACGGCGGAGATCGCGTCCACGCTGATCAGCCCCAGAACCCGATCGCGCTCGTCAACCACCACGCCGAGCTGCACCGCGGATCCGAGCATCACCGACAGCGCGTCGCGCAGCGTGGTCTCCGGTTGCAGGAGCGGTGAGCCGGGCGTCGCGTCCGCCTCGCCCAGGAGACGGTCGTCGGTGAGCTCAGCGGCCCCGATCCAGCCCAGGGGGCGGTCCTGGTCGTCGAGCAGGAGCGCGTATTCCACGCCGCCGGCGGCCAGGCGCTGCCGCAGCGCGGGCGCGGCGTCCCTCAGCCGGGCGGTGAGCGGAGCGCCCAACGTCAGGTCGCGCACCCGGGCCAGCGACAGCCGCTTGAGCCCGCGATCGGCGCCCACGAAGTGCTCCACGAAGCGAGACGCGGGTGCGGCCAGGATGGCATCCGGCGTGTCGACCTGGGCCAGCACCCCGCCGGGGGCCAGGATCGCGATCCGGTCTCCCATCTTGATCGCCTCGTCCACGTCGTGGGTGACGAACACCACGGTCTTGCGGACCTGGGCCTGGAGGCGCAGGAACTCGTTCTGGAGCCGCTCGCGGCGGATCGGGTCGACCGCCCCGAAGGGCTCGTCCAGCAGCATCACCGGCGGGTCCGCGGCGAGGGCGCGGGCCACGCCCACGCGTTGGCGCTCGCCACCCGACAGGGCGGCGGGGTAGCGCGCCCCGAAGTCGCCCGGCTCGAGCCCCACCAGGGCCAGCAGCTCGTTGACCCGGGACCGGATCTGCGCGTCGGGCCAGCGCAGCAGGCGCGGCACCACCCCCACGTTCTCGGCCACGGTCAGGTGCGGGAAGAGGCCGACCTGCTGGATCACATATCCGATCCGGCGTCGCAGCTCGACCGCCGGCAGGCCGGCGACGTCGTCGCCGTCGATCGTGATCCGGCCCGCGGTCGGCTCCACCAGCCGGTTGATCATGCGCATGGTGGTGGTCTTGCCGCAGCCGGAGGGACCGACCAGCACGCACACCTCGCCGGCGCCGATCTCGAGGCTGAGGTCGTTGACCACGAGCGCGCCCCCCGGCGGGCCGAAGCGCTTGCTGACGTGCTCGAGGGAGACCGCCGCCCCACCCGCGGACGGCGTCGCGCTGCTCATGGCGACGATGATACGGAGGCTGCGCCGGGCTCCAGCTTCCAGATGGCCAGACCCTCGTTGCGATAGGCCAGCGTCCACCCCGGACTGGAACCGAAATCCGTGCGTGCGCCGCAGTCGCTGCGCGGTGGCCCCGTGTCGAGCAGGTAGCCCGCGCCCATCGAGCGCGCCAGGTCGGCCGCGCGATCGGCGTCCCCGCCGCAGTAGATCTCGTCGACCTGCCCGATCCGCGGACCGGGGTCAAGCCCCAGGTTGGCGATGTACACCGAGTAGGTCAGCACGCGGAGGCGGCCCGCCGGATCGGTCGGCGAATTGAGCCAGCCGTTGGTCACGAACACGCTGCCTGCCGGTGTGTTGGCCGCGATCCAGTCGGCGGCGTCCAGCTCGGCATGGCTGAGCACCTGGCCCCGGTTCACCGCGGTCCATGCGCCGGCCAGCAGGGGGGATGGGGCGCTGATGACCACGATCAGCAGCGCGACCGGCCACGGCCAGCGCCGCACCAACCCCGCCGCGGCAATCGCCACCCCGATCCACATCGCCTGGAACAGCTTGTTCATGTCGAAGCTGACCATGCTGACCTGCACCAGGTTGGGGATCAGGAACAGGACCGCCAGCCACGCGGCCAGGAAACTGCGCTGCGGGGCCCGCCGGCTGAGCAGCGCGATCAAGGCCAGGCCGAACGGGATCCCCAGGTTGGTGAGGTAGAAGAAGACCACCGCCCAGCCGCCATCGACCCAGGGCGCCGATTCCCAGCCGGGCACCCAGCGCAGGTCGCCGGATGCCGTCGCCTGCCCCAGGGCCGGCAGCGCGAAGGGCAGCGCCAGCGCGTAGGGCGCCAGGAACAGGAGTGCGTTGCGGGGTGCGCCGCGGTCGAAGGCGCGACCGCCCGCCACCGCCCAGGCCAGCGCCAGCAGCGGCACCACCGGGAAGAAGAAGAAATGGAAGGGCGCCAGCAGCGCGCCGCACACGCCGGCCAACCCGATCAGCGCGGGACGGTCCCGCCAGCCAGCGGCCAGGCGGCGGGCGCTCGGCAGCCCCGCGACCAGCAGCAGCAGCGCGCCGACCAGGATTGGCAGCCCGGCGGTCGTGGCCCGATGCACCAGCAGGCCGGTGCCCATCACCGACGGGATCCGGAAGTAGGGGGGCGATTCGGTCAGCCAGGCGTGGTCATACGAGTTCAGGCTGATCAGGGTCAGCGGGTCCCCCAGCCCGAGGCTCACGTCGCCCACCAGCCGGATCCAGCCCAGCCCACCCCCCAGCGCCACGAGGGCCGCGGCGACCAGCGCCGCCTGTCGCGCACCGGGGCCGGGCAGCAGCGCGCGCGCCAGGCCGTGGACCGCCAGCGCCAGCGCGGCCGACAGGATCGCCGACGACACGACGAAGGCGGGGACCGCGAACAGCCCGGCGGCGGAGGCGGCGATCGCCGCGTGGAAGTCGGAGAACCAGTGGTACACCAGCGGCGCCCCGGCGAAATAGGGGACCTGGGGCGGGAAGTTCCCCGCGTTCAGGGACTGGGCGATCGACAGGTGGACCCCCAGGTCGCTCCAGTTCGATCCGCCGGCGGCCACCCCACCCGGGACCGGATGCCACAGGCCGCTGGCCAGGATCAGGGCCACCAGCGCGCCGACGGCTCCCGCGAACACGAAGCCCGCCGGTTCGCGGCGGACCGCGCGTGCCGCGCTGCCGACCTCGCGACCCAGCCAGCCGGCCCCCCCGCGCCACGCGGCCACCGCGCCGGGCAGGGCCAGCAGGGCCGCTGCCAGCCAGATCACCTCGCGTCGGTAGCCGCCCGTCGCCAGGCTGAGCCAGTACACCAGGTGAGCCGATCCCACGACCGACAGGATCACCGCCAGCCCGAGCCGTCCGGTGGCCGAGATCCGGGGTCGAACCACGGACAGGACGGCCCAGCCCGGAACCAGGAACAGGAGCGGCCAGACGGCCAGGATCGCCACGGGCGGAACGAGCCATCCGATTGCCAGCAGCGCGGCAATGGCCGCGCCGGTGACTGCGGCGGCGAGCGGATGGCGGCCGCGAGCCAGGGCGGTCATCGGCCTTCGATCATAGCCGAGCCAATCCACCCGGTCGGCTGGCTAGTTCGGACCGAGCGGGTAGGATGCAGCACGTGAGCGACCATGACACCGGCAGCCGCATCCCGGATGCGGTGCGCACGCTGCTGGCGGAGATCGGCGAGGACGCCGGGCGTGCCGGCCTGATCGACACGCCCGACCGGGTCCGACGCATGTTCGCCGAGATGACGTCGGGCTATGCCTCCGACCCAAACGAGCTGCTGGCCGCGTCGTACGAGGTGGACTACGACGAAATGGTCGTGGTCCGCGACATCGAGTTCGCGTCGCTGTGCGAGCACCACCTGCTGCCCTTCTTCGGCAAGGCGCACGTGGGCTACCTGCCGCGCGGCCGGGTCATCGGCCTGTCCAAGATTCCCCGGGTGGTGGACCTGTACGCCCGCCGCCTGCAGCTCCAGGAGCGGATGACCCAGCAGATCGCGGGGCTGCTGATGGAGCGCCTCGAGCCGAAGGGAGTCGGCTGCGTGGTCGAGGCGACCCACCTGTGCATGATGATCCGGGGGGTGGCCAAGCCCGGCGCGACGATGGTCACCAGCTCGATGCTGGGCACGTTCCGGCGTGACGCCCGCACCCGCTCGGAGTTCCTCGCCTTCGTCGGCCGAGCATCGCGCCCGGCCACCTGAGCCGATGCCCTACGCCCCCCTGCTGAGCGAGGCGGAGGTGGACGCCGGCCTTCGCGAGCTGGTCGATTGGCAACGCGCGGGGGCCTGGATCACGCGCAGCGTGCGCTGCCCTTCCTTCCGGGCCGCGATCGAGCTGGTCAACCGGGTGGCGGATGCGGCCGAGGCCGCCGATCACCACCCCGATATCGAGATCGCCTGGCGGCGCGCCACGTTCCGGCTGACGACCAAGGCCGCCGGCGGCCTGACCGGGCGTGACCTATCAATGGCCGCCTCCATCGACGCCCTGATCACCGCCGGCCGGGGCTAGAATCAGCGCGCCGATGACCGATGAGCATGCTGCACCGATCCGCGTCCTGATCGCCAAGCCCGGACTGGACGGGCACGACCGCGGAGCCAAGGTCCTGGCCCGCGGCCTGCGCGACGAGGGCTTCGAGGTGATCTACACCGGCCTGCGCCAGACGCCGGAGATGATCGCGGACGCCGCGGCGCAGGAGGACGTCGACGTGGTCGGCCTCTCGATCCTGTCGGGCGCGCACATGACCCTGCTGCCCAAGGTCGCGACCCTGCTCCACGAGCGCGGCATGGACGACGTCCTGTTGGCCGCCGGCGGGATCATCCCCGACGCCGATATCGCTGCCCTGAAGGCGGCGGGCATCGCCGAGATCTTCGGCCCGGGCACCACCATCGGCGAGGTCGCGCGCTACCTTCGCGAGCACGCCCGGCGCTCCGGCTGAGCGGAGCAGTGGCCGGCCCGGCTGAGCTGCTGCGCGACGCCCGGGGCGGGGACCGCCGGGCGCTGGCCCGCCTGCTGACCGCCATCGAATCCGACGCCCCGGGGATCCGGGAGCTGCTTCCCGAGCTGCTCGCGGCCGGCCAGGGCGGACACCTGGTGGGGATCACCGGACCGCCGGGGAGCGGCAAGTCGACCCTGGTCAACCGGCTGGTGGGCGAGTGGCGGCGCCGCGGTCGCCGGGTAGGGGTCCTGGCGATCGACCCCTCATCGCCCTTCACCGGCGGCGCGATCATGGGCGACCGGATCCGGATGATGGAGCACGCCGGCGACGCCGACGTCTTCATCCGTTCCATGGCCGCGCGCGGGGAGCTGGGCGGGCTGGCCGCAGTGACCTGGCTGGCCGCGGCCGCCCTGGACGCCGCGGGCTTCGACCCGGTGCTGATCGAGACCGTGGGCGCCGGTCAGAGCGAGGTCGAGATCGCGCGATTGGCGGAGACGACCGTGGTGGTCGAGGTCCCCGAGATGGGCGACGAGGTGCAGGTCATCAAGGCCGGGCTGCTGGAGGTGGCCGACCTGATCGTGGTCAACAAGGGCGACCGACCCGGCGCGGAGCCGGCCGCCCGCCAGCTGCGCGCCATGCTGTCGTCGGTCGGCGGCCGGCTGACGCGCACGCCGCCGCCGGTGCTGGTGGCCACCGCGCTCTCCGGCGAGGGGGTGGCCGCCGTGGCGGACGCGGTTGAGGCCCATCGCCAGACCGCCCGTGGCCCGCAGCGCGCCCGCGACCGGGCGCGCCACCAGCTGCGCCGGGCCCTGGCCCACCTCGTCACGCGCCGCGCGGAGGCTCACCCGGACTGGGAGGCGACCCTCGATGCCCTCGCCGAGCGACGCCTGGACCCCCTCACCGCCGCCGAGCGGCTGACGGGCGACTGGTAGGCTTGCCGATCATGAGCATCGACCGGGTCTTCGTGCTGGGCGCCGGGCTGATGGGCCACGGCATCGCCCAGATCAGCGCGGCCGCCGGGAAGCGGGTGACCCTCTCGGACCGCACCGCGGAGCTGTCGGAGCAGGGCAAGGCCCGGATCGCGGCCAACCTCGCGCGCCAGGTCGCCAAGGGACGCCTGGAAGGGGCCGCCGCCGACGAGCAGCTGGCGCGGGTCACGACCGGCGCGGGCACCGACGGGGCGGGGGGGCACGACCTGCTGATCGAGGCCGTCTTCGAGGACGAGGCGCTCAAGCGCAGCTCGTGGACCGCCCTCAGCGCCGTGGCGGACCCGGGCGCCATCTTCGCCTCCAACACCAGCAGCCTCAGCATCACCGCGCTGGCCACCGCCACGGATCGGCCGAGCCGATTCATCGGCCTCCACTTCTTCTCACCGGTGCCGGTGATGGGCCTGATCGAGATCATCCGCGGCCTGGAGACCGATGACGCCACCGCCGCTGCGTGTCGTGCCTTCGCCACGGAGTTGGGCAAGACCGTGATCGAGGCGCGCGACTACCCGGGCTTCATCGTCAACCGCATGCTCGGCCCGTTCATCAACGAGGCGATCTTCGCCCTGATGGACGGCACCGGGTCGGCAGCGGACATCGACACCGGTGCCCGGCTGGGTCTGAACCACCCGATGGGCCCGCTGGAGCTGTGCGACTTCATCGGCAACGACGTGATGCTCAACGTGCTGGACGTGCTGTACCGCGGCTTCGGGGATCCGAAGTTCCGCGCCGCACCGCTGCTGCGCCAGATGGTGGCCGCGGGCCACCTGGGTCGCAAGGCCGGACGCGGCTTCTACCGGTACGACGACACCGGCGCCAAGATCGGCTGATGCCAGCCACCTCCGACGGACCGCGCCGCGATCCGTTCTCCCTGTCCGAGGACGAGCGCGCCGTGCGGGACCTGGCCCGCGACTTCGCGCAGCGCGAGCTGGCGCCCACCGTCGCGCAGCGCGACGAGGAGGAGCGCTACGACCGATCGCTCTTCACGCGGATGGGGGAGCTGGGACTGGCAGGCGTGCCCTACCCGGAACGATATGGCGGGGCGGGCATGCCCTACTTCAACTGGATCCTGGTCATGGAGGAGCTTGGCGCCGCCGACATGGGGATGGCGGTCAGCATGTCGGTCCATGCCCTGGTCCAGCTGCCAATCGTGGAGCGCGGTTCGGACGAGCTCCGCGAACGATTGCTGCCGGCCATGACCGCCGGTCGCTCGCTCGGCGCGTTCGCGCTCACCGAGCCGGGCTCCGGCTCGGATGCGGGCGCCCTTGCGCTGCGGGCGCGCCGCGATGGCGACGCCTACCGCCTCGACGGGACCAAGGTCTGGATCACCAACGGGGGAGAAGCCGAGGTCAACCTGGTATTTGCCACCGTGGACCGCTCGCTCGGCCAGGCCGGGACCGTCGCGCTGGTGGTGGAGAGTGGCACTCCCGGCTTCGGTGTCGGTTCCCACGAGCGCAAGATGGGGATCCGCGACACCACATCCGCCGAGCTCGTCTTCACCGATGCCGCGGTGCCGGTGGCGAATCGCCTCGGCGAGGAGGGCGACGGGCTGAAGGTCGCGCTGGAGGCGCTGGCCTCGGGCCGGATCAGCATCGCGGCCGCCTGCGTGGGGCTGGCGCGCTCCGCCCTGGAGCATGCCGCCCGGCACGCCTCGACCCGGCGCCAGTTCGGCAAGCCCATCGGGGAGCAGCAGATGGTGCAGGCCATGCTGGCCGACGCGGCCACCGGGGTCGATGCCGCGCGGCTGCTCACTTGGCGCGCCGCTCGACTGCGTGACGCCGGGCAGCCGATCGCGCAGGCCTCCAGCATGGCAAAGCTGTTCGCCAGCGATGTCGCGATGCGGGTCGCGACCGATGCGGTGCAGATCTTCGGCGGCGCGGGCTACAGCCGCGACAACCCGGTGGAACGGCTGATGCGCGATGCCAAGGGAGCCCAGATCTACGAGGGCACCAACCAGGTCCAGCGCCTGGTCATCGCGCGCGCCGTGCTCGACGAGGCGAAGCGCGGCTGAGCCGAGACTTGGCGGTTCACATCGGCCGGCGCATGGGGCATGATGCACACACCGCCGGGCACCGCCCGACATTGCACCGGAGGCAGCCCCTCATGACGACCGCCACCGCCGAACCGTCCAGCGCATCTCTCTCGCGGCCGCTGATCTCTGAAGGCGAGCCGCTCGTGATTCCCGACGAGCTCCACGCCAGCAACCTGGTGGACCTGGTTCATCGCAGCGTCGAGCGCTTCCCCGACAAGGAAGCGCTGCGCTGGAGACTGCCGAAGACGAAGCGGCAACTGGGCGGCGCGCCACCCGAGGAGGAGCCCGCCGAGTGGACCAGCACCACGTACCGCCAGACCTGGGATTGGGTCACCCAGGTGGCGATGGGCCTCAAGCACCTGGGCATCCGCGACGGCGATCGCGTGTGCGTCATGAGCCGGACCCGTCCGGCGTGGCTGGTGGCCGACATGGCCGCGCTGTCGCTCGGCGCCGTCACCGCGCCGATCTATCCCTCGGTCGAGCCGGGGCAGGCGGCGTACGTGATCAACAACGTCGGCGCGCGGCTGGTCTTCGTCGAGAACCTGCAGCAGGCGGCCAAGATCGACAAGGTCCGGGCCGAATGCCCGACCCTGGAGCACGTGGTCGTCATCGACGACCGGGGGCGCCTGCCGGAAGGGGCAATCAGCTTCGACGACATCTTCGACCTCTCGACGGTGGACCCCGGCGAGGTGCGGGACTGGAATGCAGCCTGGCACGACTTCCCGCCCTCGAAGGTCGCGACCATCGTGCACACCTCGGGCACGACCGCCAACCCGAAGGGGGTGGTGCTGACCCACGGCAACATCCTGCACATCTTCTGGGCCGGCGTGCAGGCCGTGGATTTCAACGAGAGCGACCTGTTCCTATCGTTCCTGCCGCTGTCGCATATGACCGAGCGCGCGGCCGGCCAGTTCGTGCCGCTGGGGCGAGGGTGCACGATCGCCTACGCGGAGCCGGCCATCGAGCGCCTGGCGGCCAACATGGCCGAGGTCAAGCCCACGGTCATGGTCTCGGTTCCGCGCCTGTACGAGCGGCTGTACGCGCGGGTCCTGTCCACGGTTGAGGCCGCGCCCAAGCTGCGCCAGCGCATCTTCCACTGGGCGCTTGGACTCGGCCGCCGCCATTACGAAAACCACCTTGCCGGGCGAGAGGACTCGTTCGGCTTGCGCGTCCAGATGCGCGTGGCGGATCGGCTCGTCTTTCACCGGATCAAGGCCCGGACCGGCGGTCGGGTGCGCTATTTCGTGTCGGGCGGCGCGCCGCTGTCTCGCGAGGTGGGGGAGTTCTTCTATGCGATGGGGATGCTGATCCTCGAGGGCTGGGGCCTGACCGAGACCGCCCCGCTGCTGACTATCAACCGCCCCAGCGACTTCAAGTTCGGGATGGTCGGACGGCCGGTGGCCGGGACGAAGATCAAGGTCGATCCGTCCAACGGTGAGTTGCTGGCCCACGGCCCGCAGGTGATGGTCGGCTACCACAACCAGCCCGAGGACACTGCCAAGGTGATCGAGCCCGATGGCTGGTTCCACACCGGCGACATCGGTGAGATCGACGAGGCCGGCCGGGTCCGGATCACGGATCGGCTCAAGAACATCATCGTGCTGGGCAACGGCAAGAACGTGGCCCCCGCGCCGATGGAGATCGCGATGCTCACCAGCCGCTACATCGCCCAGGCGGTGGTGCTCGGCGACAACCAACCGTACACCGGTGCCCTGATCGTCCCCGAGTTCGACGAGGTCGCCAAGTGGGCCTCAGCGAACGGCGTCGCCGAGATGCCGCCGGAGCAGCTGATCGAGGAGAAGGCGGTCCAGAAGTTGATCGAGGGCGAGGTCCGCACCAAGGTGGAGGACTTCGCCAACTACGAGCGGCCGCGCCGCATCGCACTCCTGCCCCGTCTGCTGACCGAGGAGGAGGGCGAGATGACGCCATCGCTCAAGGTCAAGACCCGGGTGGTGGTCGCCAAGTGGGCCGACAAGGTGGCCTACCTCTTCGACGTGGACGACAAGGAGTAGCCCTCGCGGAGATCGCTACCGGGCTGGCGCGTACCATGGCGCCGATGCCCGACGTCGTGATCCTGTCCGCCGCGCGAACGCCGATCGGCAAGTTCGGCGGCGGCCTGTCCACCGTCCCGGCCACCGTGCTGGGGGCCACCGCCATCCGCGAGGCGGTGCGTCGCGCCGGCGTCCCGGCCGAACGGATCGACGAGGTCTTGATGGGCCAGGTCATCCAGGCCGGGGCCGGCCAGGCGCCGGCCCGCCAGGCGGCCCTGGGCGCGGGCCTGCCCGATGGCGTGGGCGCCACCACCATCAACAAGGTGTGCGGCTCCGGCCTGAAGGCGGTGATGCTCGGCGCGTCCGCCATCCGAGCCGGTGACGCGCAGCTGATCGTGGCCGGGGGGATGGAGAACATGAACCTGGGGCCGTACCTGCTCCCGGGCGCCCGGGCCGGCTATCGGCTGGGCGACCAGGCGGTGGTCGACTCGACCGTCCACGACGGCCTGTGGTGCGCGATCTGCGACGTGCACATGGGAGTCCACGCCGAGCGCGTGGCGGCCAAGCACCAGGTCAGCCGCGAGGCACAGGATGCCTTCGCGCTGCGTTCCCAGCAGCGCGCTCTGGCGGCGATCGCCGAGGGTCGCTTCACCCACGAGATCGTGGCGGTTGAGGTGCCGGGAAAGAAGGGTCCGACCACCGTCGACACCGATGAGAACCCCCGGGCCGATACCTCGGCCGAGGCCCTGGCCCGGCTAAAGCCCGCCTTCCAGCCCGATGGTGGGACGGTCACCGCCGGCAACGCCCCGGGCATCACCGATGGCGCGGCCGCGCTGGTGCTCGCCTCATCCGAGCTGGCCGCGGCGGAAGGGTGGCAGCCGCTGGCCCGCATCACCGGCTACGCACAGGCCGACGTGGCCGCGGAGTGGCTCTTCGAGGCGCCGATCGCCGGCGTGCGCCGGCTCCTCGACAGGCTGGGCATGACCCTGACCGACTTCGACCTGATCGAGATCAACGAGGCGTTCGCGGCCCAGGTGCTGGCCGACGGCAACGCCCTGGGCTTCGACTGGGAGCGCGTCAACGTGAACGGGGGAGCCATCGCACTTGGCCATCCGATCGGGGCGTCGGGGGCGCGGGTGCTCACCACCCTGCTCTACGAGCTGCGCCGGCGAGGGGGACGTCATGGGCTGGCCACGCTGTGCCTGGGCGGCGGCGGTGCGGTGGCCCTCGCCATCGAGGCGATGGCCCAGGGGCCCGTCGGCCCGGGCGCCGTGTGACCTTCAGCACGGGGCGCGCGGCGCAGGGGCGCACCTATAATCGGCCCGATTCCGCGTCCGGCCTGCTGCCGACAACAACCGCCGGCGGCGCCGCGGCGCCATTGCAGTGGAGGCTCCGACCCACCACCATGGCCATCAACCCTGTCGCTGAAGCGCCGAACATCTGGGCGGTTGCCCAGGCCCAGTTCGACCGTGCCGCCGAGCTCCTCGACCTTGCCCCCGGCCTGCGCAAGGTGCTGCGCGTCCCCAAGCGCGAACTGACCGTAAACTTCCCGGTCCGCATGGACGACGGGCACGTCGAGGTCTTCACCGGCTACCGCGTGCATCACAACCTGTCACGTGGACCGGCCAAGGGCGGCATCCGCTATCACCAGGACGTGACTCGCGACGAGATCCGGGCGCTGGCGATGTGGATGACCTGGAAGTGCGCCGTGGTCAATATCCCGTACGGCGGCGGCAAGGGCGGGGTGATCGTGGACCCCAAGCAGCTCTCGAACCGTGAGCTGGAGGGCCTCACCCGCCGCTTCACGACCGAGATCAGCCCGCTGATCGGGCCCGACCGCGACATCCCGGCCCCGGACGTGAACACCAACGCCCAGACCATGGCCTGGATGATGGACACCTTCTCGATGCACAACGGCTACACCATCCATGGCGTGGTGACCGGCAAGCCGATCGCCGTCGGCGGCTCGCTGGGCCGTAACGAGGCCACCGCGCGCGGGGCAGTCTTCACCCTGCAGCGCGCCGCCGGCCCGCGCAACGTGCCGCTGGCCGGCGCCCGGGTCGCCATCCAGGGCTACGGCAACGCCGGCTCGATCGCCGCCGAGCTGCTGGCGGCGGAGGGGTCGCGGATCATCGCGGTCAGCGACTCGAGTGGCGGAATCTTCAATCCCAAGGGCCTCGACCCGGCCCGGGTCAGCGCCTGGAAGCGCGAGCACGGGACCGTCGTCGGCTTTCCCGGCGCCGAGGCGATCAGCAACCAGGAGATCCTGGAGCTCGACTGCGAGATCCTGGTCCCGGCGGCGCTCGAGAACCAGATCACCCAGCACAATGCGCCGCGGGTCAAGGCCAGGATCGTGGCTGAGGCGGCCAACGGGCCGACCACGCCCGAGGCCGACGAGATCCTCTTCGAGCGCGGCATCTTCGTCATCCCCGACATCCTGTGCAACGCCGGTGGCGTGACGGTCAGCTACTTCGAGTGGGTCCAGGACATGCAGTCGTTCTTCTGGACCGAGGAGCGGATCAACGAGAGCCTGCACGAGATCATGGACCGGGCGTTCGACGCGGTGTACGCCATGAGCGAGAAGCACGGCGTGGACATGCGGATCGCGGCCTACATGGTCGCCGTGGCGCGCGTCGCCGAGGCCACCTCCCTGCGCGGCCTGTACCCGTAGGCCGGGGACGGGGCATGCTCGACCACGAGGAACGGTTCCTCTTCCGCGAGGAGATCCTTAACCTGGGCACCGCCCTCGCGGACAGCGGCGCGCTCGACAACGCCGAGGACCTGCTGGCTGAGGTCACCACCTCGCCCCGCTTCGACTCGGACGTGTTCACCCTGGAGCGATCGCTCCAGGTGATGCTCGGCAGCCGGGCCGGCTCGACCCTGGTTGGACTGCTGACCGTCACCCGCGAGGTCTTCGACGAGGTGGGGGAGATCGGGCTGTCGGCCGAGGTCCATGAGCGGCTGGTGGCATGGCGTGCCCGATTCGGCCTGGCCATCGACAACGCGCTGAACTTCCTGAACAACCCCGACGGGATCCAGGGCCACCACTTCAGCACCCAGATCTCACACGAGGGCCCGACCACGCTGCAGGGGCGGCTTACGTTGGTGCGCTACAACAACGAGCCGCAGTTCTTCATCGCCGATGCCGACGTGCTGCTGGCAGTCGCGGCCGACCTGATGGAGCGGCTCGGCGAGCACCTCGAGCCGGGGGCCATCGAGCCGGAGCTGCTGGCCCGCCTGCGCGAGGCGGTGGAGCGGATCGAGCGGCGCAGCAGCCCACGGGGGTGACCGATCCGCGGCGCCTGTACCTGGCCTCGACCGGACAGAACCGCGGCAAGACCACCACTTCGCTGGGGCTGATCGCGGCCTTTGCGGCGCGCGGCCTGCGCACCGGCTTCATGAAGCCGGTCGGGCAGCGCTACCTGGTGGTCGACGGCACCCGGGCCGACGAGGACGCCATCCTGATGCAGGCCGCGTTCGAGCTGCCGGATCGGCTCAACGACATGAGCCCGGTCACGCTGCCCCGCCACTTCACCACCGACTTCGTGATGGGGCGGGTTCGCACCGACCTCGCCGCGGCGGTCCGTCGCTCGGCGGCGCGGGTGGGGAAGCGACGCCAGGTCCTGGTCATCGAGGGCACCGGGCATGCCGGGGTGGGTGCGGTGGTCGGCCTCTCCAACGCTCGGGTGGCCGCGCTGCTCGAGGCGCCGGTGATCATCGTCAGCGAGGGTGGGGTGGGCC
>Ga0209341_10000774_pt1 | contig 32469 bp, 46 predicted proteins | sample RifCSP13_2_FD_184020 | JGI IMG/M metagenome (GOLD analysis project Ga0209341, IMG submission 184020) | Soil microbial communities from Rifle, Colorado - Rifle CSP2_sed 13_2 (SPAdes) (version 2) | ecosystem: Environmental > Terrestrial > Deep subsurface > Rock core/Sediment | place: Rifle... | reverse complement strand
CGTCGAACGTGTTCTGGTAGACCGCCTTCGCCACAGGTGGTCATCAATAGATCAAAGGATTTTACCCCTTCCTACCGAGTACCGTCTACCTCTCCCACTTCCTAGTTATGCAGTATTCCCGGCAGCCCATACGTTAAGCGCATGGATTTAACCGAAAACTTACAAAACGAGCTACGGATGCTTTAGGCCCAATAATCATCCTGACCACTTGAGGTGCTGGTTTTACCGCGGCGGCTGACACCAGAACTTGCCCACCCCTTATTCGTTAGTGTTTCTAGGACTGACAAAAGGTTTCTTTAGCAGAAACCACTCGGATTAACCTTGTCGTGCTTTCGCACATTGCAAAGTTTTCTCGCCTGCTGCGCCCCATAGGGCCTGGGTCCGTGTCTCAGTACCCATCTCCGGGCTACTCCTCTCAGAGCCCGTACCTGTAATAGTCTTGGTGGGCCATTACCTCACCAACAAACTGATAGGCCGCAGTCCCATCCTATGGCGATAAATCATTTGAAACATAAACCATTCCAGGCATAATGTTCTATCGGGCATTATTCTCAGTTTCCCGAGGTTATTCCCGTCCATAGGGTAGATTGACTACGCGTTACTGAGCCGTCTGCCTTGTATTGCTACAATGACTCGCATGGCTTAGTATCAATCCGATAGCAGTCAGGTCCGGCAGGATCAACCGGATTCTGTTTTTACTTGATTATTGAAGTACACATTGTACTATATTGGAATTGACGGATGCACATAATCTTCACATTTCAGATTTGATCAGTTGATCAGATCCTCATTTTGTATGCGTAAATGGAGGCCTATGAATCACAAAATGGTGCATTACCATACTTTCATCACAAGCGCCGCCTATTGCTTTACGTATGCAGAAGGTCAAACTTTTCAAATACATATAAACCATGGCTAAAAATGGCGATCATTGATTAAATAATCAGTCAATGCTATAGTAAATAGAAAAACAAAATGAGTGATATTTTAGATTACAAAAAAAAGACAAAAAAATCTGCCAAGTTATTTTCAGTGTCATCTAAATTTCATGTAAATGGTGTAAGTCACAACATACGATTTTTTGAGCCGTATCCATTTGTTGTAAAATCATCATCTGGCAAAAATTTGATAGATGTTGATGACAACAAGTATACGGATTACTGGATGGGTCATTGGAGTTTAATTTTAGGGCATGGTCCAAAACAAGTCAAAGATTCGCTGAAAAAGCAGATTGAGAAGAGTTGGATGTATGGCACAGTAAATGAGCAAACTATCAAATTATCAGAGTTAATTTCAAAGGCAGTTCCAGTAGCTGAGAAGATTCGTTATGTCACATCAGGTACTGAAGCTACAATGTATGCAGTAAGACTAGCACGCTCTGTAACGGGTAAAAAAATTATTGCAAAGATAGAGGGAGGGTGGCACGGATACACGTCTGATTTACTAAAGAGTGTGAACTGGCCATTTACAGAATCAGAAAGCAGTGGTGTTGTAAATGAGGAAAAAATAATCTCAATACCATTTAATGATTTAGAAAGATCACTTGAGATTCTCAAAAAAGTTTCAAATGATTTGGCAGGAATAATCATCGAACCGATATTAGGCGGGGGGGGATGCATACCAGCAACACCTGAATACCTTAAAGGAATACAAGAGTTTGCTCACAAAAATAAATCACTGTTCATACTAGATGAGATAGTAACAGGATTCAGATTTAGATTTGGATGCTTGTATCCCACAATGAAACTTGATCCAGACATTGTCACATTGGGGAAAATTGTGGGCGGTGGAATGCCAATTGGGGTAATGTGTGGCAAAAAAGAGATCATGAAACATGCAGACACTACAGGAAAGAAAAAATCAGAAAGATCATACATAGGAGGAGGAACGTTTTCTGCAAACCCGATGTCAATGACTTCTGGATTTGCAACATTGACAGAGTTAAAAAAATCAAAAGACACCATCTATCCAAAGATCAACTTACTTGGAAAATTTGCAAGAGACGAACTAGGCAAAGTGTTTGGAGATAAAGTAGCCATTACTGGCCAAGGCTCATTATTTATGACACATTTTGTAAAAGATGGAATTACTGAGATTGTGAATTCTGCCCAAGCTGCAAAGTGTGATACTAAATCACTCTACAAATATCACTTTAAGATGATTGCACAAGACGGGATATTCTTTTTGCCTGGAAAACTAGGTGCCATATCTAATGCACACACTAAAGATGACATAAAGAAGATGATCATAGCATCTGAGAATTTTCAACAATAAAACAATTCTCAGATTTACTAAAAAAGCATTAAAGAAATTCAAGATATCAAACTAAACTTTCATTACCCATAACATTTTGTAATTAAACATGGGCTTGTTTGATTCAAAAGAAGATTCGGAGGACTTGATGTATCATGCAATGTCGCTCATGGAAAAAAATCAGCCCAAGGGAGCAATCACGTTATTTAACAAAATACTGAATCGAGATTCTAAAAATGCGTCAGCGTTATACAATAAAGGACTCGCATTAAATCAGATCAAAAAATACAGCGATGCAATAACGTGTTTTGACTTGTTATTGGAAATAAACTCAAAGGACGCAGCTGCAATTAACAACAAAGGAATTGCAATGGCAGAGATGGGGAACATTCAAGGGGCATCAGAGTGCTATGACATGGCAATCAAGGCAGACCCAAAATATGGGCCTTCATATTTTAACAAAGGTGTTTTGCTCGATAAACTACAAGAGCATGAGGAGGCATTAAGTTATTTAGATAAAGCAATTAGCATAGAACCTAGAAAACCAAACGCACAGTTTTACAAAGGAATCATTTTGGGGAAATTAAAGAGGCATGAGGAGGCATTGAATTGTTTTGAAAACGTTCACAAAAAACATCCTGGTCATACAGATGCGTTGTTTCACATAGGAATAGAATTAGCAGAGTTGGGAAACCACAATAAAGCAATTGAAATTTTTGATCAGATACTTGCAAACCACAAAGACAATGTAAATATCATCTATGCAAAATCAAGAAGCAAGTCAGCATTAGGGGAATTTCCAGAATCATTGGATTTATTAAAAAAAGCAGTCAATTTGAATCCTAAAACAATTAGGACGTGGGCCAAAGAAGAAAAGATATTTGAAAAACTACATGGCAACGATCAATTCAGAAAACTAGTGAAACTCTAGATAGTCGAGTCATAATCAAATTTGGAAAAACATAATACAACAGACGAGATTTCACACAATACCAGAATGAAAAAATCAAATATCTATGCACTTGGGGACAAAAGAAAGATCAATCCAGATTGGTTTACCAATAAGGTACACATGAAAGATATTTCAACCAAGATAAAATCAAAAGAACAAGACATCTACCATGTTTATTTTGAAAATGGCGCAAAAACAAAATTGCATTTGCACAACGGCAATCAAATTCTTATAGTCACCAAAGGAATTGGCAGCCTTGAAACATTTAGAAAATACGGCACAAGTAAGACAAATTTCAAAATCAAGAGAACTGAGAAAATCAGCCTCAAAGAAGGGGACGTCGTATACATTTCATCTAATACGTTTCACACACACGGTTCATCAAACAAAAAGACATTTTCACATATTGCAATCAATATTTTACCGTCTAAAAATTCAGAATACAAAACAACATGGTATGAATCAGACTTTAAGACAAATGTCACAAAAAAGATATGACTTTCCAAAATGTCAGTTAGAAAAAGTTCTGAAATAGAAATAATTACAGGAAATGAAGGGACAGTAATAAAACAATACTTTCATCCGCACAACACACTAAATGGAATTAGCTACAGTCTAGCGCAATTTACATTAGAGCCTGGAAAAAAATCTCTGCTCCACAAAATAAAATCATCAGAGATTTATTATGTTTTAGAAGGAGATGCAGTTTTGGTAATAAATAATGAATCACATCAATTAAAAAAAGACGATTCGATTTACGTTCCACCAATGTCAGAACAACACATAGAAAATACAGGTTCAGCAAATCTACGATTTTTGTGTATTGTAGAACCAGCATGGAAACCAGAAGATGAGATTATTTTAGAATAAACCAATAACCACGTCAAGTCTTATGTAATTGTTTTTAACATATGAGAAATCCCTAAGCATTAGTGAATACATATCAAGCCCTCAGAGCATTGAATGTAAAATCAGATTCATCATGTGATGAAATAAAAATCGCATATAGAAAATTAGCCCTAGAATGTCATCCGGATAAAAACACTAGTGAAAAAGAAGGCAATGAGTTCAAAAAGATCACAGAAGCATACAACTACCTGAAGAAAAATTTCAACCAAAATACAGACGAGTCAAAATTCACAGAGACAAGTAACAAAACTAATTTTGAGAAAAAATCTCAACGGGGTGCACCTGCAGAAGAAAAGATGCCAGAAGAAGATTGGAGCAAGTACACGCGTGAGTTTGAAGAAGACGACCCAACTTTTTGGAGAGAGTATGAAAAAAGATTCTGGGAAGAATACAATGCACGTGTACGTTCAGATGGAAAAAATGGAGAGCATGATAAAGCAAAAGAACCTGAAAAACAGCCCAATCTATTCGTATACGTAGATAAAAGTTTGTGCATAGGATGTTGCAGTTGTGAAATGATTGCGCCAGATGTTTTTTTGGTCAACAAAAATTCAAAATCAAACCCAAAATCATCAGCCATAAATCCAAAAGGTGCAGGAATAAACAAAATAATGAATGCAGCTGAGACGTGTCCCACTAAAGCAATAATTGTAGAAAACATAGATACAAAAGAGAGATTATTTCCTTATTGAAAATTATTTTAATTTATGCCAGACATCATTTTTTCAGAATTTCATTAGTTACATCTCAAGTTGGAATAGAAACGTAATGTGCAGGGAAATAATCAGGTATTAGAGGTCACACTTGAATTTAGAAAAAATGAATTTAGTCCTAGAATTTCTCCATCCGAATCACACCTACATCACTAACGTATGTTATTATGGCATAATCTGAAAACAGTGTTCTTGCAATCGCTTCTAGCACATCAGATAGTTTTTCTTCTTGCAATACCACTTCGATTTTAATATTTTTTTCACTTTCAAATCCTTGTCCACGAATACCTTTTGCACCACTTCCACTGACCTCATAAAGGGTATATCCAGAAATACCATGTTTGTGAAGAATATCTATGACGTTTTTTTGTGCAAGAATCTCACAAGTAATTGTCAATAATTTCATATTGTATAGTTTCATTTCAAATTCTCCATAAAATAACTAAGATTCATCGATTCCATATTATGAAATGTTGTTGATAGTATCAACATTACTGGAAGCAATATCATGATAATATATGGAAATGTAATTCCTAGTGCAGATGTTATGTATAGACTAGGTTTTGCTTGTGGAATGGCATGTCTTAGAACTGCTGGTGCTGCAATAAATGATGCACTTGCAAACAACAATCCGTACATTACTGCACCTCCTATGCTCAATCCAAGATATGCAGCTATCATAACACCGATGATTCCATTTATTGTCGGTATTGCCAGTGCAAACCCTATCAGAAATACGCCTCCTTTTTTTATGTCATCCAATCTGTGCCCTGCAATTATTCCCATCTCAATTAAAAATATGACAATTGCACCAATGAAGAGATCCTCAAATACAATTTTTATCGGTGCAAACCCGTCTGTGTCTATGGCATAACCAATCAAGATACTTCCAAGTAAAATGACAATTGCTTTTCCAGTGATTGATTCTCGCAAAACCTGAAACAATTTTGTCTTTTGTTCTGTGTGTATGATGTCAAGATCATCTGTACTATCTTTGCTTTTTGCAAAAGTCTGTTTTTTAATCTGTGTCTGCTTTGATACTGCCATGTTTGTCAAAAATATGGCAACAATAAATGCAACAGGTTCCAATGTTGCAAGTATTGCAGTGATATATCCCTCTGATGCGATACCTTGATTTTTGAGAAACGATAATCCAACAGAAAAAGTCACAGCACCCACTGCACCATATGTTGATGCCAATGCATACGAATCAAAGATGTTGAATTTTCCCAGTCTTCGTAAAATCTGATAGTGATAAAGCGTCATAAGTATTGACAAACCAACTGCAATAAATAATGGAATAAGCATGCTCTCAAAGCCAGTCTTTCTCATTTCCAATCCCCCATGAAGACCGATTGCAGCTAGTAGATAGATTGGCAAAAACTCGGAAATTGCTTCAGGCATTTTCAAGTCTGACTTTATTCTTGCAGCAACAATTCCAAAAATAAAAAACAGCACCACAGGTGTCAAAATATTTGCTTGAACTAGTTCTAAAATATCCATTGAATCATCTCAACTTTATAATGTTGCAAAAATTCTTCTATATGGGAAATACACTCTTAAAAAATTTATATCTGTCAGAATATTTTTTCGAATTGTTATCAATATAAACATATTATTCATAAACTGGAGAGGGGTTTTGTCGTGATTGTATTTTTTAGAACTTAATTTATGACGATTTGTGTTTTTTAAATCTTTGATTGATTTTCTATCAATATTTTTTGTTTTATGATATCTTGTTTAGTGTTCAGTTGAAAATCAACTATTCCATCATTGACAGATACATAGTGTTCACTGTGTGGAGATATGATTTTCACTGTGTGTTTTTTTTATTTTAATTTATTATAAACTTCCTCAATCTCCGAGTCAGAAAATTTCATAGGATTAAACATGCTATGAATTGCTCCTGCAGAATCGCCAGCAGTACGAGGAACCAGATGCACATGAACATGTGGGATTTCTTGTCCTGCTTCTTTTCCATTATGAATTGCAACAAGTGTTGCGCCGGTTAGTTTGTCTACTTTTGGAAGAACTTTGTGAACAAGTAAAAACAAGTCAGAGTTTTCTTCGTCACTCATATCTTGAATTTTTGCATGATGTTTTTTTGGAATTACCAGGGTATGGCCTTTTGCCAGTGGAAATGCATCTAAAAATGCCATGGAGTGTGGGGTTTCTTCAATTATCTTAGTTGGAATTTGACCAGAAATTATTTTACAAAAGATACAATCCATACCACTTTAACACATAATCAAAATATTAACTGCTACGGTTCAATTATTGTAGCCCAAGCAAGTCCTCTGCCAAATTTTATTGTTGCTTTATCACCGGATTGTAAATTACAGTTTTCAATTATTTTTGGTATGGAATCTTTTGTTTCTACATAACACGTGCCTTTATCATTAGTCAAAATTACTACAACCTCAAAAACATCTTCTCGTATTAAATTCCAAAATGGAAAAACCATTGTAGACAGCACAATAGCTATCACTGCAAAGGCACTTCCGAAAACCAGGCCCATCTTCTGACCATAAGTTAATTTCACGATTACCACGTGCCGCCGGAGCCAGAATTGGGGTCAAGTTTCTTTTCAGGGATGTTCCCATGTGCCTTTTTTGTGTGTCTTTTGAGACGTTCCGGATCATGCAATTCTAAACCACATACATCACATTTGGTTTCATTATCTTTGTCTTTATTTCGTTTGAATAGACCCATGATTTAGTAAATTTTTGAAATACATTATAAAGGATACTTGGTTTTTGAAAATCTGATGAATCTAAAAAACATCACAGTGTTAGGTTCTGGCATAATGGGACACGGTATTGCACAAGTTTCAGCTACTGCAGGATACAATGTAGTTCTCAGAGATATCGAACAGGGGTTTTTAGATAAAGCAATGGAGAAAATAAGATGGAGTTTAGATAAATTAGTGACTAAAGAAAAAATTTCACAGCAAGAAGCAGACTCAATTTATTCAAGAATTAAACCAGTGGTCAATCTTGCAGAGGCCGTAAAAGATGCACAACTTGTAATCGAAGTGGTTCCAGAAATTATGGAATTAAAGAAAAAAGTATATGCGGAATTAGATGCAGTTGCAGGCAAAGATATTATTTTTGCATCAAATACAAGCACGTTACCAATTACAGAAATTGCAAATACAACATCACGCCCAGAAAAATTCATCGGGATCCATTTTTTCAATCCACCACAACTAATGAAATTAGTTGAAGTGATTCCTGGAGAAAAAACATCGCAAGAGATAGTTGATTTAACTCAGGAATATGTAAAATCTGTAAAAAAAGAATCCGTCCTATGCAGAAGAGATGTTCCAGGATTTATCATTAACAGATTATTCATCCCCATGGTCCATGAAGCATGTTACATGATGGACAGAACAGGTGTTACGATGACTGAAATTGATTCGGCAGTGAAATTCAAACTCGGTTTTCCAATGGGGATTTTTGAGTTGGCTGATTTTACAGGAATGGATGTAATACACAAGGCAACAGTAGAGATGTATTTACGTGACAAAAAAGTAATTTTGCCACACCCAACAATTGAAAAGATGTTTGATGCAAAAAAATTGGGTCAAAAATCAGGTGAGGGGTTTTACAAGTATTCAGATGAGAAATATGAACGTGTGCCATTATCAGAAGAATTGGCAGGCAAATGCAATCCAATCCAATTGGTTGCAAATATTTTAAACAATGCAGCTTGGCTTGTCACAAACAAAGCCAGTGACATTGAAGAGATTGAAAAGGCTGCGCGGTTGGGGCTTGGATTAAAAAAGCCGTTATTTCAGACAGCAAGAGAAATAGGAATCAAAAATATGGTAAATGAGTTAAACCAATTAGCTTCAAAACATGGTAAGTTTTACGAGCCAGACCCACTGCTAGTTTCTATGCAGTGATTAACTCAAGAATTTTCGTTACAGCATCTTTTGGAGAATCAACTCCAATGATTTTGACATTTTTTCTATGATCCACATATCCATCGATGAATCTATCTGCTGCTCCACCAGTGTTTCTGATTGCAACCATCGGTTTTTTGTACATATATCCAGCACATATTTCAGATAATGTTCCAGAACCACCACCAACTATGATGATACCATCAGCAGACAGAGCGTTTAGAAAATCCCTTGCTAGTCCCATTCCACTTGGAATTACAATGTCACAAAACTCATTTGCGAAAGATACATCATCCTGAGGAATGATTCCTACAGTTAATCCGTTTGCGTCATGCGCTCCATGAGATGCGGCTTTCATCACACCTCCCAATCCGCCAGTGAGAAGAACACAGTCGGACTTTGCCACTTCGTAACCTATCTCATATGCAATTTTTTCATGATCTGGAGTGCAACCATTATCATTATGCCCTATTACCAGAATCTGGACTCTTTTTGTCAATAGTATAGATAATAATTTACCATCTAATATCTTTCCTAACGCAAAGGATATTAGATAATAAAATATGATACAATCATGGAAAATCGTTCAATGCCAGTTTGTTTTACAGAAAAGCAATACAAAATGATCGAAGAGTTTGCCAAGAGAAAAGGCATGCTAAATGCAAGCCAAGCTCTTGAAAAGATCTTAAACAGTTAAGCGTTTTTTGTTATTTTTGTTTTTATTTTTCATAGATTAAAAGTGAGATTCTTTGTTATTTCTGACTATTCAGAAATTTAGGATAAAAAGAGATCAAGATTTCAAAGTTGGGCAGTGCCGTGTTTATGAAATTGATTATCGTTTTGTTTATTTATGACTCTGTAACTAGTGTCTTTATGAAGACGGCCAATAAAAAAACGGTTAGCGATAAATTGAAAAAAGCCAGAACAGAAAAGAAAACAGATGAGGAATTTCCACCTTCAAAAGGAATTCAAAAACAACCAGAACTTGTGAAAAAAAGTAACAAGCGAAAATCACATAAAGCAATTCAGTAAATCATATCTTAACACCTCCAAATGCAGCATTTTAGAAAAAGAACAGAATTGAATCAGCAGGTTCTGTGGTGTTACTCTTGAATCTCATACTGAAATGGTTGCAAAAAAATGCAATAGCAATACAGCGATGACAAAATATGCAACAATTGTAGTGATATCGCTAATAATAGTTGCAATTGGACCCGTAGCTGTTGCAGGGTCTATTCCAAATTTTTCAAAAATAATTGAAATGTACGTAGAAAAAAATGTTTGGAATATCATACTTAGAAAAATTGAGGATCCGATTACAATTCCAAGATCTAGTTTTCCCCAACCAAAGAATACGGCTGCAAAAAGAGATAATGCAAAAATAAATCCCAGAAAAGATCCAATTTTTATTTCTCTAGATAAATAACGTCTTAAAGAAAAATTTGGTTCGAGTGCAATCATCCTAATTACCAATGTTTGAGATTGAGTTCCTATAGCATCACTAAGATAAACAATGACAGGAATAAACGAAGCAAGTATAATGTATTCATTGAGAAATGATTCAAAGTTAGAAATAATTGCAGCCGCCACCAATCCACCAAGAAGTCCGATAAACAGAGAGGGCAAACGTGCTCTTACTAATCTAGAGACGGGGGTTTCAAGGGACTCAATTTCTTTAATTTTATGATGTATACCACCAGATCTCAAAACATCTTCTCTTACTTCATGATGAAATATGGAAAGAATTGTTTTGTGGGGAATTACACCGAGCAAGTGTTTTTCCTTGTCCACCACCGGGATAGACCAAAAACCATGTTTTAGAGCAAGATGAACTACTTTTTCTTGGTGAGCATCTTCTCTAATGGAGATGACGTCTTTTATCATTAATTTTTCAGCGAGAGTTTCGTTGTTTTCTTGCAGTATTTCCTTTAGTGATATTACACCTACTAATTTTTGGGCATGATCTACCACATACACATATCCAATAATCTCAAACTGTCTAGCTTTTTTGGTCAAAATTTCTTTTATGTAACCAACATTATTTTCCGGATTAATGGTTAGAATTTCTTTTGTGATCTGGTCCTTTATCTTCAGATTGTCTTTCAAGATATAGATATCATGTTTTTTATCGGGCTAATAACAATAGAGTTAATTTTTAAATTTGGCAATAATACCAAGTAGAAATAGCCTAAAATAATCCAACTAGGAACTATCACTCTATCATAATTGACAAAAAGAGATTAGAATTTGTTTTTTCTAATTTTGTATTGACTTAAATTATTTCAATTACGACATAACATATGGGATTATTTAGCAAAAAGCCAACATATTGTACTATTTGTAACAAAGAACTAACACATAAACACAAACCGAAAAAAGAATGGAATATCAAAGGAACACTTTGCGGAGATTGTCATTTTGACAAATCAAAGGAATACTATGAGGGAAAAGTAAGACAGGCATGTGTGTCATGTGGAACAACAAAGATCATCTCGGAGTTGTGGGAGCCAAGATGGCAATGGGACATGGAAGGTTTGTTGTGCAAAGAATGTTTTGATAAAAAAGAAGAATCTTTCGAAGTAAAGAAAAAATTTTGTGCGTTATGTGGTACAGAGATGGGATTCATCAGACATAACCCAAAAAGTAAATGGAAGATAGAGGGGCAACTCTGCAGAAAATGTTGGGATGAAAAGAAGGCAGAGTGGGGGTAATGATTGGATTTTTTAAGAAATTTACTTGCGATGTTTGTACCAGTAAATTTTCACATCAAGAAGAACTGATGAACCACAAGCAAATAGTACATGGAAAAGATTTGCAGTATGATTGTAAAGAGTGTAAGAAATACTTTTCAAACATGGAAGATATGAGAACGCATTTGCAAAGAGAGCACAGTTACAAAAAAGACAGGTAACTAAATTGCCTTGACTGTTTTAACTACAGGAGGTCTTGCTTTTGTAAACACTCTAAATCCACAGATGCATTTGATTTCAGGCAGTCGGGATAATTCAGTGTTTGAAACATTAGTTCCACATCTTAGACAAGAGTAAATTACATCAAATGTCTCAGTAGTTTCTGCAACACTTTCAGTTTCAAAATTTTCTTCAGCCATGTTTATCATCAAAATTTCTATAATTTAAGGATACCAGATTATGTGAGGGATAATTCAATGTAAACGTCATCAGGAATCTTTAGTCTCATTAATTGTCTGATTGCTTTATCATCTGCACTGATATTGATGATTCTTCTATGCATCTTCATCTCCCATTTTTCATATGTTTCAGTTCCATTACCACATGGTGATTTTCTTGTCGCAACATGTAGTTTCTTAACAGGAAGTGGAGTGGGTCCTTTAACTTTAACACCAGTTTTTTTACCAATGCCCATAATCTCACCACATACACCATCTAATTTAGGAAGACTGGTGCTAGTTAGTTTGACACGAGCAGTTTGAGTCATTTCAACTCAACCTATGGTTTGAACTCTTCAGTGATTTCCTTAATAATTCCCGCTGCAATAGTTGCGCCCATATCTCTGAGTGCAAATCTACCCATTTCAGGGAATTCTTGGAAAGTTTCTACACAAGTTGGTCTTACAGGTCTGATTTTTACAATTGCTGCATCGCCGACTTTGAGGAACTTTGGATTCTCTTCTTCAACTGCACCGGTAGCTGGATTAATCTTTTGGAGGAATTCAGTTACAGTTGCTGCAACTTGTGCAGTGTGGCAGTGCATGACTGGAGTATAACCAGGTGCAATAGCTGTTGGATGATGAATTACTATGATTTGTGCCTTGAATTCTTTGGCGACCTTTGGTGGTGCGTCAGGAGTTCCAAGTACATCACCTCTTTTGATATCTTTCTTTTCAATACCTCTAAGGTTGAATCCAATGTTATCACCTGCTTCTGCAGTTGGCATTTCTGTGTGGTGAGTTTCAATTGATTTAATTTCACCTAGAGCACCAGAAGGCATTACAATAATTTTTTGTCCTGCTTTCATGACTCCAGTTTCAACTCTACCTACAGGTACAGTGCCTACACCAGTAATGGTGTAAACATCTTGAATTGGAACACGTAATGGTTTACCAATTGGTTTTTCAGATACTGTAAAGTCATCAAATGCTTGGAGGAGTGTTTTTCCAGTATACCATGGCATGTTCTCAGATTTTTTAACCAAGTTGTCACCTTTCCATCCAGAAAGTGGAATGAATGGTACGTTTTCTAATTTGTAACCTACAGATCTTACTAATTTTTCACCTTTTTCTTTTGCGGCTTTGAATGCTGCCTCTTTGTATTCAACTGCATCCATTTTGTTAATGGCAACAATGAGTTGGCCAACACCTAATGTTTTTAGCAAAAATGCGTGTTCTCTTGCTTGACCACCTGCAGCAATTGCAGTGTCAGTTTCACCTTCTTTTGCTGAAAGTACCAAAATAGCTGCATCTGCTTCAGAAGCACCAGTAATCATGTTTTTGATAAAGTCTCTGTGACCGGGGGCATCAATTAATGTAAAGAAGTATTTTGGTGTCTCAAACTTTTGGAAAGCAAGATCAATTGTAATACCTCTTTCTCTTTCATCTTTAATGTTATCCATAACCCACGCGTACTTGAAAGTATCACCTTTTCCGGTCTTCTCGGATTCGGCTCCGTGTGCTGCAATAGTTCTCTCATCTACAACACCCAGATCCATTAAGAAATGACCCATAGTTGTTGATTTTCCATTATCAATATGACCTGTAACAATCAGGTTCAAGTGTGGTTTAACTGCCATATCAAATCGGTATTCGAAGGGGATTTATTACTGTTATGAATTTTTGAAAAAATCTAAAATTTTTTCAAGAATTTTTAGATCAGAAAAAATTGAAAAATTACACATAAATCAAAGGGGAAATCAGAGAAGTCATGAAGATTACAGTTTCAGTCATTAAAGCTGACGTAGGTGGAATCGGCGGACATACAAGACCAAGTGATGCACTAATAGAAGCAGTTAGAAAGACTGTCAAAAGTTCTGGCAATTTATTGATTGATCATTATATCGGATATTGTGGAGATGATGTTCACATTGTCATGTCACATACACATGGAATGGACAATGATAAAATTCACAAATTAGCATGGGACTCATTTATGGCAGGAACACAAGTTGCAAAACAAGAGGGACTTTACGGAGCAGGTCAAGATCTTCTAAAGGATTCTTTTTCAGGAAATGTAAAAGGAATGGGACCCGGTGTTGCAGAGATGGAATTTGAAGAAAGACCAAATGAAGCATTCACAGTTTTTGCTGCAGACAAAACAGAGCCAGGTGCATTTAACTATCCAATTTACAGAATGTTTGTAGACAGCTTAAGCAACACAGGACTAATTGTAAACAAATCACTTGCAAGTGGTGTAATAATTAATGTCATGGATGTAGAAGAAGGCAAAATTGCAAAACTTTCATTGTGGGAAGACAAGCCAACAATCGAAGCAGCTTTAATGTATCCAGGAAGATATGTGGTTTCAACAGTTACAACAAAACAGGGCGAGCCGATTCTTGCAGCATCAACAGATAGACTGCATAACATTGCAGGAACATATGTCGGAAAAGATGATCCAATATGCCTAATCAGAACACAAAAGAATTTTCCAGCAACAGAAGAAGTAGGTAGTGTGTTTAACAACCCACATTATGTTGCAGGAAACACAAGAGGCAGTCACAACATGCCACTAATGCCAGTAAAACTAAACTCTGCAGCATCGATCAACTTTTGCATTCCAATTGTACAAGCGTTAGTATTTAGCATGCATAATGGAAAACTGACATGTCCATTTGATGGGTTTTCAACTCCTGATTGGGATTACATACGAGAGATTGCAACAAAAAAAGCACTTGCAATGAGAAGCCAGGGATTCATTCATCCAGCTACGCTTGTTCCATCAGAATTAGAATATGCTGAAGGATACAGAGCAAGAATGGAGGTACTAGAAACTAAGATGAGACCAATAGAGGAATCTGTTGCAAAATCCCAAAAGAAAGAAAATTACGAAGATCCAGATTAGGAAAAACAATAGATCAAAATTGAGAAATAGTTAAAAGAAATCACAGTATACCAAAATCACCTTGCAGCGATTCTTGAAGGTTTTTGATTGGAAGACATACATTTTCACAGCAGTTGCAGTAATTTCATTTTCAAATTTTATGGCAGTATTGTTTGGCCAAACAATACCAGGAATATTTGTGACATTTTTTAGATATGCAGGAGAGACAATAATTTTAGGGGCAGTGTTCTTGTTTGCTCTATTATGGCTCTTAAAGGCAAGACCGCATAATCGCCCAAAGAATTATTCAATAGTAGTCTTTGATGTATATGGAAGAAAAAGCGAGATAAGCGACATCCGTACTGAATTTAAGACTCATGATGTAGCTTGGAGCTTTATGAAACAGTACAAAAAATCATACCCATTGTACAATTTTGCCATGGTATCCAAACTCTCAAAATCAGACAAGCCAACAATTTTCAGATACATTTGAGATAAAATCAAACATTTTATAAAAACAAAATAACATGTGTTAAATTTTTAAAATGCATTAACCGAATAGTCTATTTCATGGTGATTTGAAAAGGGATCAAATGAAACTTACTTTGGGTAATGCAGTTATGTTGTCCATAGTCGTTGCTTTTGGCATATTGTTGATAGTGTCATTTGTAATATATCCAGAAATGGGTGAAAAGATACTATACGGCAAACATCCGCCAATGAAGGATTTAGAACATAGTGAGACAGCAATACCTACAGTCGATGTAGAACATGATGAAACAATGCAGACAGTTGATGTGGAAAACAACGTAATGATACCAACTGAGAATTTGGGATACAGTGAGATAATGACATCAGGGAATGACAAGTGTATTGAATATGCAAGCGGTAAATCTAGTGGTGATTTGAACAAGTTTGTAGAAGAATTTAATGATTGTAATTCACAGTAAAATGCTTGAATAAGCAAGATTCAGACTTTTATTCAGGATGATACGATAGAACTAGAGTGGAGTTTTCTATTCTAGCTGATGCATTCAGTAAAATGGAATCAACTACAAAGAGGTTAGAGCTAACGCAGCATCTTGTAGAATTATTTGAAAAAACGCCGCAGGATGTGATTTCAAGAATTGTTTATCTCTTGCAAGGAAAATTAAGACCTGATTTTGAGGGAATTGAGTTAGGAGTTGCAGAAAAGATAGCAATAAGAGCAATAGCAAAATCGGCAGGATCAGACAATGCCGAAAAGAAAATAGAAGAAGAGTACAGAAAAAGCGGAGACTTGGGACATGCAGCATCCAAGATTTTAGAGCAAAAAGAGCAGACCACGTTTATGGTTCAAGATATTACAGTTGAGCGGGTCTATGAGAACTTGTTTACAATTGCAAAACTAGAAGGCTCAAAGACTCAGGACAGGAAGATGAAATACATTTCAGGATTGCTCAACGATGCAAATTCAGTTGAAGCTAAATTCATACTAAAGATTTTACTTGGAACACTACGATTAGGCATTGCAGAAAATACAGTAATGGATGCGCTGGCCATTGCGTTTACAGGCAACAAAGAAAACAGAAAAGTTTTGGAGCATGCATACAATGTATCAAGTGATCTAGGAAAGGTTGCAGAGACTATTGCAGGCAAAGGACTCAAAGGAGTAGAAGAATTTGAAATCAGTTTGTTTAATCCAATACGACCGATGCTAGCAGACAGAGTAAAAAGCGAGGAAGAGGCAATAGAAAAACTAGGAAGCAAGTTTGCTGCAGAATACAAACTGGATGGAGAGCGAGTTCAATTACATATAGAAGGAGACAGGGTAGTATTATTTTCAAGAAGCTTGGAAAACATTACAAGCTATTATCCTGATATCATAGAGAAAATTCCAAAGACAATTCAAGCACACAAAGTAATTTTAGAAGCAGAGGCAGTTGCAATAAATGAAAACACTGGGGAGTTTTTACCGTTCCAAGAATTAATGCATCGAAGAAGAAAGTACCAAGTAGAAAAAGCAGTATCGCAGTATCCAATCACAGTAAACTTTTTTGATGTGCTGTATCATGATGGAAAAAGCTGTTTGGAATTAGAGTACAAAGAAAGAAGAAGTCTTTTAGAAAAAATTGTAAAAGAAGACGACTATGCAAAGCACGTACCAATGACTATCATAAATAATCAAGGAGACATTGAAGAATTTTTGGAAAATAGTATCAACTCTGGATGTGAGGGAGTGATGTTAAAGATGCTAGACAAGCCATACCAGGCCGGCTCCCGAGGAAGCTATTGGTTAAAACTAAAACGAGAATATAGAAATGAACTTGGCGACAGTCTTGACTTGGTAGTGATTGGTGCATTTTTTGGAAAAGGCAGAAGAACTGGAAAATATGGAACGCTACTTTTAGCTTCATACGATTATGACACTGACACATTTACAAGCATATGCAAAGTCGGAACAGGATTTACAGATGAGGACCTGGATCAGCTATACCAGATTCTATCAGATAAAGTAACAATAAAGAAAAATCCAAGAATAGACAGCGAGATGGAAGCTGATGTATGGTTTGAGCCAGAACTAGTAGTTGAAGTGGTTGCATCTGAAATAACTCTGAGTCCAATTCACAAGGCAGCAAGAAATGAAATTAGAAAAGATACAGGATTGGCATTGAGATTTCCAAAGTTTACTGGAAAAATAAGACTTGAAAAAGATGCCGAGGATGCATCAACTAACGAAGAGGTAATGACATTATTCAAAGGGCAAAAAAAAGTAGCTCATGACAAAAATTTAATGTGATTTATGCGCAAAAATTGCAGCAAATCATAGAGGATTTAAATTACCTGAGCATGTTTTGAAATCTAGAAATGTATAGCGGAGAGCTTGAAGTTCAAGCAAAAAGAAAGGCTATAGCAGTTTTACAAGACGAAATCAACAGAATCTTAAACGCAGCCAGAGAACTTGCAACACTACCAGACCTGATGATGAAAAAAGACAAGACAGGTATCAAAAATTCACTGGAACAAATATCAACTATCGAAGAAGAAGTGGAAAATCTTAGAAGAAAAATTACTAGAGAAGTAGCTGACGTAGGAGGTTTGATCATGAACAGAGAAAATCTTCTCAACACAGCATACACAATGGATGAGATTGCAGGTTACATCACCGGAATAGCATTCAAACTCTCTAACATCAAGATAACTACACTGAAAAGTGCAAAGCTGGACGAAGATATCACAAAGTTGATTGAGTTGGTAGTAGACGAAGTTTACAAACTAAATGAAATCATACGTAGTCTAAACACCAATACTGCTAATGCAATTGAACTAGCACAAGAAACACAAAAGATAGAACGTGAGATAGACGTCAAATATAGACAGGCAACAATCAAGCTTTTATCAGAAGTTACAAACACCAAAGAATTATTGCTGATAAAAGACGTAATTGAGGGAATTGAAGAAATGTCAGACAAATGTCAACGTGTCTCAGATTCTTTCATACTGTTAGCATTGAGTCTATAAACATCACCCATCTTTTTACTTTAAAATTTTTATCTTATTTTGTAAAAATAACAATCTATAACCAAATAGAACATTCTCAGTTTCATCGCATGAAAAACATGACAGAAAAGCAAGTAAAGAAAATCAAACAGAGAATAGTTGAGGCTTGCAAAAACGACTCTAGCCATACAAAAAAGATGTCAGCAGATTCAGAGTAGAGAATTCATATACGTAGATTATTTAAAAAAACTGGATGAAAACAGAACTAATTGAAAATAGAATCATCGTATGGAACATTGAAGATTCACGTAAATTATTTAGTCATGGATATTACGGCAAGCCAATTGGAATTCCAAAACCAAAACCTGAAGAAATCAATGTCCCATTAATCTTGGACCTTATAGAAGGACTGTACCTGCTGGAAAATAAAAAAATCAGCATTTACAAATTAAATCAAAAAATAACAGTTGAAGAGATGACGGGACTGTGTAAAAAAGAATATCATGATTTTGATAAAAAATATCTAGTGTACAAAAATTTTAGAGACAAGGGATATGTGATTAATCCCGGAATAAAATTTGGATGCGACTTTGCCGTGTATGAAAAAGGACCAGGTATCGATCATGCGCCATTTTTGATTCAGGTGTATAACAGAAGCGACCCAATCACATCTACTGGAATTGTTTTGGCAGGAAGACTAGCAACTACGGTAAGAAAGCAATTCATCTTGGCAATACCAAGAGGAAAAGATAAAGTGGATTTTCTTGCGTTGGATTGGTGGAAGGCCTAGACTTTTTTTATGTGTCCGGCAATTCTGTCATAAATCTCAAAGAGTTCTTTTGTAATTCCAAAGTCAATATGATTCTTCCATTTGTTTCGAATTCTAATGGCACCGTCAGTTGGCTCTACATAGATAGTAGCATCGCGGATTGATTGTTTTGCAATCATGTCATTTAGTGTACTGTCTTCATTTAGTCTTCTTGCAAGACTGCCGCTGCCGTCCCACTCTACTTTAAGAATTGTTTTTGAGGAGAAATATCCCTTTGTGGTAAGTTTAGTTTTAGCGACATAATTTACAATACCCTGATCAACTTGCTTTCTAACAATAAAGTGTGCTTGGTATCTATCAAGTGCGCCCCATGGCATCGGATTTGGGTCTTGCATAATTATCCCTTTTGAATAATTTGAATCACGTCAATGTTAGAATTCTTAATATCAAGACAACCCTTGTTTGATACCATTCTAGGTGTTTGAGAAAAATATCTACTGTAATAATCGCCCTTTTCAACATCATCAGTTCCAATTTGTTTTGATTCAGAATCGACTCCAATTTTTTTTAGCATGTCAGAAAATTTCTCAGGCCATGATTGCAATACAAATGTGTCTGACTCGGAATCATGCATAAATTACAAAAAACCAACCCACAAATAAAGATATCAAGAAATTATTTGCTCGCAGAGATCAATCCAATTAAATAATACAAAAGTATCGTAAGTATGTCTATGCTGAAATTTCAGGGCAAGGTTGCGTTAGTAACAGGTAGTGGGACGGGAATAGGACAAGCCATCGCTAAAAAATTCATTGAAAACGGTGCCAGTGTGATCATTTTAGGCAGAAGACGAGAGCCCTTAGAAGAAACATCAGTAATGCTAAAGGAAATAATTTCCAAAGTAAACAGCGACGCACATGTAAAAATTTTCTCAGGGGTTGATGTAAGCGATGAAGTTGGAATTAACGAAATGTTTGATACTCTAAAAAAAGAAAACATCACAGTTGATTATGTAATTAATAATGCAGGTGTTTCAGGACCTGTCACTTGTTTTGCAAATGCACCACTAGATGAATTCAAGAGTGCAGTTGATATTCATCTGACTGGAACATTCTGGGGCTCAGTTCAAGCACTAAAAGTAATGAAAGAAAATGGAAAGATTGTTACAATCTCGACATTTTTCACAGAAGAAAGACCACTAGAGCAAAGACCATACAGATTTAGAAGCCCATACACTGCATCACAAGGTGCAAAAAACAGACTAGTCGAGGCAATGTCATGGGAGTTGACAGATAAGAAAATCATATCAATTGGAACAAATCCAGGTCCAGTTCATTCAGATAGAATTTACAAGACAGTTTATCCAAAAGCTGCAGCAGAATTTTTACGAGTAAGCGGTTTTGAGGACTTGACACCAGTTCAAGTTGATGCTGCAAACAAAGAACTATTGCCATTGTTGGGCGAAGACCAAAACATTGTCAAAGAAGGAATTGCAAAAGCTGCACAAAAATTATCAAAAGAGAACGGAAAAGACATTTCAAAACTAACTGTTACACTTGGCAATTTATTAAATAAAATTCAAAGCATTGCAGAAAAAGTTCAAAACAACACATCACATATGATTGCAGATCAGCAGTTCTTATCACAAGGACAAGTTGCAGAATCTGTTTTGAATCTATGCGATGACCAAATTGCAAAAATACTAAACGGCAAAATAATTCCAGGAGACAGAGTATTTTATCCAGTCAAACCACACATTGGAACCACCACGCCAGGTGTACACCAACCAGACTTTACTGGAAGATCAATTGTTTTTACAGTTGATGCAACTGAAAAATCAGATGCAGAGAGAGTCGAATATCTGGCACAACACGTCACAAAAAACGGCGGCAAGGTTGCATGTTTTATCTCCGAATCAACTCCAAAGGAATTACAAGAATACATCAGCTCAAAATTCCATTCCCACATAGTAAATCTCAAAAACCCAGATGATGTCCAGAGATGGCTAAACACTGCAAATACTAATCTTGGAAATATTCTAGCAGTAATTCACATCACAGGAAAACTGCCAAACATTTCAAAACTAACAGAACTGTCAAGGGCAAAATGGCAAGAACTAATTGAAAAGTTCATCACTACTCCAGCCATCGTTGGACAAAGAGCATTGGAGCAGTTTGTTCCAGGGGGAGATAAGGACCCTAGGTTATACAAGGATGCAAAGGGCGCCATGATGATAATTGGTCCAGATTTGCCAACAGGTGCCAAAGTCACAGGACTGCAAAGAGCCCAAGTAGAGGTATTTCGCGGAGCACTAAGACCATTTACAACTACAGTAAACCAAGAACTAAGCGATGTCCTTGACTCAAAGATCAGAATATTCACAGTATTTGCAGGTTCATTTACTGGAGTAGAGCCAAACAATGAGAGAATTGCTCAAGCATTAAACTTCCTAGTATCAGATAATGCTGCAGCTTCATCTGAAGTTACGTTTTGTGTTGATGAATCAAGATAAGGATGAAAAAATTCTCTGAGATCAAAGTCGGAGACGAATTTTTTTCCACATGTAGCATCTCAGAAAAAGAATTAGAAGAGTATCTAAAATTCTCCAGAATAAAAAATGCGTTTTTAGAAGATAAACAAAATAAAAATCAAAAACTAGTTTCAGGCAGGGCCATCCTATCAAGAGTGGAAGGCGAATTCACCAGACTGAGCCAAATTTATGGGAATCACATAATATTTGTTGGAACTGATGGAGATTCAGAGTGGGAAAACAGAAGTACAAGATTCCTAAAGCCATTGCATACAGATGAGGTGTTGAAGATAAAATTTACCGTCTCTGCAAAAGAGGACATTGATGATAAGTTTGGAAAAATTGCAATAAACTATGAAGGAACAAAACCAGATGGAGAGATAGTAGTATTATCAAAGAAAAACTGGTATAGAATTAAAAAAAGTGTAAACAAATCTTGAATCCATTATTTCAGATTAGTACCAGAAGTTATGAGAAGGAAATTCCCATGATAAAACAAGCATGGCAGACTTGGAAAAAGAATGTAATGTGCAAAACGGTCACATAATTGAAAAGCCATTTGAAAAATTTGGCTGGACATTTTTCAATATTCAGATTAGTGAAGAATTGGCAGACATTATTGAAAAATCAGGCATGATGAAAGGGGCATTAGGATATAAAATTGGAGAACAGATGACCAATTTTATTGGACATTATCTAGAAAATAAAGGAAGTAACGTAAGAATAAAGAAAATCGATTACGGATAATCATTCCAAGAACATAAACAATTGTTCAGAAAATTAATGAATATCCTACACTTGTATAACAAAGCATTGAAATCCTTTTTGTTTGAGATATACGCATTGTATCTATGTGTAAAAGCCCTAAAAATAAATTAAAACTGAGAATATCCAGATGACTATGGAAGCAATTAGAAAAAGGACATGTCTGTAGAAGAAATTTTCCTTAGCATCAAGGAGAGGTGTCCAAGATGTTGGAAGAGTTCCACAATTACAGACTTTGAAACCGGAGAAATATTTTGCGGTGATTGTGGTTTTGTATTATCTGAGCGAGTAGAAGATTCGGGTCCTGAGCGGCGTTCTTTTTTAGATGACAAAACCAATAAAGGACGGACTGGATCTGGTGCATCTTTAGCAAAACATGATCAAGGATTATCAACAATAATCAGCCCAATAAACAAAGATGCATCTGGAAAACCTCTTTCTGCTTTAATGAAAAAGACACTCAAACGACTAAGAACATGGGATAGTAGAAGTCAAGTTCACACACCTGTCGATAGAAATCTTATACAGGCATTTAATGAATTAAGCAGACTAAAAGACAAACTAGCAATTTCGGATACCGTAATTGAAAGAGCAGCATACATCTACAGAAAAGTTATTGAAAATAAATTAGTACGTGGAAGATCCATCTCGGCAATGATAGCATCTGCCCTTTATGCTGCATGCAGAGATACAGAAACGCCTAGAACACTAAATGATGTTGCAGAAGCAAGCAACATTAAACGAAAAGAAATTGCAAGATGTTACAGATTGTTATATCGAGAACTTGATCTAAAGATGCCTGTGGTAGATCCAATTCACTGCGTTGCACGCATTTCCAGTAGATTGGAAATTACAGAAAAAACAAAACGGTATGCAGTTAAAGTACTCAAAACATCTCAGGAACATGAAGAATCTGCAGGAAAAGACCCAATGGGATTGGCCGCAGCTGCATTATACTTGTCCTGTGTTAAAAATGGTGAAGAGATGACTCAACGGGATATTGCCGAGGCCTCAAATGTAACAGAGGTCACAATTAGAAATAGGTCCAAGAGTCTAAAATTAGACCAACACATGCAATTGTAAAACAGATGGGGTACACTCATAGTTTAGGTGTTTCAGCACACGTACCTGCTATATCATACTTTGAAGTTTCCATTTAAGGTACTGCTTCCACATTCCAAAAATAATTCGTGCGTGAGATTCTAATCTTGTCAATTTCATTATGAATATTATTTTTGTAAGATACAGGATGTGCTTATTGCCAGATGTCAAAATGTCATACTGAAATTTCGTAATTTCATAATTATGGCAATTCTTTAATATTTCTATTACAAATGATATTCATGGAAAAATACGAAAAACTTCTTAACATGTTAATGGATTTTAATGACTCTATTAGATTTGCTGCCGTGTGTAACAAAGATGGTGAAATATTGTGGAATAGTCAAAGAAAGGGATTAAAAAATATCATCCCTTTGGATGATACCAAAAAAACGCTAAAGAGAGCAATAAATGCGTGGCAAGAACGATCTACTATTACAGATAAGGTTGGACGAGGCCTGTATGTAATAGCAGCCTATGAAAAAATTAAATGAATTACTATTCCACTAGATAACAACAATCTCCTATTCATAAGTGTGGATAATACACCGCTGAAGGCCAGTAAGGGGAAGAGCTATGGTCACCTGATAGATATGGGCAAAATAATGTCTATTGTGGATTTTGTAAATTCAAATTCATAAAGGATTTTATATTTATTGAAATAATTTATGAACCTGAATTAGCATAGTGAATTAATCATGTATGGTAAATCAGAAACATGTTTTTGGTTTGTGAATCGTAAAAACAATCGATCTAAACAAAAGCATGACTCATCACGGCATATTCTAGATGTGAAAACTAGTATGAATTATTTTATTACAAATTGACTCAATCTGGTAGATCTGCAATGTCCCAGTAAAGTTGAAAAAAAGTAAAGTAATCACACTAATTTCTTGCTTGTGTGAATGTGGAAATCCATGATTGCAGAATATTTCTATTTAAATCAGTAAAAGCACTTGCATTATCATTCCATGTTTTTATGTTTTGTTGGATTGAATTGGTGGTTGCTTGTGCTATTTGATTCTGTACAGATTTTGCCTTGATGATTTGCTTGTTAGTATCAACAATTACGTTTTTGACAGCTTCTGGAAGTTCAGTGGAAATTCCAGTCTTTTTTGCAAATTCTTGTTGCAAAGAGATTGCGGATGTAATTACGTTCTTACATGCTTTCTGGCATTCTGCTTGTATACTTGTCAATGACTGCAAATATTGTGGCACAATACTTTCTGCATTTTCAAAGTATTTTTCTACATTCTGTTTGTATACATCATAGATATCCTCGGATGTTTGAGTTTGAGTTTGTTTACTCATAACGCTCATAAATTAAATCCTATTTATAATTGAACACTGTAATTCATAACATATTATATTGATAAAGGTATTTTGTATTATTCCAATCAAATGTCAAGTAAATTCTTTAAACGATCAACAAATATGCTGCAATCTTGTTGAAAAGCATTTTTTTATTAACATTTAATTTTAGATGTTAACTGTTTAATGTAAATTATCACTCTTTTGTTGGATCTCCACTTAAAATATTCAAAACATGTTGTATGATTTGCTTTTGGCCCCCTTCATGAAGATCCATTCGAGTAGTATCTGAACCCATACTTACAAAGATGAGGTTGTTGTCCCCTAATGGAAAAGTAATTCTAGTAATTTTCTCAAATGCTGCCACTGCATACAATCCTTTTCCTATTTTTGGACTGAGTTGCTTTCTTGCTTTCCATGCACTAGCTGCTCTTTTAAGCGAAGCTACAGTTTCTTCTTCGGTCAAGTAATTTATCACTCCAGGACGATGATTCACGGTGGTGATGTTGCCTTCAACATCTGTAATTACGCTATGTCTAATGTTTACATCAGAATCCATTATTTTTTGCAAGAGTCGCTCAAATCCCATGATTATCTGCCTTGTTAATTTCAGTATTAGATTTTGGCTGTTGCTTCTTTTTTTGTGATTCCTTTACTACATTTTTTCTATATCCATCAAGTAATTCTTGATCAAGTCTATCTAGATGCATAGCGATATACCACGAATTTGGATTGACCACAATTCCACTACGTAAAACTGATAGAAAAGCATTAATTGTATATTTAAAACTCTTAAAGAAATGCGAAAAGCATATTTTATTTTATTTTTTTATATGGAAAACTAATTTTCGTTTATTTATTTTTAGATAAACAAACAAATGTAAATCATTGGCTTTTATAGTTAATATATCAAATGTTAATACTAAAGTATGAAACTATGATTTAATTATTTTTGATCATATTTATTATTCACATATGTGATTAACTAACATGATTAGATTCGATGACCATAGGGCACAATCTTCTGAAAATTTTGCAACAATACATTCCTCTATGAATATTTCAGATTACATGGTAGCATTTTCAGGACAAACTAACAGCTTTTGTGTTGGAATTGTAGACATGGTGGAATCTACAAAGATATCTGCAAGATTACCTATTGGAAAATTGGGAAAATATTATCAAATTTTTCTTAATACGATGGCAGATACATTAAGTAGATTTGGAGGTAGAGTAATCAAAAATATAGGAGACAGCCTATTGTTTTATTTTCCAGCATCAGCCAAGGGGAGAAAATACGGGTTCATGTCATGTTTAGAAGGGTGCTTAGAAATGGTGGACATATATGATTATGTATGCGCATGTGCTAAAAATGAAGGTCTACCATGCATTAATTACAGAATAAGTTGTGATTATGGTCCAGTCGTTATGATGAAATCCGGTGAAAACACCACCGATATGCTAGGTCCGCCACTAAATATGTGTGCAAAAATCAATCATTTTGCACAAGAAAATAGATTTGTTATAGGTGCTGACTTGTATGAGATGGTCAAAAAAATAGATGGTTATTCTTTTTCATCAAGCAAAAGTTATCGCTCTGATCAAAAGTTTCAATATTCTGTTTACGATGTCACTAGAAGATGACAATTGCATTAATTCAAAACATCTTTAACAACTGGGATCTCATCTGTTCTGCAACATATGCAATCACAATCCCTACATAGATGATGATCACCAGCTTGAGATCAAAGAAAATTATGGGCAAAACAGAGTCAAACAAGTAGTTTTAAAACGGCTACCAGATTACTCTCCAATTATAATCACTGCCCAGATTCATGAGTCTAAACGTTCTATTTTTCAAAATACTGAAGTTTGTAAAAAATTTCATAGTAAAAATAAACAAATATTCATAATCATTAGAATATTGTTTTTATTTCACGAGGGTAAACCTGCTTTAGGTAGTAATCAACTAGTAAAAACATCAATGGTATGGAAGTTGATGTTGGAACCAGAACATAGAGTTGTCATTGGATAACTACTCGGTTTTGATTACTATCTATATTCACTTTGGATAATTAAATTCCAATTTTTTTGATTTCGTAAATTCTTAAGTTAATACAGCACAGAAAGACTTAAGTTTTTGTTAATCAATATTATATAATGAGAATTTTTGATAAATTATTGGAGAAACCAAAAAAAACTTTTGTAAATAATACTAATTTAGAAAAAGAATTTTCAAAAACTCTAGTTAGAGATGTGATGTCAAAACAGTTGATAGTAGCTCCATATTCAATAACCGTACATCAGATATCTAAAATGATGGAGCAAGGAATAGGAGCTGTTTTAGTGAAAAAAGATTCAGTCCCTATAGGAATCATAACAGATAGAGACTTTGCAATTAAAATTATGGCAAACAAATATCCATCAGATACACCAGTAGGCAAAGTAGCATCAATGCCTTTACAAACAATAGGTCCAGATGAATCAATTTTAGATGCAGCAAATCAGATGTCATCAAAAAAAATTCGTAAGCTTGTAGTAGTTGAGAATAACAAAGTCGTTGGAATAATGACCTCAACTGACTTGACTAATCAATTATCTCTGATTCAAAACAAAATCCATTAAAATAGGATGAAAAAGTTTTTTGTTTTCCTCAAGTTTGGATACATTTCTGGAAACTTACAGTGCATTAGATGTATTGCATATCGCAGATACCTCACGAAGAATCCAACCTTGAACTTATTTAGCAGTCATTGAGGAAAAGATTGTTTTCAAAGATACTTGTTGCAATTGATGGTTCAGCATCGGCAAAAAAAGCATTCACAGCCTCGATTTATCTTGCGTCAATATCCAAATGTAGAATAGACGTAATTCATGTGGTTTCATGTGAATTTGGCGGGGATAGCGCCGCAAGTCTTGAACTAGTAGAGGATCTTAAAACCAAAGCAAATTCAATGTTGGAAGAATACAAAAATGATGCCTTAGAAAAAGACGTTCAACCAAAATTCATGATAGAAATTGGAGATCCTGCAAATATGATTACAGAAATTGTCAATTCTAGAGATTATGATCTGGTTGTGCTTGGAACTCGCGGCATGAGTACCTTTAAGGAATTATTTCTGGGCAGTGTATCGATGAAAGTAATACATCATGCAAAATGCCCCGTCATGGTAGTCAGATGATAACATTGATCTAACCAAACATTACAAAATTCGGTGCCAGATAATTGGAATGATTCAAGTTTCATTTGATTTGTAATGATCAATTATTTTATAAAATGTAAATTGTTTATCATCTGTTGTTCTTTGATTTTGTGGAATATTTCTCATAAAGCATAATACTGCTGAACAAGCCCATGATTCCACCATATAACATATGAAGTATCAAAGACCCCCATAACATTTTTTCAGGATTCTGCAATAATTTTGTTATTGCAGCTGTCTCATCGGAAAGAACAACACCACGTAAACCCATAGTATAATCTTGAGCTATTGGAATTATAACATATGTGGATATGGGCAGAAATATTAGCGCATAAACTTCAATTCCAGTGATAATTCCAGCAACAATACCCTTTGATGTTCCATCTATTCGCAGATATTTGTGGGATAAAGAAACAACACAAAAAACCATTCCTATGACTGCCGCGGTAATCATATGTGCAAAAAAACCAAAAATAATCGCAGGCATTTCATGCAATCCAACTGTAATGCCTACCATTTTGTAAAATGTTCCAGGGGCAACTCCAAGATCCATATCTATCCAAAAAAACGAGGAAAATAATGCAAATCCGCCTACTATTCCAGATAACAATCCAATTTTCACCATTGTAACAAGATCATGTTTTACATATGCTGTAAATTGTATTTTCATGAATACATATATTCATTGGAAAAATATAACATGGTTCATCAATTCATAAAACAATTTTCTAGTTTTTTGCCATATGACTAAATGAATTTAAACTTGTTAGAAAACTATGATTAGCAAAAATTTTTATTTTTTTGCAAACATCAAAACATAGACGGAATTAACAGGACCTACAATTAACAAATATTTGTATAAAATCAATAATCTAAATTACTCCATTTAATTGGTTGGAGGTTGCATTGACAATCTTCTCTTTTTCCACATTTAGGACAATTGCAATAACAGAGTAACAATGAGGCGTTACAACCAATGCATTTTGTATATTCTGCAAAATCCTCTCTCATCAAGTCTATTTATAGCACAATGAAAATTAAATGTAAAATTAATATTCTTAAAATTTGTTTAATGTTTAATAATTATTCTAAATAGATTTTTACTGATCAAGATTGTCTTGTCCGTCTAATCCAATAAGAGTAAGCGTGGATTTGATAAAGGGCAATTTGCGAATTTTCCACGTAATGACCTCTCTCAGTAATTCAGCAGTATCGGCTTTTACTTCGACTATAATGTCATAGACGCCAAATGTTCCATGTGCTTCGGTAATTGAATTGATTTTTCGCAATGTCAATAAAACATCTTCTTCTTTTTCTACATCACAATTGATCAAGACAAATGCTTTTTTCATTTTGCCACCAAAAATCGTTTAAACGATCCCATGGTTGATTTGAGATGAAATCATATTTTAGTAGAATCTAAGAAATACTTGAAAAATATTAGTCATATCTTTCTAAAATCAAACAAATTTTCATTGTATCATCTATTATATTTATTGATTTTTTGGGAATGGACTGTGACAAAGATGATTGTATTGATAGTAGGCATGGGGGTCATTTTTGTCACTCTGAATTTCAAAATCTTAAATCGAGATTCAACATAATTATCATCATCAACACCAGTCCAATAATACAAACAATAATTGAACAGTTATACCGAGGAATCATACTTAGTAAAAGATCAATAAAACATGCCAATCATTTTGCGTTTATCAGTATAGATGATGCAATTATGACTTGCATTAACAGTTACATTGCAACTAATAATACAGATTCAGTATCCGATGATTTTAATTGCTTGTTAGAACTAGTAAAAAACGATAATAAAATTACAGAATCAGAAAAAAATGACATTAAAAAATTTCACAGAATACGAGAGAATGTATTTGATCAACCAGAGATAATAATTATTGAAGTAGTCAAAAGATATATCGTTCTATTAAAAATACTCTTAGCTTACTTGTATAATTTTCGTGCATCAAAGATGAACTGGGATAGTAAAGCCAATGAGTACATGGATGAATTAAATTCATAGCATTTTAAAATAATTCCAGGTACACATTAAATTTCTTAAAATTTGTCATTATTTACGATAGACATTTCCTGCATATGTTCATTGTATTGAAAAACTATGTGTTGTAGATTCATACGTTAAATCACAAATATAATCCAGTACATTATTCTATCCTACGAATTGGCAGGATTAGTAAAAAAGTTGGAACTAAATTTTGAATTTAGTAGCGTAATATTTGTTAGTTGTCTCTAGAGTTTATGAGTCAGTAGTTTTTCATTAGTTGTTTCCAAAATGAAATATAGTAATCACATATCATAATTACGTTTACTACATAGACAATAAATGCCATATTACACATATGGTATGCTATACTCAACATAGTTCCAAATGTGTTATTGTGTATCGATCTTTGGTATGTGCTCTTTGCAATAACATTTCAAGTCAGTACATTCTCTCATTTCATGAGTATACTCATCGAGAGGAACTTTCTTTGTTTCACAGAAACACACGTCTGCCGGTGCAAAGCACTTTATGCAATAGCTTATGTCATCATAATGCAGCAGACAATAATAAAGTACTTTACTTAATTTCTATAAATATATTTGATTATACTAAATATATTCAAACAAATATTAATAAATTCACAATTCATCTTAAATAATTATTTCTAGTAACTCGTGATATAATGGTAACAGCATATGTTTTGATTAATTGTGAATTAGGAAAAGAAGAGGAAATAATTGAAAATCTAAAGCATCTAGATTCTGTCAAGGAAGTACACGGTACATTTGGAGCATATGATATAATTGCAAAGGTTGAACACACTGAAAAAGAGAAACTACGAGAAATTATTATTTGGAGTATTCGAAAAATTGAATACATCAGATCTACGCTTACTCTCATGGGAATAGAGGGGCAAAACTAGTGAGAATATGCCAAAAGCTTATGTCCTAATAGTTAATGAATCTGGAACCGAAGACTCGGTCATATCAAATCTAAATAAAATTGAAAGTATAAAGGAGGCACACGGTACATTTGGCTCATATGACATTCTAACAAAACTTGAATCAAACGATGAGCAAAAAATTCAACGGGATATTTCCAGAGGGATTAGAAAAATTCAAAAAATCCATTCAACGTTGACATTATTGGTCAATGAAAAAGAAAGTTTTAGAAAAATAACCAAAAGCGAAAAAGATGTTTTAGAAAAATACATGGCGCAAGCTTTTGTCATAATTCATTGTAACAGATCACAAGAATCTGCAATCTTGCAAGAACTAAAAAAAATAACAGAGGTGGTCGAAGCTGATAACCTGATTGGTTCTTTTGAGATTGTTTGTAAACTTGTTGCTCCAACGTATAATGACATTTCAGATATTATTAGTAAAAAGATTCGAAAGATTGCAAACATTAAATCCACAATCACATTAAATGTGATTGGGAATCAGGGGTTTAGCAAATGATTTTGTTGTTTGTGCTAGAAATCTAGTGGTAAATCAAGTAAGGCATTTTATCTTTAGTGTCTGGAATGGGATTTGCACACTGCCCACATTTTGGGCGAATTATCTCCGCATCAAAATCAACTTCGCCTATTGCCTTTTGGCAAATCGCACACTTGATCGTTTTAGTGTCATAAATATTCAAATTTCATTTAACCCCCTGTAACTGCATCAAATAACGCACATTCGCAGTCATCTCGTTTTCCACAATAAGGGCACTTGCAATGGCAATGTGGCAATGGGTTGTGACATTGACTACAATCAGTATAAAGATCAACTTTTTCGAATAAAATATTTGACGACATCATTGAGGCTCCAAATCCATCCATCCTCCACATGAAAGACAGATTTGCATCCCTTCGTCATTTTCATAACTTTCTGAACCTGGAGGACATTCACATTTTAAAATGTCATACATGTATTTTGTACGAACTCATGATATTATAATTCAAATTTAAAAATCTTAAAAAATATTCATTATTTTCAATTATTATCACATATTTGTTCATATTTTATACAATCGACAATAAATTCCATCATTACAATAACGCATCATGAAAGATAAAAAACAAAGAGACAGAGAAAAATTCAGAGAAAAACTGGACAAAGACGAAGTCATGGTATTTACTTGAAAAAATATGACAAGTATTTACCAACAAATCTATGACGCAAATCTAGACAGAGAATTCGAGACAATACTAGTCAAACTTTTACGGTACAATATGGCCCCCATTGTTGAAGTGCCCGTACGCCAATTTTTGCAAGAATATATCGTAATACGCGATGATTTTTGGAGTCAATTTGGAAAATGTAATTCGTTTGACATGGCATTTGACAGGTATTATCAATATGCAAAAAATAAATGCGCATTAACAGATTCTCTCTTGGATAATCTGAATTTTGCACTTAGCTATGATCCACTAAGAAATGATTTGGCTCTGATGATGAAAGAGGGACTAACATTCTAAATTTTAGGAAATAATTTAGAATCAGGAATAATTATCTTGCATAATTTTGCTTTACATACATCACAAACATAATCATGCAAGA
>Ga0209341_10000773_pt1 | contig 32480 bp, 45 predicted proteins | sample RifCSP13_2_FD_184020 | JGI IMG/M metagenome (GOLD analysis project Ga0209341, IMG submission 184020) | Soil microbial communities from Rifle, Colorado - Rifle CSP2_sed 13_2 (SPAdes) (version 2) | ecosystem: Environmental > Terrestrial > Deep subsurface > Rock core/Sediment | place: Rifle... | reverse complement strand
ATCATGCTGCTGCCAGCTGGCCAGGGCCTCATCATCGACCCATCCACTATTCTAGGTGCCAAGACTGAGCCGTAGGCAAACCCCTGGGTAATCCGCCTAAGGTCTTGTGAAGTAAAGGAAAGGACGTAGCCTAGTGTAGGATTCAAGCAGACCACATGCCCACCTAAGTTGGCATGCGTACTAGTCGATTCGGTTGAATTTGGGGGTGAAGCATGAGGACCTTGAGCCCCATTGGCTTCGTAGTCCTAGCGATGTTACTCTTCCTTTCCACCTTTGTGTTGTGGTCCCGGGGCGACTCGGGAACAGCGGCACCTACTCCACCGATCAGAGCTGCGTTCTTCTATCCATGGTTCCCTGGTAGCTGGACGCAGGGTGGGGTCTTCCCCTACACAAACTTCACTCCCTCCTTGGGCTACTACGACTCGGCCGATGATGGGATCATCGATCAGCAGTTAGCCTTGGCACGACAGGCGCACCTAGACGCTCTTATTGCGTCGTGGTGGGGACAGGCTACTCCGACAGATATCGCACTCCAACACATCGTCGACCGTAGCGGAGCAGCCAGTCCATACTGGGCCGTCTACTACGAGGCAGAGGGATATAGCGACCCGACAGCAGACACCATTGCCGCGGATCTCAACTATCTCGCCGGCAACCTGTTCAACAAGTCTGGCTATCTGCAAGTAGACAGCAGGCCCGTTGTCTTCGTCTTTGCTGATGGGGCAGATGGTGCCGGGATGGCTACGCGCTGGGCGGAGGCAAAGACTCAGTTCCCCAACGTCTACGTTGTGCTCAAGGTCTACCCCGGCTACCGAACAGACCCCAACCAACCGGACTCTTGGCACCAGTACGGGCCTGCTGTTGCTTATGACGAGCAACTGCCCTACAGCGCCACGGTATCCCCCGGGTTCTGGAAGTACGGTGAGGCACCACGCTTGGGTAGGGACTTGGCCCGATTCGAGGCCGACGTGCAGAGGATGATTGCCTCTGGGGCTGCTTGGCAACTGATTAGTACATGGTCCGAGTGGGGAGAGGGCTCGCAGATCGAACCGGCCGCAGAGTACGGCAACGCTTACATAGATATCCTCTGCCAACAGCTGGGTCCGTGTAATCCAGACAGCGATGGTGATGGATACGATGATGCCGTGGAGATCTTCTTAGGAACCGACCCCAACCAAGCCTGCTCTCTTACGACTGATCTTAACGACGAGAACCCTGATCCTTGGCCTCCCGATTTCGATGACAACCAAACTGTAAACATCGCTGATCTCGTTCCCTTCAAGACAGCTTTTGGCGCTGTGGATCCCTCAGATCCTGCCTACAGCGCTCGCTACGATCTCAACATGAACGGAGCAGTAAACATCGCTGATCTCGTTCCCTTCAAGCCCTTCTTTGAGATGAGTTGTGTGCCCTCCCCCATTCCCACCACCACGCCAACGCCAACCCCTTTGGGGGATCCGGTACTAGTTGGTGCCGGAGACATCGCCTCGTGTGGTAGCTCGGGTGACGAGGCCACTGCCAACCTGCTGGATGGCATCGCCGGCACAGTGTTCACAGCGGGCGATAACGCCTATGATTCAGGTACGGCTGCCCAGTTCTCTGATTGCTACAATCCTACTTGGGGAAGGCACAAGGCCCGGACGAAGCCATCGGCCGGCAACCATGACTACAACACTTCTGGGGCTTCCGGCTACTTCAACTACTTCGGGGCCGCGGCTGGTGAGCCCGGAAAGGGCTACTACAGCTACGACTTGGGTGCTTGGCACATCATCTCTCTGAACAGTAACTGCGGAGCGATCGGTGGCTGTGACATCGGCTCAGCGCAGGAGCAGTGGCTCAAAGCAGACCTAGCAGCCAACCAGACGCCCTGTACGGCCGCCTACTGGCACCATCCTCGTTACAGCAGCGGAGACACCCATGGCAGCAGCACAGCCACGCAGGCTCTCTATCAGGCGCTCTACGATGCGGATGCGGACCTGATCCTAACGGGGCACGAGCACAACTACGAGCGGTTCGCACCACAGAATGCGATCGGCCAGCTGGACACAGCTAGGGGCATTCGGCAGTTCGTCGTTGGCATGGGAGGAAGAAGCCACTATGGGTTTGGGACACCCTTAGTAAACAGCGAGATCCGGAATGCGACTGCGTACGGGGTGATCAAGCTAACTCTTCACCAGAGCAGTTACGACTGGGAGTTCGTACCTGTGGCTGGTCAGACGTTCGCTGATTCTGGAAGTCAGGCTTGTCACTAGAGGTAAAAGAAGGGGTATGTTGAAGCGACTGGAGGATAAATGAACACGGAGACAGACGCATGGGCGGACTCTTTGGGGCCTTTGTCGATAAGGTACCGAGTGCTATTCGCCAGAATCATTTGGTTTAGGCTGGGAGTGAAATGATGAAACTGGCTCTACTGGCACTGACCAGTCTACTATTCCTGGGCTCCGGCCCTGCCTGGCACCCTCTCCCACCACCGGCCTATCACATCCCGCGCTACGCCCCGACTGCCTTCTCGATTGTGGATGCTCGAGGCGTTCAGCAGACTCAGTACGAGTGGGGCAAGGAGTACAACCCGACCCAGATCACAGGCCGGGCCATCGCGGACTACGCCAAGAAGGATTTTCTCTCGTTCATGCGGCAGGTCCGGTGGCTGGAGGCGAACGTCAAGTATCACGGCGACGCCGCTGTCTGGGAGTACACCTTCCCCTACCCACCCTATAACATGACGGTGCCGTGGATTTCGGCTATCTCTCAGGGAAACGCCCTTGTCGTCCTTACGGAAGCCTACGGCTGGACGGGCAACGAAAGGTTCCGCACCCTAGCCGCTGACGCCCTCAAGGCGTTCACGCTTCCGGTCAGCGAGGGTGGCGTAGCCTGGCCTTCGGGTTGGTACGAGGAGTACGCCCGGCCCGGCGGGCCGTCTACACGCATCCTCAACGGCCACCTGTTCGCCGTGGAGGGGTTGCAGTGGTACTACGAGCAGACCGGCAACCTGACGGCGAAGAGGCTGTACGAGAAGGGCCTAGCCGTGGCTAAGGCGGCCCTGCCTAGGTACGACCGGGGCGACTGCGTGGCCTACGACCGGACTGGCAAAGCCTCGCCAGGGCCTTACGGCGGTGTTGTCGTGCGTCAGCTCTGGCACTTCTTCGAGGCGACCGGCGACTACGAGCTGTACGACTACGGGGTGCGCTGGCAGAAAGGATGCCCGCGATGAGCAAAGAATATTGGCGTGGTTTCAGCGCCGGGGTCTTCGTGATGTCGGGGCTTAGTGTGGTTCTTTGGTCTTTGGTCTGGTTGATCCGATGAACGCAGAACAACTGGCGGCGCTGACAGAGGAAGAGCGAAAAGAGTATCTGCATGGGCACGAACCAAACTGGCTAGCAAGTGGGGAGTATCGCTGCTACTCTGACTCCGACCAACTCTGGCCCTGTGAGAACGTCCGGCTCCTCACCACCCTTGCCAACACTCGGCTTGAGGTCGCACAGCTCAAGACAGACTGGGAAGCGGTTTGTGTCGTTGCTGACGAGCGTAAAACGATGTGCTGGGAGGCGATATATAAGGCGAGGGCACTAGAGGCTGAGGTCGCACGGCTCACAGAGGAACGGGAGAGGGTGCTGCTTCCTATCGACTCCTATGCCTGTCAACGCTGCGGACGGCGGGATGGTCTTGACGCGGGTGTTACGAATGAGATTTGGGCCGAACTAAGTGAAGCAGCAGGCGGTGCAACTCTTCTCTGCCTCTGGTGCATGGATGAGTTGGCCACTCAGTCAGGAATTAGCGCCTCCGTGATGCTCTGGTTCGCTGGCAGGGCGTTGTCTGGCTGCGAAGGGCCGACAACTTGGGACGACAACAAACTCACTGACCTGCTGCTAGAAAGCCAGACGCGGACTGTCCAAGCAATCGCAGAGCGCGACCAGCAGCGCGAGGACATCCGGCGGCTGGTGGAGGCGCTGGAGAAAGTGCGGCCTATAGGTGAGATCGGGCGACTTCTCGCCGAGATGAAGGAGCGATACAGTGCCTGACGAGACAGGAGACCGAATTGAGTATGGCCGAACACCCTATGAGAAGGCCGTCGATGACAGACAACTTGCCCGCACCATCGCTGCTTTGCGGGCGCTGGTAGAGGAGAAGGATGAGGCGCTACGTGCGGCACTACTGGTAGAGACAGAGCATGATGGTCATGTTAATCCCGATGACCGTTGTTGGTGTCAGGACGCTTGTAAGGCCCTCGCCCTCACCGAAGCCATGATGCTGGAGCGGCTGGAGGAGAAGTGATGATGCCAGCAACTAGGTTATGGCTGATCCAAGGCCACTGGTTTGAACCCAAATGGGCTATTCGATTGCAGTTGGAATGGAGGCATCTCTAACGTGGCCGACTTTTGTCTCCAGTGCAGCAAGGACCTAGGTGCCCCGGAGGGCTGGTCCGATTTCCGGGGGGAATGCGCCGTCTGTGGTAAGGAGCTAGCCGGCGGCTGTGATCACGATGTTCTCTGCGAAGGATGCGGACCAACTAGAACAGGTAGTAACGGAGAGTGTCTCCTCCACACTGGTGGCTGCCAGAAAACACGGCGCCGTCTGTTTGTAGCTGGTGACTTCGTTCTACACTCCGGCGGTCTCAGCTACTGGAAGATCGACTGCGATGCTCTTGCCGACTCCGACATCGAGACTCTAGCCTTGCTGATCGCCCAACAGTTCCACTTCGATCGCTGTGAGTGGGTGGCTACGGGAGGAGAACGGCTAGGTAAGGTCTTGCAGGGCTATCTCTCCTCTAGGCTACCACACAATTTACTCATCGTGGACGACGTCCTTACCACCGGTGCCAGCATGGAGGAGCAGAGGGCTGGCCGGGAGGCGATCGGAGTGGTAATCTTTGCCCGAGGTCCTTGCCCGAGCTGGGTCACGCCACTGTTCCGTAGCTTCGAGTCTTGAAGAAGGAGTGTTGATGTCTGGTCAGAAGTATATGGATGTTGCTGAGTTTCAGCGCCAAGGATACTTGCAGGAGCTGAACCGTCGTTTTCTCCACCCCCTTGGTTTGGCTCTGGAGGTTCAACTAGAGGAAGATAGCAGTGCCAGCCTCGTGGGCATATGGGACTGCCGCGACGATCCGGAGGGGATCATTCTTGAGAACATAGATCCCGCGAAGGCTGCCTTTGTGGATCTCCAGCTCTATAATCGTCAGGACGCAAGGCGAAAGCTGCTGGGAAGCATAGTCCAAGGGGTGCCCTTCATCCCGACACCAATCGAGTCTGAGTAGCCTACCACTATACATATACATATACATATACATATACATATACATATACATATACATATAGTAGGGGAGAGAATGGCCTCAGCTCTTGAGCTCATCGCTAACGAGATACGTCACTGTCACAGCTGCCCCCTACATAAGAGTCGGCACCGGGCTGTGCCCGGCGTGGGACCAGCGTCTGCAGACATCCTCCTCTTAGGAGAGGGTCCAGGACAGAAGGAGGATCAGACCGGGCTGCCGTTCTGCGGCCCAGCAGGTTCTTTTCTAGGTGAGCTAATATCCTCCTTGGGCGTAGACAGGCGCCGACTGTTTGTTACGAATACCGTAAGATGCCAACCTCCCAACAACCGCGATCCGATGCTCGCCGAGATAGCAGCCTGCTCCACTTGGACCCAAGCTCAGATCGACATACTCAATCCCAAGCTGATAGTGACGCTGGGCAGGTTCGCCGCAGAGACCTACTTCCACGGATTGCCTATGAAGCAGGTCCACGGCTGTCTAACGAGAACAGATGGCATCCTAGTCTTCGGCAGCTACCACCCCGCGGCCGCACTACACCAGCCGGCGCTGCGTGACCAAATTAAGGCAGACTTCAGGTTGTTAGGAGAGGTGATAAGAAAATTGTGATAAGCGAGGTGGAGTACCAGCTGTGAGGGACAAGTCATCGAAGGAGAAGAGAATTACGAGGAATGCTCGCACTGTTGAGAGGACGAGGTGATGGACACAAATAGTGCTCTGTACTGGCTCCCTCGGATCGAGCACCTAGCAATACCAAAGACAAGATTCGTTGCTTATGATCACGCTCGGTGGCTAGAGGCTGCAGAATCGGATGACGAGTCCTACCGGGCTGTCATCAAAGCCACGTTGGCTGAGATCAAAGCAGTTGCAGAGGAGATAGGCTACCCGGTGTTCCTGCGCACGGATCAGGCCAGCGCCAAGCACCGCGGGCCGGAAGGATATCTGCTACGCAGCGAGGACGACATCCTGCGAGTTGTATGGAATACCGTAGAGGACAACGAGATGAAGCTGTGGATGAGCCCAGAGCAGCCTCAGGCCTTCATGCTTCGGGAGTTCATCGATCTCAATGCTCCCTTCACCGCCTTCGGTGGCCACCCTATCGCTCGAGAGTGGCGCTACTTCGTCAAGGGATGCTCCGTCCTTTGTAGACACTTCTACTGGCCACAGGGCGCTATCCTGTTTCGCAGCGATGCTCCAATCAACTGGAAGCAGGATCTACGACGCCTGCGGATGTCCATGCCTCGCTTGGCGCCGGATGCGATCTCAGCAGCACTAAGCTGTAGCGATCACGACTTCTGGAGTGTAGACTTTGCGCAGGACCGAGCGGGCAAGTACTGGCTGATCGACATGGCCAAGGGAGAGAACAGCTGGCATCCAGACTGCGCCTTCAACCCAAATCCGAAGAAGAAGTAAGGGTGTGTCCTCATGTCTGCCCCGGACCGCACGGAGATAGCAGCCTTGTCCAGTTCAGGATCCGGTGCCATAATACCTGCCCTGGCTGCAGGGAAGAGATCAAGTACGGCTACCTGAATGAACACCTGAGGGAGTGTCACAGCTCAGGGGTCTAATCCCAAGGAGAGACAATGGCTGTTCGCGTGACAGTGCTGGACTTGGAAACAGGTAAAGAGGAGTCAAGGGAGGTAGCCAACGACTGGGTTCTCACCACCGTTGGCTCGTGCTACCTAGCCCGCAGCACCGAATATCAGAACGGGACAGTGCTCTTGGTTATCAAGCGCGACCAGAGGCCTGCTTTGCACAATGTAGAGAATGAATGAAGTCCACTGTCGTCTATCTTCCCGCAGTCCTTAAAGCTGCCTCTAGTCTAACTGACGACCCCGAAGAGGCACGCGTCCTAGGACTTGAGTGTGCCCTGCGCTTCCTCATCGATCACCCCGCGGACGAGATGATCTTAGCTGGGCCCGGACATCGACCCGGTCAGAGCATCGTCACGTGCTTGGGTGATCCTCCACCCGAAGAGGTAGGCTGGACCATCTACCAACCCACAGGCGGCTTGGGCTGGGCTAGGGAGTGGTCCGCGGCCGACGCCGGCATCTTCGGACAGGCAGAAGACGAGTGCCGGGCAATGGTACAGGAGGGTATCGACCGAGATCTCGCGGCGAAGATCCTGCGTAAGTACAGCACGCTGGAAGCTGCCATCAATGATCTGGGCAAGATCAAGCCCAAGTATCTCCGCCCACTCCTCGGGGATGCTTGGCAACGAGCCGCGGTAGATGGGGATCGCCTAGCGGTCGACACCTCAGTCCCCTTCGAATACCTGCCCCCCTTCTTCCTTAAGTATAAGGAAGAGATCGATCGACTACGCGAGGAGGCAAGCACCACCAAGTACATCTGCGTGCAGGACGAGGAAGCTCTGCAGGCAATGGTCAAGGATCTCAGCTCTGCACCTTGGCTGGCTGTCGACACCGAGACCAGCTCCCTCGATCCCTTCACCCTAGACATCGCCGGCCTCTCCCTTTCACGAGATGGCGTCAGAGCCTACTACGTGCCCGTAGGACATGAGACAGACGAGAGACAGCTACCCATAGACCTTGTGGCCCGTACCCTCGCTCCTTTGCTTCTAGAGAAGCCGTTGGTGTTTCACAATGCCAGCTTCGACTTGAGGGTGCTGGCCAAGCTCCTGGGAGTATCGTGGCGCCTGTTCAAGGTTCACGGTGATACGCAGCTCTCTGCCTTTGTCTGCGGACTGGGTAAAGGAACAGAGCGAGGTACTCTCGGGCTGAAGCAGCTGGTTCTACGCCTTCTCGGTATTGCCATGACGTCGATCGAAGAACTCATCGGCAGTCAGAAGGCGCGACAGATCCCCTTCACCCTCGTCCCAATCTGGAAGGCCAAGGACTACGCGGCAGAGGATGCGGCCATGACCGCGAGGCTGTTTGTCTTTCTAGAACAACTGGTACGCGAGCTGGGCGTGGAGAATACCTTGGAGCTCGAACTTCGCTACCTTCCTATCATTGTTGAGATGGAGGAGAGCGGCACTGCTATAAACCTAAAGAGTATCCGGGACATTGGAAAGGACCTCGATAGGGATATCGAGACATTAGAGGCTGAGATCGAGCAGATGATAGGGGAGGTCGACCTCAACAGCCCCGAGAAGCTGTCGCACAAGTTGTACGACGAGCTAGGATTGCCTCCAGGAAAGCGAACCCAGAAAGCCTACAGCACCGAGAAGCAGCACTTGGACTCCATCTCGGAGCTGCACCCGGCGGTGGACAAGATCTTGGAGTACCGGGCACTGTCCAAGCTGAAGTCTACCTACGTGACAAACCTACAAGACCACATCCACCCAATCACCGACCGTACTCACTCGTCATGGAACCAATGCGGAGCTGAGTCCGGACGTCTATCCTGCTCTGCCGGCCCCACCGGAGGAGTAAACGAGCAGAACATTCCCAAGCGTGGCGAACGCGGCGCTGCAATCCGCAAGGCATTCGTTGCAGAGTCGGATGAGGTAGACCTAGTTGGTGGAGACTTCGGTCAGATCGAGATGCGTATCACAGCACACGAGACCGAGGACGAGAACATGATCGCCGACTTCTTGTCCGGCGAGGACTTCCATCTCCGTACTGCATCGCGCATGTTTGGTCGGCCACCAGTGAGCATCTCGGACGACGAGAGGGGAGCCGGGAAGACTCTCAACTTCGGCGTGAACTACGGCTTGTCCCCCGCCGGTGCCCCACGTTTTCACATGACGCAGCAGCGCCTCAAGGAGATGATAGATCTCTACTACAGCTCCTACCCACGGGTACGGCCCTGGCAGAAGGAGACGATACGCAAGGCACGCCAGACTGGCTACGCGGAGACGCTGTTTGGCCGTAAGCGCTGGTTCCACCACATCAATGATTCCAGCGCCAAGATACGTAGTGGGGAAGAACGGGCTGCCATCAACTTCCCGATCCAAGGTACGGCCGCAGATCTTATCAAGATGGCCATGATCAACTTGGATTTTGAGATCGAACTCCGCGGCTGGAGACTGTTGGTCAAGTGTCTCATGCAGGTTCACGATGAGGTAGTGTACGAGGTCCACAACAGTATCAGCGAGGAGCTGCGCTATGTGATGGATAAGGTGTTCACTACTGTGGCAACACTCAGGGTACCCATTGTGTTCGAGTCCCACATCGCCCGCAGTTGGGCCGAGCTGAAGGCAGCCTAGAAGCAGGAGGGGAGCACTAGAAGATGAATGGAGATGTGAACGTAACCAAGGCTCTTCGCTTGGTAGAGGAGATAGAAGCAGCAGCAGATCAGATCACCGAGGACAACTTCCACGTGAACCCGGACGCCATGGAGTTCGCTGAGGCTATCAAGACCCGAGCCGTCAACATCGGGGAGTGGATAGAACAGAACGACCACGTGACGCCCAAACAGTTGGTGGCCCTCCAAAATATGCTGCGGGGCGCCCAGAAGTGGCTGGATTAGGATGGGAGAGCAGTACATACAACTGATAGATGACGAACTAGTAGCTCTCGACGGCCGGTGTCGTGAGAAGACTCAGACCGAGGTAGATGCTGCAAAGGCCAGGATAGCTGCACGTGAGCAGCACAGAGGCTTGGACGGCGAGCTTGCTGATCTGATAGCTGATGCCGTTCGGGAGGCAGAACAGAAAGGTGAACTTATCTACCGACACGAGAGGATCAGTCGCTGCAAACTCTGCGGTCGCGATGCCGGATACGTTGCCTACAAGTCGGGTAGACAGAAGGGTCAGCCTAACTACAACCGTCCCCGCTACTTACCCGGATTGGAGCTGGCACGCCGCTTTGTGACATTCAGGGGTTCGGTCGCGCTAGGCGGTTGTGTGGAATGCATCACCGAGGTTCTGCCCGAGCTACGGGCTGCTCTTGTGGGCATCCGTGCTGCCCTGCCTACAGAGCTACAGACCGAAGGAGCAGCTGTGTACTTGCGCTATAACCGACGCACTTGTAAGCAGTGCGGCTGGGAGGGGCACGAAGGAGAGATGGGACCAATGCAAACTCTGTTGGGAGACAGCACATTCCCTGGCATATGCCCTGCCTGCGGAGCCAAACAGTACCCCCTTGCTCCTCAGGTGTTCGAGTGCCGTGACGGCTTCGCTATAGAGAAAGTCCAATGAATCCGCTCGCAGAACCGATGGGACTCAGCATGGCCCAGAGGGCTGACCGAGAGCTGCAGTGGGCTATTGGCGTCCGGCAGTTGGTAACTAGTTGCCAAGACATGTTCTCTCCTCCCCCACCACCCGCCGACTCCGTGGTACTCGAGAACCTGTCTATGCGAGAAGCTCTCCAAGCACTATGTGATCTCATTGGAGCCCGTCTGCGCTTGGAGGGCCTGCGCTGCGGCATCTTTATAGAGGTTGACGGGGACCGTGTAGAGATAGCAGTACCACAGCCAGGATCAACTTGGCGGGATTCAGGAGGAGAATACTATGAGTGGAGGACTTACAGAGGCCGGCGATCGCTGGGCAGTCCTACTCCCTATAGAGAGGGCTGCTGTAACTCTCATCGAAGGTGGAGAGCAGCTAACTCGAGCATCCATTCTGGAAGTGTTCCAGACTATAGCTCAGCTCCGTCTAAGGCTTGAGCAGGTGCCGTCCTCTAAGCACTCCTACGAGATCAGCTTAAGAGCTGCTCGTCTCAAGATGCGACAGCTGGCCAAATACATCGATGAGATCGAGGGACAGCCAACTCTGCACAGCAACCTAGTCCACACCCAGCTGAAGCTGGTGCAGTTCCTCTCCGACGCACTTGGACGGTACTGGGGCATGACAGAAGAAGAGATCCAGACAAGACAGAGATGAAGCTCACTTGGTACGACCTCTGGGTCAGGATTCTACATCCAGCTGGGGGTTGACACCAAAGCAACCCTGAGACGATAATGTCCTCGGCCATGCTCAAACAGTATCAAGACCAGCTCCTGCCGATAAGCCGGCCCACCTTTGGGCGCGGTAGCTCGGCATGGTTGGTCACGATCGCCAAGGAGCCGCCCCTGTTGTAACCAGAGCACACCAGCTCAGACACAGCAGGGGCCATCCGAGAGGGTGGCCCTCAGTAGTTTCAGGTGGGCTTGTAGCTTAATGGGAGAGCGTCCGCCCTGCAAGCGGGAAGGCGTCGGTTCGACCCCGACCGAGTCCACCAAAGATCCTTAACAATAGAAGAGGCCGAAGATCAACAATCCGCGGAGGAGTGGCCGAGTGGTAAGGCAGCGCCCTGCTAAGGCGTACAGGGTAACTCCTGCGGAGGTTCGAATCCTCCTTCCTCCGCCAAGCGGAGCCGCCGACATTGGTGTGTCAAACCGTCTAGAAAGCGGCTAAGCCGAAAGGCAGTGCGGGTTCGAATCCATGCCGGCTCCGCCAAACGTTCCGGGGTAGCTCAATTGGTAGAGTAGGCGGCCGTTAACCGCAAGGTTGCAGGTTCGACTCCTGCCCTCGGAGCCATAGGGATGTGGCGGAATTGGTATACGCGCCTGCCTTAGGAGCAGATACCCTGAGGGTTCGAGTCCCTCCATCCCTACCAACGCCTCCGAGGTGTAGCGGATGCATAGCACTCTGTCACGGTGAAGGCGGCGGGTTCAACTCCCGTCGGAGGCGCCACTATCCGGGGTCGTCTAGCGGTAGGACGGCAGAATTTGGATCTGCCTGCGGAGGTTCGACCCCTCCCCCCGGATCCAGCAAATGAATGTGGGAGGTCGCTGAGCGTGCTTGGTGTCTTAGCAGCGATCATCTTCTTAGGTCGGTGGGGGCCTAGGGACAAAATGGTCGGGGTCGGGTGTGGCGGTAGCACTCCTGGCCTGGGACCAGGCGGTGGCAGGTTCGACTCCTGCGACCCCGACCAACTTGCGGTCATGGCGCAATTAGGTAGACGCGCAACGTCGAGAACGTTGTTGTTGCAGGTTCGAGTCCTGCTGACCGCACCAAGTGGGCCTGTAGCCCAATTGGTAGAGGCTCTCGTCTCAAGAGCGAGGAGATGAAGGTTCGACTCCTTCCAGGCCCACCACTTGTAGACAAGCTTAACCCTGGTTCCTGTCTCTTGACAGGGAACCAAACTGTGTAGTACCAGTAACACGTGGGTGGAAGGTACTGGCTCAAGCCTGATACTACACAGCAGATGACGGAAGCTGAGGCTGCTTGGCTGGCAGGCTTCTTCGACGGCGAGGGGAGTCTTATAACATACCCAAGCCCCCGTAGCAAATACGGAACAGCGTGGGCGCTTAGCATCCCCAACGCCCATCAGGGAGCCGTCGAGAAGTGCCGACAAATGACGGGCGCGGGTACTGTTCGACGGCGCCTGAGAGTTGTTCCCGTGCACTACAAGCCGCAGTGGTTGTGGGAGATCAATTCTCAACGCAACATTGCTAGTATTGTGAGGCAGATGCTTCCTTACCTAGTTGTCAAGCGCCAAGCAGGTGAAGACTTCCTGACGATATGGTCTGACATTCAGGAGTAGTGTAACTGGTAACACGTGCGGATCTGAACCGTAAGATTCTACGTTCGAATCGTAGCTCCTGATCCAACGCGTCTGTGGTGTAGCGGCTAGCATAGTGGTCTCCAAAACCGCAGACGGAGGTTCGAGTCCTCCCAGACGTGCCAATCATCAGTGCGGCCGTAGGCTAGTGGCAAACTGCCTGCGTGTCATGCAGGAGTCGGCGGCTCAAGTCCGCCCGGTCGCACCAACTATGCTGAGGTAGCTCAGTCGGTAGCAGCGCCTGCCTGAAGAGCAGGAGGTCGTTGGTTCAATTCCAACCCTCAGCACCAATGCCGTGGCGGCGACGATGGCGTGTCGCACCGGGCTGTAACCCCGGCGTCTTAATCGGCTCTGTAGGTTCGAATCCTACCCGCGGCACCAACTTAGGGGAGTGGGGGAGCGGCCGTCCCCGCTGGCCTCATAAGCCTGAGATCGTGGGTTCGAATCCCACCTCCCCCACCAAGCTTTGCAAGTGGGCCCGTAGCTCAGTGGTTAGAGCTCCTGTCTCTTAAACAGGAAGTCGATGGTTCGAATCCATCCGGACCCACCAAATGCGCCCGTAGCTCAGTTGGAGCAGAGCGCCGGCCCGCGGAGCCGGAGGTCGCTGGTTCGAGTCCAGCCGAGCGCACCATAGGGGATTAGCTCAGCGGCTAGAGCAGCTGGTCTACACCCAGCGTTGTCGGGAGTTCGAGTCTCTCATCCCCTACCAAGCAATCAATGCATCGGGCGGTAGCTCAACAGTAGAGCACGGTTCTTATAAAGCCGAGGTCGTAGGGGCAGCACCTACCCGCCCTACCACCGTCTGTAGCTCAGCGGACAGAGCACCAGGTTTCGGCCCTGGGTGTCGGGGGTTCGAGTCCCTCCAGGCGGTCCATTGGGGTGTGGTGTAACGGCAGCCCGCCTGTCTGATATACAGGAAGCGGAGGTCCGACTCCTCCCATCCCTACCAATAACATATATATGTACATGTACATGTACGTGTCGGAGCATTGTTCGCAAAGAGGCAGGGTCGTAGCTCAACGGCAGAGCGGGGCTCCTTTAAAGCTTCAGGTGGGGGTTCGAATCCCTCCGGCCCTACCAAGAAGAGCAGGTGATGACAGTGCCTTGGTTCTGTAATAACTGCGCCGGACGTCTGAAGGGGCCAGAGTGCAAGCGATGCGGACGTCAGGGAGCAGAGCGCATCCCACCCCTTGACGGCTTCATCTCCTTCGGCGAAGATGTCAGCGACGATGAGGCCCTGCGTTTGCGGCAGGAAGCAATGATGCAGAAGAGATCCCGTGGCCGAGAGGCTCAGGCGGCTGCCTGCAAAGCAGTACACGGGGGTTCGACTCCCTCCGGGATCTCCAACCATTTGTCCCAGCGAGGTGGGTAGCGAGCGGTCGAGTCCTTCCGAGGTGGAGGTGTCAGGGGCTGATCATCTTGACATGTGGGGGTCTGCTCCAGCCGGCAGATTCAGGGTACGCTAGGGTGGCTACCAGGCGTACGTGTAGGAAGGCCGACGGACGAGGCTTTGGCTCGCTGGGACAAATGGTTGAAAGAGCCTCGGTAGCTCAGAGGACAGAGCAGCGGCGTCCTAAGCCGAGGGTCGTGGGTTCAAGTCCCACCCGGGGCTCCAGCTAAGTGCCTCCGTGGTGTAATGGACAGCATGCGATGCTTCTAACATCGACGGTGTGGGTTCGAATCCTACCGGGGGTACCAAGACAGGCTGTCGACCGCGGCCGGTACCGGCGCCTTGTAAGCGCTGAGGGTGAGATCGACACTCGCCGGCAGCTCCAACGAGCCCTTGTGGTGATAGCGGCAGCACGGACGCTTGGTAAGCGTCAGGGTCAGGTCCGACTCCTGGCTGGGGCTCCAGACAACTAACATGTACATATACATGTACACTGTAGGAAGAGCCTCCGTAGCTTAACCGGGAGAGCGGTCGCCTCGTAAGCGACGAGGTGCAGGTTCAAAGCCTGCCGGAGGCCCCACGGTGGATATAGTGTAGAGGCAACACGGGAGGTCGTGGCCCTCCAATCAGCGGTTCGACCCCGCTTATTCACCCCAAGGCGACATCGTCTACCGGAAGGACGCCTGCCCTTCAAGCAGGATGGCGAGGGTTCGAATCCCTCTGTCGCCACCAAATGGTTCCGTGGTGTAATGGCAGCACGGTAGCCCCTCGAGCTAATGATCAGGGTTCGAATCCCTGCGGAACCACCAATTATGCTAAAATGACAACACCGCGAAGAGGGGAGACTTACAACGTATGGCGCAGGAAACGGAGCAGCGGGAACGTTCGCAGGGACGCATGAGACTTAGTCCCTTCACCGACCAAGACAAGAGCTACGAGGTAGGCTGGCACTTTCTAAGCCGCGCACCGAGCGTTCTCAAACTCAACATCCTCGCACTCCTCGCACAAGGTCACAAGGTCACAAGGTGCGGCATAGACGTCAACGAGGAGGATCCAGATCAAATTATGATATGGGTCGAGTCAGAGCCTATCGAGAACGAGGATCTTCGTAAGAGTGTCGTGTTGGCGATGCATGCTTTGTACCCTGCCTTGAGCGATTCCCTAAGCAACTGAGCAGATCCCAGTCAACAGTCGACGAGTGCGGGCGTAACTCAATCGGTAGAGTACCTGCCCTCCAAGCAGGGAGTTGCGAGTTCGAGCCTCGCCACCCGCACCAATTTCACCCCTTGACAGCCCTCTGCCTGCGGGAGTATCTTCTCCTCTGCTACTCGGTTGAGTTGTGACACTACCCGGAGGTCTTTGAGAGAGGTGACTTGCATTCTTCGTCCCGCAACGTCCTCCACTCTTGGTGCCCTGTGAGTTCTTCGCAGGGCTTTTTGTTTACCCTAGAACAACGGAGAGAACGATGACTTTTCGCCGCACAGATAACGTCTCCACTGATCAACCAGAAGGGATCCCACTGGTACGCAGATTCTTTACCACGCCAGGTGCGGATCCTTACGATGCACTGGAGTGGGAAACACGCGATGCGGTGATTCTGGGAACAGACGGCGCTGCTGTCTTTGAGCAGAAAGATGTCCACTTCCCAACATCTTGGTCACAACATGCCACCAATGTAGTCGCCTCAAAGTACTTCCGCGGACCGATGGACGGTAGTGCCCCAAGAGAGCGCTCCGTGGCTAGGCTCATCGATCGCGTGGTAGCTGCTATCTCCGCGTGGGGAGAGGACGGTAAGTACTTCGCCGATACCAGTGAACAGGAGACATTCGAGTCTGAGCTAGCACACATACTGGTGAACCAGCTGGCCTGCTTCAACTCTCCAGTCTGGTTCAACGTAGGAGTCTCACCCAAGCCACAATGCTCAGCCTGCTTCATCATCGGAGTCGAGGATGACATGGACTCCATCTTAGAGTGGTATCGCACCGAGGGGAACATCTTCAAGTGGGGGAGTGGCTCTGGTGCCAACCTATCCAGACTGCGATCGTCCATGGAGTCGGTGACTGGTGGAGGCAAGGCATCCGGTCCGGTTAGCTTCATGCGCGGCGCCGATGCCATCGCCGGTACCATCAAGTCAGGAGGACGCACACGTCGATCTGCCAAGATGGTGGTCCTGGACATCAGCCATCCGGACATCGAGGAGTTTATCAGCTGCAAGGTACAAGAGGAGAAGAAGGCACTGGCCTTGGGAGAGGCCGGCTTTGACATCTCGTTGGATGGAGAAGCTGCTATCAACATCCAGTACCAGAATGCCAACAACTCCGTTCGAGTCAGCGATGACTTCATGCGCGCTGTGGAGAATGATGGGGACTGGCAGACCCGCTACGTGCTCACCGGTGAGGCTGCCAAAACCTACCGCGCCCGCGAGCTGATGCGACACATCTCTACAGCTGCGTGGGAGTGCGCCGACCCGGGCGTGCAGTACGACACCACCATCAACGACTGGCACACCTTTCCCGACAGCGGTCGCATAAATGCATCAAATCCGTGTGCCGAATTCCTAAGTGCCGACAACTCCGCCTGCAATCTAGCCTCCATCAATCTGCTGAAGTTCCTACGAGAAGAGGGAAGCTTCGACGTCGAGGCCTATCGCCACACCTGCACTGTCATGATCCTCGCGCAAGAGATCATCGTCTCCAACTCCTCCTACCCCACAGAGAAGATCGCTAAGAACGCGGAGGACTTCCGGCAGCTGGGCCTAGGCTACTCGAACTTGGGTGCCCTGCTCATGACCTTGGGAGCTCCCTACGACAGCGACGAGGGTCGATCCTGGGCTTCCTTCCTGTCAGCCATCATGACCGGGCAGGCCTATCTCACCTCTGCCAGCATCGCCTCTCGCATTGGCCCATTCGACGGTTTCGAAGTAAACAAGGAGTCAATGTACCGCGTTATCCAGAGGCACTGCGAGGCCGTCCGTGGCCTAGCTTCTGGTGGTATTCCTTCGTTGGCAGTAGCTGCAGCTGCGAAGGAGAGCTGGAACGAGGCTCTTCGCTTGGGGCGGCTACATGGCTACCGCAACTCCGTTGTGACGTGCATAGCCCCTACCGGCACGATCAGCTTCATGATGGACTGCGACACCACCGGCATTGAACCAGACCTAGCTCTGGTCAAGTACAAGACCTTGGTTGGCGGCGGTCTCATGAAGATCGTCAACAGCTCGGTCCCAGCCTCGCTGAGACGCCTTGGCTACGACGAGGAGCAGGCTAGTAGCATCCTGCAGCACCTCAACACACAGGACACCATAGAGGACGCCCCGGGACTACTGGAGAGAGACCTACCAGTATTCGACTGCGCCTTCAAGTCACAGAAAGGCAGCCGCACCATCCACTGGCTTGGTCACATCAAGATGATGGCAGCCGTACAACCATTCATCTCCATGGGCATCTCGAAAACGATCAACATGCCCGAGGACACCACAGTCGAAGAGGTAGAGAAGGCATACATCGAGGGGTGGAAGCGTGGCCTCAAGGCTCTGGCGATCTACAGAGATGGCTCCAAGCACACCCAAGTCCTTAGTACCAAGCAGGCACCTTACCACAGCCCAGAGTTCTCACCGATCCGGCACCGGCTCCCTACCACGAGGGATTCCATCACACACAAGTTCTCAGTACAAGGGCACGAGGGGTACATCACCGCCGGCTGCTACGAGGACGGCACCCCGGGCGAGATCTTCGTGACGATGGCGAAGGAGGGGTCCACCCTCTCCGGCATGCTGGACGCCTTCGCCACCTCCATCTCGCTCACTCTCCAGTTTGGCGTCCCCCTTCACGATCTTGTCCAGAAGTTCTCCTACATGCGCTTCGAGCCTTCTGGGCGCACCGAGAACTCGGAGATCCCCGTGGCCCAGTCCATCGTGGACTACATCTTCCGCTGGCTCGCCTCGACGTTCCTGAGCGAGGAGGAGAAGGAGGAGTTCGGGGTGCTCTCGCCGGCGGTGAAGGCGAAGTTGGAGAATGGCGACTACATTCCACCCAATGGACATAGCGATAGCCAAGCTGATGCCCCGCCCTGTGCCGACTGCGGCTGGATCATGAGCCGCGCAGGGCCCTGCTACCGCTGTGACAACTGCGGCTCAACAACCGGATGTGGTTAGGAGAGACACGATGAGCGACTACTATGGCCTAGGACGTCTTCCTGCAATCGACGAGCGTGACCATAACTTCCCAATGGCAGCCAAGCTGGCTGTTGAGGAAGTACTGCCCAAGCACAAGTACTGGCGGACAGGACCAGTGCTAAACCAAGGCAACACCTCCTCCTGCGTCGGACATGCATGGCGAGGCTGGCTAGGCTCCGCACCACTGATGACCAAGAAGGGCCCAGACGCCTTCGCTGTCTACAATGAGGCGCAGAAGGTAGACGAGTGGCCAGGCGAGGAGCCGACTGTGCAGGGCACCTCAGTTCGAGCCGGCGCCAAGGTTCTACAAGACTTGGGGCATATCCAAGAGTACGTCTGGGCGGAAGACGTAGCGACTCTCAAGCGCTGGGTTCTCACCAAGGGCACCGTGGTGCTAGGTACGCTCTGGTACCAGGAGATGTTTGCTCCCCAGAGATTGGGCTACCTCTGGCCCAACTTCAGCAACGAGCCCGTAGGGGGACATGCCTACCTCTGCGTTGGCTACTCCACTTGGCGTAGAGCGTTCCGCTTCCTGAACTCTTGGAGCAGATCTTGGGGAGACAACGGAAGATTCTGGATGCACGAGGAGGTCGTTGGCGCCTTGTTAAGAGACCAAGGCGAAGCCTGCGCGGCAATAGAAAAGATTCTCTAAGAAGGAGAAGGAGGTGATGGCTTGTTTCACGCCTGGATAGACAAGGGATTTCTCCTCTTCATCATTCTGTTGGTTGGCCTAGTTGTCTTCGTCTCAGTGACAGTCGCTGCCGGCAAGTGGGGCTACGAGTATCGTTGCAACCACGAGGTAGTCGAGCAACGCTTGGCACTGTGGGACCAAGGCATCGGGATCTTCCAGCCGATTGATGGCGATCCTGTTGGGGCATGCCCAACTACATAAGAGAGAAGGAGAGGAGAGAAGGAGATGAATCCAGTCATAATCATGGAGCCACAGGTATACTTAGTTGGTAGACAGATCATCGACAGATCCCAAGTCAATCGCTTTCTGGAAGACCACAGCATGACTTGGGAAACAGACAGCATCGTCGCAGGGGAACAGTTAGCTGAGGCAGCCGGTCGTCTCTGCTACCTGTCGTTCGGCAAGGGGCGCAAGACCAACGCAGAGTACCTCAGCAACATCCTTGATCAAAAGCACGGGAGCGTACTTGAGCACGCAGTCTGGAACTTCATCATTGCCGGCGTCTCCCGCTCCTTCACCCATGAGCTGGTTCGACACAGGGCTGGCTTTGCCTACTCCCAGCTCTCGCAGCGCTACGTAGATGAGTCGGAGACGGCCTTCGTGATGCCGCCGGCGATCCAGGCCTCGTCTGAGCACACTCAGAAAGCATGGACCGCGGCCATGAAGGGTCACTTGGCTGACTACAGCAGTGCCATCACGGCCCTCATGCGCGACAACCCAAACTTAGTCCGAAAGCAGGCCAGGGAGGCAGCTCGATCCGTCCTACCTAACGCCACTGAGACGATGATCTTCGTCACTGCCAACGCTCGTTCGCTCCGGCACTTCATCGAGCTCCGCGGCTCGGCCGGCGCCGATGCTGAGATGCGAAGGGTGGCACTGAAGATCTTGTACATCATGCACCAAGAGGCTCCCAGTATCTTCGGTGATTACACGATCGAGGAAGAGAACGGCGTACAGGTCAGTCACACAGAACACGAGAAGGTCTAATCGAATGGCAGATATCATGGAACTGCAGGCAAAGATTCACACCACCGCAGTCGAGCACGGCTGGTGGGAGCACGACCGAAACTTCGGCGAGCTGATCGCTCTCATGCACTCCGAGCTCTCGGAGGCCTTAGAAGCATGGAGGGAAGACGGTGCCAACCCTCCCTTCTACGTAGCAGAGAACGGCAAGCCAGAGGGATGGGGAGTGGAGCTAGTAGACTGCGTCATCCGCATTCTGGACGCCCTAGCAGCCAAGAAGGTCGATACTGAGGCTGTACTGCTCGCCAAGGTGGCCTACAACGACACAAGACCTTGGCGTCATGGTAACAAAAGAGCGTAGAACCTAGTATGATGCAGGACTCCGACCGGGCCATGCTACACGCCCAGTACTCGCAGGCTGATCTGCTACGCGTCAAGCCGCCAGACCAGTTCGTCCCTACCACCGCGGCTATCCTGACCTACGAGGTGGGCGACTTCGTCAAGTGCGCTATGAATGTCCACTGGGGCGGTGTCAGAGACTACCACGGAGAGGCCAAGGTAGCCTTGGCGGATGTCATCACGATGTGCCGCTTGCTCTCAGCCCTGCTAGGGATCGACTTCTGGGATGCGCTACGCAAGGGAGAGGATCGTTACATGGATGCAGCCAGCATCAGGGAAACGAGAAGAGATGGATATGCCAAGAACGAGTGAAGCAACACATTACTCCAGCACTGCCTCTCTATTCACTACCTACGGCAGGATCCTCTTCTATGTTGCTGCACACCCTGGCTGCGGCGTTAGAGAACTTGCCGACAAGAACTTCCTAACAGAGAGATCGATCTGGAAGATTGTGGGCGACCTACACAACCAAGGCTTGGTCACGATCAGCAAGGCCCGCCGCAAACACTCCTACTATGTGAACCAAGAGGCAGTCTTCGAGTGGCCAGGGAGGGGATCAACAAGGCTATCCTCATTGTTAGGATTGACATCTCCAGCCCTCAAGGACTAGATTAGTCCCCGCAACGCTTTCGCTAACGCTTACGCCGTAGCAATCGCTCTCGCCTCCGCTTTCGCAATCGCTTCTATCCGGACTGCTTTGTTTTGCCAGGAGGCTGCGGCTTGCCACGTAAGAAGAAGGATCAAGAAGAGGAGCTGCAGCTACCCAAGGAGGCTAGGGAAGCTCTAACCCACATGATGCTTGTACGACTCAAACAGCTGACAGATGGCATAGATCCCGTTGAGGTAGCCGATAGCATACTGCTTGGTGGTAGCTATCCGATGGAAACGTTGGAAGAAAAGAGCGTAGTAGTAGGTCTGTGTATAGAGGGGGAGAAGATATCCATCCGCCTCCCCGGCACGGTTGTCTTCTTGATCGACAAGGTCTGCGCTTACACAGGGACACCTTCCAGAGCCAAGCTGATTCTCGGAGCACTACAGGATCATGCCGTGCCTAGCTGGCTGGCACTCCTAGGAGCTACACCAGAGGATCTGAGCGGATCTCTGTCCGTGTTCTTCAGGAATTGTGAAGCTAGGCTGGCTGAGTACGAGTTCTGCCAGCGAGCCGAGAAGTCGATAGAGCCGCTCGTTCATGTCGTGATGGGCTACATCGAGGGGGGACCGGATACTTGGCCAAAAGCTATGACCACTATCACAGACCTAATGACAGATATCGAGAGCGTGAAAGACAACTACTGGCGCCAGAGATTGATGGGTGAGATGATACGCCACTGGCGCCGGCTCAAGATTGCTCTAGACATCTTCGTCTCCAACGAAGTCCCCAGACACCAAGAACTGGGGGTTGCGCTAGAACGGTGGAAGCTGGAGGCAGCTTACGGTTAGAACATGAATTCGTGGTTACATTCTTACATTCTTACATTCTTACAGGTAGACGCAGTTCAATTCCGGTATCTGCTCGTACACCTATATGTATACGTATAGTATATGTATACGTATAGTATATGTATATGTATAGTATATGTATATGTATAGTATATGTATATGTATAGTATATGTATATGTATAGTATATGTATATGTATAGTATATGTATATGTATAGTAAAGGAAAAGGAAGAGGAAAGAGATAGGCCCTCTGGTCGGTCGGGGCTCCCTAAGGATAAGCACCCGCCCGGCCTCTGTCAACACCGGAAGTTCACTTCTCCTAGTTGTAAGAATGTAAGAATGTAAGAATGTAAGACAGAAAACATGTTCGAGAGACAACAAAGGTGAGAGCACATGCAGATTCCTAACAATCCACGTAGCCTAAACCTGCCTTACGATGCTTGGCGACAGCATCAGAAGGAAGCCTTGGAGTCGATTGTCAATTCAACGAAGAAGGTCATCCTGTTAGTTGCGCCAACAGGATCCGGGAAATGCTTGGGGAGGGGAACTCCGGTCCTGTTGCATAGCGGTCAGATCAGGCCTGTTGAAGAGATCAAAGCTGGCGACCGCCTAATGGGTCCGGATAGCAAGCCTAGAAGAGTTCTGTCTACCAGTGAGGGCCGCGGCGAGCTGTACGAGATCCAACCGGTGAAGGGACAGCCTTGGATTGTCAACAGTAACCACGTCCTAACCCTGGTCAAAACCAAGACCGGCAACCGTTGGCCGTCTGATGTGGCAGGCCTAACTGTTGATGTCCCACTCTACAAGTGGTCTGAGTGGCCTCGCTATAGAAAGCATATCTTCAAGCTGTTTCGCACAGGGGTCTCCTTCCCCCACCAAACTAGGAAGCTGCCAGTCGACCCCTACTTTCTCGGCCTGCTGCTGGGCGATGGTTCCCTCCACAAGGGCATCTACTTGACCAATCCCGACCCGGAGATCGTAAGCGAGGCAGAGAGACAGGCACAGACGTGGGGACTGATCCTGCGAAGGGGATGGCGACAAGGGGCCCTCCACATGCACTTCAGCAGCGGACGCACGGGAGGACGGGCCAACCCTCTGCTACAAACCATCCGCAAACTGGGTCTCGCAGTATCAAGTAAGGCGAAGTACATACCCCATGCCTACAAAACCTCGTCCCGACATGCCCGTTTACAGCTACTAGCTGGGCTGCTCGACACCGACGGACACTTGGCTAATGGCTGCTACGATTACATTTCCGCATCCCAACAGCTAGCAGAGGACGTCGCCTTCCTAGCCCGTAGTCTTGGCCTTGCTGCCTACATCCTCCCTTGTCGAAAATCCTGCCAGAATGCCTTCACCGGCAGTTACTGGCGAGTCAGCATTTCCGGCAACCTCAGCACCATTTCTTGCCGTGTGGAGAGAAAGAAGGCCAGCCCACGTCGGCAGAAGAAGGACGTACTCAGAACGGGATTCAGAGTGGCTCAAAAGGATAGAGGATCTTACTACGGCTTAGAGGTCGATGATGACGGACGCTATCTCTTAGGCGACTTCACGGTCACCCACAACAGTGGCATTGCCTTGGGCGCCATCAGAGCCCTAGCTGGTACAGGCCAAGGGCACATCCTGACACGAACGATCTCACTGCAGCAGCAATACCACGATCTGTTTCCCGAGCTGACAATTGTGAAGGGCAAGGACAACTTCAACTGCATCCTTCCCAACCAAGAGGAGCACACGGTGTCTGAGGCCATCTGCCAGACTGGATGGAAGTGCTTCAAACAAGACGTCTGCCCTTACTTCGTACAGATGCGCAAGACGAGAACCGCGAAGGAGATCGTGTTCTCCTACGCCATGTGGCTGGCCGGCTCCCAGGAAGCTAACCTGTTCCTGCCGCCAGACAATCTCATTGCTGACGAAGGACACGAGCTGGAAGACGCTGTCATCAGCAGCACGAAGATCCTCCTCTCGGCCAAGCTCTGCGAGCGCTGGAAGATCGCCCTGCCCTTGCTACTTGACGAGAAGGCCTATGCCGACTGGGCAGGTGAGATACTGCCCATGGTGCTCAACGCACGGCGCCGGCTAGCAGAAGAGCTGGGGCAGATGGGACCAGGCAGGGCTGATGGCTTGGACGATGAGCAGGAACGCATGCTGCACAACATACGGGAGCTCGACCGCATCACGCGCACACTGGGCAAGATCAGAGCTGCTCCCGAGTCCGGCCAGTGGTTCATCCAGACACTCAAGAACGGGAACTTAGAGATGGTACCAGTCTGGGCCTCAGCGCACACATCAGTACTGTTCGGCCGCTCAAAGGGCAAGGTAGTGGTAATGTCCGCCACACTGCTGCCCTCCCCCAAGACAGCAAAGCGTCTAGGTCTGGAGGAGGGAAGCTACGAGTTCATAGAGGTACCATCAACCTTCGACCCTACCCGTGCTCCTATCATCATCAGGCCGGTAGCAGCTCTGAACAGGATGAACCTGCAGGAGAAGCTGCCAGCACTTGTGAAGGCCGTGGACTCGTTGCTCAACGACCACTTGCCGGACCGCGGCATTATACATACTGCGACCTACAGGATCAGGGACTATCTACTCGAGCACAGCCAGTTCGGACACGAGATGGTGACGCACGACACAAGAACCAGGGGCGCCGTGATCGACCGCTTCCGTAGAATGGAAGGACCACCGGTGCTCGTGTCACCTTCGATGGGCATGGGCTTCAGCGGAGACGATGACATCTGCCGATACCAGATCATCTGTAAGTGGCCATTCCCCGACATGAGCGACCCACTTACTAGACTCAGACAAGCGGAAGACCCCGAGGCCTATTCGTATGATGCTAACTCCACCTTCATCCAGATCTGTGGTAGAGGCATGAGATCGGAGACTGATCATGCGATGACCTACGTGCTCGATGGTCAGATAAGGCGGCAGATGGCTCGGTATCCTTCCCACTTCCCCAAGTGGATACGTGACAGGATCCTATGACACCACCAGAGCCCGCAGGATCAACGAGAATCGATGTCTAGGAACAAAGTAGAGTGGAGCACCACGCAGAACTATGCCCCCCTCTGGCCGCAGCACTCAGAGCCTCTCACGAGTTTCTGATGCAAGACGAACTCTGCGATGTCTGCGGGGCAAGCTGGGAGTGCGAGCACATACCGGGTCCGGATCGGGCTGACCTGACATACGTGCCTCCGGATGGTACAAAGCTTGGCGACACCTACGATGGGCAGGTCTTGGCTGCAAGGCTGGATCGGGACCCAGAGATACAGCCTCCCTACGCGGATTGGGCACCAGACCTGGCGGCGCTTGCTCCCCAGATGACAGCAATGGCCCGAAAGATGAACGAAGTCATGAACGAGCTCTGCAAGATCATGGAGCCGGTAGCTAAGGTCATAGAAGACCTGAGTGAGCTCTTCGCAGAGGCACTAGACAATAACCAAGAGGATGTTGAAAAATAGCACGCCAAGGGACTTGCCAAAGAGTTTTCAGCGGGTGTATAACTGCTTGGCGGCTCCATCTTTTGAGAGAGGAGGGAGGTGAGGAAGATGACCATTGCTATCCTCGATACCGGGCGCTTAGAGATCCAAGAGCTGATCCGAGAAGGTGACACTGCTGACCTGATCCGCAGCTACGTATCCCTGCACAATGACCTACTGGAGACGAAGGAGTGGATGCGTTCTCGTCAGATCGGAGTCGAGCGGGGAGCAGAACTACGATCCCTGTGCATTGTTGCTCAGGCCCTCGATGCCGGCTTCGACCCATTCACCCCCCCGCCTACTTGGTTCAATGGTCCACTGGCGCAGTACACAGGCTCCATCCCAGAACATGTCCGAGTGAAGATCGACATCGCCCTGCCAATCTTCGGTGCAGGCCTGATCATCGTCCACGACCCTAGACCAGACACTTTCCGGCGAGCAGTCGACCCGATCGTGACCGGGCACGTGATCTTGGGCCAGAGAGACCAGCACTTCCTGATCGCACAGTGGGACCTTGACCAAGATCTGAAGTATCTGGGCGAAGAGGCCGGACCGGAGGGCAGCTCCGAGGACCAGATCCGCAAGGCGTTGGGCGAGGTCAGCCAGCGCTGGACTGGAGGTGCCTAGCAGAAACACATCGACCAGCCAGAACCCGACAACCCGCGCATCAATTGCTTTGAGTCTGTAAGGAGAAGGAAGAGAAAATGGCTGACGATCCCATCTGGAATCCCGACGAGCTGGAGGAAGGCTTCACACGCCCGGAGGATTCCATCGAAGAGGATGCCGCGTACCTCATTACCAACGCGGAGATCGGCATCGGCACATGGGGCGACAAGTCCCTGCTGCTAACCTTGGAGCCAGACGAAGGCGACGAGGTCAAGTTCGAGATCAAGCTCTCGAACCGCACGAACAGCAAGTGGGGAATCTTCGTCAACTCCCTCCGCGATGCCGGCATCAAGCTCACCGACGCCGGGGATCTGATCGGCAAGAAGATCATTGCCGGCAAGAAGTTCGAAGACCAGATGCTGCCGAAGCGCATCGCCTGCAGCCAGCACGAGCGCTGGCAGAACAACTGCGGCGACTGCAAGACCGACAACGAGAATCGCGAGAAGCGCACCATCGTGTACTTTATCGTCAAGAGCATTGTCGGTGGTGCAGACAACGGCTCAGGACCGGCCGCAGACGACCCGGATCTGATCGCCTCACTCGTCGACCTCTGTGATGGCAAGAGCTACGGCCAGATCATCACCGCGGTCACCGAGGATGCGCAGTTCGCCCCATTGAAGACAAGAGTGGCCAACCGGTCTCTCTTGACCTCGCTTATCGACCAGAGGCTACTGTCCATCGAGGGCAAGGAGTACAAGAAGGTCGGCTAGCTCTCGTGGGGGGCGACGAGAGCACGATTCGGTTTGCGCTTGACACGGTGTGGCGGTGTGCTCCGTCGTCCCCCTCCCTACCTCAGGGGGGCGACACCCCATGGAAGAACTGACGCATCTCTCATATAGCAGTCTTCAGCTCTACGCCGAGTGTAAGCATAGTTGGTTCGGACACTACGTACTTGGCCGAGAGTCTAAGCCTACAGCGGTGATGATTCTTGGTAGAGCGATAGACGAGGCTCTGAGTGAGAGCAGCCGCCACAGGCAAGAGACTGGTCAGTACCTGGCCCCAGAGGTAGTCACTGCCATCTTCCACGAGGCGTTCGACCATGACATACCAGAGGACGCTGGCCAACCAAGATCCCTACTTGCTCCCCTGAGTCCTTTCTGGCGGGGCGAAGAGAAAGAGACGATGGTCAAGCAGGGGGATCAGCTTATCCTAGTCTACTTCACAAAGGAGTGGGCCACGGAGGATGAGGCAGACTTTGTCCCTCTCCGCTCCGCAGCTATGATCCAGCCAGAAGCAGTACAGCGACGGGTAGAGCTAGCACTACCTGGAGAGTACGTACAGAAGCTAGTGGGTATCTTGGATCTCGAGGACGAGACCGGAGTAGTAGTGGACTGGAAGGTCCGTAAGCGGTCGTCCTCTTGGGACGGCATGGACTTCGATCTGCAACCGACTACGTACGCAGCACTCAGAGGAGAACCAACACTCCTGCAATTCATCGAGCTCATTCGTGGGGACAGGGGAGTGTCAATCAAGGCACATACCACTACAAGAACCCAGCAGGACATCGATTGGTTCCTTGCCTACGTGCAGCACACCGCCAGAGACATCGATCGCTCCCTAAAGCAGCTGTACGCCGAGATGGGAGACATTGCCCTCTGGCGTGATGACCCAGAGGCTGTTGCACATGCTGCCTCTGCTTTTCCTCCCTCACCGGGAAGACGGTGCATGTACGATGGACACTTCATTGATTGCAAATACAGAGCAGGTGCCTTGGAGGGAATAGAAGAATGAGACGACCGCAGCTCACATTCGATATCAAGGAACTGGAGGACGGCTATGCTGTCCTGCAACAGAGTAGTGTCAGCACGTATCAAGACGACATGTATCTGTGTGCAAACGCCGAGGAGCTGCGCTCAGTCGTCTCCGCATGGCTGGATCGCTGGATAGCAGGACTCGAAGGGGAGCCAAGCGCCGAGCACGTAACCGGTTGAGAGAGAAGTAAGTAAGCAAAGAGGAGAGAGGGAATGCCATTCAAGCCGGTCAATCAGCGCGAAAGAAGCCCCTACTACATCATCGAAGTTTGGGGTAGAGAGAAGTGCTTAGCTCCGAGTACCCGAATACTGGATGCCCATACAGGAGCCTACAGGCCGGTAAGCGATCTGCTAGCGCCTCCGGTCGTAGCATCTTTGGACACTGTCAAGCTGCAAGCTACAGACGCTGAACACATCTACACCAACGGTCTAAAGCAGGTCTACACTATCCGTACCCAGCTCGGTCACGAATTGACAGCCACAGCTAATCACCCTGTTCTCGAGAAAAGTCGAGGCTGGCAGGAGCTGCGAGAGCTACGGGTAGGCGACAAGATCGCTGTTGCTGCTACCATCCCATTCTTTGGTACAGATGAACTGCCCGAACCTCTGGTCGAGCTGGTTGCCTTCCTGCTCGGTGATGGATATATGCCCCATCTGGCTTTCACAAACGCAGATCCAATTGTGTTGGATAGGTTCAGTACCGCAGCGGAGGAACTTCAAGGTAGAAGAGCTGTGTTGAGAGCCAGAAGAGGGAAGACTGTTACCTTGGCCGCTACCGTGGCTCGCGGAAGGCCGAACCCCCTACAAGACTGGCTAAAGCACGAGCAGATCTTGCACCACCGCTCTCCGGAGAAGTACGTCTCGCCATCGATATTCAGACTGAGCAAGAAGCTGCTCTCACTGTTCCTTAATCGACTCATAACCTGCGATGGGTGGATCTCTTTCCGTAACGAGGACGATGGTCGTGTAACCAGCTTGGAGTTGGGCTACTCTTCGGCCTCTAAGAGGTTAGCACTAGATGTCCAACACCTCCTGCTCCGTTACGGAATTGCTACCAGACTCTACCCGAGAAGGGTGATGGGCAGACCGCAACAATACTGGACAGTGATAACCACCAACCGGCAAGCAATCCAGATCTTTGCCGAGGAGATAGGTCTACTAGGAGAGAAGAACAGGAGGCTAAACGAGCTTGTAACAAATCTAAAAACATATACCAGTAGGATAAAGAGACCCTCTGGCCTCCACAGAGAGGGGATGGGAGACATCCTTTGGGATCCCATTATCTCCAAGCGCGAGGAGACTCTAAGACAACCCACATACGACCTCAGTGTTCCCGAGGGCCACTCCTTCATCGCCAACAACATTTTGGTACACAACTCCGGCAAGACGCGCTGGGGCATGACAGCTCCCACCCCGGTCTATCTCTACAACTTCGACCGCGGCTACGATAGAGTCGAGAAGAGCATGCTGGCCTCCAGCGATAGTATTCCCATCGTCCCTTCATTTGCTGAGCGGCATGCTGGTGGCTTGATTGTCGTGACCGACTATGTCGGCCGGATCAAGTCAAAAGACAACAAGGGAGGTCTGAAGGCAGAGGACATCGAAAACGCTAGGGAGATCCTCGACCAGTTCGAGACAGATTGGTTCGAGATGGTGGATAACACCTTAGTAGAGAAGTACGGCCTACCTCCGGGCGGAACTGCGGTGATCGACACTGGAACTTTGGTGTTCAACATCGCCGGCCATGTACTTCAAAAGAAAGCACCTGCCAATCAACCTTGGATACAGTACACGATGCGCAACGACTTCTTCAGGCGCCTGCTATCCTCTGCCCGCGACTCCGGACGTAATGTCATCTTCATCCACCACGACACGGATCTCTACGGTGCCGAGGGACAGATAACAGGGCAGAAGGCACAGGGGGACAAGCTGGTTAGTAGGGCGGCCGATGTGGTCATCCGATTGCAGGCCAAGAAGCAGCCCAAAGCCGGACTTCCTACCTACACGCTCAGGATTGAAGACTGCGGCCTTAATGCTGAACTGACGGGCGAAGAGATGATCAACGCCACCTTTGATGATCTCGTGGATAGGATAGGATGATGGCTGAGCGCCAAGGGAAGAAAGAATCACACCCCGGACATTCCCTGCCCCCTCAGCTCCCTACACACCGCCGAGACAACCCAAGCGATGCCGACAGCGCACTGGAAGCCATCAACCGAAGAGTAGATTCACTGGAGGACACCATTCGCGAGTTGAAAGAGCAGCTGGCACCTTTGTTGTCTAAGTGAGCTACACGGTACAGTACCAAAAGTCGCCGCACCCTCGGCCTTTACGGGCTTCGCCGTGTAGCTCACCTAGCCAATAAGGATAAGTCTGTTATAATGCCGACGACGTTGAAGCCCTGCGAAAGGATGGATCAAATCTTGATACAGAGAAGGAGCCTGAGGCAGGCCTGATTCCCCTTGGCAAGGGAATCCTCAGCAGAGACATCGGCCTAGACGCCTGAACCTCAGGTCCCCTAGACCATTAGGAACAGAACAGCTAGGAAACTAGCTTCACACCTGTTCATCATTCTAGCCAGCCTTCTAGGAGGCTTGCTGGGCAGTGGTCTTCATAGTGAGGAACAACATGAGCTGCAGCCATCCACAGTCGTCCAAGAGAGTCTGGTACCTGCCTCTCTGGACTTGGAGTTTCTGCCGGACCTGTCGCTCCGACGTCAGCTGGCAGAAAGCCTCCGTCCTCGTCCGCCTCGCCAGACACCTACTCCCACACCAACTCCTACGCCTGCTCCCAATCCACTTACAGCGGAAGCTGTGGCTGGCTACAACGAGTACGAGCCTGCGGGATCCAAGCCTACTATTGGAGACAGGAACAGCCGTGCAGTCGTCGCCGCAATCATCGAAGAAGTCTTCGGCGCCACAGCTGACAAAGCGAAGCGAGTAGCAGAGTGCGAGTCCACCTTCGGTCAGAATCCCTCGGCGTATCACGAAGGACGCAAGTTCGTCGGTCTGTTCCAAATCTGGACAGGACACTTGGGTCACTCCCTGCCAGCCAACACGAACCTGTACGATGACAGGGAGAACGCGAGGGCTGCTTACCTACTCTCCCGGGGCGGAACGAGCTGGGGACCATGGCCCTACTGCGGCCGACAGTAAGCTACCAACAGTCGTAGCTGATTGGCGAGAACCCCCGGAGCGCATTGCGGAGCTTGAGGCAAGAGGCTTCGAAGTCCTCTACGAGCAAGCACAGGCCTACCCGGAGCTCGACTTTGGGGATTACTGTTGGCAATCAAGGACGCACGGCTTCACTGTAGGAGTGGAGGTGAAGAAGGTTCCGGAGATGCTGGCTCGCTTCAAGACAAAGGAGCTCCAACGTCAGCTACGCGGGCTCTACGACAGCTACGACATACCGATCTTCTGCTTTGGTGGGAAGCTATCAGTAACCAAGGACGGATTCTGCGACACGTACGGTTGGGATCAGCACCGGGTTCTCTACGATGGCTTCATGAACTGGCTGCATCTCTCTCTGCCGCAGGATCTGCCCGGGCTTCTGGTCGACTCTGTCCCTGACAATCAACTGCTCATGCATAGAGTAGCGAGCTATGTCCACTACTTCGAGAAGCAGGACCACAAGGCAACGTGGTCGGTGGACACTCGCCGGCCGCTCTTCTCCATGGATGACACCGAGCTGGCAGCACTACGGGCCCTGATGTTCCCAAAGATCGGAGAGGAGATAGCCGGCACCATACTCAATGAGATGTCAACATGGGAGGTCCTGCAGGACGTATTTGAGAACGGAGGGAAGAAGCTGCTAAAGGTATATGGAATGGGGAAGGAGAGGGTGGCTTCGATCAGGAAGGTCGCCAGCTACAAGAGAGGTTAGATATAAGCATGAACATCCTGCGCAAGATCGTTAAGGAAACCGTACTGGCACCGTACAGAGTCTTACAAGGACTTGCCGACGCAGCAAACACAGTGGCAACCGGCAAAGAGAAGGACGAACCACCCAGGAAGGAGAAGGAGTGAGATGGTCAACGACGCCATGAAGTACGGCCGCATCCTGACCTCGGAGAAGCTGATCCCAGAAGGAGAACCTGTCTTCCTCCTCAGGGCCCAAGACATGTTCGCCGCGGACATCGTGCGCCACTACGCGTCCCGGCTAGCATTCGAGGGCTATGACGAGGACACTGTCAGCGAGATCCGAGCATTTGCAGATGAGATGGACAGGTGGCCGGTGAAGAAGCGCCCAGACTGATCACTGGGAAGTAGGGCAGCAGTGATCCTCTTCCAGATCTCTCTATCCGGTCGGCACCTCCAGGTGCTGGTTGCAATACGAGAGTCGACAACCAACAACCGGCTATTTGACAGGATAGACCATAGTCGCTTCGTAAGCACAGTCAAAACACTGCTTGCCGAGGGCCTAATCGCCCACCACCCGGGTGTGGACTGGAGACAAGGTGACAAGAAGATCAGCTACACGATCACTAAGAAGGGAGAGCTCGTTCTTCAGTTGGCCGCCATGGATCTCGGTGACTTCCTGAACGAAGTCAAGGCGCGAAGAGTAGGACGTGGCCGGCAGCTCAAGCAGCTGGACGACTCGGAGAGAACAAAGAACATAGAGCAGAGAGAAGAGAGGCGAGATATGAGACGAGGAGCAGGAGCGAAAGGACGCCACTAATGGTCTTCAATCCACAAACCCTGACTTGGACCTGCCACGTCTGCAGAGAGGAGCGCCCAGATGCACAGATCTCTGTACTCTCTACACCAGTAGAGTTCCCAAATGGTGTGGTGGCAACCCAGAACGTCCGCTACT
>Ga0209341_10000772_pt1 | contig 32495 bp, 30 predicted proteins | sample RifCSP13_2_FD_184020 | JGI IMG/M metagenome (GOLD analysis project Ga0209341, IMG submission 184020) | Soil microbial communities from Rifle, Colorado - Rifle CSP2_sed 13_2 (SPAdes) (version 2) | ecosystem: Environmental > Terrestrial > Deep subsurface > Rock core/Sediment | place: Rifle... | reverse complement strand
CGCCGAGCGGGCGCCGCCGGCCACGCCGGAGGGGCCGGGTCAGGTCGTCGGGGTTGGCCGGGTAGCCGAAGACCAGGAGCTGCTCGCAGGCGTGGTCCGCCGGGTAGCCGAGGAAGGTCCGGGCCAGCTCCGGCTCGTAGACCGTGATCGGGCAGCTCCCGATCCCGAGGGACCAGGCGGCGAGGATCATGTTCTGCGACGCCAGCCCGAGGTCCCAGTTGGTGGAGTGTGGGGCCTCACCCGACGGGCTCGGGTAGACGAGGGCGACGGCGGCCGCGGCCTGGGCGACGTGACCGGCGTAGGGCCCGACCTCGCTCAGCGTCCGCAGGCCGTCCCGGTCGGTGATCACGACGAAGTCCCAGCGCTGCCGGTTCTTCGACGAGCTCGCCCGTCGACCGGCGTTCAGGATCGCCTCGAGGTGGGTGGCCTCGAGCGGCCGGTCGGCGTAGCGCCGGACCACGCGCAGCCCTCGGATCGCCTCGAGGACGTCCATCAGGTTTGCGCCTCCGCGGCTGCCGTCGGCGGCCCTTCGGCGGCCGCCGAGCCCGAGCCCACGGCCTCAGCGAGGTCGTCGAGGGCTCCGAAGCGGACATCGTCATCGGGAAGCCGGCGGGCATCAACGCCCGCGGCGGCGGCCGCCGCGGCCTCGGGATCGAGTGGGCCCCCGAGGGCAGTCGCGAGGAAGCGTGCGACCGCCTCGCGGTAGGCAGGGAACTCGTACATCCAGCTGTGCTGGCCGCCCGGGATCACGAGGGTCTCGACGGGCGGGGCGGACTCGCCGAGGTCCGCCCGCGCCGCGCGGGCCGCGGCTGCCAGGCGCCCCAGGTGGGCAACCGGCACGACCCGGTCGTCGGTCCCGTGGATGGCGAGGATCGGACCCTGGTAGCGGCGGACGGCCGCGGTCGCCGAGACGTCCCGGACCTCGTGCCGGCGGGGCTTGAGGTAGACCCGGGTCGTGAGCCAGGCGAGGGGATAGGCGATCGGGTCGGGGATCGGCAGGCGGGCCAGCCGGAACGTCTGGCGGGTGAGCCGATAGGGGTCGGCGGGGGTGGCGGTCAGGACGGCGGCGGCGACCCGGGGCTCGGCGGCCGCGGCCAGGATGGCCCCGACCGCGCCCATCGAGTGGCCGAGGACGGCGACCGCGGTGACGTCGGGCCGGGCGAGCGCTCCCTCGACACCCGCGAGCGCGTCCGTCCCGAACTCCCCGGCGCTGACCGGGAGCTCCTCGGCCGGGTTGGCGCCATGGCCGCGGACGTCGAGCGTCAGGACGTGACAGCCGATCGCGTGGAGGACCTGGGCGTTCGGCAGCGTCCGATGGCGCCCGGACTCCCAGCCGTGGACGAGGACGACCGCGGGACCCGGCTCGCCGGAACGGGCAGGGATCCACCACGCCGGCAACGCCAGGCCGTCGGGCGTGGCGACAGTCACGGCCTCGAACGGCAGGCCGAGCGCCGCCGGGTCGAAGGTCGGCGGGTGCTGGCGCGGGAAGCCGGCCCGGGTCCGGTAGACGTGGGCGAACCGCCAGGCGAACGCGAACGGCGCGACGGCCACAGCGGCGGCCACGCCGGCCCGTCGGACACGACCTCGGGATGTCATCGCCTACAGGGGACGGCACAGCCCGGGACACTGTCAAGCGCGGGTCGCCGCGTACACTCGGGGGATGCCGAAACGCGATCCCCACGAAGTCCTTGGCGTCGCGCGTGGCGCCTCCCAGGCGACGATCAAGGCCGCCTGGCGGAGGCTCGCCCGCGAGCACCATCCGGACGTCGCGGGGAACGATGCGACGGCGGCCCGGGCGGCCACCCGCCGGATGGCGGAGATCAACCGGGCCTACGAACAGCTCCGGATCGGGACGCCGGGCGCCGCGGGTCGGGACGGTGCGGATGGGACGGATGGCCGCCGGCGGGCCTGGCCGCCGCGGACCAAGCCGACCCGGCCGGTGACCGGCCGCCTCGACACCTCCGACACGTTCCGGCCTCGGAATGCCACGACGGGCCGGGCCGCCGCCGGCCGGGCCGCGGCACTGCCGGGCCAGCCGCCCCTGAAGGCGGAGCGCTTCGACCGCGAGCCACCGCGCGCATCGCAGCCAAACGGCCCGCTCGATCGGCGGCGCGATCCTGGCTTCAGGCCGGCTCCCACGCCGCCGATCGAGGTCGCGTCGGCCACGCCGATCGAGTTCGGCAAGTTCCACGGCCACACGCTCGGACAGATCGCGGCCTTCGAGCCGAGCTACATCGACTGGCTGGCCCGGACGATCTCTCACGATCCGGAGCTCGTCGCGGCGGCCCGGGCCCTCCAGATGGACCTCGACCGGCGGGGCGTCGTGCGGCGCCTGCGACCGGCGCCCGTTCGCTGATCGGCGACCTCGAGCCCGAGCGAGCCGTCCGCGACAGCCCGTCGGGCCGCCCGACGTGGGATGACTCCGCTCGCCTCGAATGGGTGCCCGGGGCGGACCGTACCCCCCGGGCGGTCCGCCCCGGACGTGGACGATCGCCTCTCGACGACGCGGGAGGCGATCGGTGGGGGTGGCGAAGAAGCGCGAGTGATGAGTCCCGCCGGACGCGTCCCCGGCTCGAGGCCGATGGATCATGGTTACTCGGCTCGTGACCCTCGAGCGGGATCCCCTTTGCCGACCGTCCTCGGCTCCGGCGTCCGTTCGCAGGTCCGTGGCCGACGCCCCGAGTGCCCCCGGTTCGCCGCGTCCTGGCGTGGGAGAACCGTACGCCGGTGCCCGTCCGAGGGGCAATGGCCCCCTCGTCCGGGCGGCCCAGGGTCGAAGGTCGGTGGCGTCGACGCACCACGTCCCGGACCTCCGTACCGGTGCGCCGGGGCGCCCCCGGCCGTCTCGCGGTAGGCTCCCGCCGTGACCCCAACCGAGCCCGCCTCGTTCCCGCATGCCTCGCGCCCGACACGCTCCCGGAGCGGCATCGTCATCGCCCTGCTGGCGCTCGCCATCGGCGGCTGCGTCCCGACGGCGGCGACGTTCGACCCATCCGGTCCGTGCGTGACCGACGGGCAGACACCGGGGGCCTACCCGGACCTCGAGGGCCGCCTGCCGGCCGCGTTCGACGGCACCGCGCCGACGACCGTCGACTCGGGCCGGACGTGCACCGCCGACGGGCTTGGGTCGCTCGTCGATCACGACGTCGAGGTCCTGACCTATGCCGGGGCGACCTGGGACCTCGGCAACAGGACCGGTGTCACGAGCGTTGTCTTCGCCGTGCCGGAGGGCAGCCTGCCGGCGGCCTGGATGGCCGAGTTCTACGAGGCCGGTGCGCGAGCCGGCAAGAAGACCTCGAACGTCGAGACGAGCCGGCCGGCCTTCGAGGGCACGGGCGACGCATGGCGCCTGGACGCCCTCAACGACCTCTCGTTCCAGAGCGTGGTCACGTGGCAGGACGGTGGGATCGTGCGGGTCGTCCTCGTCGCCACACCGGTCGAGCCCGGCGCGAGCGTCGACGCCCACGACGAGCTCGTCGCAGCGGCCGTCCGGGCAACCGTGGAGGTCATGGCGGCCGGCCGTTGAGCCCGATGCTAGAGTCGGCCCCGAGATGAGCCAGCCGTCCGAGTCCTGGGCCGCCCGCCGGCAGCGCTGGCGCGTCGAGCGGCTGGACCCGGCCCGGGAGCGGGCGCCCGAGCGGCAGGACGCCTACGTCACCCTCGGCGACATCCCGCTCGACGGCCTCTACGGGCCGTGGTCCCTGGAGGGGCCAGACGGCTCGCCGTCCGGGGCCGGAGGTCCGACGGAGGTCGACCATCGCGGCGATGCGCTCGCCCGTGGCCGCTGGGAGGACTTCGATTCCGCCCGCGACGTCGGCTTCCCGGGCGAGCCGCCGTTCACCCGGGGGATCCACCCGACCGGCTACCGGTCGCGCCCCTGGACGATGCGGATGTTCGCCGGCTTCGGGGCGGCCGAGGACACCAACGCCCGCTTCCGCTCGCTCCTGGCCGCCGGCCAGACCGGCCTGTCGATCGCCTACGACATGCCGACCCTCTACGGCTACGACACGGACGATCCCGAGGCCGAGGGGGAGTTCGGGACGTGTGGCGTGGCGGTCTCGTCCCTGGCCGACATGGAGGTCCTGCTCTCAGGCCTGCCGCTCGACCGCGTCTCGACGTCGATGACGATCAACTCGCCGGCGGCCCCGATCTGGGCGATGTACATCGTGGCCGCCGAGAAGGCTGGCGTTCCCCGGGCGGCGCTCGAGGGCACGACCCAGAACGACATCCTCAAAGAGTTCGTGGCCCAGAAGGAGTTCCTCTTCCCGCCCGAGCCGTCGCTCCGCCTGGTCACCGACACGATCGAGTTCGGGACGCGCGAGCTGCCCCGCTGGAACACCGTCTCGATCTCCGGCTACCACATCCGCGAGGCCGGCTCGACAGCGGTCCAGGAGCTGGCCTTCACGGTCGCCGACGGGATGGCCTACGTCGAGGCGGCGCTCGCCCGCGGCCTTCGGGTCGACGACTTCGCCCCGCGCCTCAGCTTCTTCTTCAACTCCCATTCCGACTTCTTCGAGGAGATCGCGAAGTTCCGGGCCAGCCGCCGGATCTGGTGGAAGCTCATGACCGAGCGCTACGAGGCCGAGAACGAGCGCTCGACCTGGATGCGCTTCCATACCCAGACCGCCGGCGTGTCGTTGACGCCGCAGCAGCCTCTCAACAACCTGACGAGGGTGGCGATCCAGGCCCTTGCCGCCGTGCTGGGCGGCACCCAGTCCCTCCACACGGACGCCTACGACGAGGCCCTCGCCGTCCCGACGGCCGAGGCGGCCCTCCTCGCCCTCCGCCAGCAGCAGGTCATCGCCGAGGAGACGGGCGTCGCCTCGGTCGTGGATCCCCTCGGCGGCTCTTGGTTCGTGGAGGCCCTCACGAACGAGGTCGAGCGCGAGGTCTGGCGCTACCTCGACGAGATCGACCGGCGGGGCGGGATGGTCGCCGCGATCCGGGAGGGCTACCCCCAGCGCGAGATCGCCGACGCCGCCTATCGCTTCCAGCGCGAGTTCGATGCCGGTGAGCGGCGGATCGTGGGGGTCAACGCCCACGTCGACGAGGCCGAGGTGACGAGCGTGCCCGTCCTGGCGGTCCCGGCGGGCTCCCTCGAGCGGCACCTGGAGCGCCTGGCGCGGACCCGCCGCGAGCGGGACGCCGAGGCGGTCGAGGCCGCCCTCCGCGGCCTCCGCGAGGCCGCGTCACGCCCGGAGTCGAGCGATTCGAACCTGATGCCGCATTTCATCCGCTGCGCCGAGGCGTACGCCACGCTCGGCGAGCAGTGCGGCATCCTGCGCCAGGTCTTTGGTGAATACCGCGAACCCGTCGCGGTCTGAGAGCGATCCGAGGAGGGGTCATGTACCTGAACGCCCTGGAGTTCCTCGAGGAAGAGCGCGACGCCTGGCGACCATACGAGGCGCTTGCGTCGATCCCGGACGACCGTCTCGACATTCCCGTCGAGGGCGCCCATGGCTGGTCGGCCCGGGACCTCATGGGCCATCTCGTGGCCTGGCAGGAATGGGGTCTCGCGATCGCGAAGGAGCTTGCCGTCGGTGAGACGAGCGCCACGGCGGCCCGCATGGACGCGGAATGGGAGGCCGACGGCGACGCCATGAACGACGCGATCACGCGCCGCTGGCGGGACCTCCCGGCGGACGAGGTCCGGCGCCGCGTTCTGACCGTGCCCGGCGAGCTGCGCGGCTACCTCACCGTGGTGCCCGAGTCGCGCTGGCTCAAGCACCCGGCCCATCTCCAGGTCTTCATCGACGAGACGATCGGCCACTACGAGGATCACGCCGCGGACCTTGAGGCGATTCTCGCCTCGGCAATCCCCGCCACGGCGGCCGAGTGACGGACCGCGCCGCGCTCCTCGCCGCGCTCGAGGACGCGGCGAGCGCGCTGTCCGAGGTCGCGGTCTCGGCGGGCGATGCCGGGGACCGGACGTGGAGCCGCGGGGGCATCGAGTTCGCCGTCCTGACCGATACGAGCACGGCCCTCCGGATCGGCGCCACGATCGCGGCCGCCGCCCTCCGGACCCCCGATGTCACCCCGTCACCGAGGGGTTCGGACTGGGTCTCGTTCGCGCCGCAAGAGCTCGACGGCCACGCCCTCGACCGCCTCGGGGCTTGGTTCGGCGCCGCCCACCGCCGCGCGGTCGGCTCAGAATCGAACGGCCCCGGCGAGGCCGGGGCCGTGGTCCGTGGCGGAGGCTGAGGTCAGGCAGTCTGCTGCGTCGCGGCCGGCGACTCGGGGGCCTTCGCGTATTCGGCGAGGCCGAACTGCGACTCGAGCTGCTCGAGCGGCCGGAAGCCCACGACGCCCATCGGCTGCTTGCCGGGGGCGAAGAAGGCGATCGTCGGGATGCTCATGATGTTGAACGCCCGCTGGATCTGGGGGTTGGCGTCGATGTCGACCTTGACGACGTCGACCGAGCCCTCGTATTTCTCGGCGAGCTTCTCCATCTCCGGGGCGACCATTCGACACGGCCCGCACCAGACGGCCCAGAAGTCGACGACAACGGGCTTGTCGGCGTGGAGCACGAGCTCCTCGAAGGTGGCGTCCGTGGCGGTCTTGATCGCCATCGGTGGTCCTTTCTCCCGCGCGGCGGGTGCGCTGTTCGTCGCCCTCAGCGGGCGATCGACTGGATGAGGCGGAAGGCCTCGAGGACCCGCGGGTCCGCGAGCCGGTAGTAGACGGTGCTCCCGTCGCGCCGGGTGGTGACCAGCCCGGCCGCCCGGAGGACGGCGAGGTGCTGGCTCATGTTCGGGACCTGGCATCCCACCACCGACGAGAGGTCGCTGACCGACACCTCGCCGTGGGCCAGGGATTCGAGCACGCATAGCCGCTTCGGATCGGCCAGCGCGCGGCCGATCACGGCCGTGCGTTGATACTCGTCCTCGCGGGTCGGCGCTGCCTCGATGACCATGTCAGGCGCGAGTATTGCAGCGCTTGCGCAATCACGCAAGTGACCGATGGCAGGGTCGCGTGCCTGGCCCGACCGCGACCCAAGTCCGCGACCCAAGTCCGCGAGCCAAGTCCGCGTCCCCGTCGGAGCTCGGACGCGACGTCGACCAGACTGCCAGGCCACGAAACGTGCGTGGCAGTGTCAGCGAGCTCGGCACGCCTCGGTGAGGGGGCTTCCGCGCACAGAATCGTGTCTGGTGGACATGAACTCGTGCTCAGCGGGGAGGTGAGAAGGCCTCGACAGTGCCGTTACGCACGATTCCCAGACTGGCAGACAGGACCGCGGCCTCGGGGCGCGCCATGAGGCCTGTATCCTCCGGCGATGTCGCCACCCGAGCTCGTAGATCTGCGGGCGATCGAGTCCGCCCGCGAGGTCATCGCCGGCCGGGTCCATCGGACGCCACTCCTGTCGTCGGCCGCCGCGGCCGCGACCATCCGACAGGCGACCGGAGTCCGCCTCGCCGACGACCGTCTCTACCTCAAGGCGGAGCACCTCCAGAAGACCGGCTCGTTCAAGCCGCGGGGCATGACGGCTCGCGTCGCGGCGCTCAACGCGGCGGAGCGGGAGCGGGGGATCGTCACGGTCTCGGCCGGGAACGCCGCCCAGGGGTATGCCTACGCCGGCGCCGCGCTCGGCGTGCCGGTGACGGTGGTCATGCCGGCGGCGGCGGTCCGCTCCAAGGTCGAGGCGGCCGCCGGCTACGGGGCCCGGGTCGTCCTCGAGGGCAACACGATGGACGAGACGTTCGCGGCCCTCGACCGGATTCGCGAGGAGGAGGGCCTCCTGTACTGCCATCCCTTCGACGACCCGCTCGTCGTCGCCGGCCATGGCTCGGTGGGCCTCGAGGTCCTCGACGATCTGCCCGAGATCGACGTTGCCGTGGTCGGGATCGGCGGCGGCGGACTCATCTCCGGCGTCGCCGCCGCGCTCAAAGAGCGGCGGCCCCGGGTCCGTGTCTTCGGCGTGGAGCCGATCGGGTCTGAAGCGGTCACGCTGGCCCTCGCGGCGGGCAAGCCGGTCCCGATCCAACCGTCGAGCGTGGCCGACGGCCTCAACGCCCCCTTCGCCGGCGAGCTGACCCTGGCGATGATCCAGGTCTACGTCGACGAGGTCGTGCTCGTCGACGACGCCACGATCCTGGCCGGCCTCCGGTTCGCCCTCGCCCGCCTCAAGCAGGTCGTTGAGCCGGCCGGAGCGGCGGCCCTCGGCGCAACCCTCGCCGGGCGTATCCGCATTCGGGACGGTGAGCGGGTCGCCGTCGTCCTGTCGGGCGGGAACGTCGAGGTGACTCGCCTGGGCGAGCTCATCGGGCGTGTCGCGCCGCTGCCGGCCTGAGGCGGCCGACCACGCCGCACCGAGGACCCGTGGCCGCGACCCGCGACCCTCCGGGCGGGATCCCAGCCGATCAGCCGGCGCCCAGCTCCTCCAGCCGGTCGTCGTCGATGCCGAGGTGATGGGCGAGCTCATGGATGACCGTGATCCGGACCTCCTCGGCCAGGTCGCGTGGATCCGGGAAGTCCTCCTCGAGGGGAATTCGGAAGAGCGTGATCCGGTTCGGCACGATCGCCTGGTCGGCGGCCCACTCGGTCCGGGGCACACCCTCGTACAGGCCGTAGAGGACGTCCTCCGGATCGAGGTCGTTGTCGACGAGCTGGTCGTCGGAGGGCCAGTCGTCGATGACGACGGCGACCTCGGCCAGCGATTCGCGGAAGGGCGACGGGATCGTGGCGAGGGCGCGGTCCACGAGGCGCTCGAACGCGTCGGGCCCCGACGAGGGTGAGCGGCGGCGACCGCGGATCCGCTTGGGCATCGGATGCATCGTAGCCTCGCCGTCGCGCCTCGGCCCACGTCGGCGCGCGCCAGAGCGCGGTCCGCGTACGATGCCGGGGATGAAGGTCGTCTACACGCCACGCCACCTCGCCCACGACGTCACTCACGAGACGTACCTGGGGCTGGCCGTGCCGGCGAGCGAGGTCGCTGAACGTGCCGAGCGAATCCGGGCGAGCCTCGTCGCCGATGGGGGCTTCGAGCTCGTCGACCCGACCGATCACGGCCTCGACCCGATCCTGGCCGTGCACGACCCGGGCCTCGTCCGGTTCCTCGAGGAGGCCTGGCCGCAGGCCCGGCGCGAGACGATCAACCGGGCCTTCCTCGTCGCCGATACCTACCCCGTCCGGGCGATGTTCGAGGGGCTGAGCGAGGCGGCGATGGGCCGGCTCCGCGAGCCGCGAGCGGTGGGCGGGCGGACCGGCTGGTGGGGCCTCGACTCGAGCAACCCGATCGTGCAGGGGACCTACGATGCGGCGCGCGGCGCCGTGGACGTGGCCCTCACGACTGTCGATCTGGTCCTCGACAGAGGCGAGCCGGCCGCCTACGGTCTCTGCCGGCCTCCCGGGCACCATGCCGCCCGGTCGATGGCCGGCGGCTACTGCTTCTTCAACAACGCGGCGATCGCCGCGGAGTCGATCGCCCGGCGGACTGGTGAGCCGGTCGCGATCATCGACGTCGACTTCCACCACGGGAACGGCAGCCAGCAGATCTTCTGGCGCCGCGGCGACGTCTTCTACACCTCGATCCACGCCGATCCGGCCGACATCTACCCGTTCTTCCTCGGCTACGCCGACGAGGTCGGCGAGGGCCCCGGCGAGGGCGCGAACCTCAACCAGCCGCTGCCCGCCGGCACGGGCGACTCCGCCTACCTCGAGGCCGTCGACCGGGCGCTCGCTGCCATCGCGAGGATGCGCGGATCAGTCGTCGTCGTCTCGCTCGGCTTCGATACCTTCGGCCAGGACCCGATCGGGACGTTCGCCCTGACGACGGCGGCCTACCACGAGGTCGGGCGGCGGGTGGCCGCCCTCGGGCGACGCCTCGTGATCCTCCAGGAGGGCGGCTACCACCGGCCGTCGCTCGGCGAGAACGCCCGGGCCTGGCTCCGCGGCGCCGAGGGCCGCGGCTACGACCCGATCCCGCCCGGGGGCTTTGGGCCGGAAGGTGCGAGGATGCCGGCATGACGGACCACCTGCCCGAGCACGTGCGAGTCCTCGTGGCCGAGATCGAAACCGAGATCGGCGAATCGGACGACGCCGCGCGGGCCGCTCCGATCGAGGGAGGCGGCCGGATCCGGGGCGGCGCCGACGCGGGTGGCGGCGCCCGGGTCGAGGACGCGGTCCGCGACATCCTCCTCGAGATCGGCGAGGACCCCGAGCGGCAGGGGCTCGTCGGGACGCCGGACCGGGTTCACCGGATGTACGCCGAGCTGACCGCCGGGTATCACGTCGATCCCGACCGCCTTGTGAACGGCGCGATCTTCGACGTCGCCTACTCGGAGATGGTCCTCGTGCGGGATATCCCGTTCTACTCGCTCTGTGAGCATCACCTGCTGCCGTTCTTCGGGTCGGCGTCGGTCGCCTACATCCCGCGAGGCCGGGTCATCGGCCTCTCGAAGATCCCCCGGATCGTCGAGATGTACGCCCGGCGGCTCCAGGTCCAGGAGCGGATGACCCAGCAGATCGCCGACTTCATCAACGAGCGCCTGGAACCCCAGGGTGTCGGCGTCGTCGTCGAGGCCAACCACCTCTGCGCGGTGATGCGCGGGATCCGGAAGCCCGGCACGGTCATGACGACATCGGCGGTCCTGGGCTTGTTCCGCACCCGGGACCGGACCCGCGCCGAGTTCCTCAGCCATCTCCAGCGGCCGACGCCGCGGGGCTGAGCGACGGCCGGGGCCGCACCGACCGATGCCGGACCGCCCGACGTCCCGACCGATGCCGGACTGCCCGACGACCCGACCGCCCGGCCCCAGGACCGCTCGACGCCGGAGCACTCGACCCTCCTCCCCGCCCTCGTCTTCATCCGACCAGTTCACGCGACCCCGAACGCCGGGTGGACGATGACTCAGGCGAGGTCCTCGCGGAGCCTGGCGTAGAGGACGAGGTCGTGCCGGCCGCCGGCCCGCCACTGGGCCTTGCGGTTGACGCCTTCGCGGGTGTAGCCGGCCTTCTCGAGGGCGCGCTGCTCGGCGATGTTCTCGACGTCGGTCGAGGCCTCCACCCGGTGGGCGGGCGTCGTCTCGAAGAGGTACCGGGCGATGAGCCGCTGGGCCTCGGTCCCGTAGCCCCGGCCGCGCGCCTTGGGAACGAGGTCGATCCCGAACATCCAGGCGTCCGACTCGGGATTCGGGCCGTAGCGGACGCGGTGCCAGCCGATCGTGCCGATCACGGCACCGTCCAAGATCCGCTCGATCAGCAGGAGGCCGTTGTCGTCGTTCCGGAGCGGGCCCTTCGCGAGGGCCTCCCGGTCGACGGGCTTGAACGGCAAACCGAAGTCGTTGAACCCGCCGTCCGAGTGCTGGGCCCGTTGCAGGTCGTCGATCGCGTCGGCGTCGGCGAGGGTCGCATCGCGAAGCCTGACGCGCGGCTCCGGCAGGGTCTCGTCCATGTCACGAAGCCTACAATTCCGGCATGACCGACCGACCGCTCAAGGTGCTCATCGCGAAGCCGGGCCTTGACGGCCACGACCGCGGGGCGAAGGTGCTCGCGCGCGGGCTGAGGGACGAGGGCTTCGAGGTCGTCTACACGGGCCTCCGCCAGACGCCCGAGATGGTCGCGACCGCGGCGCTCCAGGAGGACGTCGACGTCGTCGGCCTGTCCATCCTCTCCGGCGCCCACATGACGCTCGTCCCGCGGGTCACGAAGCTCCTCCGCGAGGAGGGGCTCGACGATGTCCTCGTCGTGGTCGGCGGGATCATCCCGGACGACGACGCGGACGAGCTCCGCGCCGCCGGCGTGGCCGGGATCTTCGGTCCAGGGACGACGATCGCCGAGGTGGCCGACTTCCTGCGCACCAGCGCACGCCCGCGCGCCTGAGGTGGCGGCGCAGGGCGTCCCGGCGACCGCCGTGTCGGCGCACGATCCGGCCGTTCGTGCGGGGGAGCTGACCGAGGCCGCCGTCGGCGGGGACCGGCGGGCCCTCGCTCGACTCCTGACGGCCGTCGAGAACCGCACGCCGGTCGCGGAAGCGGCGCTGCGGACCCTCTACCCGATGGCCGGCCGGGCCCACCTCGTGGGCATCACCGGGCCACCGGGAGCCGGCAAGTCCACTCTCGTCGCGGCGCTCATCGCCGAGCTCCGCGCCCGCGGCCGGTCCGTCGGCGTCGTGGCCGTCGACCCGTCCAGCCCGATCACCGGTGGTGCGCTCCTCGGTGACCGGGTCCGGATGCAGGCCTACGCCTCGGACCGCGACGTCTTCATCCGTTCGATGGCCGCCCGCGGCCATGCCGGTGGCCTGGCCTCGACGTCGGCCGCCGCCGCTGCGGTCCTCGACGCCTGCGGCTTCGATCTCGTCTTCCTCGAGACGGTCGGGACCGGCCAGAGCGAGGTCGAGGTCGCCGCAGCGGCCGACACCACCGTCGTCCTCGAGGCGCCCGAGATGGGCGACGAGGTCCAGGCCATCAAGGCTGGCCTCCTCGAGGTCGCGGACATCGTCGTCGTCAACAAGGGCGATCGTCCGGGCGCGCAGCGGACGGCCTCGCAGCTGCGGGCGATGCTCGTGGCGGTCGCACGGGTGGGAGTTGCCGATCGCCGCCACCACGGGCGGGTGGCCGCCGCCCCCGACCTGGAACCCGGCCCGGAGCCGGCGGACGCCAGTGCCCCCGACGCCCGACCTCGCCCAAAGCAGCCCGAGGTCCTCGTCACCACCGCGACGACCGGCGAGGGCGTCCCCGGGCTGCTCGCGTCGCTCGATCGCCACCGCGCTGCAGGACGCGATGGTGGCGCGACGTCCGCGGCCAGGCTCGCCCGCGCCGAGGCCCAGGTCTGGGCGATCCTCGCCGACCGCACGCGCGCCGAGCTCGACGCCGACGGCAGGCGAGCCGGGACGCAGGCCATCCTGCGGGCGGTCGCGGACCACGAGCTCGATCCGTTCACGGCGGTCGATCGACTGCTGGCGAGCCTGCGCGGGTGAGCGGCGCGCAGGCTGTCGGCCGCGACGAGCGCCTGATGACGCCGGCGTTCCTCGGGATCGCCGCCTCGGTCCTCGGCTTCTTCGTCGCGAGCGGCATGTTCCTGCCGGCGACGCCGCGCTTCACCGCCGGCCCGCTCGGCGGCGACGACATCGCCGTCGGCCTCGTCGTCGGGTCGTTCAGCGTCTCGTCGCTGCTGCTGCGGCCGTTCGCGGGGCGATGGGCCGACCAGCGCGGCCGGCGGATCATGCTGATCGTGGGGGCGGCGCTCCAGGTCGTGGCGGCGGCGGGCCATCTCGTGGCCGACTCGATTGCCCTCCTCGTGGCGATGCGGCTCCTCCTTGGCGCCGCCGAGGCGGTCTTCTTCGTCGGCGGCATGGCCGCCGCCACGGACCTTGCACCGGAGCGGCGACGGGGCGAGGCGATCAGCCTCATCTCGACCTCGCTCTACCTCGGGGTGGCGATCGGGCCGGTGCTCGCCGAGTGGCTTTACGGCGTCGCGGGCTATGCCGCCGTCTGGATCGGGGCGACGGCGATCAGCCTCGCGGCGGTGGCCATCAGCTGGGTCGCGCCCGAGACGCTGCCCGCGTCCGAGCGCCGGAAGCCGGAGGCGACGACGAGCCTCCTCCATCGGCGGGGCATCGTGCCCGGGCTCCTCGTGCTCTGCGGCGCATGGGGCATGGGCGCCTACTTCGCCTTCCTGCCACTCCTCGGCGAGCAGCTGGACCTGGCGGGCGTGGGTGGCTACTTCGCGGCCTTTGCCCTCGTCGTCATCGGGCTCCGGGTCGTCTTCGCCCGGCTCCCTGACCGGCTCGGCCCGGCGAGGCTCTCCGGAACGGCGCTCGTCCTGAGCGCCACAGGCATGGCGATCGCCGGCTTCTTCCCGAGCGAGCCCGGGCTGTGGGCCGCGACGATCGTCTTCGGCGCGGGCGTGGCCTTCACCTTCCCGGCGATCGTGGCCCTCTCGGTGATGGGCGTCCCGCCCGATGAGCGTGGCGCCGTCGTCGGGACGACGAGCCTCTTCATCGACGTCGCCTTCGGCCTGTCGCCGGCGCTCCTCGGCCTGCTGGCCGGCCCGGCCGGCTATCCGGCGACCTTCCTCGTCTCGAGCATCGTGGCGGCCATCGGGGCGATGTGGCTGCTCCTTCCGGGCCGAGCCTGGGCCCGCTCGCGGGCGCTGCCGGCGGGGTAGGCTGTGGCCATGTCGATCGACCGCGTCTTCGTCGCCGGGGCCGGCCTCATGGGCCACGGAATCGGCCAGGTCCACGCCGCGATCGGGAAGCAGGTGACGCTGTACGAGCCCGATCTCGCCCGGGCCGAGGCGGGCCGGGCGCGCATCGCCGGCAACCTCGACCGGGCCGTCGTCAAGGGCAAGCTCGACGAGGTTACCCGCGACGAGATCCTCGGCCGCATCGCGGTGACCGCGGACCTCGACGCGGTCCGCGACGCCGACCTCGTCGTCGAGGCCGTCTTCGAGGATATCGACGTCAAGCAGGCGCTCTGGCGCGAGCTCGACGTCCGCGCCCCGTCGAGCGCGATCTTCGCCTCGAATACGAGCTCGATCTCGATCGACCGCCTGGCCGCGGCCCTGTCCGGCGACCGCGATCAGCGCTTCGTCGGGATGCATTTCTTCAGCCCCGTGCCGGTCATGCCGCTCGTCGAGCTCATCCGCGGCGCGGCGACGACGGACGCGACCGAGGTGGCGATCCGCGAGCTCACCGAGGCCCTCGGCAAGCAACTCATCGTCTCGGCCGACCGGCCCGGCTTCATCGTCAACCGGATCCTCATGCCACTCCTGGCCGAGGCGATGCGGACGCTCGAGGAGGGGACCGGCACGGCCGACGACATCGACACCGGCGCGAAGGTCGGTCTGAACCACCCGATGGGCCCGCTCGAGCTGGCCGACTTCATCGGCCTCGACGTCTGCCTCAGCGTCATGAAGGTCCTCCACGAGGGCATCGGCGGCGAGCACTTCCGCCCGCCGAACGTCCTCGAGGACCTCGTCGCGGCCGGCCACCTCGGCCAGAAGACCGGCCGGGGGTTCCACACCTACCCGCGGGCCTGAGGCGCGACGCGCCGTGGCCGCGACGATCGCCGACCCGCCCGGCGCCGGCGGCCTGACCGCCGAGGAGCGGCTGCTGCGCGACACCGCTCGCGAGTTCGCCGCACGCGAGCTCGCCCCGACGGCCGCCGAGCGGGACGAGGCCGAGCGGTTCGATCGGACCATCTTCAGCCGGATGGCGGAGCTGGGGCTGACCGGCGCGCCGCTCCCGGAATCGGTCGGCGGCGCCGGATTCAGCTACCTCGGCTGGACGCTCGTCATGGAGGAGCTCGGGGCGGCCGACATGGCCTCGGCGGTCATGCTCTCGGTCCACATCCTGAGCCAGTACCCGGTCGTGACGTTCGGGACGGCGGCCCAGCACGAGGACTGGCTGACGCCGATGCTCGCCGGTGAGGCCCTCGGGGCGTTCTGCCTGACCGAGCCGCACGCCGGGTCAGACGCCGCGGCCCTGCGCACCCACGCCAGCCGGATCGACAAGGCGGGCGAGGAGCTGCCGGCTGACGCACCGGCCGATGCCGTCGCCGAGTACCGCCTCCACGGCACGAAGATCTGGATCTCGAACGCGCCCGAGGCCGATCGCTACCTCGTGTTCGCGACGATTGACCCGGCGAAGGGCCCCAAGGGGATCACCGCGTTCCTCGTCGAGAAGGGCACGCCCGGGTTCGGCTTCGGGGCCCACGAGCGGAAGATGGGGATCCGGGCCTGCCCGGCGGCCGAGCTCATCTTCGACGGGGCCGTGGTCCCGGCCTCGCGTCGCCTCGGCGAGGAGGGGCAGGGCTACCGGATCGCGCTCTCGGCGCTGGCCGAGGGCCGGATCTCGATCGCGGCTGCCTGCGTGGGGATCGGCCGCTCGGCGCTCGAGCAGGCCGCCGCCTACCTCCACCAGCGGACGGCCTTCGGTGCGCCCCTGGCCGAGCTCCAGGGGCTCCGCTTCATGGTCGCCGAGATGGCCCGCGAGGTGGCCTCGGCACGAGCGCTCACCCACGAGGCTGCGAGGGCCAAGGACCGCGGCGAGGCCATCGGGGAGCTGTCGTCACTCGCCAAGTGGACCGCCAGCGATGCGGCGATGCGGGTCGCCACGGACGCGGTCCAGCTCTTCGGCGGCTCCGGCTACTCCCGCGAGACCGGTATCGAGCGCCTCATGCGCGATGCCAAGGGGGCCCAGATCTACGAGGGCACCAACCAGATCCACCGCGAGATCGTGGCCGGCGAGGTTCTGAAGCGCGCCAGGGGCTGAGGGTCCGGGGCGGCGGGGGAGACCGCTTCCCGTGCCCGCTCCATACGCCCCACGGATGGAACCGATCTCGTCATACGCCCAGCGTATGAACACGCCGCCGCGAGCTCGGCGCGCGACAGACTCATACCTCCCGCGCATGAGTTGAACGCGAATCGAGGCAATGCTGCGAAGGGCTGGACGATCTCATACGCCCCCCGAATGAGGACGACGCGTCAGGCGCGCTCTCGGGCGGATTCGGGTTCCGTTCATACGCCCCACGTATGGCGAGCATGTCTGCCACGTGGGCGCCGCGCGACCCTTGCTCGCGCGCCTTGGCGAGCGCCGCCTGACGGGCTGAACGGCCCGAACCTTGGGGCGGAACGTCCCTCGGTGCCTGCGGCGCCGACCCGCTAGGGTTCGGGCGGGCATGTGGCTGCTGGAGCCTGCGTCCCGTCACGCTCACGGAGGTTTGGATTCCCATGGCAACGGTCTCGGACGCCGTTTCCGCCCCGGCGCATGCGCCGGCGACCCCGGACCCCACCCCGGACCCCACCCCGACCCCGCCCGGCGATCGCACCGACGCCGAGGCGACTTCGATCGCCACCCCCGACCTGACCCGACGCGGCTTCCTGCGCGGCGCCGCGCTCACCGGCGGTGGCCTCGTGGCCGCGACCCTGGCCGCCTGCGCCCCCGCGACCCCGACCCCCGGCTGGACCTACGGCCCGGTCGCAACGACCACGGCGGCCGGTTCGCCAACGCCGATCCCTGCAACGCCCGGCCCATCCGCGTCTGCGGCGGCCTCCGCGACCCCGGCCGCCTCCGGGATCCCGGCCGGCTGGACCGCCCACGACATCGCCGCCAGGGATGTCGTCCGTCGCTTCGTCGGCAACCTCGCCCCTGCCTTCCAGGGCATCTACGGCGACGCGGCCTTCGCGAAGATCGTCGACATCCTCGGGGCCGACGTGGCCTACCCCGAGCTCGAGAAGAAGCCGGCCTTCGTCCAGGTGCCGCAGCTCGTCCTCAACGATGCGCTGCAGCCGCTGACCCCCGAAATCGACGGCGACGTCAAGGTCTTCCGCCTGACGATCGACGAGATCGAGCAGGCGATCGACGAGATGAAGCCACCCATCGCGGGCCTTGGCTACAACAAGCAGACCCCAGGACCCACGATCCGGGTCACGGAGGGCGACAAGGTCCGGGCGATCTTCACGAACAACCTGAAGGAGACCACCGGCGTCCACTTCCACGGGGTGGAGTTCGAGGATTTCTTCCAGGACGGCGTTCCGTTCGTGACCCAGAGGCCCTTCGCCCCGGGCGAGGACTACACCTACGAGTTCACCGCCGGCCGGTCGGGCTCGATGATGTACCACTCCCACCACAACGCCACCGACCAGGTCGGTCGCGGCCTGCTCGGCGCGTTCATCGTCGACCCCGCCGACCCGACCGAGGTCGACATCGTCGACCGCGACTACGTCTGGATCTCGAACGACGTTCTCGGCGGCTTCACGATCAACGGCCACGGCTTTCCCGCGGTCGTGCCGATCCTCGCCGCGGTCGGGGAGAAGGTCCGGGTCCGGTTCATGAACGAAGGGATCATGTACCACCCGTTCCATAGCCACGGCTACAAGCAGACCGTCGTGGCCCGGGATGGCTATCCGCTCGGTGCCAATGCGTACGGAGCGGACACGATCACCGTCGGCCCCGGCGAACGGTGGGACGTCAACATCGAGGCCGACCGGCCCGGACTGTGGGCCTTCCACTGCCACATCCTGCCGCACGTCGAGGGTCCTGACGGGATGTTCGGGATGGTCAACGTCCTGATCGTCGTCCCGAAGAAGGAGCAGGTCGATGCCATCGTTCAGGCCCTCCTTGCCTAGGGCCTTCGCGCTGCTGGTCGTCCTGAGCCTCGCCGCCGGGCTGGCCGGCTGCGGAACTGGAACCGGCGCCACCACCGCGCCTTCGGCGGCGACGCCCACGGTTTCGGGGGCCTGGGTTCGGCCGCCGATCGGCGCCGATCGGCCGGCGGCCGCGTACCTGACCATCACCAACCCGGGGCGCGAGGCCGACGCCCTAGTGGCAGTCACCAGCCCCATGGCGATGACCTGCGAGATCCACGAGACCTCGATGGACAGCTCCGGGATGGCCGGGATGCACCCGATCCAGCGGCTCGAGATCCCGGCTGGCGGGGTCGTCAAGCTCGAGCCCGGCGGCTACCACGTCATGCTCATGGAGCCAAAGGAGCTGACCATCGGCTCGACGGTCGAGCTGACCCTCGAGTTCGAGCACGCCGGCAGGGTCACCGTGCAGGCGGAGGTTCGCGAGGGCTGACATGCGCGCGCGGCCCGCCGTCCCCGGTCGGTCCGCCGACTCCGCTCCATCGATGGACGGGGCGTTTCGGCTCGTCGTCGCGATGTGCGTCGTGCTCGTGGCCGTCATCGGCCTGAGCCTGGCGCGCAACGCGTTGCGGCCCCTCGTGTCAGCCTCGCCCTCGCCGGCCCGGCTGGAACCCGCGGCGTTCCTCTACCCGGATCCGCGGCCCGCACCGGAGCTCGACCTCGTCGACCAGGACGGGGTGCCGTTCTCGGCCTCCCGCTACGCCGGGGGGACGACGCTCCTGTTCTTCGGCTACACCCATTGCCCCGACATCTGCCCGGCGACGATGGGCATCCTGACGGAGGCCGCGTCTGCCTACGGACCGGGCGTCCGCGTCCTCTTCGTCTCCGTCGATCCGGAGCGTGACACGGTCGAGTGGCTCCGGGAGTACGTCCGCTACCTGCCGCCCGGCTTCAGCGCCCTGACCGGGACCCCCGTGGAGGTCCGAGCCGCCGCCGACAGATGGGGCGTCCGCTACGCGAGGGTCGAGACCGGGACGCCCGGCGAGTACACCATGTCCCATACCGCCGAAGTCTTCCTCGTCGATGGCGGCGGGATCCTGCAGGCCCACTTCCCCTTCGGGACCCAGGCCGATGCGGTCGTCGCGACGCTCCGCCTCGTGGCCGGCGCAACGCCGTCCCCGGCGACGCCGACATCGACGCCAGCCCCGGCCGGCACGCCCACGCCGGCCCCGACCCCTGCGGAGGCGCTCACCGTCGAGGTCGTCTCGTCCTCGATCTGGGCCGGTGGCGCCAGCCCGGTGATCCTGGCCCTGTCCGGCCCGGCCGGCCGCCTTGCGGACCTCGAGGCGACCGTCTCCGTCCAGGTGCTGTCCGGCGACGGGCGGGCCCAGGGCAGCCCGGTTCTGGCGACCCCGGTCCGGCCGCCCGGGGTCGAGGCCGTCTCCTACGTGGCCTTCGTCAACCTGCCGTCGCCGGGCTCATGGGGGCTCGCGGTGTCGGCGCGGAGCGGCGGCCGCTCGCTGGCCGGGCGGACCTCGGTCGCCGCCCTCGACCCGGGCGGCACCGCCCAGCTCGGCGCCAGGGCGCCGGACGCCCGCACCCCGACGCTCGATGACGTCGGTGGCGTCGCCCTCCGGGTCACGACCGACCAGCTGCCCGACCTCCGCTTCTCGCGGACCTCGACCGCCGACGCCCTCGCAGCCGGCGAGCCGTTCGTCCTCGTGGTGGACTCCATCCGGTTCAAGGTCACGCCGGCATGCGGCAAGGCGCTGACCCTCGCCAAGTACCTCGTCTTCCGGTGGCCAACGACGACGTTCGTCCACCTCGAGCCGTATGCCTACGACGTCGTGACCGACGCACCCGTCCTCAAGGGCAGGCTCGACGCCCCGACGCTCGTCCCGGCCTCCGAGGCGTGGGGCGTGGGCGGCCCGCCGTGGGGCGTCGGCTCGATGCCGTGGGTCTTCATCGTGGCCGGCGACGGGACGGTCGCCGCCAAGTACCAGGGGGTCATCGGCAGCGACGACATCGACGTCATCGTCGCGATGCTGGCCGCCCGCGGCTGAGGCGGCGGACCCGCCGCCCGCCCGGTGTAGGATCGAGCCATGACCCCGAGCCCCACTCAGGCGAGCCCCAACGGCCACGTCTTTATCGTCAGCGCCGCGCGGACGCCGATCGGCAGGTTCGGCGGCGCGCTCTCCACGACGCCGGCGGTGGAGCTCGGGGGCGTGGCGATCCGGGCCGCCGTCGAGCGGGCGAAGCTGCCCGAAGGGACCCCGATCGACGAGGTCCTCATGGGCCAGGTCCTCCAGGCCGGCGCGGGCCAGGCGCCGGCCCGCCAGGCGGCCCTCCGGGCGGGGCTCCCCGACACGACCTCGGCCACGACGATCAACCGGGTCTGCGGCTCGGGCCTCAAGGCGATCATGCTGGCGGCCGCCGAGATCCGGGCCGGGGACGCCGAGATCGCCGTGGCCGGCGGCATGGAGTCGATGAACCTCGCGCCGTACCTCGTCCCGGGAGCTCGCTTCGGGCTCCGGCTTGGCGACGCAAAGCTCGTCGACGCGACCGTCCACGACGGCCTGTGGTGCTCGATCGAGGACTGCCACATGGGTACCCACGCCGAGCGCGTCGCGATCTCGAACGCGGTGAGCCGCGAGGACCAGGACGCCTTCGCCCTCGAGAGCCACCGGCGGGCGATCGAGGCCATCGACGCCGGGAGGTTCGTCGACGAGATGGCCCCGGTCATCGTCCGCGACGCCAAGGGTCGCGAGACGATCGTGGACACCGACGAGAACCCGCGGCGCGACTCGACCGCCGAGGCCCTGGCCCGGCTGAAACCGGTCTTCGCCCTGCCGAGCGGCGCCGACCGGGGCGCTTCCGAGACCGGCACGGTCACCGCCGGCAACGCCCCCGGGATCACCGACGGCGCGGCCGCCACGGTCGTCGCCTCCGAGCGCGCCGTCGAGCGGCTGGGCCTGACGCCCCTCGCCAGGATCATCGGCTACGCCCAGGCCGAGGTCGCCCCGAAGTGGCTCTTCCTCGCCCCGATCGAGGGCGTGCGCCGGCTCCTCGAGAGGACCGGGATGGCCATCGGCGATTTCGACCTCGTCGAGATCAACGAAGCGTTTGCGGCGCAAGCGCTGGCCGACGGGCGCGAGCTCGGCTTCGACTGGTCGAAGGTCAACGTCAACGGTGGGGCCATCGCCCTCGGCCACCCCATCGGCGCCTCCGGCGCGCGGATCGTGGCCACGCTCCTCCACGAGCTCCGCCGACGCGGAGGCCGCTACGGCCTGGCAACGCTCTGCCTCGGCGGCGGCGGTTCCGTCGCCGCGGCCTTCGAGCGGGTGTAGGCTGGCCCTCCGCGGCGAGGCCCGTTTCCGGGCTCACGCGTCCCAGCCGGCAGGAGGTTCCCGTGAACGACGACGAGATGGTCGCCCGGATCAAGGAGATCTTCGCGACCGGCGACATGCAACAGTTCGGTCGCGAGCTCCAGGCACTCCAGGCCGACGACATGGTCTACGAGATGCCGCAGTCCGGTGAGCGCTTCGAGGGCAGCCAGAACATCAACGCGATGTACGCGAGCTACAGCGATGAGACCGGGACCGTGCCAAAGGCAACCCTGCGCCGCGTCCTGAAGCCGGGTCAGGCCTGGGTCATCGAGAGCACGATCGACTACGGCGACGGCACGCCGGTTAGCGCGATCTCGCTCATCGAATTCGGTCCGGACGGCAAGGTCACTCGCCAGACCGACTACTTTGCCAACCCGTTCCCGGCACCGGACTGGCGCAAGCCCTATCGCCAGGCGTAGGGTCACCCTGTCGCGGTGGCGGCCACCAAGCCGCGGCGGGCCTGGACAGCGCCGCAGCGTCCCGGGAAGGACGAACGCATGGATCCATCCGACAGCCAGGTCGACGTCAGCTATTCGGTGACCCTGACCGCCTCGGAGCTCGACCTCGTTCGAACGGCCCTGGAGATGCTCGAGGACACGCTCGGCCGCGAGGAGGCGGACGAGCTCGAGGAGGTTCAGGGGCTGCTCCGGCGCCTGCCGCACGTTCGCCCGGCGAGCTGAGACCCGGACGCCGATGCGGGTCGCGGTCTACGGCGCCGGCGCCGTCGGCGCGTATCTCGGCAGCCGCTTCGCCGCGGGCCGGGCCGACGTCCACCTCATCGCCCGTGGAGCGCACCTGGCGGCCCTCCGCGAGCGCGGCCTGACCCTCGTCACGCCCGACGGCGTGACGACGACCCAGGTCTGGGCGACCGACGACCCGGCCTCGATCGGGCCGGTCGATCTCGTCCTCTTCTGCGTGAAGTCCTACGACACCGAGGCCGTCGCCGCGCGGCTGGCTCCGCTCATCGGACCCTCGACCGCGGTCCTGTCCATCCAGAACGGCGTCGACAACGAGCCGAAGATCGCCGCGGCGATTGGCGCCGAACACGTCCTGGGAGCGGCCGTGTATGTGCTCGCCGCAGTTGAATCACCCGGCGTCGTCCGGAGCGGGCCGGCGCGGGTCGTCGTCGGCGAGCTCGTGCCGGGGCCGCCCAGCCGGCGCGTCTCCGAGATCGTGGAGGTGGCACGGGCGGGTGGCCTCGATGCCACGGCCGTGCCCGACGTGCGCCTCGCCAAGTGGGAGAAGTACACCGTCCTCGTTGCCTTCTCGGCGGTCAGCGCCGCCACCCAGCTCCCGCTCGGCGACGTGCGGAGGGCCCCAGCCGCGCTCGCGATGCTGCGCGGGCTGATGACGGAGGCGTGGACCGTGGGCCGGGCGCTCGGGGTCCCCCTGGCCGACGACCTCGTCTCGCGACAGGTGGAGCTGCTCCTGGCCCAGGCCGACAGCGCCGGGGCGTCCCTCCGCCACGACCTCATGACGGGCCATCGGATGGAGCTCGAAGCCCTCCAGGGGACGCTCAGCCGGCTCGGGCGCGAGACCCGCGTGCCGACTCCCTGGACTGACGCCGCCTACGCGATCCTCCAGCCCTGGGCGTTTCGCAACGAGGGCGCCGCGGGCGACCGCCCGACCACTCCCGGATGACCGACGAGGAGCCATCGATGACCGACGTGGCCGCCAGCGTGGCGACCTTCCGCCTCTTCATCGCCGGCGAGTGGGTCGACGGCGTGTCCGGCGCCACCTTCGAGAGCGTCAACCCGGCCGACCGGCGCGATGTCATCGGGCGGTTCCAGGCGGGCACGGCCGCTGATGCCGCGATGGCGATCAAGGCCGCCGAGATGGCGTTCCCCGGGTGGCGCGCCACGCCGGCCCCGAAACGTGGCGAGATCCTGTACCGCTTCGGGGAGCTCATGGCCCGCCACAAGGAGCGCCTCGCCAGGGCGATGACCCGGGAGATGGGCAAGGTCCTCGCCGAGGCCCGGGGCGACGTCCAGGAAGGCATCGACATCGCCTACCTCATGGCCGGCGAGGGTCGCCGGACCTTCGGCGACACGGTCCCGAGCGAGCTGCCCGACAAGTGGGCGATGAGCATCCGCCAGCCGATCGGCGTCGCCGGGATCATCACCCCCTGGAACTTCCCGGTCGCGATCCCGTGCTGGAAGATGATGCCGGCCCTCGTGACCGGCAACACCGTCGTGTTCAAGCCGGCCAGCGACACGCCCCACTGCGCGACGCTCCTCGTCGAGCTCATGGCCGAGGCCGGCTTCCCGCCCGGGACCGTGAATCTCGTGACGGGTTCGGGCGCGGACGTCGGCGACGCGATCGTCGAGTCGCCCGATGTCGCCGTCATCTCCTTCACCGGCCACTCCTCGACCGGCAAGCGGATCGCCGAGCGGGCCGGGCGGCGCCTCAAGCGGCTGAGCCTCGAGCTCGGGGGCAAGAACGGGGTCGTCGTCCTCCGCGATGCCGACCTGGACCTGGCGACCGACGGGATCCTGTGGTCGGCCTTCGGGACGACCGGCCAGCGCTGCACGGCCTGCTCGCGGGTCATCGTCGAGCGGGCGGTCGCGGAGCCGCTCCTCGAGCGCCTCGAGGCGCGGGCGCGCCGGCTCAGGCTCGGCTCCGGGCTCGACGAGACCGTCGATGTCGGGCCGCTCATCAACCCCGGCGCGGTCGGGAAGGTGGCGAGCTACGTCGAGATCGGGCGAGGGGAGGGCGAGCTCGTCCTCGGCGGCGCCGCGGCGACGACCGGCGACCTGGCCCACGGCAGCTTCTTCGAGCCGACGATCTTTGCCGGCGTGAAGCCGATGGACCGGATCGGCCAGGAGGAGATCTTCGGGCCGGTCCTGTCGGTCATCCCGGTCGACGACGCCGACGCCGCGATCACCGCCCTCAACCAGATCCGCTACGGCCTCTCGGCCTCGATCTTCACTCGCGACGTGAACGCCGCCTTCCGGGCCATGCGCGACTTCGAGACGGGGATCGTCTACGTCAACGCCGGCACGACCGGCGCCGAGACGCACCTGCCGTTCGGCGGCTGGAAGGAGACCGGCAACGGCCACCGCGAGGCCGGCCACGCCGCCCTCGACACGTACACCGAATGGAAGTCGATCTACGTCGACTTCTCGGGCACGCTTCAACGAGCCCAGATCGACAACCAGTGAACCGATCCGCAGCCCACCGAGGCCTGAAGGGGAGCTCCGCAAACGCTTCAGCCCGAGGTCTCGACAACCAGGACCCGGCTTGACGGCTCCCGACCGCGCCACGCCGATGTCCTGGGGGGAGCTGCGCTAGCCTTCGCGGCATGGCCGATCGCGTCGTCGTCGTCACCGGGGCCACGGGCAAGCTCGGGCCAACGGTCGCGGCAAGGTTCGCCGCGGCGGGCGACCGACTCGCCCTCCTCGCCCGCGACCGCGATGCGGTCGAGGCCCTCGTCGCGACGCTGCCCGGTGGCGCGGGCCGCCACGCCGGGATCGCCGCCGACCTCTCGTCCGAGGGCGGGGCGACCCACGCGGCCGCGGCCGTGCGCCGGCGCCTCGGGGTGCCGCAGGTCCTGCTGCACCTCGTCGGCGGCTACGCCGGCGGGACCTCGATCGAAGATGCTGACGAGACCCTCTGGCGCGACCTCTTCGAGCTCAACTTCTGGTCGACGTTCCACACCCTCCGGGCGTTCCTGCCCGACATCCGGACGGCCGAGCAGGGCCGGATCGTGACCATCTCGACGCCCCTCGCCGGCTCGCCGGTCGCCAGCATCGGGCCGTATGCGGCCTCCAAGGGCGCCGTCGAGACGCTGACCCTGACCCTCGCCATGGAGCTGGCGGGAACGACCGCGACCGCGAACGTGGCCCTCGTCCGGACGATCGGCGACGCGAAGCCAACCCATACCCGACCCGAGGAGATCGCGGCCGCGCTCGTCTGGCTGGCCTCGCCCGAAGCGGGCGCCGTCAGCGGTCAACGGATCCCGGTCGTCGGCCGCGCCTGAGCGCCGCAGGAGGCGCCGAGCCCCAGTCGGTTCGGGATGACACCGGCCACGAGAGGCGAGCAGTTCCGCCTGGCGGAGCGGCCAGGTGGTGCATGGACGCACCACGGGCAGTGCGGTCCAGTAGACTCCGGGGCCGTCTTGGTGCAAGATCGGGCGGCCGTTGATCAGAGCGAGGACTTGTGGCGACCCGTGTGCCCAACCCACGGGCGATCGCTGCCACCTCGCCTGCGCCCGACGGCTGTGCTTGGGGGAGGGTCGTGGTACTCCGTGCGCTCATCGGGTGGAGCGTTCGCTTCCGATTCCTGGTGCTCGGGATCGCCGCTGCGGTGGTGGTGCTCGGCTCCATCCAGCTGGCGGCAGCGCCGCGTGAGGTCGTCCCCGACTTCACGCCGCCGTACGTCGAGATCCAGACCGAAGCGCTGGGCCTGTCGGCGGACGAAGTCGAGCAGCTGATCACAGTCCCGCTCGAAGCCGACCTCCTCCACGGCGTCGCCTTCCTCGATCAGATCCTCTCGCGGTCGATCGCGGGCCTTTCCTCGATCGTCCTCATCTTCGAGCCCGGGACCGACGTCTTCGAGGCTCGTCAGGTCGTCGCTGAGCGGTTGACCCAGGCGCACGCACTCCCCAACGTGTCCCGGCCGCCGACGATGCTCCAGCCCCTGTCGTCGGCGAGCCGGGTGCTGATCGTGTCGCTCGCCTCATCCGACCTGTCCGCGATCGAGCTGTCGGTCCTGGCCAAGTGGACCGTTCGACCACGGCTCATGAGCGTCGCTGGCGTCGCGAATGTCTCGGTCTGGGGCATGCGCGAGCGCCAGCTCCAGGTCCTCGTCGACCCCGAGCGCCTGCGCGATCAGCATGTTCTCCTCCAGCACGTGATCGAGACGACCGGCAATGCCCTGTGGGTGTCGCCCCTGACCTTCCTCGATGCCTCGACACCCGGTACCGGCGGGTTCATCGACACTCCCAACCAGCGCCTCGGCGTCCAGCACGTCTTCCCCATCAGGACCCCGCAGGATCTCGCGCAGGTTCCGATCCCCCCGGAGGACACCGGCGGCCGGATCATCCGGCTTGGCGACGTCGCGGACATCGTCGAGGACCATCAGCCGCTCATCGGCGATGCGGTGGTCTCGGACGGCCCGGGGCTCCTCCTCGTCATCGAGAAGTTCCCCGGAACGGACACGCTTGCCGTCACCCGTGGCGTCGAGGACGCCCTCACGGCGCTGCAGCCCGGTCTCGGCGGTGCGGCCGTTGACACGACCGTCTTCCGGCCAGCCACCTTCCTCGAAGAGGCGGCCGCCAACATCAGCCTCGTGGCCCTCATCGGGCTCGCGCTCATGGCCGGGGTGTTGCTCCTCCTGCTCAGGGGTTGGCGCGCCGCGGTCGTCGCGCTGGCCACCATCCCGCTCTCGCTGCTGGCCGCGGGGCTCGCGCTCGTCCTGAGCGGTGAAACCGTGAACTCCATCCTGGTCGCCGGGCTCGTCCTCGCGCTCGCCGTCGTCGTCGACGACGCGATCGTCGGGACGGATGCCGTCGCCCGCCGGCTCCGCGAGCCTCCGTCGGAGGTGATCAAGGGCACCCTCCCGATCGTCATCCGGGATGCCGTGCTGGGCGCAGCGAGGCCCGCCGTTCCGGCGCTGTCGATTCTCGCCCTGACCGCGGTACCGGTCTTCCTGCTCCCGGGCCAGCCAGGGGTGTTCGTGCCGCGCCTGCTCGGCGCGTATCTCGTTGCCGCGGTCGTGTCGCTGATCGTGGCGCTGACGGTTGCGCCCGCGCTCGCCTCGGTGCTCCTGCGGCCTGGTCACTCCGAGCCGCGCCGATCTGTGAGCGGACGTCGGCTCGGTGACATTCACCGATCCCTCATGGAACGGCTGCTGGCGCGCCATCGGCTCGTCGTCGGTGGCGCGGCGGTCGTCGCCGCGATCACGATCGGCGCGGCAGGGACGCTGGCCCTCGGCGGGCCGCGAACGGACTTCCTGCCCGCGTTCAGGGAGCGCGATGTCCTGATCCGCGTGGCGGCTGCCCCCGGCACGTCCCAGCCCGAGATGGAGCGGATCGTGGCGCGTGCCACGACTGAGCTGCGGACCGTTCCCGGAGTCCGCAGCGTCGGCGCCCACGTGGGCCGCGCCGTCAATGCGGACGAGGTCGTCGCCGCCAACGCTGGCGAAGTCTGGCTCGGCGTCGATCCCGGCGGCGATTACGGCGCGACGCTCGACGCCGTGGATGAGGTTCTCGCCGGCTACCCGGGCATCGAGCATGTCCTCGGGACCTACTCGGCCGATCGCGTCGGCGTCGTGACCGATCGAACCGATGCCGACCTGGTCGTACGGGTCTACGGAGTGGACCTCGGCGTCCTAGGCGACAAGGCCCGGGAGATCGGCCGGGCACTCGATGGTATCGACGGCGTCGCGGACGTGAGCATCCAGGAGTCCGCGATCGAACCGACGATCCAGGTCGAGGTCGATCTCGCGAAGGCCGACGAGTTCGGTCTCCGCCCGGGCGACATCCGCCGTGAATCGGCGGCGCTCCTCTCCGGCATCGTCGTCGGTTCGCTCTTCGAGGACCAGAAGGTCTTCGACGTCGTGGTCTGGGGCAAGCCCGACCTGCGGACGAGCCTGACGAGCATCCAGGAGCTGCCGATCCTGACGCCGAGCGGCGTCTTCATCACGCTCGGCGAGGTTGCCGACGTGCGGATCGGCCCGGCGCCGACGGTCATCAATCGAGAGGGCGTGTTCCGCTACCTCGACGTCGCCGCCCGGGTGGACGGCAGAGGGCTGGATGCCGTGACGACGGAGTTGCGTGACCGCCTTGCCGATGTCGAATTCCCGCTCGAGTACCGCGCCGAGCTCCTCCAGGTCGGTCAGGAACGCCAGGACGTCCAGGCGCGCCTGATCGCCGTCATCCTCGGTGTTGTCGCTGCCGTATTCCTGGTCCTCCAGGCGGCCTTCGGGAGCTGGCGACGGGCACTGTTCCTCATGCTCGTCCTGCCTTCGGCCCTCGCCGGCGCGGTCATCGCGGCCTTGCTCAGCGGGTCGGTCACGTCGATCGGTGCCGTCGCCGGGTTCCTCGCTGTCGCGGCCTTCTCAACGCGCACCGGCATCGCCCTGTTCGACCATCTCCAGCGGAGCGAGGCCGCGCCGGGCGGGGCCTTCGACCTGGAATCCATCCTGCATGCCACGGCCGACCGGCTGCCTGCCGTGCTCGCGAGCGCGTCGGCGACCGGCCTCGTGTTCCTGGCAGCCCTGGCCCTCGGCGACCGGGCGGGCCTCGAGATCGTCCGTACGCTCGGTCTCGTAACGCTCGCGGGACTGCTCACCGCGAGTCTCTGCTGCCTCGTCGTCGTCCCGGCCGCATACCTGCTGGCGGGACCCAATCGCGAGCCAGATCCTGCAGCACAGCTCGTTGACCTCCCGGGTCTGAGCCCTGCCTGATGAACCCCACAGGCACGAACCGAAAGGCGACTCACATGCGGCGCGAACGAATCCTCCTGCTCGTGGGCGTTGCCCTCGTCGGGCTCATGACTGGCGGATGCGGAGGTACTCCGGCCGATGCTGCGAATGAACCGGCGGTGACGGTCGAGGCCATCGAGGGCACGGACCTGAAGAGGATCATCCTGTCCGAGGCGGCGGCCAGGCGACTCGGCGTCGAGACCGCGCCCGTCAGCGAGGAGCCGGTCGACGGCGCCAGCCCCCTCGTGGTCCCGTATTCGGCCGTGATCTACGACGCGCAGGGCGGCCCCTGGGTGTACGTCAACCCGGACGGTCGGGCGTTCGAGCGCCACGCCATCGTCGTCGACCGGATCATCGGGGATCGCGCCCATCTCATCGAGGGCCCCTCGATCGGCGCCCTCGTCGTCACGGTCGGCGTCGCCGAGCTGTGGGGTGTCGAAACCGGCGTCGGCGGCGGTCACTGACCCGCGGTGCGGACCCGTGATCGCTCGGCGACCGTGATCCGGAGCGGCCGGCCATGATGCGCCTCGTCGTCCGCCTGAGCCTGCGCTACCGCTTCCTCGTGCTCGGGGCCGCGATCGCGATGATGGCGATCGGGCTGGTGCGGATCCAGTCGACGCCCGTTGACGTCTTCCCCGAGTTCGCCCCACCGCGGGTCGAGATCCAGACGATCTCGATCGGGATGTCGACGTCGGAGGTCGAGTCCCTCGTCACGGTGCCGCTCGAGCAGACGCTCGCCGGCATCGAGGGCCTTGCGATCCTGCGCTCGAAGTCGGTCCCGCAGCTTTCCTCGATCGAGATGATCTTCGATCGCGGGACCGACCTCCTCAGGGCGCGCCAGCAGGTGGCGGAGCGGGTCCAGATCGTGACGCCCAGCCTGCCGACCTGGGCGTCGCCGCCGTTCATGCTCCAGCCCCTGTCGGCGACGAGCCGGGTCATGAAGATCGGGATGACCTCGGAGAGCGTGTCCGTCATGGACATGAGCCTGATCACCTACTGGACCATCCGATCGCGGCTGCTCAGCGTCCCCGGGGTCGCCAACATCGCGATCTGGGGTGAGCGCCTCAAGCAGGTCCAGGTCCAGGTCCTGCCGGACGAGATGGCCAGGAACCGGATCACCCTCAACCAGGTCATGGAGGCGACTGCAGGAGCGCTCGACGAGGGAATCCTCCGGTACACCGACGGAAACGTCATCGGGACGGGCGGCTTCATCGACACGGCCAACCAGCGCCTGACGATCGAGCACGTGCCCGCGGTGGTCTCCGCCGAGAGCCTTGAGCATGTCACCCTCATCAACGCCGCAAAGGAGCCCGTCGAGCTCTCCGACTTGGCCAACGTCGTCTGGGATCACCAGCCGCTCTTCGGCGACGCCGTCATCAACGACGGCCCCGGGATCATGCTGATCGTCGAGAAGTTCCCGTGGGCCAACACCCTGGACGTCACGCGTGGCGTCGAGGCCGCGATCGATGAGCTCAAGCCGGGGCTCCAGGGGATCGACTTCGACACGACGATCTTCCGCCCGGCGACGTTCATCGACGTTGCCCTCGAGAACCTCGCCCGAGCGCTTCTCATCGGCTCGCTTCTCGTCCTCCTCGTGCTCATGGTCTTCCTCTTCGAGTGGCGCACGGCGCTGATCTCGCTCGTGGCGATCCCCCTCTCGTTGATGGCCGGAGCCCTGGTTCTGGAGTTGCGTGGGGCGACGATCAACACCCTGGTCCTGGCCGGATTCGTCATCGCAATCGGTGTCGTGGTCGACGACGCGATCATCGATATCGAGAACATCACGCGCCGCCTCCGCCAGCACCGGCTGGCGGGCAGCGACCGGTCGACCGCCTCGATCATCCTGGAGTCGTCGCTCGAGGTCCGGAGCGCGATCATCTACGCGACGTTGATCGACGTCGTCGCCATCGTGCCGGTCTTCTTCATCGAGGGCCTGTCCGGCGCGTTCTTCCAGCCGCTCGCCATCTCCTACGGCCTCGCCGTCCTGGCCTCGTTGCTGGTCGCCCTCACGGTCACGCCGGCGATGGCGCTGCTGCTGCTCCGCAACGTGCCGGTCGAGCGCCGTCGGTCGCCGATCGCCCACGCCCTTCAGGACGCCTATGAGCGCGGGCTATCGGGGGTCGTCCGCTCTGCCCGCCCGGCCTTCCTCCTCGTCGGCGCGATCAGCCTCGCCGGAATCGTTGTCTGGCCACAGCTGGGCCAGTCGCTCCTGCCCGACTTCAAGGAGCGGGACTTCCTGATGCACTGGGTCACGGCGCCCGGGACCTCCCACCCGGAGGAGGTCAGGATCTCGACCGCCGCCTGCGTGGAGTTGCGGACGATCCCGGGAGTTCGCAACTGTGGCTCGCACATCGGGCAGGCGATGCTCGCGGACGAGGTCGTGGGGATCGATTTCGGCGAGAACTGGATCAGCATCGACCCGGACGTCGACTACGACGAGGCCCGGGCGGCCGTCCAGGATGTCGTGGACGGCTACCCCGGACTCCGGCGCGACGTGCAGACCTACCTGAAGGAGAGGATCCGGGAGGTGCTCACCGGCTCGAGCGATGCCATCGTCGTCCGGATCTTCGGGCCCGAGCTCGACGTGCTGCGGGCCAAGGCCATCGAGGTCGAGGCAGCCCTGTCGACGATCCCCGGGATCATCGACCTCCATCGCGAGCTCCAGATCGAGATCCCGCAGATCCAGGTCGAGGTTGACCTGGCCAAGGCGCGGGCGTACGGGATCAAGCCCGGCGATGTCCGGCGAGCCGCGTCGGTGATGCTGGCCAGCGAGGAGGTCGGCGACCTATTCGTCGCCGGCAAGGCCTACGACGTGCATGTCTGGACCACGCCCGAGTACCGCCGCAGCGTCTCCGACATCGAGGCGCTCCTGATCGACACGCCGATCGCGGGCCCGGTGCCACTCGGCGAGCTGGCGAGCGTCAGGCTCGCCCCGGCCCCGAACATCATCAGCCACGAGAACCTGGCGCGCCGGACGAACGTCGACGCCAATGTCGCCGGCCGCGACCTTGGTTCGGTGGTCCGGGACGTCGAGGCGGCCCTGGCCACGATCGACTTCCCCGCCGGCTACCATCCCGAGCTTCTCGGCGAGTTCGCCGAGCGCGAGTCTGCCCAGGGTCGGCTGGCCCTCTTTGCGATCTTCGCCCTGGCCGGCATCCTCCTGCTGCTCCAGGCCTCGTTCGGCAGCACGCGCCTCGCGCTGCTCGCGTTCCTCACGCTGCCCTCGGCTCTCGTGGGCGGGGTGCTTGCCATCTGGCTGACAGGCGCTGTCGTGTCCCTGGGGTCCCTGGTCGGGTTCTTCACGATCGTCGGGATCGCGGCCCGGAACGGGATCATGATGATCAACCACTTCCAGCATCTCGAGCGCGAGGAGGGTGAGCCGTTCGGCCCTCGACTCGTGATCCGCGGCGCCCGCGAGCGGCTGTCGCCGATCCTGATGACGGCCCTGGCGACGGGCCTCGCGCTCGTCCCACTGGCGATCGCGGGCGATCTGCCCGGCCATGAGATCGAACACCCCCTCGCGATCGTGGTGCTCGGCGGCCTCCTGACATCGACCCTCCTTAACCTGTTCATCGTGCCTTCGCTCTACCTGCGCTTCGCACGACCCTCGACGATGACGCCGGGGCGTGGCGCCGGCCCACAACCGGTGGCGGTGTGACG
>Ga0209341_10000768_pt1 | contig 32552 bp, 28 predicted proteins | sample RifCSP13_2_FD_184020 | JGI IMG/M metagenome (GOLD analysis project Ga0209341, IMG submission 184020) | Soil microbial communities from Rifle, Colorado - Rifle CSP2_sed 13_2 (SPAdes) (version 2) | ecosystem: Environmental > Terrestrial > Deep subsurface > Rock core/Sediment | place: Rifle... | reverse complement strand
TCTGCATAACCACTCGACGCGCCTCAACCGCGCTCATGTTGCTCACGGGTATCGTTCCGTCGGGGCCGAGCCCCTGACCAGGGCGTCTTCCGCGCCCTTACAAGGCGGAGGACCCAGGTTCGAGCCCTGGAGCGCCCGCCGAGCGGGGATGGTCGCGCGAGACACTGCATCTTGTCCGGCCGAGCGAGAGTGGCTACGTTTGCCACCTGACACTCCCTGCAGAGGAGGATCGAGAGGGCTCTTCATGTGGTCTCCGAGGGCGATCGTGATAGGGGTGGGGTCTGATCGTGCCTGCCGTCGCTCTCCCGGCGCACGCTGCCCGGAGAGTTCGACCCATCCTTCAGCGACGACGGCTTCACGATCGTGCCGTTCAGGAAAGTCGGAATCCCAACGACGGTTGAGGTACTCGGGGAAGGCCGGGTCATCCTCGCTGGACGCTTGGGCACGTCCTGCTGGGGGGGAGACGTGGAGCGCCTGGGCGTGCTCCGACTCCGCGCCGACGGTCGCCTCGATCGAAGCTTCGGGAACAGGGGTCGTGTCGCCATCGAGGAACCGATGTGCGGTGGTGCTAGTGAGATGGAGCTCGACCCTGGGGAAAGGATCGTGCTGAGCACGCCCAATTTCGTGTTCGTCCGGCTCCGTCGCGACGGCTCGCTCGACCCGCGGTTCGGAGACGCCGGCATCGCTCGTCCGTTCGGCGAGGTCGATTGGTACAGCCGGACATGGAGGTGCAATCCGACGGCAAGATCGTCGTCGCCGGAAGCGTTTCCATCGACGGTTCGCCGTCGACGTTCGTCGTCGCCCGCCTCCTCCCCGACGGCTCGCCGGATACGGCGTTCGGTGAGATAAGGGATGGCCGTCGCGGAGAACCTTCCCGGAAGCCATCAAGCATTCGCGGAGATCGACGTGCTTCCCGACGGTCGGATCGCCCTTGCCGGCACGATCTACGGAAAGCACACGGACGAGCCGGGGATGGGCGTCGCGAGGTTCCTCCCCGACGGTACGCCCGACCAGAGCTTCTCCCGCGACGGCGCCCGCGTCGTGGAGGTCGAGATGGGGGAGTCACCCGCGACCGTCGAGGCGCTCGCCGATGGTCGGACCATCGTGGTGGGGAACCGGTACTCATACGGCTACGAGACCGGGGACGTGGTCGTGATCCGCCTCCTCGAGAACGGGTGGCTCGATCGCGACTTCGGCGCCGACGGCATCGCCCTTCGGACGCCGCGACGCGACTTGGGCGTGTCGTCAGCTACCGTCGACACGAACGGCCGCATCGTGATCGCCGGGAACGCGCATCGTCCCGACGCCGTAAGATCCAATTGGATGGTCGGCCGGTTGCTCCGCAGCGGCCACTGGGACAGGTCTTTCGGGTCTCGGGGAACCGTGGTCCTCGACCTCGGGGACTATGATGGGGCGACGGACCTGGCGCTCACGCCCGACGGGCGGATCGTGACCAGCGCGAAGACGCTGACAGCCGACGGATGGGAGTGGGCGGCAACGCGCAACCTCGCCCAATGAGGGGCTGGGAACGCGACGCTGTGTGTCTTGTGCCAGCGAGGCGCGCTCGCCTTGACGTATGACTGGGCGTAGGGAGGACCGCGCAGTCAGACGAGCGCCATCTGGGAGGAACAGTCGCTTGACGTCGGTGCTCAGAACCGTGTCACCAGCGTCGGTCTGACGGACCCGGTGGAGGCGTCGTAGGCCACAGCGGCGTAGTTGAGGCCCTCGTCATTCCAGCGCTGTATCCCGTCACGAACACCTGGGACCCGTCGGGAGGGGGCCTCGGCTTGTTCATCGCGCAGCCGGGGGTGTACGGTCGGGGCTCGGGTAGAGGGAGGCAGAGATGACACACCCGAACGAAGAACTGCTCAGCCGGGGCTTCGAGGCATTCTCGAAGGGGGACATGGGTGCGGTCGCGGCGCTGTTCGCGGACGACATCGTCTGGCACTCCCCGGGGCGTGGGCCCTTATCGGGCGATCACCGGGGGAGGGACCAGGTTCTCGGCCTGTTCGCCAAGCAGGCTGAGCTGACCGGTGGGACCTTCCGCGTCGAGCTCCACGACCTCCTCGCCAACGACGAGCACGGCGTGGCGCTCACCACGGCCAGAGGGGAGCGAGGGGGGAAGGCGTGGGAGGGGAAAAGCGTGCTCGTCTTCCACGTCCGCGAAGGCAAGGCTACTGAGGTTTGGCTCCACCCCGACGACCTCTACGCGAGCGACGAGTTCTTCTCCTAGCCCGCAGCGAGGACCGCGATGAGTCCCCAAGGGCCCAAGAGCGGCGGGACACCAAGGCCGCGCGGGGACACGTACGACAGGTTCGCCGATGCAGAGCGCAGGTACTTCGCTCGCTACGGTATGGAGTTCCGCGAGCGCTTCCTCGAGCTCCTGGACCCCCCGCTTGAGGCTCGCGTCGTCGAGACGGGGCAGGGGCCGCCCGTGCTGATGCTTCACGGCGGCGGCGGGGCTCTCACACAGTGGGCTCCGCTGATGGCAGAGATCGGCGGATTCCGGATGATCGCAGTCGACCGTCCCGGCTGTGGGCTCTCCAGCGGGTTCGAGTACCGGGGCGTGGATCTCCGCCGGCACGCTGAGGCATTCGTCGCGTCCGTCCTCGATGGTCTCGAGCTTGAGCGCGTCCCGATCGTCGCGAACTCGATGGGTGGGCTCTGGGCGCTGTGGTTCGCTCTTCGCAGCCCCGAGCGAGTGACGCGCCTCGTGTTGCTCGGCTGTCCCGCTCTGATTCTGGAGACGAGCGCCCCCGCCCCGATGCGGCTGCTGTCGCTTCGGGGTCTGAACGCCCTGATGGTGAGGATGCAGCGCCCCGGCCCGAAGGCGATGCGCGGCACCTTCAAGATGATGGGTCACTCGGAGGACTCGCTGGATCGGCAGCCGCCCGAGTTCTGGGAGTCCGGTGCGCTGATGTCCGCCCTGCCGACGTACTGGCCCGGCTTCCTCACGCTCATCGAGAACGTGCTCACGGTCAGACGTGCCCGGTTCAACCTGGGCGAAGACGAGCTGCGGAGAGTGCAGCAGCCGACGCTGTTCGTCTGGGGCGAGCGCGACGCGTTCGGTGGTCCGCAGTACGGCACGCGTGCTGCCGAGCTGATGCCTGGCGCGTCACTGCAGACGGTCCCGGCCGGGCATCTGCCCTGGCTCGACGAACCCGCCGAGTGCGGTCGCCTGGTCGGCACGTTCCTGCGGGCGGCCGATTGACCTGCATAACACCTGCATAACTCGATGACGCTCAACGATGGCGTTCTCCGCGCCCTTACAAGGCGGAGGAGCCAGGTTGGTCTAGCCTCACTGCCCGCTGAGGCCTACTGCGCCGAATACTGGGTGTTGGTGTCGCCGACTAGGCTCGGCCGGGGACAGCGATTCACCCCCTTCAGCGTCGTAGCGCCGCGATGAACTCGTCCGCGCTCGCAACCTCGCACAGGACCGGGAGGATCTTCTCTACAGAGAACTCATGCATCTCCGCTGGGTGACTAGCGCAGCAGTCCGCAAGCACGATCGCGCGGTAGCCCCGGTCCACCGCCTCCCGAGCCGAGCCCTCGACCGCGAAGTTCGTCGCCACTCCGGTGAATACCAATGTGTTCAAGTCACGGACGCGGAACAAGCGATCCAACTCGGTCCCGATGAACGCGCTCACGCTCCGCTTGTAGACGACGATCTCGCCATCGACCGGCGCGACGGGCTCGTAGAACTCCGCCCCCCACGTTCCCTCGACCGAGCGATCGGGCCCGCGGGCGAACACGGGTATGTGCATGTTCATGTCGGGACTGCCGGGTCGCCAGGCCGCGCCCACGTGGACGACGAGGATCCCCCCCGAGCGCGCCGCCTCGAGCACTCGAGCTGCGTTCTCTACGGCGGGATACGCTCCGCTCGGCCATCCGGGTTCGCCCTGCTTGGCCCAGTACCCGTCGGGATGCAGCCCGTAGTTCTGGAAGTCCAGAAGCAGCAGGGCAGCTCGGCTTCTATCCAAGTCAAGGTCGCGTAGTTCCATCATTGCGTTCGCACAACACTTGCACACCGACCCGACCCGCTCAACCCGGGCGTTTGGTTCTCACGGACCTGATCCCTTCTTCGGATCCCGATTGGACCCGGCTGCTGTCCTTCCCGTAGACTCGGCGCCGGCTCGACCCCCGCAGCCGGGCGAAGGGGAGGGATCCATGGAACTCCGTCGCTCACGCAGCGTTGGCGCCGTCCTAGTGACGCTGGTCGCACTGGTGCTCGTCATCCGGCCTGCATCGGGCGTGTCCTCGAAGCCTCCGGCAGACAAGCCGCGGAACGTCATCCTCTTCATCGTCGATGGCATGGGACCTGGAGAGATCGAGCTCGGGCGGCGGATGAACGGCGGGTCGCTCTTCATCGACTCGATACCGTGGGAGGTCAAGGGAACCCTGGAGACGAGCTCCCTGGACGGCGTCACGGATTCCGCGGCGGGTGCAACGGCGCTCGCGAGCGGCGTGGAGACGCACAACGGATGGCTCGGCATGGTGCCCACCGCCGGCGGAGCCATGCCCGTCGAGACCGCGCTCGAGCGTGCGCAGGACCGGGGCAAGGCCACCGCCCTGATCTCCGACAGCTACATCACGGACGCCACGCCTGCCGGGTTCGCTGCCCACGTCACTAGCCGGAGCCAGCTACAGACGATCGCAACCCAGATGGCGGGCCAGGGGATCGAGTTCCTGATGGGCGGGGGCCTGAGGCAGGGTTCGGTGGCTCCGCTCCAGGACCTGCCCGGCGTGTCCTACGTGAGCAGCGCCGCCGAGCTGGACGCGTATGTGACCGGCGGCGGCGCGGGACCGGTGTACGGCTTCTTCGATTCGTGGAACATGGTTTACAACCTCGACCGCGACGACGAGAGCGTCGCTGGGGCGGACCCAACGCTCCCGCGGATGACATCGGCGGCGCTCTCCGTGCTCTCCAAGGATCCGGACGGGTTCTTCCTGATGGTCGAGGGCGGCCTCGTGGACTGGGGTGGCCACGCGCGCGACGGGGCGCTCGTCGGCACCGAGATGATCGAGGCCGACGACGCGGTGAGGGCCGCGTGGCGCTTCGCCCGGGATCGAACCGACACCCTGATCCTGTTTACGGCCGATCACGAGACGGGAGCTCTGCGCCTGTCGAGTGAAACCGACATCGCCGGATTGAGCGGGCAGACCGCCTCCACCGAGTACATGTGGGGGCTTATCGGGAAGGGCGCCCCGATCGCACAAACGGTGGCTACCTACACCGGGATCACGAACCTTACGAGCGGCGAGCGCGCCACGATCCGGGCGTGTGGGGAGACCGGCATCTCCGACGTCCTCGGCGCCCGATGGAAGATCTCCTGGGGGAGGTGGAGCTGCACTGACGAAGGCGAGCACACGCTCAAGCCGGTTCCGATCTGGGCGTGGGGTCCGAGGTCTGCCGACTTCGCCGGGAGCGAGTACGAGAATGAACGCGTGGGAGCGAACCTCCTCGGGTACCTCGCATAGGATCAGCGCATCTGATGTAGTGAGATGCAAGGAGTTGCCATACCTGGCTTGATCTCACCTCGTTACGATCTGTCCGAACACGTGGCCCTGGTCACTGGGGCCAATCACGGAATCGGCGCGGCGACCGCGCGCGTACTTGCCGCCTGCAGGGCGCGGGTGATTCTCACTTACCTTCGGATTCAGGACGAGGACGAGACCGAAATGCCATCGGCATATGCCGAGAACCGGCGCTCGGGGGCAGATGTCGTTGTTCAGCAGATCGAGTCGGAGGGCGGAGAGGCGAAGGCGATCGAGGCTGATCTCGCTCTTGTCGAGACGGTGCCCCCACTGTTCGATGCGGCGGAGAGCAAGTTCGGCCCGGTGGACATCCTCGTGAACAACGCGAGCGGGTGGATCGCCGACACGTTTAGACCCGTGGACGTTGATCGCATAGGGCGATCGCTTCGGTTGCTCACGGCGTCGACGTTTGGTCGCGTCTTTGAGGTGGATGCCCGGGCGCCGGCACTCTTGATCGCCGAATTCTCAAAACGGCACATCGCGCGAGGTGCCAAATGGGGGAGGATCGTCGGGCTAACCTCGGGCGGTCCGGAGGGCTTCCCGGAGGAGGTCTCATACGGAGCCGCGAAAGCTGCCCAGGAGAACCTGACGATGTCTGCGGCCGTCGAGCTTGCGCCCTACGGCGTGAGGGCGAACGTTGTGCATCCTCCGGTTACCGATACGGGGTGGGTGACGCCGGAGGTTGTTCGAGCGTTGGAGGAGAGGAACGGAATCACCAACATCGCCTCGCCGGAGCAAGTGGCCGAGGTCATCGCGTATCTCGCATCGGATCACGCCGGCCTCATCACCGGGAATGTACTTCGTCTTCGCTAGCGGGTTCGAGGGTTAGCCTCTACCCAAGCGCGCAGGTTGGACACGTGACTCCTGGCTTCGGCGCTGTGCTCGCAGACGCCCGGCCGCCCGCAGGAAGGATTGCCCTGCATCGTGAAGAAGTTGAAGCGACAGGTGGGACAGAAGACGTCGAGATCCTCTGGCAGGTACGGGCAGTCACCCCATGCGCACGAACGCTCCCCGTCGCCCGTGGCCAGGTCGTAGCCACAGCCGGGGCACTGGACGAAGCCTTCCCACCTGGCCATCCCGCCTCCTTGGCAAGCGATGTTGACGCCTCGCCCGGATGACGACGAAGGGCGGAGGGCCCCACTGGTGCGGGTCGGTCGGCCCGCTGCCCGGGGGCGGGGTCCCCGCTCAGGCGGCGATACGGAACGGCGGGTAATCGTCCGTCACGAGAAGGAACCCGTAAGCGAGCACCCGGCCGTTCCAGCGGATCACGCCCTCCACGAAGTCGAAGGCTCCCCTCGGGTAGCGGCCCGTGAAGAGGATCGCGAACCACGCCCAGATGACGACCAAGACCGCGGCGACCCAGAGGACCGCAAGGACGACCAGGTGGGGGATCGCCAAGAACCACTTCACCAGGGGCATCCACTGGTTGAGGTCACGCGGAACGTCGGGGTAGTCGATGTCCAATCGCACCGATTGCTGCTCGTCGGTTGCCGGGTAGCGGTCGTCCATCAACATCACATACACCGCGACGCGGGTCGAGAATCGGAGCAACTCGACGTTCCAGTCGAACCACCATCTGGGGTACTTCTGCCGGAACACGATCATGAGCAGCGGCCCGAAGAACAGGAGCCCGCCCGCCCCGGCGGCTACGGCCGTCCCCTTCTCGGAGGTCCACTGCCAGGTGCCGCCCGCGACGCTCGCGAGGAGGATCAGGATCGGGATCGCGGTGAGCAGCCGGAAGAACGTGGTCACCCGGTCGAGCGACCGCTCCGGGTACTCGACGGCGAGCCGCAAAGGGTAGTCGCCGTTCATGTGAACGCTCCTTCCTCGGCCAAACGCCGGACCAGACGCTCAGTGCGCCGGCGCGTGGGGGAGCTGTGCGCCGGGGCCCGCCTCCACGACGTGGCGCAAGGTGGAAACGACCCAGAGCACCCCGATATCGACCGCCAGGAGCACGAAAGCCGTCTCGCTCGCCGTTATCAGGCCGACGACCACGAGCAGGAGCGCGGCCGCACCGAGGGCCGATGCCACCGCGAGGAACGTGCCCTTGGCGGACGCATCCTTGATGGAGGACCCGCCGGTCGAGCACATCGCCATTCCCACTACGAAGAGGACACCGATCCCGGACCGGTAGGATCCGAGCAGCGGCCAGCCCCACGACTGGGTTACCGCGAGTGTGACGGCCAGCGTCAGGCCGGCCAGCGCGGTGGTGACTCCATCTCGCCACGTGGGTCGCATCGCGGACTCCTTTCTTCAGCTACCGAACGACCATCCTTTCAGCGGGTCGGTCGGGTGCCGGGGACCAAGGTCCCGGTTCAGAAGGGGCCGTTGGGCCGATCGCCAAGAGAGCGGGGTGTGAAAGATCGAGAGACGCAGCTCAACCCGTCGTTCTGCCCGATGGCTCGCTCTGGGCGAGGGGTTGGAGCCACTCGCCGGTCTCGACGTCGAAGGCCCAGACGTCGTCGGCCTTCACCAATCCACCCTCCGTACCGTAGGTCCCGCCGTAAACGACCAGCCGCCCGTTCACCGGGTCGTAATCCACCGAGTGGTGCACGCGGTTGAGGGGAGAGTTTCGGCAGCACCCTTCCTCCGCCCCGTACAGGGTGGGCCACCGGTCCGCGGGTGCGTCATAGGCGATGGCGAAGCCGTCGTTGATCACCACCGTCCACTCCTGTCTCTCGTCGTACGCCTGCGCCGGGACCCAGCGACGGGGATCGCTACCCGAGCGCGCCGCTCGGAGAGCGCGCACCGATCCGTAGGATCATCGCGTTCCTGCGAGACCGGCCTCGGGCGGGTCAGGGAGGGTCGACGTAGTCGTCCAGGAACGCCCTCGCGGACCTCGTGTCGAGCCGGTACGTCGTGTCGGTAGCTCGGCAGTACGCGTCACCGGTGACGGTGAGGGAGACCTCAAGGTTCGACTTCGGGCCACCGAGGAAGTGAGGTCCCCCGGAGTCGCCGTAGCAGGTGCCGCCGCTGCCCGTCGAGGGATTCATGTCGAGTTGGAGCCAGGCCTTGCGGAGGGCCTTGAACGACTGGGTCGCAAAGCGGCGGTCGACGTTGTCCAAGATCGCCTTCCACCCTCCGGACTTGGTCTCACGAACGGTTCTGTACCCGACCGCCGTGAACGTGGCGTCCCGAAGGACGCCGTCGGGCCAAGCCTTGGGGTGCGTGACCGCCACTCCGTGGATGAGGCTCCCGTCGGAGCTCGCCGGGTCGTCGAAGGTGACCCAATGCTCGTCGGCATCCGAGTCGTCCATGCAGTGGGCCGCCGTGAGGAAGACCCGAGGAGCTAGGAGGCTTCCGCTGCACCACTGGACGATCTCGCCGGTATCGGGATGCGGGATGAACTGCGCTCCCACGTTGGGGTGACGGTTCCCGTCGAGCTGGCCGAACGTTATGGCGCCCGCCTGGCCCGGCGTCGAGGCGACGAACGACGCCGGGCCGAGCGTGATGGCTGCGAGACGGCGGCGGAGCATGTGCACGTCCTCCTGTGGAGAGGGATCATCACGCTGTCACCGGTCGGAGCGCCCCGTCGATGGACCAAGGTCCCGATCTTCGGCGGAACTACCCGGCCACTCCGCCCCCATCGACCGGGAGCACAGCGCCCGTTACGAACGAGGACTCGTCCGAGGCGAGGAACAGCACGGCCCTAGCGATCTCCTCCGGTTCGCCCATCCTTCCCAGCGGGCGGTCAGAGGCGTCCGCGACGTACTCGTCCCACGTCTGACCCCGTGCCTCGGCGTCGGCGCGCTCCATGGGCGTCACGGTGTCGCCGGGGCAGACGCAGTTCACGCGGATCCCCTGGCCTCCGTGGTCGATCGCCATCGCTCGAGTCAGGTTGACGACGCCGCCCTTCGCCGCGCAGTAGGCAACCGCGCGGTCCCCGCCGACGAGTCCCCAGCCGGACGCGTTGTTCACGATCGAGCCTCCGCCCTGCCCGATCATCACGGGCAACGCGTGCTTGGTCATGAGGAACGTGCCCTTCAGGCTCGTGTCGACCTGCGCGTCCCACTCCTCCTCGGTGCAGTCGACGGAGTCGTTGGGGACGTAGACCCCGGCGTTGTTGAAGAGCACGTCCAGCCGGCCGAAGGCCGCCACGGTTTCGTCGACCGTGCGACGGCAGTCCACGTCCCGTCGAACGTCCGCGCGGGCAAACATCGCGCGGCCTCCCTCGCCCTCGATCTCGCCAACGACCTCCGTGCCGCGCGCCTGGTCTCGTCCTGTCAACACCACCTTCGCGCCCTCGCGTGCAAACAGCACGGCGGTAGCTCTCCCGATCCCCGAGGTGCCTCCCGTGATGAGAGCGACCTTGCCCCCAAGACGCATGGCGCAGCTCCTTTCGAGTCCCGGCGGCTCTACACGAGCCCGACCTGGGCGGAGCATGTCTTCTTGACCTCCGCGGCCCGGATGGCGTCGCGCGCGTCGGCCCAGTACACGTCCCGCCCTCCCCGGCCGTTCAGGGTGTCGTTCTGCCGGATCCGGTCGCGCACCCACAGACACGCGTCGCGCTCCGGCCCCCCGAGACGAAGTCCGGCACACGATCGTCGCCCGCGTGGATCTCGTCCGCGCCGCCGCCCGCGCAGATGACGTCGTCCTAGACGTGCCCTCGATCACGTGTTCCTTCGGGCCGTCGGTGATCGTGCACCGCGGCCCGCCTCCGGCCGCAACCGCCAAGGAGAGGAGCGCGAACGCTGTCGAGCCGCACGGGGATCCTTCGCACGTGCCGATGATGAGTCAGAAGGCGGGTCGTGCGCAAACGCCCTTGCCCGAGCCGAGCGGTCCTCGCGACCCTAGGATTCGAGTGGCGAACGAGGGGAGGCGACGGGTGAGGGTGGCGCGGCGACCGGTCTTCCTCGCCGCCTGGACTTGGCTCTACATGGTCGTCATGCTCGCCCCCGTCCTCCTGCTGATCCGGATCTCCCTGAACCCCGGCTTCTCCACGACGGAGCTCGACGGATTCACCCTCCGCAACTACCGCTCTGTGCTCGAGGATCCCCAGATGCTCGACGCGCTCGTGCAGAGTCTCACCCTCGCCATCCTCACGATGGCGATCGCGACCCCCCTCGGATGCGGGCTGGCTCTTGGGCTCACGCGCTGGCCGGGCCGCCTGTCCACCGCGGCGGGTGTGCTCACCGTCCTCCCGCTCGCTCTGCCGCAGACCGTCGTCGCGACCGGGTTCTTCCTACTCGTGTGGAAGGTGTTCACCCCGCTGCCGTTCGACAGTCCCTCCCAGCTGCTCGCGCACGTCACGCTGGCGTTGCCTGTCGTTGCGATCGTCGTGCGCCTGCGGCTCCTCTCGATCGGGCGGGAGCCGGAGGAGATGGCGATGGATCTCGGGGCCTCGGAGGGGCAGGTGCTGTTCCGGGTCCTGCTCCCGCTGCTTTCGCCGGCGATCCTGGCGGCGGCGGCGATCGCCTTCGTCGTGTCCCTCGACAACTTCGTGCTGAGCCAGTGGCTCTGCATCCCGAGCGACTGCCGGACCGTGCCGATGGTCCTCTACGGAGCCCGCGTCCCCTTCCCACCGTTCGCCGCGCTCGCGTCGGTGACGATGGTGTGCTCGCTCGCCGCCCTCGGGGTCGCGTCGTGGGCGTGGGTCCGCCTCCGCCCCAGGTAAGCCTCCGCCGTAGGTCGCAGGCCGATCGCCCTCCCCGGTGGCCGAGTGGCCGATTGACGCTCGCGCCCGTCGGACGGGACCCTGTGGGCGGTGGCCGGGGAGGGCGGAGGTGCGCCCTCGACGGGGCCCGGCGCTCCGGAGGAAGGCCGCCATGCCGAAGAGGATCCTTCTTGTGGCCGGGCTCGCCGTCGCGCTGTGCATGCGGGCGGCACCGTCCGGCGCGGGTGCGTTCCCGGGGGTGAACGGCAAGATCGCGTTCGTACGCGACGGCGACGTCTGGGTGATGAACGCCGATGGTTCGGGTCAGACGGCTCTTACCAGCGACCCCTCGAGCGACGGCGCGCCGTCCTGGTCGCCCGACGGGATGCGGATCGCCTTCCAGCGGTGCGGGGACGACGGATGCCGGCTCTACCTGATGAACGCCGACGGGTCGGGAGAGACGGACCTCTCGGTAGTGATGGGCATCTACGGCGACACGCCGTCATGGACGGAGAACGGCCGGATCGTCTTCCACTCGATGCACCCCGGGTTCGACCAGAACATCTACAGGGTGTCGCCGAGCGGCAGCGGTCTCGAGATCGTGACCGGCGGGTACTCGGCCGCGTATGCAGCCGGCGACGCGGTGTTCGAGACGAGCGGTGGGCTCGTCCGCAACGGGTCCACGATCACCACGGGGAAACGGCCCTCGTGGGCGCCGGATGCTTCCTCCATCGCGTTCCACGATTGGGACGGCAAGGCCGGTGCGTTCCTCGTCTACGCCGTGAACCCCAACGGCACCGGGCGCGTGGCGCTCACGGGCGGGCGGCGCGCGAGCTCGCGCAACGCGGGGTGGTCGCCCGACGGGACGAGGATCCTGTTCGACTCCGCCAGGAGTGGCGACTACGAGGTCTACGTGATGCGACCCGACGGCGGGGGCGTCACGAACCTAACGAACGACCCCGCCCGGGACACCGACCCCGACTGGCAGCCGCAGCCGCCATACCTGCCTGACGGTCTCGTGAAGAAGGCGTCGGCCGGCGCGTTCGCCGGGGACGGCGTCTACAACGACACCGGCGCCGGGCAGGCGGCCTCCGCCACCCTCGAGCGCGGCGGTAGCGCCAGGTTCGTCGTGCGTGTGGAGAACGACGGCGCCCGGACCGACTCGATGACTGTCGACGGGTGCGGGAGCTGGGGCGCGTTCTCCATGACCTACCTCGCAGGAGACGGAACCGACGTCACGCGCGCGGTGACGGAGGGCCGGTACACGCTGGGGCTCGCCACCGGTGGCCACGGTAGGGTGATAGCTATCGTGAAGGCCTCGAGGACGGCGCGCTCGGGCGCGTCGAGGAGCTGTCTCGTGCGCGCGGTCTCCGGCGGCGACGGCACCAGGCGAGACGTCGTCAAGGTCGTCGCCTCCGTGGCCTGATTCAGTACCAGGCCTCCGAGGGCCCCTTGTATTCCTGGACGGTGTTGCCGCCGTCCACGACGATCGACTGGCCGGTGATGTAGCTCGCGCGGTCGGAGGCCAGGAACGCGATCACCTCGGCGACCTCCTCGGGCGTCCCGGACCGGCCTAGCGGCGTGTTCTGCCCTGCGATCCGTTCCTCCGGCGTCTGGGAGCCGCTCGCGATCCAGCCCGGCGCCACGGAGTTCGCCGTAACGCCGTCCCGCCCCAGCTCGACCGCAAGTCCGCGCATCAGGCCGTCCATGCCGGCCTTCCCCGCACCGTATCCCACCGACCCGGGGTTGGACACGAGGGGGCCCGTCACCGATGAGACCATCACTATCCGGCCGTACCGCCGCTTCACCATGCCGGGCACGACGAGTCGCGTGACGCTGAAAGCGGTCCTCAGGTTGCGACCGATCGTCCGGTCCCAATCGGCCTCGCCGAGCTCGATGAAGCTCCTCTCCTCCTCCTCGAGTCCGACCTGGACCATCCCGGCGTTGTTCACGAGAACGTCGATCCGGCCGTAGAGCTCGAGGACGCCGTCGACCAGCGCTCGGGCCTCCGAAGCGCCCGTCAGGTCGGCCGCGAAGCCGGCCGCCGTCAGGCCCTCTCCGCGCAGCTCGTCCTCTCGTTCGCGTATCCGGTCGGTCGTCGAGGCGATGGCCAGCATCGCTCCCTCGCGGCCTAGCGCGCGGGCCGCTGCGAGGCCGATCCCCGTCGGGCTGCCCGCGCCCGTGACGAGCGCCACCCTTCCCTCAAGCTCGGACTGCATGGACCTCCCTTAGGGGCCGAGGCCGCCACTTCATACCACGCGGCGGTCGGAGCAAGTCGTGCGCCGACCCGAGGACGACTCCTGACCGAGACGCCTACGTCGCGGCGATGGGTGCGTGCTCGCGTTCACGTTCGCCAGCCAAGATCGGCGGCTCCACCGTCCGGCCCCCGGCGGCCAGGTCGCGAGGGTCGGCGTTGATCGATGCGAAGAACGACGCGGCCGCCCGGAGCCGGCGGTCGGAGAGCTCCGCCGGAGCCTAGACCCGGTTCCCGGAGCCTAGACCAAAGGCGGGATGGAGCGGCCGCCGCTTCGCGATGCCGGCAGCTCCATACGTGGTTCCATCGGCTACCCTTCGCTCCGATGAGGGGGGAGGACAAGCTGCTCGAGCTCCAGAACCTCGATATCGCGATCGATCGGGCCGGGGCGCGCCGGCGGGAGATCGAGTCGGGGGAGGCCGTCCGTGACCTGAGGTCCGCGGCCGACGAGGCCGAGCGCCGGCTGGGCGAGCTTCGTCTCCGGCTCGGCGAGGAGTCCCGCGAGCAGGCGCGGCTCGAGCACGAGGCCGACTCGTTGGGGCAGAAGGCCGCGGCTGAGGAGAGACGGCTGTACGACGGGTCGATCGCGAACGCCAAGGAGCTCGAGGCCCTCCAGCACGAGGTCGCGAACCTGAAGACCCGCCGATCGGCTTCCGAAGACCTGCTCCTCGAGGCGATGGAACGCATCGAGGAATTGGAGGCGCAGGCCGTGACCCTCGAGGCCGAGGCCACGACCGCGCGCGAGGAGCTCGACGCCGCGCTGGGAGGGGCTGCCGGAGAGCTCGATCGGCTGACCGCCGAGATCGCGTCGGCTCTCGCGTCTCGCGAAGCGCTGCTGCCCGAGATCGACGACGAGGTCCTCGCCCTCTACGACGAGCTCCGCCCACAGAAGAAGGGTGTCGCCGCCGCAGCGCTCGTGGACGGCGTGTGTCAGGGATGCCACGAGAAGCTCTCGGCGCTCGAGATTGATCGTCTCAAACACACCGATGGCATGAAGAGGTGCGAATACTGCCGGCGGATCCTGGTCTTTGGGTGATCGTCGCCTGCGACGGGGCCTCCCGGGGGAACCCGGGCCCTGCCGGCATCGGCGCGGTCGTGGTCACCACCAAGGGAGAGGTGCTCGCGGAGATCGCCCGCGGTATCGGGGTTACGACGAACAACGTCGCCGAGTACACGGCCGTGATCGAAGGCTTAGTGCGGGCCGCCGAGCTGGGAGCCACCGACGTCCTCCTGCGCTCCGACAGCCACCTGATCGTCGAACAGCTCTCGGGTCGCTACAAGGTGAAGAACGCCAAGCTGAAGCCCCTTCATGCGAGGGTGCGCGAGCTGGCCGGCGGCTTCTGGCGCATCCGATACGAGCACGTCCCCAGGGAACACAACCGTCACGCCGACCGGCTCGCCAACCGGGGCGTGGACGAGTGGCTGGCCGCCGGGGAGAAGGCTAGCCCGCCGGAGAGGCAGCCGCCCCCGTGGGGACCGCAACCGGGCCGAGGCTCGGGCTGAACAGCTCGCCGAGAGGGAACTCGAGGACGACCCGGTCCTTTCGGCTCCGGAAAGGGAGCCGGAGTGAGAGACCCTCCGAGCTCGGTTGCGCGTCGAAGACCACACCGCCCGGAATCCTCGACCGCGAAGGGATTGCTGCCAGGCTCTCGGCGACGCCGAGTGCGATCCCTGAAACCTCTCGACCGTTGGGCGAGACGAGTAGCGCTTCCTTCGCGCGGAGGGACAGTAGCTTCCCCGTCTTGTTGGACACGAACAGGTTCACCTGCCACCGACCGGGGAAGGCGAACACCGAATCGAGACGGACCACCACGCCCCCACGCCCTTTTTCCTCGTCCTGGATCGGGTAGATCGATCGTTCGATCGACTGTCCGTCCCGCGTGCCGTCGGAGACGGCCCAGCGACCCGGCGCCAGCCGGGTGACGATGAAGGGACCGACGAACTCCCGGCTGAACCCGCCGGCCACGCCCTGGAAGGGTTGGGTGCGGAACGCGACGGTCGCGTCGACGTTCACCTGGCCTCCGAAGGCCCCGCCGGGCAGCTCCATGAAGTCGACGAACTCGAGCTGTCGGATCTCGACATCGCCGTCTATGTCGCCTGGGAAGAGCTGGTTCTGGTAGTCGACCCACTGGACCCAGCGACCGATCTTCTCCGTGCCGGTGACGGAGAGGAGCTCCTCCGCGTCGTCGTTCGCGGCGTTGGCGTAGCCGTGCAGGAAGGCGACGACCGCTCCCCTTGCCGCAGCGACGTCGAGCACGAAGCTCGCCGGCAACTGCTCGATCGCATTGGGCTCCACCTCGCCCTGCTGGGCGGGACCGCACGCGGACAGCGCGAGTAGGGCAAGGGCGGAGAGGGTCGTACGTCGCATTCGAAGCTATCCTCGCACAGGAGGAGCCGGCCGGGCGGCCGCGGGCTTCGGCTCGAGGAAAGTCCGGACTCCGCAGGGCAGGGTGCTGGGTAACGCCCAGGCGGGGCGACCCGCGGAAAGCGCAACAGAGAGCAGACCGCCCCCTCGGGGGTAAGGGTGAAACGGTGAGGTAAGAGCTCACCAGCGGGCCGGGTGACCGGTCCGGCTCGGCAAGCCCCACCCGGAGCAAGGCCAAGCAGGGGGCGTTCGAGGGTGGCCCGCCCGAGCTCCCGGGTAGGCCGCACGAGGGCTTCGGCCCCGGGGTCCCGAGAGGGGCTCAGATAGATGGCCGCCACCGGCCCGAGAGGGCCGGCACAGGATCCGGCTTACAGGCCGGCTCCTCCATCTCCCGCCAGCGCTCGCGCCAGCTGCTTTCCGGCGTGGTACGAGCTCCGCACGAGCGGGCCCGCCTCCACGTGGGTGATACCGAACGACTCGCCGACCCGCTTGTGGCGGGAGAATTCCTCGGGCGCGACCCAGCGGTCCACGGGCAGGTGGTACCTGGTCGGCTGCAGGTACTGACCCATCGTGACGATGTCGCAGCCCGCTTCGGCCAGATCGCGCAGCGCGCCCGGAACCTCGTCGGGTCGCTCGCCCATGCCGAGGATCAGGTTCGACTTCGTGACCTGGCCAGCACTCAGGCGCTTCGCGATCCCGAGCACCTCCAGCGATCGCTCGTACCCGAACGCGGGCCGGATCCGCGGGTGGAGCCGTCTCACCGTCTCGAGGTTGTGGGCGAAGACGTCGGGTTCCGCGGCGATCACGGTCGCGATGTCTCGTTGGCCTCCTCTGAAGTCTGACGGAAGGACCTCCACGCCGCAGCCGGGCACCGCCTGTCGCACGGCTCTGACGCAGGTAGCCCAGATGCGCGCTCCGCCGTCCTCGAGGTCGTCGCGCGCTACGCTTGTGAGGACCACGTAGCGGAGCCCCATCGCTCGGACGGCGTCCGCAACGCGCTGCGGTTCGTCCTCGTCCACCGGCAAGGGCCTTGCGGTCCTGACGTCGCAGAAGCCGCAGCGGCGCGTGCAGCGATCGCCGAGCACCAGGAACGTCGCCTCCCGCTCCTCCCAGCACTCGTAGATGTTCGGGCATCCGGCCTCCTCGCAGACCGTGTGGAGGCTTTGCTCGCGCATGAGGCGCTTGAGATCCGCGTAGTTGGGGCCGATCCGCGCCTTAACGCGCAGCCACTCGGGTCGCCGAGCCGGTCGCGCGGCCTGCGCACAGCCCACCGAGTGAGCGACGTGGGTGTCCGAGAGCGCCGTAGGGCCGGAAGTCTGCAAGATCGGGAGGTAGAGGCGCCTGCGGTGCGGATTGTGGTCGTTCCCCAGCATCCGGACCAGTCTATCCGTCGGCGGCCTCGACCCCGACGACCCGTACCTCGCCGTTGCCGCTCACCGGCTTGCCCGGCAGGAAGACCCGGAAGGACGCGCCGCCTCCGTCTCGGTCCTGGACCCACGCGCGGCCGCCGTGCAGCTCCGCGAACCGGCCGACCAGAGACAGACCGATGCCGGTTCCCGGAGTCGCGGGGTTCTGCGTCGGTCCCTGCCGGAACGGCTCGAAGATCGCCTGCTTCAGCTCGTCGGGGACGCCCGAGCCCTCGTCGTCGACGATGATCAGGGCGCCGCCGTCCTGCGCGCGAACGCGGAGCCAGATCCGTGCGTCATCGACGGTATGCCGGGCTGCGTTCACCACCAGGTTCTCGACGATCCTCTCGATCTTCGCAGCGTCGCAGGGCACCGAGACGGGGTCCGCCTCGACGATCACGGTCCGGTCGGCGAGTACCTCGAGGCTCTGGACCGTGCGGCGGGCGAGAGCTCCAACGTCGGTCCACCGCTCCTTCAGCGTGACGATGCCCCTGTTCAGGCGGTCGATGTCCAGGAGGTCCTTCAGGAGCCGGTCGAGCTTGCGCGCGTTCGTCGCGAGCCGACCGAGGAGGTCGGCGCGGTCGCCCGGCGAAAGAGCGTCCTGGCGCTCGAGGGTCAACGAAAGCCCGAGGATCGAGGTGAGCGGGCTCCGGAGCTCGTGAGAGACGGCCGCGAGGAACGTGTTCTTCATCTCGTCCAGCGCACGCAGCCGGTCGGCGGCCTCGCGTTCGCGCTGCTCGCTGTCGCGGAGGGCCTGCTCGGCGAGTTTGCGCTCGGTGACGTCGAACATCACGCCCTGCACTAGACGGGGGCGCCCCTCCTCGTCGAGGAGCAGGGAGGCCTCGTCGTGGACCCACACCGTTGTTCCGTCGGGGCGGACGACGCGGTACTCGGAGCTCCAAGCGACGCCGTCGGAGAGCGCGTGCTCGTATCGGGCCACGGCGACCTCGCGGTCGTCCGGATGTAGGAGCTCGAACCAGAGCTCGGGGCGCGTGATGTACTCCTCGGAAGTCACGCCGAAGAGCTGCTCGATCTGCGGCGCGATGTAGATCGAGGGAGCGCTCGGGTCGGGGAGCTCGACGTAAAGCACAGCGGGGATGTGCTCGACTAGCGCCTGGAACCGCTCCTGGGTCTCCCGAAGCTCTGCCTCGGCGGCCTTCTGCTCGGAGATGTCGAACATGACCCCCTGGGAGAAGCGCGGGACCCCGCGGTCGTCGCGCAGGATCAGGGCCTCGTCGCGTACCCAGACCCAGTGACCGTCGCGGTGCCGGACCCTGTACTCCGCCCTGAACGGCTCGCCTTCCTCGTTGTGCCGGCTAACGCCCTCGAACACCCGCTGCCGATCGTCGGGGTGCACGCCTTCGGACCAGACCTCGGGCCGCGCGACCCATTCCTCGGGGGTAAAGCCCAGCACGCGCTCGACCTGGGGACTGATGTAGACGGAAGATGCGACGTCGTCGACCCGGTCGATGTAGGTGATGGCGGGCACGGTCTCCACGAGGGTCCGGTAGCGCTCCTCCGCCTCGCGGACCTTGTGCTCGGCCTCCTTCTGCCGGGTGATGTCGAGACGGACCCCCTGCCAGTACATGGGACTGCCCTGCTCGTCGCTGACCAGGACGGCCTCGTCGCGCACCCACACGACCCTGCCGTCCTTGGCTATCTGGCGGTACTCGATGCTGAACGACTCGCCTGTCTCATCGGTCCGCCTGTCCTCGGCGAGCACCCGCTCGCGGTCGTCCGGGTGGATGGCCGAGATCCACGTGCTCGGTCGGGTCGTCCACTCCTCGGGCGTGTAGCCGATCATCGCCTCGATCTGAGGGCTCACCCAGAAGACCCCATCCGTCTCGACGGGGGCGTGGACGTAGGTGACGGCCGGGATGTTCTCGACGAGGGTCCGGAACCTCGTCTCCGCCTCGGCGAGGCGCCGCTGCGACCGGTCTCGGCCTATCGCGGCTCCGAGCGTGTCGGCAGCCGCTCGGAGCGCGTCGATCTCCACCTGGGGCCACTCGCGCTCGTTCGTGCACGAATCGAGCCCGAGGAATCCCCACCACTCGTCGCCCACGAAGACCGGCACGACCACCTGGGAGAGCACGCTCTCGCTCTCTAGTGCCCTGCGCTCGTCTTGGGGGAAGTCCCGCGTCAGCCCGGTGATCACCCCGCCGGCTCCGAGGACCTGCTCCCACCGGGAGAACCCAAGGCGGTACGGGGCCCGGTGGTTCGTCTCGTCGTCGACAGACTCGATCCCCGGCGCGGTCCATTTCCACCTGATCGTCATAAGGAGGGCGTCGTTCTCGTCGCGATCGTTCTCGAAGACGTGCACCCGGCTAGCCTCGGACGCGCGTCCCAACCGCTCGAGGACCTGGTCGATGCCTTCCTCCCAGGCGCCCGCCTTGAGGAACCGCTCCGCCGCGAACCCCACGGCCCCCAGGATCTCGTCGCGGCGGCCGAGCCGTTCCTCGGCCAGCTTCCGCTCCGTGATATCGAGGAGCACCCCCTGCCAGGACCTCGGGGCGCCGTGCTCGTCCCGCAGCAGCACAGCCTCGTCGCGAACCCAGACCACTCGGCCGTCCTTCGCGATCAGGCGGTACTCCATCCGGAAGGGGTCGCCGGTCTCGTTCGTGCGAGCGGACTCGGCCAGGACGGCCTCCCGATCGGCCGGGTGGAGCAGACGTACCCAGAGCTCGGGATCGGCCGTCCGCTCCTCGGGCGTGTAGCCGACGAGTGCCTCGTACTGGGGGCTCATGTAGAGCGCCGTGCTCACGTCGTCGACGGCGTCGATGTAGACGACGGCCGGTAGCTGCTCGACCAGGGTCCGGTAGCGGGCCTCCGCCTCCTTCATCCGCGCCTCGGCGTCCTTACGCTGGGTGATGTCCAGCATGAAGCCCTGCCAGTACCTGGGTTGGCCGTCCTCGTCCGGGACGAGGACGGCCTCATCGCGGACCCAGACGATGGACCCGTCGGGACGGACCATCCTGTACTCGGCTCGGTACGGCTGGCCGGTCTCCACGGTCATGCCGTTCTGGACGAGGACCTCGTCCCTGTCCTCGGGGTGGATGAGCGCGGGCCAGAGCTCTCCGTAGTCGACCCACTCCTGTGCAGCGTGCCCCGAGATCGCCTCGATCTGCGGGCTCATGTACAGGGTGTTGGTCGAGTCGTCCACCGGCTCCAGGTAGATCGCCGCGGGCATCGTCTCGACGAGCGTCCGGTACCGTGCCTCCTCCTCGCGGAGCCGGCGCAGGGCATCCTTTCGCGCGATCGCGGCGCTGAGGACCCCCGCCGCGGCCCGGAGCGCGTCGAGCTCGACGGGTGACCATTCCCGCTCCGCCAGGCAGTCGTCGAATCCGATGAAGCCCCACCAGTCGTCGCCGACGAAGACCGGCGCAACGACCGCCGACAGCGTTCCCTGGCCGGCCAGCGCGTGGCGCTCGGTCTCGGGGAACTCCGAGAGCAGCCCGTGGATCAGGTCCCCTCCTCCGAGGACCTCATGCCATCGCCCGAAACCACCCGCGTCGTAGGGGAAGCCATACTGCGTGGGATCGTCGCCCGCGCCCGCGATCCCCGGCGCCGTCCACTCGAACATCCGGGTCATCCCCACTTCGCCCTCCGGCCCCACCTCGTTCTGGAACACGTAGACCCGGCTGACCTCGGCCGCCTTGCCGAGCCGCCGCAGCACCTCGCCGATCTCCTCCTCCCACGCTGGCGCGCGGAGGAAGCGCTCGGCGGCGAACGTCAGCGTCTCCAGGACGTTGTCGCGCCGCTGGAGGACGCCCTCCGCGCGCTTTCGCTCCGTGATGTCGAGCACGACCCCCTGCCAGAACAGCGGCCTGCCCGTCTCGTCGCGTACCAGCACGGCCTCGTTGTGCACCCAGATGATCCGGCTGTCCTTGCGCCGCAACCGATAGTCGACGCTGAACGGCTCGCCGCTCGCCGTCACCCGATCGTCCTCGGCCACGACCCGGGCTCTGTCCTCGGGATGCAGCTGGCGCGTCCAGAGCTCCGGGTCGGCGATCCACTCCTCCGGCGTGAACCCCATGATTTCGACGATCTGAGGGCTGATGTAGAGCACGCTCTTGTCCGCCGCCGCGGCTTGTCGGTAGGTGATCGCCGGAAGCTGCTCCACGAGGGTTCGGTACTGCGCCTCAGCCTCGCGGACGGCGTCCTCGGCCCGCTTGCGCTCGGTGATGTCGAACATCACACCTTGGTAGAGCGGTCGCCCCCGGGGGCCTTCACCCACGGGCACGGCGTCGTCGCGCACCCAGACGACCTCGCCGCTCCTCGTTAGGAGACGGTACTCCTCGCTGAACGGACGTCCGGCCGTTGCGGTCTGGGCCCATGCTGCGAGCACGCGGTCGCGGTCCTCGGCGTGGCAGCGCTTGTGCCAGAGCTCGGGGTCGGCTTGCCACTCCCCGTCCGTGTAGCCGAGGAGCCTGAAGATCTGCGGGCTCATATATGTCGCCGGCGCGGCACCGGGCTCCGACGCCGAGTCCCACACGTACGTGACGGCCGGAACGGTCTCGACCAGGCTTCGGTAGCGCGCCTCGGCCTCCCGGCTCTGCTCCTCGGCGAGCCTGCGGGCGGTGATGTCGAGGAAGAATCCCTGCCAGAGCGTCGCCCGCCCGTCCGGTCCGCGCTCCCGCACCACCACCTCGTCGCGGACCCACACGTTCCGACCATCCTTGGCGAGGAGTCGGTACTCCAAGTCGAAGGGCTCGCCGGTGCGGTCGGTTCGCTCCCACTCCGAGATCACGCGGTCGCGGTCCTCGGGATGCAGCCGGCGGCGCCAGGTCTCCGGGTTGCCGGTCCACTCCTCCTGCGTGAACCCGAGGAGTTGCTCGATCTGCGGGCTCACGTATCTCATGGGACCGTGGCCGCTGAGATCCCACGTGTAGAAGACTGCCGGGATGTGCTCCACGAGCGCCCTGTATCGGCTCTCGCCCTCCCGGAGCGCCCGCTCGGTCCGCTCGCGAGCCTGCATCTCGCGTCGCAGGTCACGCCACCGGAGAAGGGAGAAGACGCCGAGACCGAAAGTGAGCGCTACGAGCGCGACCAGGATCTCGTCGAGCTCCAGGCGCTCGTATTGCTCGACCCGCTCGCGGAGGCGCTCGAAGAGGTCGAACCTCGCCGCGAGGACGAACACGACGATGCCGCCGCCGAGGATGACGGCGAGGTCACGGAGCACGTGCGTGCTCCGTGACGGCGATGGAGTACCGCGGTCGCTCATGAGGGTGCCGTTCACGGGGGTTATCGACGTGCCCAGGGGGCACCTGAAGGCGAGTCCGAAATCCCCCGATCGGGCGAGGTCCCGCTGGACCCGGGGGAGGCCGAGCGGAGCGGTTGTACCGCGGTAGGCTGGTTGCGTGCTACGAGCGTCCTCCAGGTTCCATCCGCGGATCCGCGTCGTCCCTCTCGGTTATCCCTCGCCTCGGTGCGTGGGTTCCGGCGTCCTCCGAGATCCCCGCGGTCCCGAGCGTCACGCAGGCCCCAGGCGTCGACGTGCGTGAAAGGTGCCCGCCAGCCGACGGAACCGTTCTCCGACGCTAATCTCTTCTCGACCGGTGCAAGCCCGTTCGTGGAAGAAGGAGGTTCTCTTGCTACGTTCACGCAAGGTTGTCTTCGTCCTCTTCGCCATCGGGGTAGTGGCGGGAGCATCGCTGGCCGCCTGCTCGGACGATGAACCGGCTCCCGGCGGCGGTGTGAGAACGATCGAAGTTCGGGCCCGCGATGAATTCGCTTTCGAGCCCCCTGAGGTCGATGTGCGGGCGGGGGAGACCGTTCGCTTCGTGGTGACCAACGAGGGAGAGCAACCGCACGAGTTCGTGCTGGGAGACGAGGCCGTCCAGCAGGAGCACGAGGGGCAGATGGACGGAAGCATGGACCACGGGGCGATGGACATGGGGGACATGCCGGCGCTCGAGCTCGCTCCCGGTGAGACGGAGGAGGCGACTGTCACCTTCAGGGAGCCCGGCGAAGTGCGCTTCGGGTGCCACGTGCCCGGTCACTACGACGCCGGGATGGTCGGCACGGTGGTCGTCGGCTAAGGGATCGCCTCGGCAGATACCCTTCCCGGGTAGGATGGGGAACCCGGCCGGCCGCGTGGCGCGGCTCTCGGGGACGGCGCGTGGCTTAGCCGCTCATTGGACTCGTGGGTTGGTTCATGACCCGTCCATCCGCGGCGAACCGGTTGACGGGGATACCCCCCTGGGGTATAGTGACGAGCAAACCGGCTACTGGGGGATTCCATGTACGGATACGCGATGAAGAAGAAGGAGCTGCAGGACCGGCTCCGCCGGATCGAGGGGCAGATCCGGGGGCTGCAGCGGATGCTCGATGAGGACAAGTACTGCGTCGACATCCTGACGCAGGTGAGCTCGGCCACGGCCGCTCTTAGAGCCGTTGGGTTGGGCCTGCTAGACGATCACGTCCGGCACTGTGTGCGGGAGAGCCTGGAGCAGGGGAACGGCGACGAGAAGGTCGACGAGCTCATGTCGGCCGTCGCCCGGTTCGCGGGGAAGTGAGCGGCATGGCGCAGGCGACAGCGGGCCGCGAGCTCCGGCTCGACGTGAAGGGCATGACGTGCGGGTCCTGCGCGATGCGCGTCGAGCGGACCCTCAACAAGCAGCCGGGCGTCACGGCGTCGGTGAACTTCGCGACCGGCGAGGCCGTCGTGATGCTCGAGGACGAGGCGCCGCTGCTGGAGGTGCTCCGCGAGGCCGTACAGGCTCGCGGGTATGACGTCGTACCTCACGTCGACGAGGCGGAGGAGTCCGCGCGCGCCGACGAGCGGGGGTGGCTCATCCGGATGGCGGTGGCCTGGCCGCTCGGACTGGCGACGCTCCTGCTCGGGCTCCTCTTCATGGAGGAGCCGTGGGCGCGATGGACGTCGCTGGTGCTGGCGACACCGGTCCAGCTGTACGGCGGTTGGCCGTTCCTCAAGGGCGCTGCGATCCGTGCGCGGGTGCTAACGGCGAACATGGACACCCTCATCGCGCTCGGAACCTCGGCCGCGTACCTCTACTCTGTCTGGGCGCTGTTCTCCGACGAGGACCTCTACTTCGACAGCGCCGCGGTGATCCTCGCGTTCCTCCTGCTCGGTCGCTGGCTCGAGGCGCGCGCGAAGGGAAGCGCGTCTCAGGCCATCAAGCGGCTGCTCGAGCTCGGCGCCAAGGAGGCCTGGGTCGTCCGCAACGGCAAGGAGATGAAGGTGCCGGTCGACGCCGTCCAGGTCGATTGGGAGGTAAGGGTCCGGCCCGGCGAGAAGGTCCCGGTCGACGGCGTGGTGGTCGAAGGCTCGTCGGCAGTGGACGAGTCCATGCTCACCGGCGAGTCGGTCCCCGTCGAGAAGACCGTGGGATCCGAGGTGGCCGGGGCGACTCTCAACGTGGACGGTTCGCTCCTGATCCGCGCCACGCGCGTGGGATCGGACACGGCCCTCGCCCAGATCGTGCGGCTCGTGGCGGAGGCGCAGGGGAGCAAGGCGCCTATCCAGCGGTTGGCGGACCGCGTGGCCGGGATCTTCGTGCCGATCGTGATGGCTATCGCAGCCGCGACCGCCGGCGGGTGGCTCATCGTGTCGGGCCGGGCTCGAGACGCGCTCGTTCCCGCGGTCGCGGTGCTGATCATCGCGTGCCCGTGTGCGCTCGGCCTCGCGACGCCGGCCGCCATCATGGTGGGGACCGGTCGGGGGGCACAGCTGGGGATCCTGATACGCGGCGGGGAGGTGCTCGAACGCTCGAGGAAGATCGACGTGGTCGTCTTCGACAAGACCGGCACCCTTACGGAAGGCCGGATGCACCTCGAGGGGGTGTCGGGCGACGAACGGACGCTCGAGCTCGCCGCGGGAGCCGAGGCCGGGAGCGAGCACCCCATCGCACGGGCTGTGGTCTCCGGTGCCGAGGAGCGCGGGATCGCGATCCCCGGAGCCGAGGACTTCCGGGCCGTAGCCGGCCGAGGCGTGCGCTCGAAGGTGGCCGGCATCGAGATGTTCGTCGGACGTCGGGCGTTCCTCGAGGACGAGGGGCTCGGGATACCCGACTGGCTGGAACAGGAGGCGGGGCGGCTCGAGGCGGGAGGGAAGACGGTGTTCTGGGCCGGGTGGAACGGCAAGGCTCGCGGCGTGCTCGCCGTGGCCGATCGCCTGAAGGACGGCGCGCGAGAGGCCGTTGAAGCTCTGCACCGCTTGGGAGTCGAGGTGGCGATCGTGACCGGCGACAACCGCGTGACCGCCGAGGCGATAGCGCGTCAGGTGGGGATCGACCGCGTCCTGGCGGAAGTGGTGCCGGGCGAGAAGGTGGACGCGATCCGCGACCTGCAGTCGGAGGGGAAGGTCGTCGCGATGGTGGGGGACGGGATCAACGACGGTCCCGCGCTCGCGCAGGCCGACCTCGGCATCGCGCTGGGGACCGGTACCGACGTGGCGATCGAGGCGTCCGACATCACGCTGATCAGGGGCGACCTCGACGGGGTCGTGAAGGCTATCAGGTTGTCCCGCAAGACCTTCCGGACGATCGTGGAGAACCTGTTCTGGGCGTTCGGCTACAACGTGGCGGCGATCCCGCTCGCCGCCTTAGGGCTGCTGAACCCGATCATCGCGGGCGCCGCGATGGCGTTCTCGTCCGTTTCGGTCGTCACGAACTCCCTCCGACTGCGCCGGTTCAGGGGATAGCCACGTGGACCATGCCGCTGGGACATCGCACCGGGGCCACGGAGCGCGGGGCGGCGCGGCCGAGGCCGTGCTTCATGTCGGCGGGCTCATGGGGGTCATGGACGGACGCGGGGTCGAGCGGCGGCTCGGCGCGCAGGCCGGGGTGGTCAACGTCGAGGCCAACGCGCTCAACCAGACGGCGACCGTCAAATACGACCCGTCGGCGACGACGCTGGCCGAGCTCGATCGTTTCGTGGAGGAGTGCGGGTACCACTGCGCCGGCCGGTCGGTCCCCGGGCACGTGTGCGACCCGCACGATGACCCGGCGAGACCGGAAGAACACGGGGCCCACGCCGAGCACGCCGCCGCCGCTCACACCGGCCACGGCGGCCACGCCGGGATGTCTATGGACGAGATGGTCGCCGACATGCGGCGCCGATTCTTGGTGGCGCTTCTGTTCGCGATCCCGATCTTCCTCTACTCGCCGATCGCCGTTGAGGCCTTCGGACTGGAGCTGCCGGCACCGTTCGGGATCAGAACCGACGTCCTGTCGCTCGCGCTCTCGTTGCCGGTGATCGGCTACTCCTCCGCGGTCTTCTTCCGTGGCGCGGTTCGCGCGCTGCGGAACCGCACGCTCGACATGATGGTCCTCGTCGCGACCTCGATCGGAGTCGGGTGGACCTATTCTTTGCTCGTCGTGCTCGGGCTCCGCGGGGAGCACTTCTTCGAGGCGATCAGCCTGCTCGCCGCGTTCGTGCTGCTCGGGCACTGGATGGAGATGCGGGCACGCGCCGGCGCGAGCGATGCCGTCCGGGCGCTGCTGGACCTCGCGCCGCCGATGGCGGTGGTCACCCGTGAGGGCGAGCTCCTCGAGGTGCCGACCGCTGAAGTGGTCGTGGGCGACCTCCTTCTGATCCGGCCCGGCTCCAAGGTTCCGGTCGATGCCGTCGTCGAGGACGGCTTCTCATCCGTGGACGAGTCGATGATCACCGGGGAAAGCCTCCCGGTCGAGAAGGGTCCCGGGGACGAGCTGGTGGGCGCGACGATCAACAAGGAGGGCGTGGTCCGGGCCCGCGCCGCGAAGGTCGGCTCGGACACCGCGCTCGCGCAGATCGTCGCCCTGGTGCAGGCGGCGCAGAACTCCAAGGCGCCGGCCCAGAGGCTCGCCGACCGCGCCGCGTCCTGGCTCGTGCTCGTCGCGCTCGGCGGCGGCCTGGTTACGCTCGCCGTCTGGCTCGTCGGGACTGATGCTTCGTTCTCGGTATCGCTTCAGTTCGCCATCACCGTCGTCGTGATCGCGTGCCCGGACGCTCTCGGGCTCGCGACGCCGACCGCGATCATGGTGGGGACCGGGATGGGCGCGCGAAGGGGGATCCTGTTCAAGGACGCCGGCGCGCTAGAGGCCGCATCCTCGCTGTCGACGGTCGTTTTCGACAAGACCGGCACGCTGACCACGGGCGAGCCGAGGGTCGTGGAGATCAGGGGGGAGGATCTTCACGAGGACGAGCTGCTGAGGCTGGCGGCAGCGGTCGAGCGCCAGAGCGAGCACCCGCTCGCCAGGGCGATCGTAGAGGTTGCCGGCGATCGAGGGATCGAGATCCCGTCTGCGACTGCGTTCCGGTCGGTGGCCGGAGAGGGAGCGGGGGCCGACGTCGAGGGCCGTCGTGTCCTCGTCGGGAACCGCCGCCTCATGGATCGGGAGCGCGTAGAGGCGACGGCCGTCGAAACGGCGGCGAGCGAGTTCTCCGGTGCGGGCCGCACCGTCGCGTACGTCGCGGTGGACGGCAAGGCGGCCGGCGTGATGGCCCTGGCCGACGCCGTCCGCCCCGAAGCGGCCGAGGCCGTGACGGCCCTCCGCGCCGACGGCGTTCGTGTCGTGATGCTGACGGGTGACAACCTTGCGACGGCGGAGCGCGTGGCCGCCCGCGTCGGCATCTCTCGGGTTCTCGCCGAGGTCCGCCCGGACGACAAGGAACGGCAGATCGTCGCCCTCCAGGCCGAGGTCGGCCGCGTCGGCATGGTCGGCGACGGCGTGAACGACGCGCCTGCGCTCGCGCGCGCGGACGTCGGCATCGCGATCGGCGCGGGCACCGACGTCGCCGTCGAGACGGCCGATGTCGTCCTGATGCGGTCGGATCCCGCCGACGTCGCGACGGCGATGAGGCTGTCGCGTGCGACGGTGCGCAAGATGCGCCAGAACCTGGGTTGGGCCGTGGGCTACAACGCTCTTGCTCTTCCGCTGGCGGCTGGGGTGTTCGCGTGGGCCGGGCTCACCCTCCGCCCCGAGATCGCCGCGATCTCGATGTCGGGTTCGAGTCTCCTGGTTGCGGTGAACGCCCTGCTTCTCCGGCGGGCGCGCGTAGATTGAGTGAAGCTATGGAAGAGGTGAACCACATGCAGGGAACCGCCCAGGCCTCGACCGCGATCGAGGTCACCGACGACGACTTCGTGGAGAAGGTCGTCGAGGCATCGAGGGAACGTCCGGTCGTCGTCGATCTCTGGGCCGCGTGGTGCGGCCCGTGCAAGGTTATCGGACCGATCCTCGAGCGGATCGCCGAGGAGCGCGGAGGCGCGTTCCTCCTCGCGAAGCTCGACGTGGACGCGAACCCATACACCGCCGGGCAGTTCGGGGTGCAGAGCATCCCGACCGTGATCGCGTTCCGAGACGGGAAAGCCGTGGACGGCTTCATCGGCGCGCTTCCCGAGCCCATGGTGAACGAGTTCGTCGACCGCATCCTCCCGAGCGAGGCCGATCTCGTGGCGAAGGAGGCTCTGGTCGAGGCGGAGTCCGGCGACACCCGGGGTGCGGAGCAGCGGTTCCAAGACGCCCTCTCCGCGGATCCGGGCAATCGGGAGGCGCGCCTGGGTCTGGCGCGGATCGTGGCGGAGCGTGGGGAGAAGGAGGAGGCGAGGGAGCTCCTGGCCGCGCTCTTGCCAGACACGGAGGCGGAGGGTCTGCTCGCGACGATCCGCGTATCCGAATGGGGAGAGGTCGAGGAGGCGGGGACGCTGGCCTCGGCGAAGCGCCTGGCCGCCGTGGGGAGGTGGCACGAGGCGCTGGACGGGATGCTCGCGTCGCTCGGTGACGATCCGTCGGCGCGCGAGGCGATGCTCGACGTCTTCGCGGTTCTCGGCGACGAGGACCCGCTCACGGTCGAGTACCGCCGCAGGCTGTCGAGCGCGCTGTTCTGATGGACGATGTCACCCCGCGCCTCCGTGAGTTCTGGGACGCCGACGCAGAGGTCTACGATCGGACTACCTCGCACGCCGGCACCGACCCGGCCGAAGCCGGCGCCTGGCGACGCGCGCTCCTGCGGTCCCTCCCGCCGCCGGGTGCCTCCATCCTGGACGTAGGCGCGGGCACGGGCACGATGTCGCTGCTGGCGGCCCAGCTCGGGTACCGTGTCACTGCCCTAGACCTCTCGCCCAAGATGCTCGAGCGGGCGCGGGAGAAGGCCGAGGCGGTGGGGCTCAAGATCGCGTTCGTGGTGGCGCCCGCGGACGAGCCGCCCGCCGGGCCCTTCGACGCGGTGATGGAGCGTCACGTCCTTTGGACGATCCCCGACCCCGTCGGGGCGTTACGAACATGGAGAGACGTCATGGTCCCCGACGGCAGGCTCGCGCTGTTCGAGACCCTCGTGAGCGATGGACCATACCAAGCCATCCGCGAAGCGGCCGCGGCCGCGCTCCGCAAGGCGATGGGGGTTCCGGCCGATCACCACGCGAACTACGGGGGCGATCTCCTCGCGCGGCTACCGCTGTCCCGGATGACGCACCCGGGTCCCGTCGCGGCGGCGGCGACCGAGGCCGGTTGGTGCCGGATACGCACGGCCAGGCTCCGGGGAGTGGAGCGAACCAGGCTCCGGGCGAGCCCTCCCGTGGTCGGGCGGCTCGAGCACGCGGTTCGCTATGCGCTGATAGCCGACGCCTGAACGATCGCTGCTGCGGGCGGCACCGGCCGTAGCGCCGTCCCGAAGACGCGCTCGAAGTGGTGCAGCACCGGCGTGACGAGCTCCGCCGGCGTGAGCGTCCGTCCTGCGAGCAGCGACAGCGACGTCACGCCCTCGTCCGCAAGCCCACAGGGCACGATCGCGTCGAACCAAGACAGGTCGGTGGTGCAGTTCACCGCGAAGCCGTGCAGCGTGACGCGAGCTCGCATGAGTCGAACACCGATCGCGCAGACCTTGCGGTTCCCGGACCACACGCCCGTCTGCACTTCGCTCCGATGGAGCGCGACGCCGAGGTCTGCCGCTGCGCGGATCACCACCTCCTCCAGCCGCCGCACGTACCCGATCGCGTCGGGCTTGGCCCCGAGGTCGAGGATGGGGTAGCCGACCAGTTGCCCCGGCCCGTGGAACGTGAAGCTCCCGCCGCGGTCGGCGTGGCGAACATCGGCGCCTGCGGCGCGGATGCGGTCCTGCGTCCACACCAGGTGCTCCGGCCTCCACCGACGGCCGGCGGTGTATACGGGCGGGTGCTCGAGGAGGGCGAGAGCGTCGGGGATCTCGCCCCGGAGTCGGCGCTCGGCAAGGTCGTGCATCCAGGCGTTCGCGTCGTCGTAGGGGACAGGTGCTTCGGGCAGAACTATCCAGGCCGGCATCAGGAGCGCAGGTCTTCCTCGAAGTCCCAGCCCTCGAGGTTCTCCTTGACCCGGCCGAGGAACTGCGCCGCCAAGGCGCCGTCGATGACTCGGTGATCAAAGGACATGGAGATGTAGACACGGTGGCGTATCGCGATTGCATCGTCGATCACGACCGGTCGCGTCTCGACGGCGTCGAGGGCGAGGATGGCAGCCTGGGGCATCGCGATGATGGGCACCGAGATGAGCGAGCCGAACGGTCCCGGGTTGGTGATCGAGAAGGTCCCGCCGTGGACCTCGTCCGGCGCAAGCCGGTGCTCGCGAACGCGCACCGCGACGTCGTTGATCGCCCGCGCGAGTCCCACGAGGTTCATCGCCTCGGCGCCCTTCACGACGGGGACGATGAGACCCTCGTCGTAGGCGACCGCGATGCCCAGGTTCACGTAGCGCTTCACGACGATCTCGTCACCTCGCAGCTCGCTGTTCACGAGCGGGTGAGCGAGGAGCGCGTCGCAAGTCGCGCGAGCCACGAACGGCAGGTACGAGAGGGAGAACCCCTCGCGCGCCTTGAAGTCGTCCTTCACGCGCTCGCGCAGGCGCGCGATGTTCTCGACGTCGACCTCGACCGCCGTCCAAGCCCGCGCGGTCGTCTGAAGGCTCGCCGTCATGTGCCGGGCGATCGCCTTGCGGACGTGTGACATCGGGACCGTCTCCTCGCTCCCGACTGGGGCAGCTTCGACGGCGCCTGTTGTCAGGGGGGCGGGCGTAGCGGAAGCCGGCGGCGTTGGGCCGCCACGGGAGGCGGCGAGGGCGAGGACGTCTCGTTTGGTGATCCGCCCGCCGGTCCCGGTGCCCGCGACCTGGGACAGGTCGACTCTGTATTCATCGGCGAGCTTCCTCACAAGTGGCGAGAGGATCTGCGACCTCGGCCCGCGCTCCGGCAATACTTCCTGTTGTGCGGGGGCGGCGGCTACCGGAGTGGGTCGAGCATCGGCCGCGGCCGCTTCGCCCGACGAGATCTCCGCGAGCACGGTCCCGACGGCGACGGTCTCCCCTTCGCGCACCAGGATCCGCAGTAGCCTGCCGGCGGCCGGCGAGGGGACCTCGGTGTCCACCTTGTCGGTCGAGATCTCGAAGAGCGGCTCGTCGAGGGCGACGTTCTCGCCCTCGTGCCTCAGCCACTTGAGGATCGTGCCCTCGACGATCGTCTCGCCCAGCTGCGGCATCACGATGTCGGTCATCGAACCCTCCCGGGCGTCACCAGGAGCCGAGCCGGTCCACGGCTCCGACGATGTCCGCTACCTGCGGCAGGAACGCGTCCTCCAGCGTAGGCGAGAAAGGCACCGGCACGTTGGGCGGCGCGAGACGCGTCACCGGCGCGTCCAGATGCTCGAACCCCGCCTCCGCGATCATCGCGGCGACCTCGGCGCCGACGCCGAGGAACCGGTGGCTCTCGGATAGCACGAGCGCCCTGCTCGTCTTCTCGACCGAGCGCAGCACCGTCGCCGTATCGAGCGGCTGGATCGTGCGGAGGTCGACCACCTCTGCGGACACGCCGCGGTCCGCCAGCTCTCCGGCGGCCTCGAGCGCGCGGTGCACCATCGCGCCGTAGGTCACGATGGAAACGTCGGTGCCCTCCCGCTTCACGTCGGCTGCGCCGATCGGCACGAGGAAGTCGGGATCCTCGGGCAAGAGCTCCTTCACGCGCCGGTAGATCCATTTGTGCTCGAGGAAAACGCATGGGTTGTCGTCGCGGATCGCCGACTTGAGCAGGCCCTTCGCGTCACAGGGGAAGGCCGGGCAGATCACCTTCAGCCCGGGCGCGTGCGCGAACCACGGCTCGGGATTGATCGAGTGGAACGAGCTCGCTCGCACGCCACCGCCCGACGGGCCCCTGAGGACGACGGGGAGCGGCACGCCCGTCCGGTAGTGGTAGCGGGCGAGCGCGGTCACGATCTCGTCGAACCCGCTCGTCATGAAGTCGGCGTACTGGAACTCGGCCACCGGTCGGAAGCCCTCCATGGCCGCGCCCATCGCCGTGCCCACGATCGTCTCCTCGGCGATCGGCGTGTCCATGACTCGTTCCGGGCCGAACCGCTCGATGAAGCCCTCGGTCACCTTGAACGCGCCACCGTAGGCGCCGATGTCCTCGCCGAGAAGGAACACGCGCTCGTCGCGC
>Ga0209341_10000766_pt1 | contig 32649 bp, 27 predicted proteins | sample RifCSP13_2_FD_184020 | JGI IMG/M metagenome (GOLD analysis project Ga0209341, IMG submission 184020) | Soil microbial communities from Rifle, Colorado - Rifle CSP2_sed 13_2 (SPAdes) (version 2) | ecosystem: Environmental > Terrestrial > Deep subsurface > Rock core/Sediment | place: Rifle... | reverse complement strand
ACGATCTCCGGCCGCAACAGGCTGACGACGTACGAGGCGACGGAAAAGCGGAAGCCGGGCACGATCTCCTCGGTCACCGCCGCTCCCCCAAGGACGTGGCGCTTCTCCAGGACGAGCGTGCGCAGCCCGGAGCCCGCCAGGTACGCCGCCGCGGTCAGGCCGTTGTGCCCACCACCGATGACGATCGCGTCGTAACGACGCTCCCCTCGCCCTCCTCCTGCCACGCGCTAAATGTATCCGCCGCCCTGGTGCTCCGCGTCGCTACGATTGGGCGCGTGATCGGCTCGCCCTTCCACGACCGGACCGGCCCGCTCAACCGCAAGCAGCAGTGGCGCGAGTGGTCGGGCTACCTCGCGGCGAGCGTGTACGACACCTCGCACATCCACGAGTACTTCGCCATCCGCAACCAGGTTGCGCTGATCGACGTGTCGCCGCTCTACAAGTACGTGCTGCGCGGCCCGGACGCGCTGCGCCTGGTCGATCGCGTGATCAGCCGCGACGCGACCAAGATCAGGCCCGGCCAAGTGGTCTACGCCGCGTGGTGCGACGAGCACGGCAAGGTCATCGACGACGGCACGATCGCGCGACTAGATGACGACTCGTTCCGATGGACGGCGGCCGATCCCAACCTGCGCTGGTTCGAGCTCAACGCGCGCGGCCTCGACGTGGCCATCGACGACATCTCCGACACGACGGCCGCCATCGCCCTTCAGGGCCCTCAGTCGCGCGCCGTCCTGAACGCGCTGACCGGCACCGACTGGGCCGACCTGCCCTACTACCGCCGCCGAGCCGCCGACGTCGGCCCGATCGCGCTCGACATCAGTCGCACCGGCTACACCGGCGATTTGGGCTACGAGCTGTGGGTCGATGCCAGCAAAGCGCTCGAGCTGTGGGATCGGCTGATCGAGGTCGGCCGACCGTACGGCATCCACGCGGCGGGCATGCTCGCGCTCGACATGACGCGCCTGGAGGCGGGGCTGATCCTGATCGAGGTCGACTACACCTCCTCGCGCCACGCGCTGGTGCCGGAGCAGAGCTACTCGCCGTTCGAGATCGGCCTGGGTCGGATGGTCAACCTCGACAAGCCGGCTGATTTCGTGGGCAAGCGGGCACTGCTGGCCGAGCACGCGGCCGGAGGCCCGGAGCGACGGCTGGTGGGCCTGACGGTTGACTGGCACTCGGTCGAGAAGCTGTACCAACAGCAAGGCCTGCCGATCGGCGTCTCATACTCGACCTGGCGCGAGCAGCGCCCGGTGTTCGACCGCCGGCGCCAGGTGGGCCGCGCCACCAGCGGCACCTGGAGCCCGATCCTGAAGGAACAGATCGCGCTTGCATCGGTTGACGCGGTGTACGCCGCGCCGGGCACGCAGCTGCAATTGGAGTGGACGGTCGAAGGCCGGCGCGGCAAGGCCGCGGCCAAGGTCGTGGCGCTGCCCTTCTTCGACCCGCCGCGAAAGCGCGCGTAGGCGCAACACGCAGGTGCGCGTCGCCTGCGCTCTTGCCTATAACCCGGCTGCCGCGAGTGCGTCGAGTGCGGTGGCACGGCTTCCGGCGGCCCGAGTCCCGTGCCCCGTAGACCTTCGCGCATCGTCCCGTCATTTCCGCGAAATACGCGGGCCGGGAACGTCGCGGGGTGCCAGATCAGGCCCCAACGAGGCAATCTCCCACCATATCCGCGCGCAGGAGCAGATTTGACCGGAGGTAGGAGCTTCATCGCGGAACCGTCGGCGAGAGACGCGGATTTGACGGGAAGCGCCCGCCGGGCGGCGCGGCCAACTCCAGTCCCCGCGACATCGGCGAGCTCAGGGGCTAACGCTACCCGGCACCACCCTCAGATCCTTCGTCCGCTCCGCGTACAGGAACCACGCGCCATCGGGTGACGGCCGTCCGCTGGGCTGGACAGCGAGGATGGTTTGTTCCCCGGAGCGCGCATTGAACAGAAGAGTCGCGAACCCGGCGGCCGTCTCGATACTGGTGACGACGTAAGTCCCGTCGCCGGTCCAGGTTGGCCGGTCCGCGCCTGTGCCGAGCGCCGTCACTGCACCGCTGGCGACGTCCAGTAACCCGATTTCGAGCGGCGCGCGGGGGTCGGTACCAAGCCCGGTGTAAACAGCGAGCGTCGTCCCGTCAGGGCTCCAGCTGGGCCAACCGACCGGGCCCGGGTGGAGCATCGATGGCTCGCCACCGTCGGCGTCGACCATCCACAGCGGGCCCAGGCCATCTCGGGCGCTAGAACGGACAAAGACGATCCGCTCTCCGTCGGGGGACCAGGCGAAGCCCGAAGCGTCGCCGTCTCCCTGGCTGACCCGCTGCACGACGCCCGACGCGAGGTCGAGGACGTGGACGTCGCTGTCGATGCGGCTCCCAAAGGAGGCCGCGTCGCGGTCGCTCAGGAACGCTATTCGGTTGCCCTGTGGCGACCAGCGCGGCAGGATGTCGGACGCCCAGTCGAACGTCAGGCGGTCCAGGTGCGAGCCGTCTCGGTCGACCGTGTACAGCTCGCCGTTCAGGTCGCGTCCGGATACGAAGGCGATCCGCGACCCGTCGGGTGACCACTCGGCCAGGAAGTCGTCCGCTGGGTGCGGGGCGAGCACGCGCGGTTCGTCGCCGTCTGCCTCTGCCACCACGAGGTCGTGGCCGCAGGCTGCAGCATCCGTCGGAACGTCGACCATCCCCGGCACGACGAACGATTCGAGGAAGTCATGCGGGGAGAGGTGGCGTTGGACGGGCATCGCAGCGTCGTGGAACGTGTCGTGCGTGGCCACCATCACCAGGTCCAAGGACGGGATGACGACCAGAAACTGTCCGCCGTAGCCGGCCGCCGTCCAGGCAGGCTGACCCGCGACTTCGAAGATGCGCCAATGCAGGCCGTACGCCCTGCGCGCCTCCCCACCGACGCAGGCGCCCGGTCCTCGGTACGGGCCGCCGTCGATGTCGAACCGAGGCGTGAGCATGGTGTCGAACCAGTCTGTCGGGATGAGCTGCGCGCCGTTCCACTCGCCGCGCTGGATTACGAGCTGGCCGAAGCGCGCGAGCTCGCGTGGCGTAAGGAACGCGTACGCGCGCCCGGTCACGCCACCGCCCTCGTTCAGATGCCAGTGATCCACCGTAATGCCGAGAGGTCCGAGTAGCCGGTGGGTGTAGCGGCACAGGCCACCGGGAACGGCCCGCTCGAGGGCAAGGGCCACCAACTCGGAGCTCGCGTCGCTGTACTCCCAGCGGGAACCCGGGGTCGCCGACAGCGGCCGTGCCGCCACGTCCCGCACGAGGTTGGCCTCGTTCAGGCCCGTCGCGAGGCCACCAGACATGGACAGCAGCTGCTCCACCGTGACGTCGCCGACCTCGGTCCCGGCGGCTTCCACTACCAGGTCGCCGATGGGAGTGCCGAGCGTCGGCAGGAATCCCTCATCAATGGCTGCCCCGGTCACTACGCCAAGAATGCTCTTCGTTGCCGAGTGCAAGTTGCGCGACTGGGTGGCGGTGGCGCCATGGAAGTAGCGCTCGACCACGAGCCGTCCGTGACGCGCGATCAGCAGGCTCAACAGCGTCGGCGACCGTGCGGCCTCCTCGAGCCCGGCACTAATGAGGGCCCCGTCCAAGTCGGCCTCTGACGGATCGGCGAGCGCCCAGTCGATGACGCCATCGTCGAGGTAGGCGTCATTCGCGGGCTCGGTCCTGCCAACCTCGTCGGGGCGGCTGTTGACACACGGCACGTCGGCGGCGTGGACTGGGACGCCGAGCGGTCCGGTCGCCAGATCGTTTCGGCTCGCCACGACGATCGCGAGGCCGGCCGAGCACAGCGCGAGCGTGGCCATCGCAGCGACGGACCTCCTCTGGTTGATCATCGTGCCACGCCTCCGACCCGGCTGCCCCTGCGCCTAGACTAGAATGCCCGGCTACGATCGCCGTCGATGACCATCGGCACGGCGCTGCACGAACGAACGGCGAGCATGCACGATCGCCTTCGACGTCAGCCGAACCGGCTACACCGGTGACCGGGGCTACCAGCTGCCGCCCACGAGCCGGCGGGCAGCGACCTGCAGCTCGAGTGGACGGTCGAGGGGCGCCGGGGGCGCGTGGCGGCGATGGTCGTGGCCCTCCCCCCTTCTTCGATCCGCCGCGCAAGCGGAGTTAGCCGAGCTCAGTAACCGGCGGACACGAGAGCATCCAGCGCGCGTTGGCGCGCGAGGTTCCACGATTGCCAGCCGGCGCCGGCGTCGCGCGCCAGCTCGCGGGCGTGGGCGCGCAGCACATCATCTACGGCGCCCTGCACGTCCGCGGGCAGCCGATCGCGCGCGCTGACTAGTGCGGGGACTGAGTCTGCACCGAGGCGCCATAGGTATTCGACATTCAGGCCTGTCTTGCCGCCAGGTGATACGAGACTCGGGTCAATGGCTCGCTGCAGATTCTGCTCAGTTACAAAGGCCTGAGTGCCCACGCCGTTACAGACGATGGCCACGAGCAGTCCGCTTCCGAGTAGCAACTGCGGCAGCCAGCGCGCGCGGTTGGTCAGCTCCGAAGCAAGCGTCAGCAGAACACCGATACCCACGAAGGCGATCGCCGCCAACGCATAGAAGCGCAGTTCCGTCCAGCCATTCGCGGCCTGGTACAGGCCAAGCCGAACAAATGCGGACAAGGCGACGAAGCCCGTCATGGCCGCCAGCGCCGCGGCAGCCAGCCGCTGCGTGTTGCGATGCTCGGCCACGAGGCGATCGAGCACGATGATCACCGCACCGGCCAGGAAGGCCGCGATGATCAGTTCGAAGAAGCCGCGGCGGGCGTAGTCGCTGTAGGTCATGCCACTCACCGCGAAGGTATCGGCGCCTCCGAACAGGTAGGCAGTCTGCAACGCGGCGAATACCGCGAACATGGCGTCGAGCAGCAGTAGCACTGTCAGCGCTTCGGTTGCCCCCAGCCTGACCGGTGCCGTGGCTGGCGCCGAGGCAGGTGGGCGGTGCAGGATCCAGGCGCAAACCAGAGTCCCGGCAAAGAGCCAGCCGGCCACGGCTGCCACTACCGTTTGAACCACGGCTTGGGGTCCAATCCAGTCGAAGTTGACGACGTTGCGTAGCTGCGTTGCAAATACAGCGTCGGCGGCGGCGAATAGGGCGGCGAAGACGACCAAAAGCGGTAGTGCCAGCAAGAGTCCCCGCACGACGGGATCCCAGCGCTCGGCTCGCCGCTCGGCGAAGAGCGCGGCGAACGGCTTTATCCCGGGAAAGAGGTAAACGGCGCCAACAAAGTACACGACTATGGCCTTGGCTCCGAGGGCGATTACTCGCAGCCAGGTCCCGCGCGTGATCGCGTGGCCGCCGAAAGCGGCGACAGACGCGAGCGTGAGCAGACACGCCGCCGAGAGATCGAAAGCCAGCAGCATTCCGTCTTCGCGTAGCGCGACGAACGCCGCGAAGATGACCGCGCCGACGGGCAGCCAGGCGTCGAGGGGATCGAATTTCGAAGTCTTTGGCCGGAACCGCCACGCGGCCGCCAGGACCGCAACGATCCAAATGGGAAAGTTCACGCCGAGCATCTGGAACGCGAAAAGCAGCTGAGCCAGGAAGCCGGCCGCGAACGTGGCGATCAGCGCGCGGCCGACGGTCGGGGGCGGCAGTGGCTGGACCATGGGCTCGGCCGGGCGGAGCGGCTCTGCCCAGGGCTGCACCTGGTAGGTTGGCCAGGACTGGTCCGGCGGAGGCGGCGGCTGAAATGGCAGCGACGCGTCAGTAGTCATCGATCCGCTGACGATCGGGTGCCGCCCGGCTGTGACGTCGGCCAGGCGGCCGGTCAGCCGGCGATCGGTACCAGCGCTGGGTCAACCCCGTAGACCGCTCGGATGCGTTCGGGCGTGAGGACCTCCGATGGGGCGCCGTCGGCGACGAGACGGCCGTGGTCGAGCAGCAGCAGGCGGCCGAAGAAGTGGCTGGCCAGGCTGACGTCATGCAGCACCGCGAGCACGGTCACACCGTCGCGTGCCGCGAGGTCGCGCAGCAGCTCCATCACCGCGACCTGGTGGCGCAGGTCGAGATGCACAGTCGGCTCGTCGAGCAGCAGCAACCGCGGGCCCTGCGCGACGGCCATCGCCAGCACCGTAAGCTGGCGCTCCCCAAGGGACAGCTCGCGCACGTCGCGGCCGCGCAGCTCAGTGATCCCGACGCGCTCGATCGCGGCATCCACTGCGGCGCGGTCGGCCGCGCGCGGACCGAGCAGCGGGTGTTCGTGCGGCACTCGGCCCAGCGCGACCAGCTCCTCGACGCGCAACGGGAAAGCGACGCGCGTCTGACCGGGCACGACGGCCACGCGGCGGGCGACCTCGGCACGGTCGTATTCCTCAAGCGGCACATCATCGATCAGCACCATTCCGGCGCGCCGCGCGGCGCTTCCGGCGGCGGCACCGCTCACAGCACGCAGCAGCGTCGACTTGCCGGCGCCGTTCGGCCCGAGCAGCGCTGCCATGGCGCCCGGCTCGAGGCGCGCGGAGACGCTGTCCACGGCGCGCCGCACCCCGTAGTCGAGCGTCAGGCTGCGCAGCTCGAGGGCGACGCCGCTCACAGCTCGTACCCACCGCGGTAGCGCCGCAGCACGTACAGGAAGAAGGGCGCGCCGATGACGCCGGTGATCACGCCCACCGGCAGCTCGGTCGGTGCCCGGGCCACCAGATCGGCCAGCACCAGGAACGCCGCCCCCCAGATCGCCGACAGCGGCAGCAGCGAACGCGCGTTGGGCCCGGCGACGAGGCGCACGAGGTGGGGCACGACCAGGCCTACGAAGCCGATCAGTCCGGCCATCGCCACGGCTGCGGCAGTCACGAGCGATGCCGCCGCGAGCATGACCAGGCGCTCACGGCGCACGTCCAGGCCAAGGTGCGCGGCGGTCTCCTCGCCCAGAAGCAGCGCATTGAGGGCGCGGGCGCGTGTCAACAGCACGACCGAGCCGAGCAGGATGATCGGCAGCCCGACCGCGACCTGTGGCCAGGAGGCAAGCGAGAAGCTGCCCAACAGATAGAAGAAGATCTGGCGCAGGTTCTGGCCCGACAGGTACATCGTGATCGCCAGGCCCGCGGCCAGGAGCGAGCCGACCGCGTAGCCGGTGAGCAGTACGGACGTGAGCGACGACAGCCCGCCCAGGCGGGAGACGCGGTAGACGACCGCGACCGCGCCGAGCGCGCCGGCAAAGGCGAGCAGGTGCATCAGCCCGAAGCCGAGCAACGCGAACTGGACCGGCACCAGAAGCGCGACGGCCGCCCCCAGCGCCGCGCCGCTGGCCGTGCCGAGCACGTACGGGTCCGCCAGCGGGTTGCGCAGCAGGCCCTGGAGCGTCACGCCGGCCAGCGATAGCGCGGCTCCAACGCCGGCCGCCATGAGCACCCGCGGCAGGCGCAGCTCGAGCACGATCGTCTCTGCCGATGCCGGCCAGGTGACAGCGACTGGCCAGCCCAGGAGTCGGCGACCCAGGATGGCCAGCGTGTCGGCGGGGGCGATGGCGACGCCTCCCAGGGTCACGCCCGCGACCGCGACCACGGCCAGCGCTGCGAGGCCGAGCGCACCCAGCCACAACGGCCGGTGGCGCAGCCGCTCGAGCCACGCCGGCTGAGCGCGGGCAAGGCGGCGGGTCGCGACGTCGGTGGTCACAGCGTGGGGCAGTAGTCGGTGCCGGCGGTCGGCGGCGCTATCGCGGCATCGGGATGGATAGCCAGCGCCAGCGCCGCCAGCCCCTCTCCCAGGCGGGGCCCCGGCCGGGTGACGACAATGTCGTCGACCGGTCTCACCACGCCGTCGCGCACCGCGGTCATGCCCGCCCAGCCTGGCCGGCCGACCACTCCGTCAGGGCACGTCCCGTACGCAGCGTCGCCGAGCACGATGACCTCCGGGTCGAGCGTCACCAGCCGTTCGAGGGAGATGGAGAACACCGCGGGGTCGGACGTCGTGATCGGATCCCCTCCTGCCAGGCTGACCATGTCCGCGACGAACGAGTCGGGCGCCGGACCGTAGATCTCGGGCAGGTAGCCGATCTCGTAGAAGGTGCGCGGTCGATCGAGCCCGGCGACCGCGGCCGTGACCTCGTCGATGCGCGCCGCGATGGCACCGACCACCACTTCCGCAGCCTGCTCCGCACCGACCGCCCTGCCGACCAGGCGGATGTCAGCCAGGACGCCGTCGACGTCCGCCGCGTAGACCACCAGCAACGGGATGCCCAGCTCGCGCAACCGCGCGACATCGGCCGCGGAGGTGAAGTTGTTGCCCCCGGCGATGACCAGGTCGGGCGCGGCCGCGACCACCTCCTCGATCTGGACGCCCTCGTACGTGGCGACGACAGGCAGCGCACTCGCCGCCGGTGGGTAGTCGTCGGCGTCGGTTCGTCCGCGCAGCAAGTCGCCCGCTCCGAGCGCGTAGAGCAGCTCGGTCGTGGCCGGGGTGAGCGACACGATCGTCCTCGGCACGGCGGGCAGGATCAGCAACGTGCCCTCGTCATCTGTCAGGGTGAGCGTCCATGGCGTGGCAGCCGGTGTTGGCGCCGCGGACGGGCTGGGCGCCACTGTCTGGCCCGGTCCGGCCAGACACGCCGCGACGAGGAGCACGGCCAGAAGGGGGGTGATCCTGAGGGAGAGCCTGCGCATGGGTGCGTTCCCTTTCTCACGAAGGAAAGTGGCACGACCATGGGCCCGGCGACCGGACTTCCGGCGCTCGTCAGAGCGAGCGACGGTCACCGTAGCGGGACTGTGCCGGATTCACACCGGCTTCGCGGTTCCCACGGTCCTGTCTTCGATTGGCTGCCGCGAGTCTACTCCGGTGGACGGCGCGATAAGCGCGCGATAAGTCGGACCGTCGATCATGCCGCCTCCAGCGCTGCGCCGCCGCAGGTGACCCCGTCGGGCAAGTCCCGCCACCAGGCCACCCGCCCAGGAGGTAGCACATGACCCGCGCCCGGAGGCGCGCCCAGTTCAGCCCGCCCGCAGCCCGCCGAGTGCTCGTGATCTTCATCACCATCCTGGCCCTGGCCACCTTGGCCACAAGTCCCGCCCTCGCGCGCCGGCCCAGCTCGTCGTCCGGCCAGCCGGAGAACGACACGTACATTCCGCCGCGCACGCCCGCGCAGGCGGCGTTCGAGAGAGTCAAGCTCGACATCGCCGGAGCGGTAAGGACCCTCGCGGCAAGAGCCGCTCTGCAGGTGACGCGGAGCGACCTGGCATCTGTCGACATGTTGTGCATCAGCGACTGCGGAGGAGGCGGAGGCGGCGATGGCAGCGGCACCGGCGGCGGCACTGGGGGCAGCGGCGGTACCAGCGGCACCACGGGACCAGCACCGTCGGTCATCCTCGAGGCGCGCGCGCGCCGCCAATCCACGTCCTTCTGGTGCGGCCCTGCGGCGGGTCAGGTGGTGATCAACTACACCCGCGGATACGTGTTCAGCAGCCTGAACGGCGACAGCACGACGACCAACTGGAAGACGCAGGACACCATCGCCGGCTGGATGAAGACGACCGAGTCGAGCGGCACTCTTGGCGGCAACCTTGCCGCCGCACTGAACCGGCCAGACGCGGTGCTGAAGCCGCTGGCGGACTGGTCATACCTCTACGCTACCAACGCCGACGGTGCGGACATGCACGCCAAGATCGTCACGGACGTGTGGAAGTACGCGATGCCGCTGCTCATCGCCGTCAAGCCGCACGGGGCCGATGCCGACTACTTCCTGCCGAGCTGGCCCAAGGAGCTGCAGGCCAAGCATTGGATAACGATCTATGGCTACGACGGACTCTGGGACGGCACGGACGATCCGCAGGTCTACTACACCGAGTCGTCGGGCAACGGTGGCAAGGGGCCAGGGTCCTACACGGTCGGCGCCCTGACCATGTGGAAGGTCAACCAGTACAACGCCAAGACGATCGTCTGGTGAGCGGATGCAACTGATCGTCAAACCCGCAGCGAGCACGTTGGCCGTTGTGCTGCTGGTTTCGGCTGGGTGTGGGGTGACCACACCCAGCCCATCGCCCGAGCCTTCTCGCACGCAGTCGGTGACCGCCTCGCCGACAACCGTCGAAACGACATCTGCGGCGCCTCCGCCAGCACCATCCTCATCTGCCAGGCCAGAGGTAGTCGACCTGCCGCTTGAGATCCACCAGATCCCTGCCGCGTTCGCCGGCCACGTCTCCGCCTTGATCAGCCTGGGCCACGAGATGGTCTGGAGCGGCGGCGAGCTCGCCGCGGACAACAACCTGTACCGCTACGTTCCGGGTGGGGACGGACCGGAGGTGCTGTTCCAGAATCCGCGCCGGGATTCATATCTGACCTCCATCGCCGGCAGCGTCGCCGGTTACGTCTTCACTGACGACCGCTGGGTGAATGGCGAGCCACGCGGATGGGCGCTGTGGTACCTGGCCGCGGCGGGAGCAGAGCCGGTGCTGCTCGATCAGAGCACGGACGATCGCCTGCCATCGCCGACGCTTGCCATGAACGATCGCTACATCTGTTGGGAGGTGGTGCACGGAACCTGGGACGACCGAACGAACGAGCTGCGGGTTGCTCCGGTTGATGACCCGACCGCCGCGTTCACCTTGCTGTCCATCCCAGGGAACGACAGTTACGTCGAGTTCCCCAGCCTGTGGGCTGACGAGCTCTGGTACGGCATCGTGGACAACGACTGGGACGCCGGCGCCGAGTACCCGCGGATCGAGATGATCGACCTGCGCAATCCCACGGCCACCCCTGAAGTCTTCGGCCAAGACCAGCGCGCGTTCATGCCCGCCCCAAGCCGCGACGTTGTCGTTTGGAAGAGTGGCGGCATAGACGGGTCAAACGCACTGAATTCGGGAATGCTGACGATCTACCGGCGCGACTCGGGGATTATCCAGGTGCTCCCGATCCCGGGACCGACCGGTGCCGCGAACCGCATCACCTATCCCTCCGTGGGCGACAGGTTCGTGGCCTGGTGGGATGACATCAGGCAGCGCTTCTATGTCTACGACCTGGCCGAGCAGCAGTTTCGGCGGGTCGCCGAATACGACTGGGCGACAGATGAGCTCGTGACCAGACCGTCAGTGTCGGGCGACCTGCTCGCGTACCTTCACAGCGGTCTGGCAGGCGGCCGCACCCTGGAGTGGGCCTGGCTGCCCGACTAAAGGGCAGCCGCCGGGGGTCAGGCGGTGACGGGCTCGGCGGCTTCGAAGAAGCTCGTCTGCGCCTGCTCGCTCAGCATCTTGCCGAGCACTTTCTGCATTGCCAGGACATGGGCGCACGAATGGAGGCTCTCGAAGTTGTGACAGTTGCACTGCCAGCGATCGGCATCGAGGGTGACGCGATGACTGTCGTTATCGCCCCGGAAAGTGAGCGACAGCTGGTCGATCGTGATCCGGTCCAACTCGCGCGCGTAGCGATTGGCCTTCTCGATCTTGCCGATGACGCTTGAGTGCATGGGTCAACCTCCCGCCCGGGACGAAGTGCGTCCCATCCCGCTTATGGCGCTCGGTTCACGGCATCCGCTCCGGCCAGCCGAGCCGAGCGATTAGGCCCCCAGACTAGCAGCAGTCGCAAGCGACGGGCGGACGCCGGCCGGAGGCCGGAAGCCGCCCGCTTCGCGCGCAGCAGCGGCCCGCGGGCCGACTGCGGAGGAGAGGCAATCCCAGCCCGCGTCAGTCCCCCAATGGGCCGCCAGCGACTGTGGGACGCCGGCCGCGATGGGGGGACGTGACCCACAGTCAGTCGTCGCCGTGGGTCGCGTCGAACTCGGCCAGAGTCTCCTTGACCACCGTCAGCGCGGGCGTGGCCGACGGGTCGATGCCGTACAGCATCGCCAGGTAGAAGCTGACGTAGTCGCCCAGCGCGATGGCCGCGCACGCCTGGGCGAAGCGGCCGTCCTGGTCGAACATGATGCGCTGGTTGGAAATGGCCACGGCGTCGAGCATCTCGCGCGACAGGCGTGCGCGGCGCACGTTGCGCTTGTTGTCGGAGCTGCCCTCGAGAAAGACCATGTAGTGGTGATCGCGCAGCGTGTCCGGCTGGTCATAGCCGACGACCGTGTTGTGCGTCGCCTCGGGCAGCTCCTCCGCCGACGCGGTCGAGTTCGAGTTCTCGTTGAGCTGCGCCTTCCAGCGCCGCGCAACCGCGGCGAGGAACCCGGCGCCCTCGATCACCGGCAGGCGGTCGAGCAACGACCACGCCATCTGCTTGGCCATGTTGGCGTCGGTCGCGACATCCACGCCGCACACCCGCCCTACAGAGCGCGCCGCCTCCACGCCCGCGGCCACCTGCTGATCGGTCAGCGGCAACATCCCGGCGCGCTCGAGCAGGCCGGCGAGCGACACCATCGTGTAGCCCAGCGACGCCCGCGGCGGCGTCTCGTTGGGATAGACGATGCGCGGCAGGTCGACGCGCGCGGCCACGTCGCCGATCGGCCCGCCGGTGGTGATCACTGCCACCGGGCAGCGCCGCTCCAGCGCGACGGTGAAAGCGGCGATCGTCTCTTCCGTGGCGCCACTGTGCGACACCGCCACGACGAGCGTCGACTCTCCGACCCACGCCGGCAGCTCATAGTCCCGCACAGAGACCAGCGGCACGGTCAGCCGGTCAGAGAAGACCTGTCGCACGAGATCGCCGCACACGGCCGAGCCGCCCATGCCCAGGACCGCGACCGCGCTCGCCGATCGATGGCGCTCCGGCAGCTCGAGCGACCGGCTGAGCCCCCAGGCGATGCTCATCTGGTCGGCGAAGCGGCCGATCTTGTCGAGCATCGCGCCCGGGTCGCGCCGTCTGATCGCCGCCGCGTCCTCCAGCACCCGACCGGTCTCCGTGCTCACGGCCTCACGCGACCCCGTCGCCGCGGACCATGCGCGCGCCCTGGTCGAGCATCGCGTCGCGCAGCTCGGCGCTCGTCGCCTCGGCGTAGACGCGCACCAGCGGCTCCGTGCCGGAAAAGCGCACCAGCAGCCACGAGCCATCCTCGAGCCAGAACTTGAAGCCGTCGTTGGTGTCGAGCGCGTCGGTGCGCACGACCTTCTGGCCGGCAACCGCTGCCGGCGCGTCGGCGCGCAGCTCGACCAGCAGCCGGTCCTTGAGCGCGGGGTAGACCTGCTTGTCGACGTGGACGTCCGTGCGCAGGTAGAACGACGCGCCCGCGATGTCGTGCAGATGAGCGACCGCTTTCGACACCGGCCAGCGGCCGGCCTCCCGTTCGCGCACGAACAGGTCGAGCAGCAGCAGGTCAGCGTAGATGCCGTCGCGCTCCGGCAGGTGCATGCCAAAGCCGTAGCCGCCCGACTCCTCGCCGCCCATCATCGCGCCGGTCTCGATCATCTTCGGCCCGACGTACTTGAAGCCCACCGAGGTCTCGAACACGGGCACGTTGTACAGCTTGCCCAGCCGCCCCACCATCGAGGTCTCGTTGATCGTCGACACCACCGGCTGGCGCAGGCCGCGATGCTCGAGCATGTAGTACATCAGCAGGCCCATCACCTGCAGCTGGTGGATGAACGTGCCCTGCTCATCGGCCGCACCGGCCCGGTCGGCGTCGCCGTCGAGCAGCAGGCCCAGATCAAACCCGCCCTGCCCGAGGAGCGCAAGCGCCGCGTTGATGTTGGGCGCAATGGGCTCCGGGTTGACGCCGCCAAACCAGGGATTGCGCTCGGAGTGGATCTCAGTGACCTGGATCTTGCCGCCGGCCAGCATCCGCGGGATCCAGCCGGCACCGGCGCCCCACATCGGCTCGACGAGGACGCGCATGTCGGCAGCCTTGAGCCGATCGATGTCGAGAGAGCGCCTGGTGTATTCCACGTAGCCCGGATACGGGTCGTAGAGCTGCACCTTCCCCGCGGCAAGCCCATCCGCGTAGGACCGCTGCGGTGGCAGCGCTCCGGCGTTGTCGCGGATCGTCTTCTCGATCACGGCCAGCATGTCCGGGCTGGCCGCCGCGCCGCTGGGCGACTTCACCTTGAAGCCATTGTCCGGGTACGGATTGTGTGACGCCGTGATCATGATTCCGCACGCCGCGCCGCGATCGACTACCTCATAGGAGGTCATCTGCGTCGGGACGGCGGTGTGTGACATCGCGACCGGGATGTCATAGGCCAGCAGCACCTCGGCCGCCGCCTGGGCGAAGAACTCGGACGCGAAGCGGCGGTCGTAGGCGATGACCACGCCCTTGTCGCCGGTTCCGGCCGACTTGGCCCACTCGGCCACTCCCTGCGCGCAGCGGCGGACGTTCTCGTATGTGTAGTCCTCGCCGATGCGCGCCCGCCAGCCGTCCGTGCCGAAGACGATCGGCGGCATACGGCCGCCGGCGACGCTCACGCTCGCGCCTCGACCGGGATCGCGCCTCGCTCGCGGCCTTCGTTGACGCGCGCCAGCAACTGGGTCAGCGCCCCCGCGTGCGGCCGCGCGGCCGGCAACAGGCCGATCGGCTGCGCCGAGCGCAATTCAGCCGGGCCGCTCTCGAGCACCAGCCGGTTGTCCTCGCTCCGGAGCACCGCCAAGTCGTCGCTCGCCAGGGCCGCGCTCTCGGTGGGTGGCACGACCCGCGCGGCGCCGTCGTAGCCGCCCACGAGCGCGTCGAGCAGCGCACGCCACGTGCCGACGTCCGACCAGCCCACGTCCATGCCGGCCATGACCACCAGCCCGTCGGCGGCGGCAGGCTCCATGACCGCGTAGTCGATCGAGATAGGTTTTTCCAGCTGGTTGTAGGCAGCAGCCAACGCTTCGGGATTCCGCACTGCCCCATCAAGCAAACCGACCAGCTCCGTGTACTTCCCGAGCGCATCCTGCCAGGCACGGCGCCGCGCCATGAAGATGCCCGCGTTCCAGGCAGTGCCACCGAGATCGATCAGCTCTTGCGCGTGACCTGCGTCGGGCTTTTCGACGAAGGCTTGTAGCAGGTATGAGTGCAGCGTCTCCGTCTTCTCGCGGGCCTTGTTCGGCACCAGGTAGCCGTAGTGGGTCGACGGCCCGTCGGGCCGAGCGCCCAGGGTGACGATCGGCGAATCGATGCCGAAGGCGCCCATCGCCAGCTCGTCCTGCGCCGCGGCGAGCACGCCCCGGAACGCATCCTCGCGCTGCACCAGGTGATCCGCGGGCAGGACGACCATGACCTCGTCCGCGTCCCTCTCTATGGCCAGCGCCGCATAGGCGATCGCCGCGGCCGTGTTGCGTCCCATCGGCTCGGACAGCACTGAGACGTCGCTCGGCACCTGGTCCCGAGCCACCGCTTCGTAGCGCTGGTCGGTCACCACTGTCAGGTCGGCCTCCGACAGGCTGAGCTCGGCACCTGCGGTCAATCGGTGGACGGTCTTCTGCAGCAGGCTCGAATGATGCCGCTCGGGGAAGAGCGGCAGAAACGGCTTGGGATGCTGCGGGTCGCTCAGCGGCCACAGGCGGGTCCCGCCTCCCCCGGCGAGGATCACGGCGTACATCTGGCGGGCATTCTAGGGCTGTGCCACGATTGGCCGGCTTTGCCGAAGCGCCTTTGCGCCGCCCTGATCGTCGTACTGCTCGCAGCCGCGTGCATAACCACTACGCCCACGCCCAGCCCGACCCTTACTGCTCGCCCATCTGCGAGCCCCACGCCGCCATCAAGCGTTTCGCCAACCGACAGTCCCACAGCGAGCGCGCACCCGACAAGTGCACCAAGCGGCGATCAACCACACATCGTCACCGGCCAGGTGACCTACTCCAACGTCTTCTTCACAGCCGGCGTGTCCGAGCCGCTGATCATCCTCGAGGACCAGGGTGGCTTCGTGACGCGCGACCGCAACTTCGAGTTCTCCGAGCAGTCACAGGTCATCGGCGAGATCACCTCTGACTTCTACGATTCGCCGTTCAGCTACAGCCTGACGCTGCCCGCCCAGCCGCGCGGCACGCTGCACGACGTGGACCACGACGGACAGGATGACCAGGGCGTGCAGGTCTTCGCCGTCGCCTATTGGACCAACATCTGGGGCGACGAGTATCTCGAGCTGCGCGACCAGGGTGGCGGCGGCTGGTCGACCGCCTACGCCTCAACCAAAGTGAGCGATGCGGCGGACTCGTACCTCGAAGTCTACGGCGGCAAGTACCTCGTCTACGCGCCGGACGCGACGGAGCAATTCCCGAGTGGCTTCGGCACCGATGGGAAGCTGTTCACGGGCGACGACCCGGTGATGGCAATCGCGCAGGGCTGGTCTGTCATCGACCTGGACCGGACGCCTTTTGCCGTGACGCGCGACGCCGGGCCGGTGATCGATCTGTATGAGCCGGAGACCGCCGCACTCGACGACTTCTCCGACCAGTCGTACTCGCACGCGTTCGACTCGATGCTCGACAAGTTCCGCCACGAATACGCCTGGACCGAGCTCAAAGGCATCAACTGGGACGCGAAGGCGGCGTTGTTCCGGCCGGCCTTCGTGACCGCCGAGCAAGCCCACGATCCGCATGCCTATGCGCTCGCGCTGCGCGACTTCCTGTGGTCGATCCCCGACACGCACGTCGGCTTTGATGCATCGCTGCTCGACGAGGACTTCGTCGACGACACCGCCGGCGGCCTGGGCTTTTCGATGCTCGAGACCGACGATGGCAAGTTCCTGGTCGACTACGTCACTGCCGGCGGGCCGGCCGCGGCGGCGGGCATCGAGTTCGGCGCCGAGATCACCGCGATCGACGGCGAGTCAGTAGCAGATGCGGTCGCGGCCGCTGAGCCCTGGTCATCGCCCTTCAGCAATCCGCAGACCAGGCGGCTGGAGCAGTTGCGCTACGCGCTTCGCTTCCGGCTCTCGAAGGGCAGCGTCGACATCGGCTTCCGGAATCGCGGTGGCTCACACGAAACCGCGAGCATGGCGGTTGTCCGCGAAGACGACTCGTTCAGTCACTCATCGCGCTTCGCCGACGGACCAGGCTTCGCCCCGCCGGTCACGTTCGAGATGCTGCCGACCGACCCACCCATCGGCTACATCCAGATCAACAGCTTCTTCGACGACCAGGTGCAGACCGTTCAACTGTGGGAGGAGGCCATCCAGAGTCTCAATGACAACGGCATCGCCTCTGTCATCCTCGACCTGCGCTACAACAGCGGCGGCTCGGGCTGGCTGGCCGACCAGATGGCGGCCTATTTCTTCGACCATCGCGTCGGCGTCGGCAACGTCGCGCACTACGACCCCACGAGCGACTCGTTCTACACCGATCCGACCGACGTGGACGAGATGATCCCGCCGCCGCCGGAGTTGCAGTACTCGGGCCAGGTGGCCGTGCTGGTCGGCCCGGCGTGCGCCAGCGCATGCGAGTTCTTCTCGTACAACCTGACGCTGGAGGGGCGCGCCGAGATCGTCGGCCAGTACCCGAGCGAGGGGGCCGGCGGCAGCGTCGACCAGTTCCTGATGCCGGAGGGAATCCCGGTCCAGCTCACCATCGGCCGCGCGGTTGACGCGAACGGCCAGGTTCACATCGAGGGCACCGGCGTCGTGCCGACGGTGAAGGTGCCGGTCAACTTCGACACTATCCAGCAGAAGGCGAACGGCGGCGACCCCGTGCTGAGCGCCGCCGAGACCTACCTCGTCCAGGGACTGAATCCGTAGCCGCGACCGCTGGCCGGAAAGTCGCCAGCCCCGCCCCTTCGGGCGCATGATCAAGCGGGCCGCTCGGTACTTATCAAACGACTTGCGCCGAGTTAGCGTCGCCTGGTGACCGAGCTGATCTTTGCCCTTATGCTCGCGTTAGGAGGCGCGATCCTGATCATTGGCGCCCCCGCGCTGGCGATCTCCGGAAGCATCCCTCGCCCCAGTCGGCGCGTGTCGAGCTGGTGGGCCGCAGTGGCTGGAGTCGCCAACGTGGCACTCGCCTTTGCCTGGCTCGTGGAGAGAGGGCTGGGGTGGGCGCCCATCCTGTTCCTGCTCTTCGGAGTCTGGAACCTCGTGGTCTTTCTACGCCGTCTCCCGCGCCGCAGTCCAGACAGGCAAAGCTAGCGGCACAGCGCGGGAAGAATCCTGTGCTGCCAGGCGACAGGACTCCAACAGCGGCGAGTGGTGCAGGCCGCAGTCGACCTATCTGGCGGTTGCTCCCGCGGGTTCCGGCATGCGCAGACCGGCATCGGCGGCGAGCGCGGCGGCGCGGTCGACGCGCTCCCACGGCAGGTCGAGGTCCGGGCGGCCGAAGTGTCCGTAGGTGGCGGTCTGGCGGTAAATCGGCTTGCGCAGCCCCAGGTTCTCGATGATCGCGCCCGGGCGCAGGTCGAAGTGGTGCTCGATCAGGCCCAGGATGCGCTCGTCGGCGATCTTGCCCGTGCCGAACGTCTCGATCGAGACGCTGATCGGGTGGGCGATGCCGATGGCGTAGCTGATCTCCAGCTCGAAGCGGTCCGCCAGGCCGGCGGCGACCACGTTCTTGGCCACCCAGCGCGCGGCGTAGGCGCCGCTACGGTCGACCTTCGACGGGTCCTTGCCAGAGAAGCAGCCACCGCCATGGCGGGCCATGCCGCCGTATGAGTCGACGATGATCTTGCGGCCGGTCAGACCGGCGTCGCCCATGGGGCCGCCGATCACGAAGCGCCCCGTGGGGTTGACGTGAACCTTGGGATCGACCTCGCGCAGGTGGGCCGGGATGACCTCCTTGACGACCATCTCAATCATGTCGTCGCGCAGGCGCTCGTTGGCCACGTCGTCGTCGTGCTGCGCGGCGAGCACGACCGTGCGCACCGCGGTCGGAACGCCCTTGCTGTACTCGACCGTCACCTGGCTCTTGCCGTCTGGCCGGAGGTAGTCGACCAGGCCCTGCTTGCGGACTTCGGCCAGGCGCTGGGTCAGGCGGTGGGCGAGGGTGATCGGCAGCGGCATCAGCTCCGGCGTCTCGCGGCAGGCGAAGCCGAACATCATGCCCTGGTCGCCCGCGCCCTGGTCGTGCACGTCTGTCTTGCCGCGCGTCTCGAGCGCGTCGTCAACGCCGCGCTTGATGTCCGGCGACTGCTCGTGGACCGAGACCAGCGTGCCGCAGGTGCGGTAGTCGAAGCCGAAGCGGGCGTCGGTGTAGCCGATGTTGCGCACGGTGTCGCGGATAACCGCCTGGAAGTCGACGTACGTGTCCGTTGTGATCTCGCCCAGGACGATGACCGTGCCCGTCGTCGTCGCGGTCTCACACGCGACGCGCGCCATTGGGTCGTCGTGCAGGATGGCGTCCAGGATCGCGTCGCTGATCTGGTCGCACATCTTGTCCGGGTGGCCCTCTGTGACCGACTCGGACGTGAAAAGGTAACCCTCGTCGTCGACGATGCTTGTCATTGATCTCCCACCTTGTTGCCGGCCAGAGGGTAGCAGCGCAGCAGCAGGCACCGCCAATAACCTATTCGTTCATGACCGTGAACGTTCCTCGCAAGACCGAGACCGTGATCGTGGGCGCCGGCCAGGCAGGCCTGACGATGAGCTGGTGGCTCCAGGCTGCCGGCCGCGATCACGTTCTGCTCGAGCGGCGAACGCGCCTCGGCGGTGGCTGGCAAGACCGCTGGGACAAGTTCAGGCTCGTGTCGCCCAACTGGACCGCATCGTTTCCCGGCTACGCTTACGACGGCGCCGATCCCCACGGCTTCATGCCGCGCGACGAGATCGCGCGGAGAGTGGCGGACTATGCCGGTGTGATCGGCGCCCCGGTCGTCTTGGGCGCCGAGGTGACGAAGCTGTCGGCCAGGGCGGGCGGCGGCTTCAGGCTTCTAACCAGCCAGGGCCAGATCGACGCTGATTCGGTCGTGGTCGCGGGCGGCAGCTTTCACGCGCCGCGGATCCCGCCGGTGGCCGATGCCCTTCCCAGCAGGCTAGTGCAGTTGCACTCGTCGAGCTACCGCGACGAGTCGTCGCTCCCGCAGGGCTCAGTCCTGGTGGTCGGCACAGGCCAGTCCGGCGTGCAGCTCGCCGAGGAGCTTCACAACGCCGGCAGGCACATTGTCCTGTCCGTCGGCACCGCCGGGCGGGTGCCACGCCGCTACCGCGGGCGCGACATATTTCGCTGGCTGGCCGGGCTGGCAGTCCATGGAGAGGAACTGGGCGTCACGCTGCCGACCGTGGATGACCTGCCTGACCCCCGCCTGCGCTTCGCGGGCAACCCGCACATGTCGGGCCACGGCGGCGGTCACGACACCAACCTGCGCCGGTTCGCGGCAGAGGGCATGACCCTGATCGGTCGCATCGATGACGTCGACGGCGAGCGTCTCCGCCTGGCGCCCGACCTTGCCACGAACCTGGCCCGGGCCGACGAGTTCTTTGACGCGCGCTTCCGAGATCTGGTGGAAACGTTCATTGCGCGTGCCGGTCTCGATGTCCCGCCTGACGACCGCCAGCCGTTCGCCTTTGACCCAGCCGAACCGACCGAGGTGGACCTTGCGGCGCTTGGGGTGAACAGCGTCCTGTGGACGAGCGGCTACCGCATGGATTACCGCTGGATCGATCTGCCGATCTTCGATGACCACGGCTACCCGCGGCAATCACGCGGCGTGACGGAGATCCCGGGCCTCTATTTCCTGGGGCTTCTGTGGCAGCACAACCAGGGCTCGGCGACCCTGTTCGGCGTCAACGAGGACGCTGCGTACCTGGCGCGCCAAATGGGGCTGCGGATCACATCCGACCTACCTGTTCTTCCAATCCCGAACTAGATCACGCAGGGACCGGTGCGGACGCGTCATCGCCGAAGCACCGGCGACCGCCGCTGCTGGCCCGAGCGAGTCGGCGTCAGGGCTTCCGATTCGAAGGCGTCGAGCAGATCCAACAGGGCTGGAGCCTCCCATGCCCTGTTCCGCCGCCGGCCGATCGTCGCCTGGCGCAATACACCGGCAGCCTCCAACCGGAGTACCGCCTCGCGTGCCTGCGGATAGGACACTCCGAGATTGGTGGCAGCGGAAGGTATGTCCACGATGGGTCGTCCCGCCAGTAGTTGGATGAGGCGCTGTGCCGCCGAGCTTCTTCGGGGCTTGCCGGCTGTCTCGCGCCACGACGCCTGGAGGCCTGCCAGCGCCTCGCAGAGTCGACGAGCCAGCACGGTCGAATCACGGGCCACGTGCGCAAAGCGAGTCACCCAACCGGCCAGATCGCCGGCGCGAAACAACGTCAAACCCTCCACGTACGACGTGCCATTGCCAACGAGGACAAGACTGATCGGTGGCACATACGTCCGGGCGACGTCCCTCCGCCGCAGGATCACGTGTATGAGCGCTCGTCCAACCCTGCCGTTGCCATCGGCGAAGGGGTGGATCGTTTCGAATTGGGCGTGGGCTATGGCTGCCTGTGCCACGGGCGGCAGGTCCGCCCGGTTCACAAAGAGACAAAGGTCGTCCAGGAGAAACCGGACCTCCGCGGCCGGGGGCGGGATGAACTCCGCCCGCCGGGGATTGATCGATGAGCCTCCCAGCCAGTTCTGCGATTCGCGGATCTGTCCGGCGAAGCGCTCGTCCTCCGTTCCGACAAAGAGTAGCCGGTGGAGCTCGAGAAGCGCAGCCACATCGATGCCATCCGCTCGCGCGCCGAGCTCAATGGCCCGCTCCATGGCGCTGATGTTGCCGACGACGCCTCGTGCTGTGCGGTCTGCCTGGGCCGGGTCGAACATCGCCTTCGCCAGCCGCCTGTGGGAAAGCGACAGACCTTCGATCCGCGACGAAGCGACGCTTTCAGCGCGCAGCAATTGACGGCTCATCGCCTCCAGTCCAACGAGAGTCGCGGTACCACTTAGGTCGAGGAGGGCCCGCTCTCCCTCCGCGACGGCCTCTGCAGTCGACAGTGGTAGCGCGGGATCGATGGAGGCTATGGGATCTGGAACGAATGCCTCGTACCAGAACGTGCGCGAGGTCTCACCGAAGCCGCCCGCCTGACCCTCCCACAGGGCGCGCACCGTTCTCGGCATCTGTCCTAATCCTTCACAAAGACCGTCGTTATGAAGGGTACGCCATTCAAGGCTACGTAAGCAAGCCGCTTATGGAGGTTTCGGGCCGCTTCAGATCACGCGCGGGGCGTAGATGCGCCTACGTGCCCTCCTGCCAGGAGCTGACGTACTTCAGCTGCTCGGGCGTCATCGTGTCGATCTCGATGCCGAGCGCCTCTAGCTTGAGCCGGGCAACCTCGCTATCGATGTCGCGCGGCATGACGTACAGGTCAGGCTTCAGCTCGGCGTGGTGCTTGGCGCCGTATTCGGCGGCGAGCGCCTGGTTGGCGAAGCTCATGTCCATGACCGCCGCCGGGTGCCCTTCGGCTGCGGCGAGGTTGACCAGCCGACCCTCCGCCAGGACGTACAGCTTGCGATCGCCAAGGTCGTACTCCTGGACGTCGCGGCGCAGGCTGCGCACGCGGCCGCCGGCCATTTCGCGCAGCGCGGCAAGATCCAGCTCAGCATCGAAGTGGCCGCTGTTGGCCATGATCGCGCCGTTGGGCATGCGCTCGAAGTGCTCGCGCCGGAACACGTGCAGGTTGCCGGTCGCGGTGACGAAGACCTCGCCCCAGGCCGCGGCCTTCAGCCCCGGCATGACCTGGTAGCCCTCCATCAGCGCCTCGATGGCGACGATGGGGTCGACCTCTGTGATCGCCACCTGGGCGCCCATGCCGCGCATCCGCGACGCGATGCCCTTGCCCACCCAGCCGAACCCGGCGACGACGACGTGGCGCCCGGCGAGCAGGATGTTCGTCGCGCGCAGGATGCCGTCGACCGTCGACTGGCCGGTGCCGTAGCGGTTGTCGAACAGGTGCTTGGTCAGCGCCTCGTTGACGGCCACGATGGGGTACTTGAGCGCCCCATCGGCGGCCATTGCGCGCAGGCGGATCACGCCGGTCGTCGTCTCCTCCGTGCCGGCGAGCACGCCCGGCAGCGCGTCCTGGCGGTCCCGGTGGAGCAGCGACACCAGGTCGCAGCCGTCGTCCTGCGTCAGCTGGGGATGGGTGTCGACGACCGCATTGAGGTGAGCAAAGTAGCCGTCGCGGTCGACGCCGCGCCTGGCGTAGACGCTGATGCCGTAGTGCGCCACAAGCGCGGCCGCCACATCATCCTGCGTCGACAGCGGGTTGGAGGCGCACAGCGCGACCTGCGCGCCGCCGGCCGCAAGGGTGCGCATCAGGTTCGCCGTCTCAGTCGTGACGTGCAGGCACGCGCCCACGCGCATCCCTTCGAGCGGGCGCTCCTTCGTGAAGCGCTCGCGGATGAGGCGCAGCACGGGCATCTCGCGCTCGGCCCACTCGATGCGCGTCACCCCGTCGGCGGCGAGGCCCAGGTCGGCGACGTCGTGGGCGGGGAGGCTTGCGCCGGCGGCTGTCTGCCCGGGCGCCAGGTCGGCAGTTGTGGTCACTCAGGACTCCTTGTTGCGCAGCAGCGCACGCGTCAGATAGGCGAGGATCGTATCCCAGGGGGCGCCGCGACGGTGTACGAGGCGCTCTTCGAAGCGGCAGTACTCGCGGTATCCCAGCGCCCGGTACGCGGCCAGCGCAGGCGGATTGTCGGCACGCACGTTGAGCACCACGTCGTCGCACGTGCGCAGCAGCTCCTGGCTCACCGCGCTGGTGGTCTGCTTGGCGTAGCCGCGGCCGCGGAAGTCGACGTTGGTCATGACGTTGCCGACGGCGGCGATCCGCCCCTCAGGGCTGATCACGTGCGTGCCCGCCGCGGCGACCATCCGCCCGGCGATGCGCACGCCGTAGTAGACGCCGTGGGCGATCGAATCCGCCGGCAGCCAGCCGGCGAAGCCAAGGCCGTACAGCCGGTTGAGATCGACGATGTCACCCGGCGTCAGGCGCTGCACCGGGCCCTGCACCGGACGGAACATCTGCCGATTGACCCACATGCGCACCATCGGCGGCCCGGGGTCGATGCGATACAGGGTGCCGATCGGGGCCAGGTGGCCCTCGTCCGCGGCGAGATAGGCGAGGCGCGGCCGGATGAGGTCGCGCAGCACGGCGACGATGCCGTCAGGGTCGCCCATGACGAAGCGGCTGTGGCGTCAGGCCGCCGTACTCGAGCACGACCGCGATCGGCTCCCCTCCTTGCGTGGCCACTCCCCAACGGGTCTTCGCGAACTCGCGCTCCTCGAGATCAGCCACGGCGTACGCGGCGCGCAGCCGGTCGCGCTCCAGGAAGGCACGCAGCAGCTGCCTGTCGCGCGTGGGGACGGCCTCGATGGCGCGCTCGCGTACTGCCGTGCGGCGCTGTTGGGTTGCTGTCGCCATCAGCCGGGCTCGCTGATGATGCTGGTGATCAGGCCGGCGGGCACGACGTCGCTGTGCGGGTTGAGCCGAGTCGCTCCGGTGGCGAACGTGGCATCGTCGCGCAGCGCTGCCCCATCTGCAGCAGCCGGATCAAATGCGTTGAGCGGCGCGAGGATGTGCACCGGCACACCCGCGGACGCGGCGACGAGCGCGGCTGACAGGCCGCCGATCAGGACGCCGCAATCACCGTTGGCGCTCACCCGGTCGCCGCGCAACAGGAGCGCGTCGACACGGCGATGGTCGAACAGCCAGCCCACGGCCGCATCGGGAATGACCGTGAACGGCACGTCGAGCTGACGCAGCCCGAAGGCGGCCACGCGGCCGCCCTCGCCGGCAGGCGCGACGTCTGGCACCCATACGTGAACTGCACGTCCGGCATCGCGCAGCTCACCGATGAGCGCTGTGCCCATGCCCACCAGGCCGCACGACAACGGCCCCATGTCGCCGTGGACGAGCAAGTTGAGCGGCTCCTCTGCCGCCGGGTGAATCGCCCGGGCACCGATTCGACCGATCTGGCCGTGGGCGGCGGCGGCCTCCGAAGCGATCGAATCGGCCTCCGACGCAAGGCCGTCGGCGATGGCTACCGGGTCAGCGGACGGCCCGGACAGCTCGTTGTGGCGCGTCTCAAGCCGGTCGATTGCCCAGGCCAGGGCGCGGACCTCTCGCTTGGCCGCGCGCAGCGTTCCCGCCGCGGCGCGGACCTGTTGGTCGCGGGCGACCTCCGGCCGCTCGACCGCGGCGCGCGCCACCATCGCCATCGCGTATGCGCCAACTTCGGCGAGCACCGGCCCGCCGTTGATCGCGCCGGTGCGGATGGCGCTCGCCACCTCGGAGGGCTCGGCGAGGACGATGGTCTGGATGCGACCGGGCAGCTGACGCGCGTCGAGCGCGACGATCTCCGTCCCGGTGAAGCGATAGGGGCTGCGAAAGGTCGCATCAGGTCCGCCCTGGTCGACCTGGGCTGCCGGCGGTGAATCGGCTGCGGGGGGAGAGTCGGTCGCAGGAGCGTCCGGATCAAAGAGGACCCGCGCCGCGGCCAGGCTCGAGCGGCGCAGCTCGGCAGCGGCCCCGGCAACGGCACCCGCCTGGCGAACGGTCTCGCGGCCGAAGGTGCGGAAGAACGCTCGGCGGCTGGGATCGCGCGCGGCGTCAGGGGGATCGGAGCGGGCCATCAGCCTACCGGGCGGACCCGCTCGCGCGCGTCAGTACTGGATGACGCTGTGGGTGGTGTACTCACCGAGTCGCTCGCGCCCCTTCAGGAACAGCAGCTCGACCAGGAAGGCCAGGCCGACCACGTCCGCCTTGAGCATCTTGACCAGCTCGATCGTGCCCAGGACCGTGCCGCCGGTGGCCAGCAAGTCGTCGACGATGAGCACCTTCTGCCCGGGTCGCAGGGCGTCCTTGTGGATCTCGAGCGTGTTCGTGCCGTACTCGAGCGCGTACTCGACGCTCGCCGTCTCTGCCGGGAGCTTGCCCAGCTTGCGCACCGGCACGAAGCCCGCGCCGAGCTCGATTGCCATGGGCGCGCTGAAGATGAAACCGCGGCTTTCCATGCCAACCACAAAATCGATCTGCTTGCCGCGGAACGGCTCCAGCATCAGCCCGATCGACTCCTTGAACGCGGCCGCGTCCTTGAGCAGCGTGGTGATGTCGTAGAACAGGATGCCCGGCTTGGGGAAGTCGGGAATCTCACGGATCTTGGCGCGCAGGGTCTCTGCGGACACGGCTCGGTGTGGTCCTCGGCTGGTGCCGCCCGAACGGGCCTGGCTGCGGGTCTGGTCAGTCTAGCGCAGCGTCAGGTGCCCGCCAGCCGCACGCCCGCCGGCAGAGGTGGTAGCGTGGGATGGTGAGGAGCCTCGTCGCCCTGGTTGCTGCCAAGCTGCGCGCGCTGTGGATGCGCGCCCGCCGCGGAACAATCGGCTCCGGTGGGATCGACGACGCTGCCCTGCCTTCCGGTTTCCTTGCGCCTTACGCCCGTGGGTCGCGCCAAGTACGCAACCTCTGGCACTTCCCGTTCTGACGGCAAGTTCGGTCGGCTGGCGCGGTCAGTCTGGCGCAAGCTCCCCGTAACCCAGTACCGGCACATCGAACGCGGCGAAGTCTTTCGCGTTGCGCGTCACCACGGTCGCGCCCAGGCTGTGAGCGAGCGCCGCAATCAGCGCATCCGTCGTGCTCGGCTTGCGTGTACCTGACTCAATCGCATCGCGGCGACGGTTACCCGCCCAGGCCGCTCCGTCTGGAGCCAGTGCCACGTATTCGAGAGCGTCGAGGAGCGAGCGCGCGAACCGCAGTTCCTCGACCCTTCCCTTGGACAACGCCTCGCACGTCACGACGTCACAGATGTAGAGCTCCTGTGGCTGGCCGAATAGGCGCTCGACTACCTCCTCGGCGGGCTTGTAGCCAATGCAGTAGTCGATGATCACGGTCGAGTCGAGAACGTAGCTCACTCGTCCTCTTCCTCACGCATCGAGCGCACCCAGCGGTAGGCCTCTTCGGGCGTCATGTAGGAGGGCGTGCCAATCCAAGCACCGCGTGCCGCATCCAAGGCTCTGCGCAGGTGCTCGCGTTTGACCCTAGCCGCAACCGCCTCTGCAACGAACTGGCTCCGGCCACGCGGGCCGGCGAGTTCATCGACCTCGCGCAACAACTCCTCGGGCAGAGTCACGTTCGTCCTGGCTAGCGCCAACGAAGGGCCTCCTTGATGTGCGTTATCGTGTGTGACGCTAGCACACTCGCGCTCAGGCGGCGGGCGACTCCAGGCGCTTGGCGAGGCGCTCGACGACGGCGCGCGTCGTATCCCAGGCGAGCTTCGCGTCGCGTGCGAGGCGGATGCGCATCTGGTTCGAGCCGTAGGCGATCGCCCCGGCGCCAACACCCGGCAGTCGATCGTTCAGCGAAGTGGGCGCCATGGCGCGCATCGTCGCGGCACGCGACCAGTCCGGCCCGAATCGGACGATCAGCTCGTGCCCCTCGCGCGCCAGCGACACGACGCCTGCCGCCTCAGCAGTGATGCGCAGCCGCGCGACCTCGAGTAGCCGCTCCACCGGCGCCGGGAGCGCGCCAAACCGGTCGATCAGCTCAGCGCGGATCGCACCGACCTCACCTGCGGTGCCAGCCCTGCCCAGCCGTCGGTACAGCTCCAGCTTCTGCGGCTCCTCCCCCACGTAGTCGTCAGGCAGGTAGGCATCGATCGGCAGGTCGATCACCGTCTGCGGCTTTGGCCTGACTGCCGGCCGCGACTCGATCACTGAACGCTGCTCTTCCACCGCCTCAGCCAGCAGTCGCGTGTAGAGGTCGAAGCCGACTGCCGCCAGGTGGCCGTGCTGCTCCGCCCCCAGGATGTTGCCGGCGCCACGGATCTCGAGGTCGCTCAGCGCGATCTGGAACCCGGCGCCCAGCTCCGACGCGTTGAAGATGGCCTGGAGGCGCTTGCGCGCAATGTCCGAAAGGACACCGCGCTTGCGATAGAGCAGGTACGCGTAGGCCCGGCGGCTGCTCCTACCGACGCGGCCGCGCAACTGGTAGAGCTGCGCCAGACCAAGGGCGTCGGCGCGGTCGATGACGATCGTGTTGGCATTTGGGATGTCGAGGCCCGACTCGATGATCGTCGTGCACACAAGCACGTCGTACTCGCCCCGCGCGAACGACAGCATCACCTTCTCGAGCTGGCCTTCGCCCATCTGGCCGTGAGCGACCACGATTCGCGCCGCCGGCAGGACCTGGCGCAGCTGCTCTGCCTGGGCCTCGATCGTCTCGACCCGGTTGTGGACGAAGAACACCTGCCCGCCGCGGTCGAGCTCGCGCAGGATCGCGTCGCGCACGAGGCCGGCGGAAGCCTCCGCCACGCGCGTCTGGATCGGCAGCCGGTCCTCCGGAGGCGTCTCGATGACGCTCATGTCGCGCACCCCGGCGAGCGCCAGGTTCAACGTTCGCGGGATCGGCGTGGCGGAAAGAGTGAGCACGTGGACCTCGGTCCGCATCTGCTTCAGGCGTTCCTTGTGGGCCACGCCGAAGCGCTGCTCCTCGTCGACCACGACCATGCCCAGGTTGCGGAAGGCAATGTCCTTGCTCAGCAGCCTGTGCGTGCCGATCACGATGTCGACCGACCCCGCCGCGAGCCCGGCGACGATCTCGCTCTGCTCGTGCTCGGCCACGAAGCGCGACAGCATGCGCACCGTGAACGGGTACGCGGCGAAACGCTGGCGGAACGTCTCGAGGTGCTGCGATGCGAGCACGGTCGTGGGCACCAGGACAGCAACCTGCATGCCGTCGGCGATCGCCTTGAAGGCCGCCCGCAGCGCCACCTCTGTCTTGCCATAGCCGACGTCGCCGACCACCAGCCGGTCCATCGGCCGCCCGCGCTCCAGGTCGGACTTGACCTCCGCCGTCGCCTTGAGCTGGTCGACCGTCTCCTCGTACGGGAAGGCGGCCTCCATCTCCTGCTGCCAGGGTGAATCGGGGCTGACCGGCCGGCCGTGGGCGCGCTCGCGCGCCGAGTAGAGCGCCAGCAGCTCCTTGGCAAGGTCGGTGACCGCGCGCCTGACGCGCGACTTCGTGCGCTGCCACTCCCCGCCGCCCAGGCGCGACAGGTGGGGGTTCTCGCCGCCCGCGTAGCGTGTCACCCGCTCGATCTGCTCGACCGGCACCCAGATGCGGCCGCCATCCGCGAAGTGCAGCTCCAGGAAGTCGCGCTCTTCATCGCCATCGCCACCGGCGTTGCGACGGACCATGCCGGCATAGCGCGCGATGCCGTGGTCGATGTGGACGACGAGATCGCTTGGCTGGAGGCGCTCCAGCAGGTCCTTTGGCACGACCCTGCGCAGCACCCGCGGCCTGCGGACACGGACGGTGCCGAAGAGCTCGCGGTCTGTGACCAGCACCACGCCCTCCGGGCCGCCGGCAAAGCCGGAGTTGAGGCTGCGCTCGATCAGGGCCAGGCCGCCTGGCGGCGGGGATTCGTGCAAGGTCGCGGTGGGCGCGGCGACGATGTCCGCCTCGCCCAGGATCTCCGACAGGCGGGCCGACTGATCCGAAGCCAGCACGACCCGGACACCTTCCCTGCGCCAGCGGGCAACGGTCTCGCCCAGGTCAGAGATGGCCTGCGGCGGCAGGACCGGCTCGTGCCAGCCGAACGGGTTGCCACCGAGCGGCGCGTCCCGGACCTCGCTTTCCCAGGTCAGCTCGAGCGTCCGCGCCTGTGTCCAGCGCTGCTTCCACTCGCGCCGCCCGGGGTACGCGGCAGGCCAGCTCTTGGGCAGGATGGCGGCCTTCTCGAGCTCGGCCCGTCGCTCGTCTGCCTGCGTCCACAGGAAGTCGGTCGAGGCTTCGACGTCGCCCGGCTCGTCGATGATCCAGATCTCATCTGAGAGATGGTCCAGGCCGGTTGCCGGCGCCAGGTGGCCCGCCCAGACTTCGGCCGCGTCCGCCAGCTGGCCCTGCTCGAGGTGAGCCAGGTCCGCCGCCAGGTCATTTGGGAGCTTCGCCGCGGCCGTGCCCAGTCGCTCGAGAAGTGCTGTGCCCGCACCGGCGCCAAGGAGGAACTCGCTCGCCGGCAGCAGCCGGACATCGTCGACCGCCCTGATGCCGCGCTGCGTCGCGGGATCGAATGCGCGCAACGACTCGATCTCGTCGCCGAACCACTCGATCCGCACCGGCAGCGGCTGGCCGGCCGGGAATACGTCGACGATCCCGCCGCGGCGCGCGAACTCGCCCCGCCCCGCCACCTCCGGCAGCGCCTCGTAGCCCAGGTCCACCAGCTCGCGCAGGACGCGCTCCTGGGCGATGCGCTGACGTGACTTGAGGGTAACCGGCACATCCGGGAGGTCGGCCGGGCCGAGGGTGTGCTGGAAGAGCGCCTGGACGCTGGCGACGAGGACTTTCGCCGTGCCGGAGCGCCACTGCGCCAGAGCCGCGACCCGCGCCGCGCTCTCGTCGCGGATCAGCTCGCTCCGCTCGTAGGCGAGCGACGTCCGCGGCTCGAGCGTCACCACCAGCGCTGGATCGCCCAGCCACGCCTGCAGCTCCTCCGCAACGCGGTCGGCGATCTCGCTGTCGCGTGCGATCCAGACGAGGCGCTCTTCGCCAGCGAGCGCGAGGGCGGCGGCAAGGAACGACTTGGCGCCGTGGGGCATTACCGCGTACGTGACGTGGCGCAGGGCCTGGCCCACGCGTCCCTCCCGAACGGTCCGGTAACGGTCCGCCAGCGCACGCAGCTCGCCCGACTGCGCCAGCAGCCGGGTAAGCGCAGAGAGATCCGGCATGCGCGCCCGCGCCGGCGCCGCGTCGGTAACACGCTCGGCGGCGCGCGCGACGGCCTGCTGTGACGCCTCTTCGGCGATGCGCCGCTCGCGGGTCGTGCGGCCGCGGATACGAGCGGAAGCGTCAGCCACGGCGCAACAATCGGCGCCAGCCGGTGGAGTGGCGGACGATGCCGTGCTCGTCGGGCTGGGGCCTGTGGTCGGGGTCGGGCGTGGGCGGAGCGTCGGAGTCGGTCCGGTCGGCTGGCTCTGTCGGAGGCGTCCACGAGTTCCACTTGTTGGCCGCGCGCGAAGCGCCCTCGCGGGCCCAGTCCTCGACCGCGTCGGCAGCCGCGTCGAGCACCACCTCTAGGGTCCTGCGCTCTCCGGCGCCGAAGCGCGACAGGACGTGGTCTATCGCCGCGCGATCCGGGTCGACTCGCACCGGCTCACCGATACCCACCCGCAGCCGCGCGAACTTCTGGTTGCCCAGCTCGCCCACGATCGACTTCAAGCCGTTATGCGTGCCCGCGCTGCCCTCCGCGCGCAGCCGGATTCGGCCCAGCGGCAAGTCGAAGTCGTCGACCACGACCAACAGCTCGTCGAGCGGCGCGTGCTGCCGGGCGAGCACCTTGCGCACGGCCACCCCGGACAGGTTCATGAATGTCGTCGGCTTGACCAGCATCAGGTCGAGCCCCTTGTAGCGGCCATGAACGCTGGCCGCCGCGTCGCGCGCGCGGGCATGGCCAACCCAGCCGGCGCGCTCGGCCAACCGGTCGAGCACCATCCAGCCAACGTTGTGGCGCGTGTGTTCGTATTGCTTGCCCGGGTTGCCCAGGCCGACGACGATCTTCATTGCCCAGCGAACACGCAAACAGGCCGATCGGAAGCCCGACCGGCGTTGCCGGATGGTACGCCTATGGACGCGCCGCTCGCGCCCTCAGTTGAGCGGTTCGAGCTCCAGACCTCGCGCCCGCACGGCATCGATGATGCCCTGCAGAGCCTCCATGGTGTGCTCGCCGTGGCCGTGCATGAGGATCACTCCGCCCGGGCCGACAGGCGGTGTCATGTAATCGCCGTAGGCCACACGCTCAATCAGGACGTCGGCTGGATCGCCGCGCCAGTCAACCGTATCGACCGTCCAGCGACACAGGCTGTAGTTGCGCCGGGCCGCCAGAGACTCGAGGCGCGTCGTGAAGGCGCCCGCACCGTACGGCGGTCGCAGCAGCTTGGGCGAAGTCGTCGAGGCCGCCCCGCGATCGATCTGAGAGAGCACCTGCTCGTCTGCTGTCCGGCTGAGTGGCAGGTGGCCGTACGTATGGTTGCCCATCAGGTGGCCGTGGCGTCGGACCCGGCGCGGGTAAAGCGGTTGCTTGGCCAGCAACTTGCCCGTTAGCAAGAACCTGACGCGCACGTTGTTCGTGTGCGCGAGGTCGAAGACGAACGCGAGCTTGGTCGGATTCATGCTGTCGTCGAAGGTGAGCCAGACGTAGTCGGTCTGGTTCCAGCAGTGCTCGATTGCCTGGGCACGGGCAAGCGTCATCGGTGTCGATGACGGATAGCCGTCGGCCTTCAACTCGTGGGGACTCACCGTCTCGACGACGATGTCGGCCATACCGGCGCGACTGAACGTGGCCCGAGAACGCACGAGGTAGGCGCCCGGGGTGAGGGGCAGGGTCAAGTAGCACTTCTGTGACGTCGTGTCGCGTATTGGGTTGCGCCACATCGGCCCGGTGCACGTGGCCGGACTGCCGTCGACAAGGTCGACGTCGAACGCGATAGCGTACCCCGCCGGCGGATGCCACGCGGTGACGACTATCGGCACCATGCCGCCAGGAGATTCATACCTGGGCTTGGTCACGGCCACGCTGGTCACCTGATCACCACCCGCCGCAGGCGGGACGCCCAGCGCCAGTGGCGTGGCCATCGCAATGATGAGTGCCAGGACCGGTGCAGTTGACCGACGGCTGTGTCCCATGCCCTCCCCGGCGGGATCGTCCGCGAGCGCACCAAGGCTGTTGGTGGGGCATGGTATATCTCCGCCCGTGGGCATCCTGAGGGGGTTGCTCGGTGGGCGCGCGAAGGCCATAGAGCACGCCCGCCGGCCGGAGGCACTTGCCAGGTCGCTAAGTCGGCCACCGCTGGAGGGGCTCGATTGGCTGGGCCACCGACCCTCCGCCCGGGCACCGCTGCTGTATCGGCTGCTGCTGGGCTTGGGACGCTTCGTCCTGATGCGTGTGTGCGCCGTGC